>BNJU01004624.1_pt1 | contig 109572 bp, 168 predicted proteins | sample 8539281 | NCBI WGS metagenome assembly BNJU01 (sample SAMD00202456, study PRJDB9452) | human saliva metagenome | isolation source: human saliva | place: Japan
AGAGACAATATCCGTACTGTCACAGGGGCATCCTGCCAGGCAAATGAGCGGGATGTATGTGTCAGTTTCTTGGGAGAAGAAAATCATGGCAAGCTGGAGCGGAATCCGAAAAAAACTCGAAAAAGGACTATCTGGCGCTGAGCCTCAGAGGGCATATTCAGTATTATGCGACATCGTATAGCAGGAGCCCGGATCACGAGGGACGTGCCGCTATACGATACAATGGAAAAAGAAATCATCAAGGGCTGTTACTACAATAATTGGCTGAAAGCAGCTCATTTTTCCACAAGATGAGACTTACGAAAAAAACGCATGAAAAAAGAATTTGCGTTCATGGATGACACTGCCTTACGGTTGGGCGTGTTCGATCAACGATCATTCTATCGTGCCTTTACGGAATTTGAGCAGCAATGTATCGAAGCGAGCCTCAAGAGCGAAAAACTTGCTCGTACGCATATTTGCCGTATTGGATCGGCGCGTTGGGAAAAGGAGGCTGCTTGCGATGAAAGAATCCATCACAGAAGAACCAGCAGTGTTTCAGGAGTTTTATGCCATCCGTGCGAAGGCAGAAGAATTGGAGTAGAGAGGAATAAATCCGTTTTTTGTGCATGTATCTTCGCGTGGCATATTTCAAAGCGGACAGGATGAAAAAAATATGATGCAAAACGACAACGTAATCGACATTCCCAGTCTCCAGTGGTACCCGGGGCGAATCTGAAAAATAGGAAGAAAAACCCTTATATTTCAAGGGGTTTCGTTATTTCCCGTCTCCCATTCAGTAAAATGTCTCCCTGTCGTCTCCCAAATTTCAAGGGAGACAAATGGGAGACATATTTACAGCACATTCTTCACCTTGTCGGAGATGATCTGCACGGGCACCTCCTGCATCTCGGGGCGGTTCTCGATGTAGCGGAGCGTCGTATCATAGTCGGAGTGGCCGGCACGCGCCATGATGTCATTGGGCGCTGCCTGTGATCTCGCCGAGCATGGTGAGATTTCGTGTGCCGCATACAGTGGAAATCGAAGTCATGAACGCCAAGCTCGCGGATCCGCTTGCACTGGTAGCCCAATGTAGTCGGCTTGATGTATTTCCCATTCGGCTGCGTGCAGATAATATCGATGCGCGGGCCCGGAGAAGGATAACCCTTTTCAAGGGAGACAATCTTTCGAATGTCGCGCCCATGGTAATCCTTCGCCGGGACGATGTAGTTGTAGAAATAATCCTCCCCATAATAGAGCTCATTCTTCGCCTGTTGTCGCTTCCAACGCTGCAGGAGGGGAAGAATGACCTGCGCATCGAAGGAAAGCGTCCGACGGCTGCTCTCAGTCTTGAGATCGCAGACATAGTGCAGGCCGACCTTTCCGCGCATGGCAAGCCGTTGTATCTGCTGCGTGACGGAAAGTGTCATGCGCTGCATATCGCAGTTATCCCATGAGAGACAGAGCGCCTCACCGATGCGCGTGCCAAAATAGAGACCAATGACAAGCGGCATGTGGAATGTCGAGCCGAACGGATGCCGCTGAAAGATCAATGCAAGCTCATTGTCCTCGATGCGCCGACGCGGCTGCCGATGACTGAGCGGGGCAAACTCCTTGCCCGGCACTTTGATAAGGCGTGCCGGATTCTCCCGCAGCAGCTCCATCGGATAGATCGCATAGTCGAGTGCCGTGGAGATGTTGCTGAGGATCCGCGCAACAGTCTCATAGGCATAGCCGTCCTTGCGCTTCTGCTGGACAAATCGGTCAATGATGGCGGGGAGAGGGAGGATAAACGATACTCACCAAGCGCGGGTTTTATGTGCAGACGAATGTTCTTCTCCCGTAGTTCCAGCGTGTTGTTTCGCGCATAGAGCCGCGTGCGTTCATACCAAATATCAAGGTAGTCGGCAAAGCTGATACTGGCATCGTTCTTCTTTGCACCGCCGCCGATGTAGGCATTGTATGCCTCAACTCCGGCCATGAGTGCATCCTGCTCCGTGGCATACCGCCGCCTTCGCCGCGACGGCGCTTGCCGTCAACCTTCGCCTTCTCGAAATAGTATGCCCACGATGCTCCGCGCTGCTTTTACGCGGACGTGATCGAGTGGATTATTTGATTTTTTTGACATGATAAAAGCCTCCTATGTTGAAAAATTGGAGGCTAATCCCTATAATAGGTATTGGTGTAGATGTGATTAGCCTCACATTTATTCTTAACCGTCCGGAGGTGGTGCTCCGGGCGGTTTTTTTATGGGAAGAAAACACAATATTTTCCCTCTTGATTGTTCAATTAGGGAAAAGAGCCGTTTCTTCTCAGTTGGTTGATGGTCTGAACCATGCTATACTAGATGCGTTGCCGCCCCTACACATGGCAATGGGAGGGGGTGTGCGTATGAGTGTTATCGCGTTTCTTCTCTCCATCATGGCGGGTGTAATCGCCAACTACATCTGCAAATGGCTCGATGAGAGAGACTGACGGCGACGAGCCTAGGTGTTAGTCCCTACCTGCACAATGGGAACAGAAAAGCCCCCAAGCTGCTATCTCGGGGGCTTTTCGTGTGCTTAAGTGCTATCGCGTTTGCCATAGATAGTATAGCACAAGTCCCCAATGAGACGCAAGCTATGAAAACGCCTCGATGCGTCTGCGTTCCTCCGCCTGCAGTTCCTCGGCAAATGCTGTGAACCCCTGCAAGTCCTCTGTATTGAGGTAGTTGATGTACTCCTTGCGCCGATCCACGGGAATCACGATCGGCGTCATGTCGGCGAGGAAGCAACTGTATATTATCAGCGCACGGCCGACGCGTCCGTTGCCGTCCGGGAACGGATGAATATGCTCGAATGCGATATGCTGGCGGCAGATGGCGAGCACCTTATCTGAATCGGATGCAGCGGCCTCCATCTGTGCAGCGAGATTGTCGATCCAGTCTGTCAGCGCCGACGGAACGAGGTAGGGCGGTGTCGGTGTGAAGCCTGCACCGATGATCATATTCGGGCGCTGCTTGAACTGTCCGGGTACGCTCTCGATCGCATCCTTGCAGAGGATTGCGTGCACCTCGCGGATCGAGAGAGGATAGCGGTGTGCCGGCGGCCGACTGCTCGACGAGAAACGTCATGAATGCCTTGTAGTTCAGTACCTCGTTCAGCTCGCGCATATCCATCGCACGCGGATATAGCCGTCAACGAGCACGCTCTTTGTCTCGCCCTGCGTCAGCGTATTCCCCTCGATTGCGGTGGAGTGATGCGCCATCCGCACCATGAGGTCACTGAGATAGTCGGGCGAGTAGGTCATTGTGAACCTCCTTTCATAGAGAATACTTGATTCACCGCTCATCGTGTTGGTAGCACGGTGGGCGGTTTTTACTGTGCGGACTGTACGTCAATCCCAGTCGATATCTTCCATCCGTATCGTGCGCCCTTCCTGCAGATCACGCTCGATTCCTCCAAGCCAGTGCGTTCCGATGGGGTGAGTTTTGTAAAATCAGGATCCCATGCAAGAACGAGACGACGCAAAAGCTCGTAGGCAAGTCCCTGCTCTGTTTCGGGCAGGGTATTATACATCATCAAAAATTTCCTGTTCCTGTGCGGTCATGTCAATCACCTTCCTTATTTGTAAATTCCGCCGCGTGCGCCAATATCTCTGATGTAGAGATAAGTGTCACCGCTTTCTCTTTGCAGATAACTGTAGACGATCCGATACTTACCGATACGCAGCCGGTACGAGGGCGGCTTCCATCCCTGCAATCCCTTTATATCTCCGATGGGCGGCTGCTGAATTAAGCCAAGGATCCCTGTCTTGACGCGGTTGCGTGTAGGGACGGTCGGCGGATTGTAGAAACTTCGCCGCAGACCGTGAAAACTCTATCTCCATACAGTCTCCTTCCTAGGGCTGGCTTTTATCCCAAGAAATCAAAATCAGGCGGATCCTCCGGCGGTTCCGACAGCTCTATCGGTGGACTCTCACTCTGCCAATCTGAAAGGAGCTGAGCGTGGTAGAACGCAGATATCCCGCCGCAATGTGTGCAATAGCGTGCATTGGAGGGCAGGGGGCACCGCAAGCCTGATCAACCGCAAGGACATGATCTCCATGAGGCGAGACAAAGTATCTGCCGGCACAGTAGTTATACACAGGAGCACCGCAGATTTTACAATAGCGATCCTCAGGGCGTAGATCCTCATTGTTGCAGCGGATACAGCGGATAACTTGATTCTGCTCATTCATGGGGTACTCTCTATATTGCACAACCAGCGCTCCTCTTAAGCCATCGGCCGCCAACACCATCAGGGGAGCCGCTCATTGAACCATTGCAGATGGTCGTTGCCACACATCGGGCAAAACTTTGCATCCGTACTGACAAACATGTGCCTGCATTGTCCACAGTATTTAGCATAGATAAAATCAAAAAACTGTTCATGATAAAATCGAAAGTCACTAGAATAGTAAGGATTATCGCGTCGCTCCTGCATCTTCTGAACGAGCTTCGAGCAGACCGTAGCCGCTTCATACGTGATATTGCAAACGCTCTGAATATCATCGATACGAGTGCAGCCAGTGAACACGAACGGGATCGGCGGGCGGATCAGCTCGCCGGCGAACGTGTCAGCTTCTCTCTCCTGCGGATCATTCTTTCGATTCGTCATATAGCGTGGGCGCATACTCACATTCTTCAAGTGACCCTAAAGCAATGTGCCCAAGTTCGTGTGCGATGGTGAAATTAATCCGTGCTTTCGGTGTACGGGCGTCATCATAGAAAATAATATAGCTGTCGCCATCGCCCTTGTAGCAGAATCCGTCCACATCCACGATTGATCTTCTCTATAATTTCAGTAAATCCGTAGCTGCGTGCCTCGGTATAGGAGACAACATGGATATAAAGATTATTGCAAACAAAGAACGGATTGATTGGCAAAGAGTGAAGATCGGTGGTAAACATCACTTCGCGCGCCCAATAAAGAATCTCTGAGAAACGCAAATACTATCATCCCTTTGGCGTATTCTTCTTTAGAAAGAACTCCGCCATATCCGCCAGCGTCTTCAAATCCTCGGGCGGCAGTTCCTTCTCGGCGCGTAACAGGATGGATGGCGGGCTTGGGTCTTCTGTTTGGTCGTCTGCTGTGTTGGGCGATGTTTCCCATCCCATCAACACACCTGGCGAGACACCTAAGACATTTGCGATTTTTTCTATATTATCTGACGGAATATTTTGGATGACTCTGATTCGTATCGTTGGATTGTTTGGCGGCTCACCCCGACTTTTTGAGCAACTTCATCTAAAGTCATTCTTGCTGCTAATCGCGCAGCTTTTAAGTTGTCCTTTAGCATAGTCCTATCACCTCTTTTATGCCTATTATATCAAAAATTACTCATTGTGCAACAAAAATATAAAAACCCTATAAAAAAATCACTTGACGAGTAACAGGTAAAAGTGATATGCTTGTTGCGTAATAGGTGACATGAAAAATATAGAATTGAGGTGAGACCGCTCAATGATTAACACGAATAAGCTCAGAGGGCTTTATTGCGGAAAGAGGATTATCCCAAGTGAAAGTCGCTGAAATTCTTGGAGTTACGCCAAAAACATTTTACTCAAAAATGGAGAGAGGCGTATTTGATTCCGACGAGATTGAAGCGATGATTGTAAGTTTGGATATACCTCGGGATTCTTGTATGGATATTTTTTTTGCCCAAGAAGTTACTTAATAGGTGACAAGCAAAAAGGAGGAGCCTTATGAGCAACAAACAGAAAACATCCGCGCTGCCATGCCCGCACCGTCGCCGAGATCGTGCGGGACATTCGCAACACCGCAGCCGCACTCTGTGAAATCTTTGGCATCGAGCGTCATGTCGCAATCAACAAGGCGGTCTGCCTCGCTGAGGAGGTCTACGGACTTGAGATGTCAGCAATCAAAGCCGCTTGTCTATGGACCCGTGAAAGGAGTAAACGGATGAACAAACTTCAAATTTTCGAGAGCACCGACTTCGGCACTGTCCGAACGGTACTCATCGATAAAGAGCCGTACTTCGTTGGCAAGGATGTCGCGGAGATTCTTGGATATACGAACCCGCAAAAAGCGATTCGTGACCATGTGGACGACGAGGACAGGACAGTGAACGATTCGTTCACCGTCAACGGGACAAAGGGCCTTCTTATCAACGAGTCAGGGCTTTACGCGCTGATTATCGCCTCAAAGCTCCCTGCTGCGAAGAAATTCAAACGCTGGGTCACGTCCGAAGTCCTCCCCGCAATCCGCAAGACAGGCAGCTACACCGTACCGAAACTTGAGAAGAACCCGAAGTACCGCACCCGCATGATCGGGACGGCGGTGCGGGATGTTCGCAGTACGGCGGCAGAACTGCAGAAGCTCTTCGGTGTCAAGGATGGCATCGCACTCGCCAAGGCAACGAGCATGATTGAGCGAGCGTACGGTGTCGAGATGCCCTGAGGTCAAGGAACTCATTCCTCCAGCAGAGCATGACACGGGCTTTCTTAATCCTACTGCGATCGGCGCGAAGCTCGGCATCAGCGCAAAGGATACCAACCTGCTCCTCAAGAATGCGGGTCTCCAGATGAAGATCGGCAAGGAGTGGCGCATCACAAACAAGGGCAAGAATTACGGCGAGGAAATGCCGTATGAGCGAAACGGGCATAGCGGTTATCAGATTCGGTGGAATGAATCGGTGGTCGAGGTACTGCGGTGAGTCCGGCAACAACCGCGAGGAGGTGAAGGGATGGCAAAGAAAAGCCCCTGCACGAGCAGGGGCTAAGCGATCATTAGATCAGGGATGTAGTCGTTCCGTTTTGACCAGTGCACGGGCGTCGCCGCGTAATTGGAAAAAGCTTCGATGGCATCCTCTACAATATTTTTTTCGTCGTTGAGCATGGCGATCATCCTGTTTTCGACAGTACGATTCTTTTGAATATCCTCCCACATGAAGAGCACAGCGGTGACATTGTTTTTTCTAGGGGTATTGATGGCGTAGATGAAACGCTCGGGGTTTTTCTTTCCTTTTCGGAATGATGAAATCCACCTTATGTGTGTAACCGCTTTTTGCCTTGAAATTGCGCATCGGGTGTATAGAAAATATCGTTCGCATCAAAAAAATTGAACGACTTCATCCAAAAAGATGGTGGTTTTCTCTTGGGAGGTTGGGGCGAACATATCGCTTGCCGACATCATGGCCTGTAGCAACAGATGTTGCTTTACGGGATATGCCTGCAGTGTCGTTTTGACTTGAAGCTCTTTGTTGTCAGTGACGGTGACGCCATATCCGCGAAAAGAAATTTTGAATTGCTTCTATTCGCCGATTGACAGATATGCCATATAGCTCCATGTCGCCAATGATGTAGCCGTCATCCGATAAAAATAACTTCGCCACGATCCTCTTTTTGCATAAATGACCAAGCCATCATTGTGGCGATCCATGAACGGCGTTGAGATTTCTGTCCATCCGTTGGGAAGAGGGGTTTCAACCGTATTCGTTTTGACCCATGTCAGTAGCTATCGGTGAACGTCTTCATGGAATACCAACCTCCTTGAGCAACAACGCACAGTTTGTCTATATCAATTACTTTAGCATAAGACAAAAAGTTGCGCAATGTCTGGAAAAAATCGAGAGGATCGGTAAATGTGGAAGGAAGCGGATAGGCGTTGTGATCTTTTTCCTGTTCATCATATATGTGAATATGGGGCGTGTGCGGAGGGATGGTCGTGCCGTCGGCGTTTGTGTGAAGTCCTTGCCCATCGGTATCCAGACGTAATAAAGGAAGGCTCTTGGCGTAGAAGAGGAGATACGAAGCTTTGTGTCGGTTCGCATGATTTCCGCGCGCTATGCGCATGCGAAAAGATGAAGTTTTTGTAGATTTTCCATGTCGGATGCAGGATAGTCGCCGTTTTCTCCAGGTGCGGGGATTTTTCATGATCTGACTTTGCATCTTTTTGAAGGTGGATGAGAAATTGAGCCTCGTTGTTGCTGAGATTCATGATGTTCACATCCTTTCAACGGTTGATCGCCGGATTATCGGTTCTGCCAACAAGGTAGTCAAGGGATACGTCAAAGTAGTCCGCGAGGGCGATGAGCAAAGGGGCGGTTGGTTCTCGTTCACCTTTTTCATAGCGATAGTAGGCGACACGGGAAAGTCCAACGGCGGTGTAGACATCCCTGCTTGGTTACGTTCTTTCTTTGTTGGAGATCAGTCAAGCGTTCTGCAAAGGTCATGATGCAACCTCCTAAAAAAGTGCTTGACGTTTCCAAACGGAAACATTATAATGCAAGTGAGATGTTTCCGAACGGAACATCTAATTTGAGAAACGAGGTGGTGATTATGGAAACGGAATTGAGAAAACAACGGCGAAAAAGCCGGATTGACACAACAGGAAGTTATCAAGCGTTTGGGCATAGCGCGCATCAGCTACCATCGTTACGAGAACGGTGAGCGCGTACCTGACGCACAGACAGCTTCTCTGATCGCTCGTGTCGTGGGAAGCACAGTCGAAAGCCTCTGGGGCGGCAACCCCATGAGAGTATGACCTGCTAGCAAAATTATAGCATAAAAGCTAGCAGGAGGGCTACATGAGAGAATCAATTTTCTTACGAGTTCCACCGGAACTAAAGCGATGGTTGGAGCAGGAAGCAAAGCGGCGCGGACTGACACTGACAGGGCTTATCATGGCTCTATTGAGTGAGTACCGCGAGCAGAAGGACAAGACGGTGTGAGCCGTATAGCGACCGAGAGGAGGTGAGGGGATGGAGCTTTTTATCATTGCTGTTCTTTTGTTCTTCGATCTTGTCTTGCTGATTCAACTTGGTTTTGCAATCAGTAATCTGCGGAATGAGGTCGAGTGCCAAAACAAACGAAATCCAGACAAGGATTGATCTGCTGCAGGCGCGTATAACACGCGACTTTGAAGGCGATTTGAACCGTCATCACAATATGGTGATGAATACCATTGCGGACATGTAGTAAGGATATTGTCCGCAAGGAGAATCAAGGCAGCAGTGATTCGCCGGACGGTCAAGAATGATGTGAGGCTAAACAAATAGAATGGAGGTGCAATGATGGACAGTGCAGCGATGGAGTCCATCATCGCCAGTGCGATCGAGCGTGCGAGCAGGTCGGTCGCGGTTGTGCGGGAGTGTCAAACACCAGACGAACTCCTGACGGTGGTGGAGGTTGCCGCGGTGCTCGGCGTCGGAAAGAACTATGCGAATATGCTGGTGCAGTCCGGTATTATCCGCGGCATCAAGCTGAATGGGATGAAGGTGCGCCGGCGTGAACTGGAGCGCTGGATGGCTGCCATGGACGGGATGGACTTGGAGGATCCTCGGAATCCCGTCCCGATCGAGAGGAAGGAGGCGGTCGCATGATGAGCGGTAAGAAAATCATCGCTGGATGCTGCATCGCAGGTGCAGCGATCCTCCTCGCAGGGGCATGCAGTCAACAGGAGACCAACACGGCTCCCGTGCTGGTCGAAGAAGTCTACGTCGTCAAGTCGGGCGACACGCTCTGGGATATCGCAGAGACGTATGTCCGCAAAAACACAGGGACTCGAAGGTATATCCTCGAGTACAAGAGCGGCATCGAGGAAAATAATCCTTGGCTCCTCGAACGCCACGGGATGATCTATCCCGGGGATCGGCTGACGCTGACGTACTGGGTGAAAGGAGACACTGAATGAAGGGAAAGTGGTTTGTGGAAGAATGCTTTTTGCTACGGTGGAGATGGCCCATCGCATTGGTATCAAGTCATCCGACTGGTTGATCCTGCTAAAGCAAAAAAATAAAGAATACGCGGGTATCTATCGGAAAAAGAGCGAGGCGAATGCCGAGGCAAAGCGCCTAAACAGTGAGGACACGCCATGAGCCGCCCGGGGCGCGGGTGTCTCACCTGCAAACTGGCGGAATGCACAGGCTGTGACAAAATCCAATGCACGCCGGAGGAATCGGCGATGACGCGCTGTGCAGGGTTGCCACGCAAAAATGCAGGCACAAAAAGTCGCCCAGTCCGGTGACTGCCAGACTGAGCGAATACGGTGAAAAAATCTTTCATGCTCATTGTAGCATGAGAATAGGAGACAATGCAATATGAAGATCAAACAGATTCTGCGGCAGTATCGTCGAGACTTTTGGGCTATCTTTCGCTGCGAGGCCTGTGGATATGAATGTGAGAGGCGGGGCTATGACGATGCCAATTTCCATGTGAATGTTATCCCCTAAGATGAAATGCCCACAGTGCGGAAAGACGGAGCAGGAGATCGACCCGAACTACCGACCGCTCACAACGAAGTATCCCGAAGGAATGCAGGTGTAAGACAGGAGATCTGACATGACACATTGTGAAAAGCTCTATAACTATTTTCTCGAGCATCCGAAGGCGACGGCCGACGAGGTTATGACCGCGCTCGATTGGGAGCGTCGGCAGGTGAGCCGCTACAAGCATCGGCTCAAGCGAGGCGGATTCATCGATGTGGATCCGCGCGACGGGGTGCAGATGCTGCGCCCCTACCGTGAGGAGGACGACAACAATCCGATCCACGAGTACAAGCAGGACGCCTATCGTCAGGCGGCGGATGCGTGCCTCGACCGCATCCATGACCCCGAGACGACAATCCCTCAGATGATCGAGCTGATCCGCGAGCTGCGGATGATCCTCAAGGCAATTATCCCCGCATAAGGAGGCACATGATGGCAATGAGAACAATAAGAACACTGTATGACCTTGGTGACGCTTTCAACGGCGTGATGGATCTGGTGCTGGATGAGACGATGGATCTAAAAGTGCTCGAGGAATGCCTGCAGTCGATTGAGGCAGACATCGCCGTCAAATGTGAGAGAGGAATCGGGTTGATCCGCTCGCTTGAGAATCTGCGCGACGGCATGAAGGCAGAAGCAAAGCGCCTTACGGAGCGGCAGCGCGTGATCGACAACCGCATCAGCTCGATCAAGACGTGGTACGCAAAGAACCTCGACGCGATGGGAAAGGATAAGGTCGTCACGGATCGCGGAACGATGCGCGTACAGAATAATCCGCCCGCCTATCCCCGCGAGCTGTGGAACATGGAGAAGATCCCTGAGATGTACTTCGACATCGTGCCACAACATCTGGAGCTGAATATGGATCGAGTCAAGGAGGCGTTGAAGGCAGGGATTGACGTGCCGGGCGCGTTCCGCACACAGGCAAGGGGGCTGCGCATCCAGTGAATATCTTCGAGAAAATCCAAACGATACGCGTGAAACTTGCCGAGGACGGTCTTAAGAAAGGCAAGAAGAACGAGTACGCGGGCTATACCTACTATGAGCTCGGCGACTTCCTTCCCGCGCATCATGCAGCTGTGCAAGGAGCAGAAGATTTTTCCCCGTCGTTTCCTTTACGGCGGAGATGGCAACGCTCACGGTCTACGACTGTGAGAAGCCGGACGCGAAGGTGGAGATCACGACGCCGATGTCAACGGCACAGCTCAAGGCGTGCCACCCCGTACAGAATCTAGGCGCCGTACAGACATATCTCAGACGCTATCTCTACATCGCCATGTTTGAAATCGTGGAGTCGGATAAGATCGAAGCGACAGCGGGGAAAGGATCCCGTCGCGTCGCCCGAACCCGCCGCTGCATCCTCGGGCATCGCACCCGAGGGGCGTGCGTTCCGCTGTGACATTGATAAGCCTCCACGCGACGAGCTCGTCCGTCTCTGGAAATTCATGGGGTGGGATGTAGGAGGTAATCTTGATAATTACCTCACAACACGTGCCAAAAATATGAACACTGAAATGACAACAGAGTTCTATCGTCAGGTGCTGCAGGAGCAGATTGAGTTCTGCATTACGGAGGCACGCAAAGGGGACGGCGGGCTATGCTGGCAGGTTGTTTGACAATGGATATCCGTTTTAAGAGAGGAGCATCATGATGAACGTATCATTTTTGGCAGACTGACAAAGGCACCCGAGGTCAAGACGAACCAGACGGGGACAACCTACACGACGTTCACGATCGCGACGCAGGTGCAGGCAAAGGGGCAGGACGGCAAGGCGAAGACGCTCTTTGTCGATGTGTCGGCATTCGGCAAGCAGGGCGATACCATCGTCAAGTATTTCGGCAAGGGCAGCCGCATCGTGATCCACGGCGATATCTTCGACGCGAATGCGTGGGTCGGCAAGAATGACGGTCAGCCGCATATCGGCGTGAATGTGACGATGAGCGGCTTTGACTTTGTGGACACGCAGGCAGAGTCGGCAGCGCGTCAGCAGAGCGCGCCGATGCAGGCGCAGCCGCCGCAGCAGGCACCGCAGACGGGATATGCGCCGCAGATTCCGCCGCCGATGCAGACGGGGGCGGCACCGTGGGCACCGCCCGCGTACGGTGCGCCGCAGCAGGGGATGGCGCCGATGCCCCCGCAGCAGGCACCGCAGGTCTACGCGGCGGCACCGTACTAATGCACGATGGATATTTGTCTTAGACCATATCAACAGCAGCTGATTGATGATGTTGGCTATGAGTATTCAGAGGGGCGGCGGCGTGTCTGCGCCGTTGCCCCCTGCGGCGCGGGCAAGACGATTATGACGGCATGGATGGCGCGCGGCACGGCACTTTCGGGGCGGCGCGCTATTTTCATGGTGCATCGGCAGGAACTGATCGAGCAGACATCGGCGACGTTCACGGCGATGGGCATCCGTCACGGGACTGATCGCAGCGGGCGCGGCGAAGGAATACGATCTGCCGGTGCAGATTGCCTCTGTCCAGACGCTTATCCACCGCCTATCGCAGGTGCAGGCGCCCGATCTTCTGATCTGCGACGAGTGTCATCACATCGTCGCCAATACCTACCGCAAGATCGTCGATCAGTTTGCCTCCTCCTATGTTCTCGGCGTGACGGCGACGCCGGAGCGGATCGGCGGGCAGGGGCTCGGTGAGATATTCGAGTCTCTTGTCCTCGGCCCCTCTGCCGCGGATCTCATCGCGGCCGGCAATCTGACGCCGTACGACTACTACGCACCTCCGACGAAGTTTGACCCCGCTGCGGCGCATGTGCGTTTCGGGGAGTACGTCAAGAATGATCTCTTGAGTCAGATGGACGATGCTGATGTAATTGGCGACATCGTAAAGAACTACAAGAATTTCGCGGATGGCAAGCGTGCCATCTGTTACTGTATCAATCGGGCGCACAGCGAGCACATCGCGGAATCGTTCCGCGCGGCGGGCATTCCTGCCCTGCATATCGACGGAGAGACGCACAAGGCTGTCCGTGCGCGTGCCATCGAAGATTTTTCGCACGGGGCGGCTGCAGATTCTATGCAATGCAGAGCTCCTCGGCGAGGGCTTCGACGTGCCCGCCATGGAGGCCGTGATTCTCGCACGGCCGACGGCATCGCTGACACTCTACATCCAACAGAGTATGCGCCCGCTGCGGCCGGATCCCAACAATCCCGAAAAACGCGCGGTCATTATCGACCACGTCGGCAACGTGTTTCGTCACGGGATGCCCGATGAGGAGCGTGAATGGTCGCTTGAGACGAAGAAAAGGAAACCCCGTGCGATGGCGATCAAGGTGTGTCCTGCCTGCTATACGGCAGTGCCGAGCACGGCGCGCACGTGTCCCTGTGGACATGTATTCGCCACCGCACCCTGAGGAGCGAAAGATCACAGAGACCGACGGAACGCTCAAAAAGATCGAGGCGATCCAGCGCAAAGAGCGGCGGCAGGAAGTCGGCCGGGCGCGCAGCGTCTCTGATCTCACGGCGATTGCCCTGCGGCGCGGCTACCCCTGCGCTGGGTCTCGCGCATGGCAGACATCAAACGGCTGAGAGGATAGCGAATGAAACAATCAGAACATGAATTGCAGAATAAAATCCGTATTGCCGTCGGCAAGGAGCGGACGGCGACACTCTTTCGCGCCAATGTCGGAAAGGCATGGACGGGGAAAAAGACAATCTGCTGCGGCGATATGATTACGCTGCATGAGGCACGTCCCTTTTCGACTGGACTGCCGATCGGCTTTCCCGATCTTTTCGGCTTTCGGACGGTAGAGATTACGCCGGAGATGGTCGGGAAGAAACTCGCCGTCTTTGCCTTTATCGAGGTGAAGACGAAGCAGGGACGCACGAGCAGGGCGCAGGAGAAGATGCACGCGTTCCTGCGTGATGCGGGCGCACTCGGCGGCGTGGCGCGTTCTACCGAGGAGGCGCTGCGTCTACTGGATCCATCCACTGAGCCGCCCGAAATGAGGTGAGTGTCATTGATACCGTAGAATTTTTTTCCAGGTGCTCTATCCGGCGGAAACGGAGGGCAATACATACATCTGGACGCTGCCGGAGAAACGCACGCGGTCATTTCCCTGCGCCAATGCCCTTGAGATCGCGCAGGCGGCACGACAGGAGACGGAGGCGCACAATGATGTGTATTACTCCGTCGGTGTGTCTGATCGGCCGTTTCGTGCATACGAGCGGGCAAAGTCCTCCGACATCGTCGGTATCCCCGGGCTCTGGGTGGACATCGATATCGCAGGCGGCGCCCACGCGGCAAAAGCCCTGCCGCCCGACTATGTAGCGGCGCGGGCACTCCTGCCGGAGATGCTGGATCCGTCGATGGTGGTGCACAGCGGACATGGGCTCCATGCGTATTATCTCTTTCGTGAGCTGCTCGATACGCGCACGGATGAGGAGCGCAGCGCAGCCGAAGAACTATTGCGCCGCCTCCAGGGCGCGGTGCGTGCGCGTGCCGCAGAGCAGGGCTGGCATGTCGACAGCGTGCCCGACCTCTGCCGCATCCTGCGCGTTCCCGGGACGCTGAACTGCAAGGGCGGTGAAGCCGTGCCCTGCATGGTTACGGAGTATTCCGAGGGGCTGCGCTATAATGCCGAGGATTTTGATGTATTGCCGCCCGTGGAGACGGTCAGCAAAACGGAGCGGACGGAGACCTTTGAGCGGCGGCCGACGGACGGCGATGCGAAGGTCATGCTCGCGAACTGTACTTTTCTCCAACACTTTCAGCAGAACTATAAAACACTGCCCGAGCCCGTCTGGAAGGCAGCGTGCACGAATCTCGTGCGCGGCGTCGGGGGCGAGGCGATCATTCTGCCGCTCGTGAAGGAGTGGCTCGGCGCGAAATACAGCGAGGAGGACACAAAGAAGAAACTCGCGCACTATCTGAACGAATGCACGCCGCAGACCTGCACGCACATTCAAACCGATCTCGGGTTCAAGGGGTGCGCGGATTGCCCCGGCATCAAGTCGCCCTGCGCGTGGTCGCTCGGCAAGGTGCCGCAGGCCATCGCGAAACTCCGGCAAATCGCGCTGCCGAATGCAGAGAATACGCTGAATGAGGAGATGCTCGGCGCGCTGGCACTCGTCAAGAAGGAGAACAGTCTCGAATATACGCGCTTTAAGGAGCGCTGCAAGGGCAACGTGAACCTCAACGATCTGCAGCGCGAGGTAAAACGCGTGCAGGCATCACAGGCGGGGCTTTCGGTGGTCGAGGGCGGCGGCACGTTGGCGCGGGGGCAGAAACTCGGCGAGGTGCGCACGTGCGCGCTCGTGCCGGATACGCCGCTCGATCTTGCTATCCCTGCGAATTTTTCCTATGGCGCGGATGGCGTCTACGAGGTGCGCATGACGGAGGTGGGGCAGGTGCAGCGGCTCGCTGCGGGAACGCCCGTCATTATCTCGGAGAAGCAGTACAACGTCGATACACAGACGGAGAAAATAGAAATCTCGTTCCGTTATTACGATCATTGGGTGCACGCTGTCTGCAAACGGTCTGAGGCATTTTCCGCACGCAATATCATCGCGCTCACGGATCGCGGGCTCAACGCCTCCAGCGAATCGGCAAAGTTCCTCGTCAAATACCTTCAGGCACTGGAGGCGGCCAACCCGAATATCCCTGTTGTGCATGCCGTGTCTAAAATCGGCTGGCGGCCGTACGGGCTGGATGAGTTCGTCATTCCGTCGTCGAGCAGGTACCGCGTGGATATGGAGGACGACGGCGAGCTCTCCGCTGCGTTTACGCAGCGTGGGACACTCGCCGCATGGCAGGAGGCGGCGCAGGGAGATACGTAAAGCACATCTTTGCGCGTTTCGTGCTGGCGGCTGCGTTCGCGACGCCGCTGCTGCGCATCTGTAAGAACCGCAACTTTATGATTTATTTCTGGGGCACGTCGGGCGGCGGCAAGACAGCAGCGCAGCGTTTCGCGCTCACGGTCTGGGGCAATCCGACGCGGCTGATGAAGTCGTTCTATGGGACGACCAACGGCCTCAGAGCGTGCGGCCGAGTACAGCAACGATTTTCCGCTCGTCATCAATGAGAGGCAGGTCATGATGGGGGCAACAACAAGCAGGAGGCGCTTGAAAGTCTCGTCTATATGCTCGAGGGCGGGCACGGCAAGGTGCGTGCGAGTAAGTCCGGCATCCGAAAGACGGCAACGTGGCGCACGATCGCGATGGCGTCGGGCGAAGAACCGCTGTCCAGGGAGTCGAGCATCCAGGGCGTCAAGACGCGTATCATTGAGCTCAACACATATCCCCGTGCTGCCGGAGGAGGCGGCACGGATGGTCTATACCATGGATGAGGAGCAGCACGGCACGGCCGGGAGGGCGTTCATTGAGCGCCTGCTGCAGGAGGCGGGGTCAGAGTACGCGGAGATTCTTGCGGCGCGGCAGGCACTGATCAATCGCCTGCGCGTGGAGTGTCCCGATCATTTCGAGCCGCATATCGACAACGTGGCGACGGTCGCCATCGCGGATATGCTGGCGAGTATGTGGCTGTTCGGCGAGACGCCCGAGGCGGCGCAGCAGGGCGCCTATGATATGGCAATCGCCATTATGGGCGGACAGGCGACAAAGCAGGAGATCTCTGATACGCGGCGTGCGTGGGACTTTGTCGATGAGTGGATTGTCAGTAACTGGCAGCATTTCAGCAATGACAACGGCTATGAGTCACGCGCCAAGCTATCACCGGAATACGGGTTCATCCGCAGTGGATATGTCAATGTATATCCGATGTATCTGCGTGCGGCACTCGACGATGCGGGTTTTTCGTCGAATAAGTTTCTCAAGGAGTTCGCTGAGAGCGGGCTGATTTGTTCATCATCAGAGAAAAAGCAGAATCGTTATACGAAACGGGTGAGTTACAATGGCACAAAGATTCATGTGGTACAAATTCCGCAAAGCATTGAACAGCCGCTGTAATTCTATGGGAACTATGGGAACCACAAGGGAACCCTTAAGGGAACCGCAAAAATCCAGTAATTTCAAGGGCTTACCTTATATATATAGGAGGGTTCCCTTAGTTCCCTCATATTATATATATACTACGCAACCACCCTTACCATAGTATATAGGGTATAGGGGGTATAAAAAGTTTATATATATATTTCAAATTTTAAGGGACTAAGGGAACCTTTGCACTCAAAGCCTTGTGGCTCTAAGGAAAGTGCGGTACCCTCCAGCCTAAAAAATGCGCGGGTACCGTGTGGGTACCGCACATTTTCGAGGAACGCTTTCAGATTCGGAGGTGATGTTATGAACTATTTCGAACATGTGAAGCCAAAAAAACAGAGGTGCAACCGAATCCGTCAGAGGTGAGCCCGTATCTTTCCATGATCGAACGTGTCGAGCAGCGTGCTTATGCGATGCTCGAACGCGAGGAGCAGCAGGTGACGGCCTATGCTTCGGTGGATCCGTTCGCAGATATTTCGCCGGCGGACTCGGAGGTCTGGATTATCCTGCTCAGCAAGGCGCGTGAGATCGACAAGGAGCTCTATGCGCGGCTGTATTATATGCGCGGCGGCGGGACGAAGCTGGTGCGTGATTATCGCTGGGGCTATGTGCTATGCCCGATTGTTACGGGCGATAATGCGACGGGCTGGCTGAGTATCGAGCAGTACGAGGAGGAAAAGCACTGCCTTGATGGATATGCGCAGCAGCTGATTAGCATTCTGCGCTTGGTCGCGTATGATGGCGCTGCATAAGCGCAGCGAAATCTAACAGAGGTGCAGCGAAGTAGGAGGATGAAAATGGCAGACACGACATATCCGCAGAGCGCGGAGCCGAATGAATACCGGTATTTTAGCTATCCGTGGATGGATGAAATCGCAGCGGGGCTAACGGCAGGCGCGGAGAAGCATCCGGGCGAGACGTGGCGGGATATCCCTGCCCGCGAGCACGCGGCGAGAGCGTTTCGGCACTTGTCGCTCTATCTCAAAGGGGATGTCACCGAGGAACATCTTGTCAACGCGAGCATGCGCTGCATGATGGCGCGCGTGATGGAGCGGGAGGAGCTGACGAAAATAGGAGGAGCAGAATGACAGCAAAAGAATATCTGAGACGTATCCGCGATGCTGAGAGTGATCTGCGGAGCGCTGAGATGGAGTACCAGCGTGCACGAGATGATGTTATGAACCTCAAGGCGATCGAATATGATAAGGACAAGATCAGCAACTCACACATCGGTGACCTTTCGGATGCGATCGTGGCACTTGAGAAATACGCTGCGAGTGTCAGCGAGCAATGGGATCGGTTGATTGTCATGCGCGAGGAGGCAAAAGCACAGATTGAGCAGATCGCGGATGGGCGTTATCGCGAGGTGCTGACGCGGCGGTATATCTGGGGCGAATCATGGGAGTATATTGCCGTAGGAATGAGGTATGCATTCCGAACCGTATTGTGGCTGCACGGGAAAGCTCTGTCGCAATTCGAAGTGCCGGAAAAGTTTGCATAGAATTGCACATACGACCTGTGATATAGTATAGGCTGTGAATAGTGAGGGTACTGCATACGCGGTGCCCTTTTTGCATGCGTGGAAACAAACAGATGCCAACAGCGAGGATGGTGGTGATTATGTAAATGGCAAGGGCGAGGAATCCACAGCGGGAAGATGCTCTGCGGATATATCTGGATAGCGGAGGGGCGATAACGCCAACAGAGATTGCTGAGCGTCTTGGTCTGCCCGCGAGCCGTATCCGCAAATGGAAGTCTGAGGACAAATGGGAGCGTCACAAAAAGGAGCGTTCCGATTCTGGGAAAAGGAACGCTCCGAAATCGGAACGGAGGCGTGGCGGTCAGCCGGGAAATAAAAACGCCGTCGGACACGGAGCACCTCTCGGGAATCAGAATGCTGTAACGACAGGAGAGTATTCCGCCATCTGGATGTACGCCCTCGGTGATGACGAGCGGTGCTTGTGCGATAGGGTTGATACGGATCCGCTGGCGTTGATTGACGAAACGATACAACTCCTCAGCATCCGAGAGTTGCGTATGCTCAAACGGCTCGAGGAGCTGAGAAATCAAAAAGAACTTGCCGAGAATGAGGATGCCATTGTGTTCACAAAAAGGCTCCCCAGGGTGCCCTGGTGGCGCGAAAGAGGTACACGAAGCTCTTGATTGACAAGATCATTCTGGTTGAGGAGGCTCTGACGCGCGTGCAGGAGAAGAAGCTTCGCGCCATTGAGACCAAGCAGAAGCTCCTCAATGCACGCGGGAGCAGCGAGGATACGGCGCTGAGTATCACAATACAGGCGAAAAAGGAGCGTGACTGATGGACATTCGAAAAGAGGTTAATCCGCATTTCGAATCTTTTTCTGTTCGACTGGGAAAGTAAGATTTACTTCCTCGTCGGCGGATATGGATCGTCAAAGTCCCTATCACGTTGCGCTCAAGGTCATCCTGAAACTTCTCAGCGAACGCAGGACAGCACTCGTTGTACGCGAGGTATACGATACCATACGCGACAGTTGCTTTTCACTGTTTCGTGAGATCGTCGAAGATATGGGCCTCGGCGCGATGATCGTGTTCAACGCCTCACCGATGCAGATGCGATTTCCCAACGGGAGCAAGATCGTGTTCAAGGGGATGGACAAGCCCGCAAAGCTCAAGTCCATCAACAACATCAGCCTCATCTGGGTGGAGGAGTGCAGCGAGCTCAAGTATGCGGGCTTTAAGGAGCTTCTCGGACGTCTGCGTCATCCGACTTTGCCGCTGCACATTATCCTGACGACCAATCCCGTGGCGCGGTCAAATTGGACGTATCAGCATTTTTTTGAAAGCCGTGGATTGGGTGATAAAGAGTTCTATGCGCGGCGTGTCATGCGTGAGGGAAACACGTACTATCACCACTCCGTTGCCGACGACAACCTGTTTCTGCCGGTGGATTACATCGAGCAGCTTGACGAGATGCAGGCGTACGATGCCGATCTTTATCGCATCGCCCGTCTTGGGCAGTTCGGCGTCAATGGCAGGCTTGTCCTGCCGCAGTTTGAGGTCATGCCGTATGATGAGGTTATGGCAGCGGTCGAAGAAATCCCGCGTAAGTATCTGCGCGTTGGTATGGACTTCGGCTTTGAGGCGTCGTATAACGCTGTCGTTCGCATGGCGATCGACCACGAAAACAAGTGGCTCTATCTCTATTGGGAATACTACCGAAACCACATGACTGATGACGAGACGGCAGATGCGCTGGAGGAGTTCGTGCGGACGCGTGAGCGCATCAAGGCGGATTCGGCAGAGCCGAAAGCAATCCGCTACTACCAGAAACGCGGGTTTAACATGGTCGCGACACGTAAGAGCAACGGCGGCAGCCGCCATTCGCGCCTTGACAATACGCGCAAGATGAAGCGGTTTCGTCGCATTATCTGTTCGGATGCGTGCGTGCACTGTATTGACGAACTCAAGGAGCTTACCTACGCCGTGGATCGGGATGATGAGATCATCCCGGATGAGTTCAACAGGGATGCGCATACGTTTTCTGCGATGTGGTACGGGCTGGATGATTATGACGTGGTTGATCTCAAGCATCGATTCAGCAAGGAGGATTTTGGATTATGAGGGTACACACCACAAAGGAGGTGCTCGACCCGCAGGATATTGCGGATATTCTGCAGCGGCATGAGCGGGATTTCGTGTCTCATGTGCTGGAGCTCAAGGACTACTATGCCGGTAAGCACAAGATCCTTACAAAAGAGCAGCGCTCTGTCAGCGCGCCCAACAACAAGATCGTCGCGAATTATTGCGAGTACATCACCAACATGAGCACGGGCTTTTTCATGGGTCAGCCGGTTGCGTACTCCTCGGTGTCGGGAGATACGGATGCCGTGAGCGCGCTGCAGGACGTGTTCCGGTACAACGATGAGGCGGACGGCAATCTGCGTCTTGCGGCGGAGGCGAGCGTCACAGGGGCTGCATACGAGGTGCTTTACGTTGACGCAGAGGCAGAGATCCGCTTTTGTGCCGTTCCATCGGAAGAGGTTATTCTTGTTCTTGATGCGACGCTCGAGGAGAATCTGATCGCCGCCATCCGCCGCTACCGTGTTGTAAGTCTTGACGGGTCGACTTATAGCGATTATGTGGATGTTTACGACGCACACAGCGTCACAAGCTACGACTACACCGCCGATAAACTCATCCAAAACAGCGCGCCCGTACCGCATTATTTTGACGGCGTGCCCGTGATCGAATACCCCAACAACGATGCCCGTCGCGGTGATTTCGAGGGCATTATGACGCTCGTGGACGCGTACAACAAGGCGCAGAGCCTCACGCTCGACGATATGGAGGATTTTACGGACGCCTATCTCGTGCTCAAGGGCATGGGCGGGATGAATGGGGAGGACGCGGCGGAGCTTCGACGCAATAAGATGATGACGCTCGATGAGGGCGGCAGCGCGGAGTGGCTGATCAAGAATCTCAACGATACCTACATCGAGAATATCAAGACGCGCCTACAGAATGATATTCACAAATTCAGCGCGATCCCCGACATGAGCGACGATGCTTTTGCCGGCAATACATCCGGTGTTGCCATCAAGTACAAACTCATCGGACTAGAGCAGGTGCGCAGCCGCAAGGAGCGCGGATTCAAGAAGGGACTGCAGCGGCGCATTGAGTTGATTGCAGGGATGCTCAAAACTAAGAGCAAGGCGGACATTGATTTTCGGGATATCGAGATCACATTCACGGCGAATATTCCTGCGAACAATCAGGAGCAGGCGGAGATCGTCAAGACACTCTACGGGCTTGTCTCGCAAAAGCGTCTGCTCTCGCTCCTGCCGTTTGTCACGGATCCAGCCGAGGAGCTGGAGGAGCTGAAAAAGGAGCAGGAGGAGAATGATTACGGAATAGGGGTGGGCGCACATGGCGAAGACGAAAGCGACACCGACGGAGAAGTACTGGAAAAAGCGGCAGGAAGAACTTGAAAAGAAGTGGGACAAGAAGAGCCGCGAGGAGATTGAGCGAGAGCTGCGTGCCTACTATGAGCAGTCCCTCGCTCATATCGAAAAGGACATCAATGTACTCTATCGGCGATTCGCGACTGACAACGGAATGGACATGGCGGCGGCGCAGCAGCTCCTCACGGGCAAGGAATATCGTGTATGGCGCATGGACATTGCCGAATACGTCAAGGAGATCAATGCGACAGGAAATCAGGAGCTTTTGCGTGAGCTGAACACCCTCGCCATGCGCAGCCGGATCACGCGCCTTGATGCGCTCAGGGCGGGTACACTCAAAGAAATGGTGCTCCTCTCTGAGAAGTCCGAGAAGGCGATGAAAAAGTTCCTGAAATCGGGTTATGAGGATTTTTACTATCATGGGCTCTACGAGATCGGGAAGAAGCGCGGCCTTGAGGGGGCTGTGTCCCTCGTGGACGGAGAAAAGCTCGAGCGCGTCCTGCGTGTCCCGTGGAGCGGTAAGAATTACTCTAAGCGGATATGGACGAATGGCGCGAAGCTTGCAAAGACCATCCAGCAGAACATCATCGCCGCCGCACATCGTGGCGTATCCGTGCAGGAAATGACGCGCGTCATTCGTCAGAAAATGGGCGTCGGTACGAAAGAGGCGGTGCGGCTCGTCCGTACCGAACTCAACTACGTGCAGAATCAGGCGGCACTCCACTCCATCAAGGACGCGGGGATGAAATACTACCGCTTCATTGCGACGCTTGACAAGCGCACCTCGACTGTCTGTCAGTCTCATGATGGTGACGTGTTCCCCGTGGAGGAGGCGATGCCGGGGAAGAACATGCCGCCCCTGCATCCGCATTGCCGCTCCGTCATTTCGGGTTGTCTCAAAGGTGAGTATAGGTCGCAGAGCGGCACGCGCATCGCACGAGACGAGAACGGCAAGAATGTGTTTGTGCCGTCTTACATGAAATACGATGACTGGCGAGCCGTCTATGTGGACAAGAAAATGACACTTGAAGAGTGGAAGTCGGGAAATGTCGCATCACAAGCGACAAATGCGACGGGGGCATTGAACGGTGGGGCGCAAGGTGATATAATAAATCTACAAGGTGGGATAAACGTGATGCAGGCGAAGAAGCGCGACCGTAAAATTATGATTACGGATGTAGCGATTGATAAAGTGCCTTGCGTAAAGATGCCGAACATCTCCATGCAAGAGTGCGAGCGCATACAGGCGGCACATAAGCGACTGCTCAGGATTGCGCAGACACAGAATGAAAGCAATGAAGTCCTGGCAATACTGTCCTTTGCCAACATGGATGAAATTCATGTTCTCGGCAATGAGGACGAAGTAAATCCAGAAACGAATATGAAAGCTCGCGCTGCATTCCTATCTAGTCGATATGGGGAGTTGATGTATCTCCACAATCATCCGAGCACAAACATCTTTTCTATGGCTGATATTGATACCTTTATCACACAGGGCGGTATTGGGTTAATATCTGTTGTGACGAATCAGGGCGAGGTTTATATTCTGCATAAAAACCATCGATATACTTATGAGAAAGCTCGAGACTTGCTGTTTCTTATTCGGGAAGCGGTAAGCGAGGATACAGAAAAAATGGTTGCTATGTTTTTACGAGATTGTAAGGAGGCGGGGATTGATTATGGCAAGGCGAAATAGCGAGATAAAAATTCCAGGCATTGATGACCGCCCGATGACGAAAGAACGGTTGGATGCGATGTGGGAGCGGCTTTCTACGCAAGAGGAAGTTTTTTTTGGCGTTGGAAGACGAGGTCAGGCAGGGGCAGATGATAAAGCACCATCTGTAATCAAGCCTGTGCGAAAGACGAGAGTATGTCATGGCAAACTTCAAGCTGATTTATCAGATACTCACGCTCTTGGATAAGTACCTTGACGACGAGGAGCCGGATTTCTCGAAGCTCTCGGCGGCGCACTTCAAGGTCTCTGAGAAGCGATTCACGCACATCATGCTCATGCTCTACGAGACGGGCTACATCGACGGAATCGAGCCGATTCACGTAGGCGGCAGCGATTACGATTTCAAGATGACAAGCCCCTCCATCACGCTCCGAGGCTTGGAATACCTCGAAGAGAATACGATGATGAAGAAAGCCTATCGGCTCTTGAAGGGGGTCAAGGAGATTGCGCCGGGGCTGTAATGGCAACAGAAAAGCACTGTGAAAAAAATACGCACAGTGCTTTTTATGTGGAAGGAGTTGATATTATGACCCGTGTCAAGCAGATGCGCAGGGGAGGCGGCGCAGAAGCGCATCGCCGTCCTTGTGAAAAGTTATTTTTGAGCTCAAAAAGCGGCTACATGGACGTGCTCGACGGGCTTCTGCATAAATACGAGCAGAAGAACCCTGTTACGACACAAGAAGCTCTGAAGGAGGTCATGCGCAGTGTTGGCAAGGACATCTGGGAGGATGTTGTTCGCCTTACCTGTCAGAAATACGACCTCGTGACGGTATAAAACAATTTCACACGGAACCCGCTCAACTATGGGCGGGTTTTTTTGATACCCATTTTAAGGAGGTGACGCAATGCCCGAGACTGTAATGATTGACGCCGTACGATATACGATTCTGCGCGTCAAAGAGCCGCTGATTCTTGAGAGACGTGCGTGTAACGCCGTTGTGGAGTACAACACGGCACAGATCAAGATACTCGAGGGCGGGAACATCGGAGAAGGAAATTTGGCAAAGCTGCTCATGCACGAGATTGTCCATGCACTTCTTTTTCGAGCGGGGCATGACTGAGGCGGCGGCAGATGAGGAACTTGTCTCGGAGCTTGCGGCGGGCTTCGTGAACCTTGTGAGGGCGAATCCGCAGTTGATTACGTTTTTGCAGAAATAGGGAGGAATTGCTATGAATGGGATCCGCGCACCGGCGCACATCGGCGCCGATATAAAAGCAGTATTTACACAGAGGAGGAATGAAATGCTCGATAATCTGTTTGATTTCGACCTGCAGCGCTTCGGCGATGATGCGGGTGATTCCGCTGGAGCGGACAATGCGAGCGACGATAAGCCGAAGGCTGATCCTGCCGATGATAAGCAGGACGACACGCAGGCGAAGATTGACGCTGCTGTCGCTGCCCGTCTTGCCGATGAAAAGGCGAAGTGGGAGAAGGCGTATCAGAAAAAGGCTGCGGCGGACAAAAAGGAGGCCGAGCGGCTGGCGAAGCTCTCCGAGGACGAGCGCCGTGCGGCGGAACTCGAGGCACGCAACAAGGAACTTGAGGCAAAAGATCAGGAGATCCGGCGCAAGGAACTCAAGCTTGAAACAGTGAAGGTGCTCGCCGATCGGAGCCTCCCCGTTGCGTTTGCGGACTATCTGATTGCCGAGGACAGTGAGTCTACGCTCAAGCGCATCACTGCGTTTGAGAAGGAATACAAGAAGGCCGTAGAGGCAGGCGTCAACGAAAAGCTCAAGGGAAAAGCCCCTGCCGCGAGTGGCGGCGGCGCAGGTGACTCTGCGGGCGTTGAGAATGGCTTTTTCAAGGCCATCTATGACAATCAGGCAAAGAGGTAAGAGAGGATGACGACTATGAAGAATAAGATGAATTTTTGATCTCCAGCGTTTCTCGGATACGGGATACCTGAAGGACAATTTGCAGGGCTTCGTGCCGAAGCCGATCGCGGCGGACATCATCGCAGACATTGTGCGCGGCTCGTCCGTAATGCGGCTCTCGACGGTGCAGCCGATGACCTCCGAGACGCAGAAATTTCCCGTTATGACGGCGGGTCCCGGTGCATACTGGGTCGGCGAGACGGAGCGCATCAAGACATCGGTCGCTGAGTGGATTTTCCCCGAGCTTGTCGCAAAGAAGATCGCGGTCATCGTACCGTGCAGCCGTGAGAAGCTCGAGGATACGACAATCAACGTGTTCGGCGTTGTTCGCCCGTATATTGCGGAAGCGTTCTACAAGGCGATTGATTCGGCATGTCTCTTCGGCACGAACTCGCCCTTTGCGAAGAACATCTTCGGTGTTGCGAGTGCTGCGGGAACGTGATCGCGGAGGAGACGAATCCGAAGCTTGACCTCGATATCTCCGATGTAATGGCACTTGTCGAGAATGGCGGGCTTGACGTGAACGGCTTTGTTGCGGGGTACGACCTCAAGAACAGCCTGCGCAAACTCCGTGACGGCAATGGCAATCAGCTCTACGTCGCGGGTGTTGACTCGAGTACGCTCTATTCGCAGCCGATTGAGTTCTCGCGTAATGGTGCATGGGACAAGACAAAGGCACGCGCAATTGCGGGTGATTGGAAGTATTCAATCATCGGCATCCGCGATCAGATCCAGTACGAGACGCTGCGCGAGGCAACGCTGCAGTCGGTTACGATGAGTGATGGCAAACCCCTGAGTCTTGCTGAGAATGACATGGTGGCGATCAAGGCGACGATGCGCCTCGGGTTCCTGCCGGTCAAGGAGAACGCATTCGCTGCACTCAAGCCGAAGGCATAAGGGGATGCGACATGGATTTTCAGAAATACGAAAAAGACGGCGTGACCATCACGGCGACAAAAACCGCCTACGAGGTCATCTACAAGGCGCAGGGATTCCGTCCGAAGGAGGAGAAGCCCTCTGACCCCGTTCAGAACGACGCAGGGAAGGGCGGCACGAAGGGAGGAGCGCGAGGTGGAAAAGCAGGAAGCGATCCGGGTGATCACGGAGAAAGTGCGCCTGCTGGAGAGTCGCAGGACGCTTGATGCGAGCCTTCTCACGTTCTACATCGAGAAGCTTGTTACGGACATTCTTGACTACTGTCACCGCGCGGATTTCCCTGAGCCGCTCGTCTATTCAGCGGTCGACCTTATCCGCAAGCGCCTTGCAGATGAGGATACGGCGGGCAATGAACTCGGCGTGCCGACAAATGCGCCGCTATCGAGTGTCAAGATGGACGATACGGAGTTCAAATTTGCCATGTCGAACATCGACCCCGCGGGGTGTCTTGCCGATTTGGATTTTGCAACGCTGAGGCCGAAGCTCAACCGTTGGCGCAAGGTGGTGAGCCTGCCATGAGTCTTAAGGGGATCCTGCGCCGCATGATGTACCACGACCGCGCGGACGTGTACCGTCTCCGGCAGGTACAGGCGGCAGACGGATCGGATGACTATGCCGAGGAGGAGATGCCTGTCTACGAGAAACTCCCCTGCAAGCTTTCACAGTATGGCAAAGACCTCACGACGAACAAGACAGAGCGCGCGGTGAGTGTGTTTGTCGATCTGCGGCTCTGTTGTGATCCTGCGTTTGATATTCGAGCGAATGATCGCGTTGTTGTACTGCGGCAGGGGAAACGTATGGAGTTTGTCGCAGGGGTCAGCTTTCCGTATCCGACGCATCAGGAGATTGTGCTGCGGCGCAGGGGGGAGGTTGGCAATGGGCGTTGAAATCAGCGGACTGGACGATTTTGAGAAAATGCTTGCGGATGCGGAGAAACGGCAGCGCAGGGGCGGTCAATACGTTTCTCAAGATGGAGGCGGAGGAGCTTCTCGGTGCTGCGCGTGACAAGACACCAGTTGATACGGGGGCACTGCGATTGAATTGGGTGCGTGGACAGCCGCTGGGCAGCACGGTGGAGGTCGGGAATGCTGCGGACTATGCTGCTCACGTTGAGTATGGGCATCGAATCGTCCGCATGGTCGGTGGAAAGAAAGAGTATACGGGCAAGGTCAAGAAGGGCGTCCACATGCTCAAGACGTCCGTCAACGAACGGCGTGAGAACTTTCGTGAGAACGTGAAGGAGATTCTAAAGGAGATGTTCAAATGATTCCATCCCTTGACATCCGCAGCGCGCTTTCGGCTCTTTTGAAAAAGCACTTTCCACATGCCGTTTACTTCACAAACAATGCTGATTCTCAAAAGGGGTATTTCCACGTTGAGATTGCTCCGAAAAAGCGCATGGTTGACCCGACGATCTACGAGCGTGCACTTGATATCACGCTGTCGCTCGTCCTGCCGCCCGACGCACGCGGGCGCATCGACCGCACGAAGCTCTACGAGGCGGTTGATACGCTTGACACTGCTTTCATGCCTGTGCTGACGATTGGCGACCGCCATATCACCGTACAGGAAACGAGCAGCCGCATCGTTGATGAGGTGCTGCACTACAGTTTTACGCTCGATTTTGCGGATGCTATGCCAGGCGAGGAGTACGAGTTGATGGAGGAGCTTGCTATCAACGGACAAAAAGAACATACAGAGGAGGAATGAATATGCCAAATGAGGCTGAAAAGTTTGGTTTGCCGCAGGTCATCATTGACTTCCGTACGAAGTCGACAACGGCGATTGCCCGCAGTGCGCGTGGTATCGGCGTGATGATCCTGAACAATGAGTCGACGAACGTCTCGAAGTTCTACAAGATTTCGGACAGCACAGATATCCCCGATGAGGGGCTGACGGCGAAGAACGTTGATCTCATCAAGAAGGCGCTGCTCGGTATCCCGCTGCGCATCTTGGTCTACACGCTGCCGATGGCGGACGTTGTACCGGGTGGCGGGGAGTCGCTGCTCAATCAGGCGGACGTACTCAAGAAGCTCCACAATATCAAGTGGAACTACATCTGCCATCCGACAGGCACGGCGCAGGATCAGGAAGGTCTTGCTGTGTGGGTCAAGAAGGAACGCAATGTGAAACGCAAGACGTTCAAGGCGGTCGTGGCGAACTTCGATGCGGATGACAAGGGCGTGATCAATTTCACGACGGACAACATCCGCTGCGTGAATCCCGCCTACACGGATGCACTGCAAGCGGCAGGCGGCGACCGCAAGAAGGTGAGCAGCTCAATCGCCGAATACCTCACCTACACCTCGACGGAGTACACGGCGCGCATCATGGGCATTCTCGCGGGGCTTGCACTCGACCGTTCGGCGACGTACTACGAGCTGAATGAGGTCTACGATTGTGAGGTCTACGAGGACATCGACGACTGCATCAGCAAGGGGCAGCTCTGCCTCATCGACGAAATGGACGGAAACGGAGTCAAGATTGCGCGTGCGTGCAACTCTCTCCATACATTCACGACGGACGTCGGGCAGGATTTCCGCTACATCAAGATTGTCGAGGCGGTGGACATGATCACGGACGATATCCGCGACACGTTCAAAAATTCGTATGTGGGTAAGGTTATCAACGACTACAATCACAAGATGCTCTTCATTGCGGCGATCCTCGTCTATTTCCGCAATCTCAAGGGTAACGTGCTGGATGATTCGCCGACGGCGATCAATACGGTCGATATCGACGAGGCGGCTCAGAAAGACTATGCGATTCTGCATGGCGACGATGTGACCAAGATGACGGTGCAGCAGATTCGCGAGTACAACACGGGGACACAGGTGCTTCTCACGGGGCGCATCACCCCTGTCAACGCGATGGAAGACCTGCGCATCACGTTCACGATGTAAGAGAGGAGGAAATAGTATATGGCAAGAGCTGCAGAAGATGTAAAATATCGTGGCCGCCGCCGCTGGAACGGTTCGCATGGCCGCGTTTGGTGGGATGGCTTGCTTCTCTTTGAGATTTCAAAGTTCGAGGCAAAAGTAACGGCTGACCGTGAGGACGTGCTGATTGGTAACTCCAAGGACAGCAAGATCGTCTCACTCACGGGCGAAGGTTCGTTTACGATCAAGAGCGTCATTAACCGAAACATCAATCAGTATCTCGAGGAGTGGAAGGCGGGGCACGATCCGCGCGCCAACATCGTCGGGCTGATTGATGATCCGGATGCAGTAGACGGACAGAAAGAACGCTGCTCCATCGATAACGTGTGGTTCAACGAGCTTCTGCTCATGACGTTTGAGAAGGGCAGGGTTGTCGAAAAAGGAGTTCACGTTCGGATTTACGCCGGAGGATGCGGCGTTTGTTGAAACGGTTGACAACTAAGTTTATGAATTTGCCCCGCAGAATGATTGCGGGGCTTTCTTATGGGAGGAATACAAATGGCAGTATCAATCAAAGACCTTATCGCAAAGAAAGAGGCGCTCACGCAGCGTAAGAAGCAGAAGTACGACATCGAGACCTCGGCGGGTATCCTCACGGTGAAGATGCCGACGCGCTCGCACGTTGCCGAGCTGCTCAAACTCGAGGATTCGGACGCGCATCTCATCATTGGTTATGTTGTTGAGCCGAATCTGCGCGATCCGCAGCTTCTTGAGGCGTACGGCTGCCTTGAGCCGACGGATATTGTGGAGAAGATTTTTGACCCCGGTGAGATCCCCGCCGTCGGGCGTAAGATCATGGAGCTGGCGGGCTACGGCAAGAACATCCGCGCCAAGCTGCACGAAGACGTAAAAAACTGATCGAGGAGGACTGGGAGGCGCGTACCGTTGCCTTCCTTGTCCTCAGAGGTCACACACTGGATTATTTTTATACGCTCTCCGAAGTGGAGAAGATATTTTGCTATGAAGCGATGGCACGCGAAGAGCGACAGCATATCGAGGAACTGAAGCTGCTTGCGGAAGGAAGGGGGTTAAATCTGCGATGAGCGATTATGTCATATCTGCGATCCTGCGTGTCAAGGATGAGCTGTCGGGCAAGACCAAGAAGGCAAAGGACAGTCTCAGCGGGGTCAAGAGTGCCGCCGAAGGCGCATCTGCAGGGCTTGACCATACCGAGAGCGCAATGAAAAAGGCTGCCATGTCTGCCGTCGCACTTGCCGCGAAGGCAGATAAGGCGAAGACAGAACTCAGTGGCTTGCGCGGCACTTATGCTCCTACGCTCAGCATCAAGGACAAGGCGACCGAGAAAATCACGGGCATCAAGGGTATGCTCGGCTCTCTATCGGGCAAAGCCTACACGGCGACGGTCAACGTCCGTCAGAACCTCAGTGGTGCGGCAGGTGTAGCGTCGGGACTCGCAGGAAAAGCAAGCGGCGCGCTCTCCGGTATGGCGGGCGGCATGATGATGAACACCTCCATGCAGATGGCAGGGGCGGCGGGCATCGGCATGGGCATCTACGATACTGTCAAGACGTACATGGACTTCGAAGCCCAAATGAAGAAGGTGCAGGCGATCTCCGGCGCGTCGGGGGCAGACTTTGAGGCGCTCACTGCAAAGGCGAAGGAGATGGGCGCAGCGACGCAGTTCTCCGCGACTGAATCCGCGCAAGCACTTGAGTACATGGCGATGGCGGGCTGGAAAACGGACGATATGCTCGGCGGCATCTCCGGTATCATGGATCTCGCTGCGGCATCGGGTGAAGACCTCGGGCGCGTGTCAGACATTGTGACGGATGCGCTCACGGCGTTTGGACTGCAGGCATCGGACTCCGCTCATTTCGCTGACGTGCTCGCGCAGGCGTCCTCGAACTCCAACACCAATGTCAGCATGATGGGTATGACGTTCAAATACGTCGCCCCGATTGCGGGTGCGCTGAAGTACTCCATTGAGGATGTTGGTACGGCGGTCGGCCTCATGGCGAATGCCGGCATCAAGGGAGAGCAAGCGGGCACATCACTACGTGCAATGCTGACACGTCTTGTTGACCCGCCGAAAGAGGCGGGGACGGCAATGGACCGTCTCGGCATTACCGTAAAAAATGCAGATGGCACAATGAAGCCGCTGCGGCAGACGATGAAGGAGCTGCGCAGCACGTTCGCTGGGCTCTCGGATGCAGAAAAAGCAGAAATGGCTTCGAGCATCGCGGGGCAGGAGGCAATGTCAGGCTTCCTTGCCATCGTCAATGCTTCGGATGCGGACTTTGACAAGCTCGCTGCATCGATCGACAACGCCGAGGGTGCAGCGGGAAACATGGCAAAGACTGTGAATGACAATCTCAAGGGCGACCTCAAGTCCCTCTCCTCCGTGTGGGAGTCCGTACAGCTTGAATTTATGAGCGGCAAGGGAGCCGATGGATTGCGCGAATTTGTGCAGGGCGTCAAGGACGATGTCGCGAAATTTAAGGGCTACATCGAGGACGGTTTTGACATCTCAGACATCGGCAGAAGTGCGATGGACGTACTTGTGCAGCTCAAGAACAAATTCATCGAGTTGGATGGTGTCGGCTCTCTGCTCGCGGGCGGTGCGCTTGCGGGCGGCCTATACAAGATCGTCAGTCTCTCGAAAAAAGCAATTGACGGCATCAAGGGGATTGGCGGCGCAGGGAAGCCCGTACCGGGCGGCACTGCTGCAGGTGTCGGCGAGATGGTCGTCAATGCAGGCACGGTGATTGTCAACGGGAAAGGAACCGTTGGAGGGTGGGGGTACCGGGAACGCCACCTCAAACACAGGGAAAACCGGGAGTGCCTGCGGCATCTCGATCAATGCTCAAAGGCGCAGCACTTGGCGGCGTTGTTGCAACTGTACTCGCTGCCGCCGATGTGTATGAAACGACACAACAGAACAGCGAACTCCTAAAAGAAGCTGCCTATGGCATTGATTCTGCGACGGAGAACCTTGAGAATCTCGTTGCACGCGGAGCCTCTGAGGATGAAATCAATGCAGCACGCCAAAATCTTGAAGAGATGAAAGCCTATCAAGCGGCGGTAGAGAAGGATAACTCTGCGCGCTTTGCGGAATCTCTTGGCGGTGGTGCTGGGTCTGTGATTGGCGCGGCAATCGGCACGGCGATCGCGGGACCGCTCGGCATGGCTGTCGGTGGTGTAGTCGGTGAGGTGCTTGGCAAGAAGATTGGTGACCATTTCAACGACTTGGCAAACAGCACTCCCGATAATTACGGAGCTGTTGTCGCGGTTGAAACGAAGTATGACGACTACGACAGCGCTTTTTTTGAAGAAGAACCCGAAATGCAGGTGCATCTTACAGCTCCGTCCACGGAGGAGATTCAGCAGGTTGTCTCAGACACACAAGCGGGCGTTATCACGCAGAGCTTAACTGACCTGGATGGCAATGCGGGTCTCGGATGGAGCTTTCTTGTTCAGGGAGCTGAGGAGACAAGCACGTCAATATCTGCATCATTCGCGGAAGCAAACGAGAGTACAAAAGAAGAGTGGGCATCGACTCCAGGATATTTTGAAAGCTCAGTATATGAGCCAACAATTCTTAGGGGGCGAGGAGGCGAGTGTTGGGATTGCAGATGGAATAAATGCGGGTGCGCCTGCGGTCAAAAGTGAATGGGGCGGTGTACGGGCATTTTTCTCTGGGCTTTTCTCGTATGTTGCGGAGGGCGCGTCAAGTCTTTTTTCTTCGGCGCGGGAGATTATCGGTCTCCAATCCGGGGGCGAGAGAGGCGGGCACTTTGCCTCCGGCACAAGCTTCGCTCCCGGTGGTTGGACGGAGATCAACGAAAACGGCGGCGAAATTATCGACCTGCCTCAGGGCTCGCGTGTCTACCCGCACGCGACGACCATGAAGATGCTGCGCGACAGCATGGATGGAGGCGGCTCACCCATCCCCGCTGCCGCGCCCGTCACCATCACGGGCAACACCTTCCATGTGCGCGAGGAGGCGGATCTCGACCGCATCGCCTATAAGCTCTATCAGCTCATGGCAAAGAGCCACGTCAATATGAATGGGGGAATAATGGCATGAGCCTCGCGAGCCTGTGGAATCAGGTCAACAACATCGGCGGCTTCCTCCTCGGCGGTGGAGGGCAAAGCGGCAGGTGATCTTATCTGTAGAGGATGAGAAATTCACGCTGCCCGTTACGCCGCGCGTTTACAAAGTCCAGACGGAGCAGAACAACCGCATTGTTGACATCATCGACTTTGGCGAAGCGCAGCTCTTCGGCAATCCAAAGCTCAAGAAGCTGTCTCTTTCCTCGTTTTTCCCTCATCCGAAGCACGAATATCCCTTTGTGGTCGGTGACTCTGCAGAGCCGTCGGAGTGCGTTGCGAAGATCGAGAAGTGGAAAGAGGCAAAAAAACCCGTCCGCATCATTATCACGGACAGCCCTGTCAATCTGATGGTCGCAATCAAGTCCTTTGACTACAAAGAGCAGGACGGCTCGCGCGACATCTACTTTGACCTCGATCTCGTAGAGTGGAAAGACCTCAACACGCCGATGGCGAACAACGACAAGCAGGTGGACGACAAGACGGGACTGAAAGATCGTCCTGTGGAGCGTACGCCGCCGCGCCCGAAAGCCATTCAGCGTGTGCAGGACTTCCTCGATGCGAGCAAAAAGGCGTATGGCGACTATCAGCGTTGGCGCGGTATGGAAAACGCGAACGGCATCAAGAATCTTGCGATGAAGGAGCTGCGCGGCGCACTCGGTAAGCTTAAACTGAAATAGGAGGGTGTATGAAGGTCAAGATTATGCAGACGGATATTTCTCATCTGCTCACATCCTGCACATGGTCGGGATCGCGTCTGAACGTCGCGCGTCAGCTTGAGTTTTCCTTTGTGCAGGACGACCGCGATCCGAATATCCCCGTGATTGACGTGGATAATGGCTACACCTGCTATGGCTACGATGACGCGGGAAATCTCGTTTTTGAGGGCAATATCTACAGCATCGAGCGTGATAGGGCGAAGTCATCGGTGAGGATCACAGCCTTTGACCATCTCTATGTGCTGGCAAAGAGCAAGACGACGCGCAAGTTTGACAACATCACGCCTGAGGACATCACGCGGCAGGTATGTGCCGAACTCGGCGTATTGGTCGGCGACATCGCCGAGACAGGCATAGCAGTCTCCTTTATCGCCAACGCCAAGACGGGCTATCAGATCATCCAAGGAGCATACACCGAAGCCGCGAAGGTGACAGAGAAGAAATACCATCCCGTCATGAACGGCGCAAAGCTCGACGTGATCGAGAAGGGGACGCTCATCGAAGGTTACACGGCGGATTCTGCCGTCAACATGGAGGACAGCGTCTATAAGGAGAGCATCGAGAACCTCATCGACCAGATTCTTGTTGTTGATGAGGAGGGCAATCGCGTCGATTATGTGCGAAACGACGAGCACATCAAGAAATATTCCATGTTTCAGGAAGTCTATAAGACTGACCCGAACAAAAGATACACAGACGGAGGCGAAAGCACTGCTCACGAAGCCGGAGCGGTCGGGATATATCACAGCACTCGGCGACTACCGCGTAAAGTCGTCCTACTCCATCACGGTGAAGGACGGCCTCTTTAAGGGGCAGTTCTGGGTGAAGGCGGATACGCACACATTTGCGGATGGAAAGCATGAGATGAAGCTCGAACTTGAGTTTGAGAACCTCATGAATGAGGAAAAAGACGGAGAAGGAAGAGGAGAAGAAGGAGAGGGGAAGCGTCGTGGCGGAAGTGATACCGAGCGCGGAGAACTCGATGAGCAAGATGCTGGCGATCCAGCATGACATCGCCGAAGAGCATACTCCGCTCCTGCCGAGCGTTGGGAAGGTGCTGACACCGCCGCCCGCACTTTCCGTCGAATGGAACGGTATTATACTCACGCCCGACAAGCTCTATCTGAATGAGTATTGGCTGCCCGGGCATACGCGCCATATTGTCGGCGAGACGGACTTTCGCGGCGGCGGCAGCGGCGATCCTGCATACGAATCGCACAATCATCCCATCGACAACGACGAGATGTGGACGGACACCTTGAAGCCCGGCGACCTCGTGAGCGTTTACCCACAAGAGGGCGGGCAGCTCTTCATCATCGAAAGCAAGTTGGTGAAATTATGAGCAGAGAGTTTCCATTTATCGGCTCGACACGTGATGTCGCTGGAAATGAACTGCCTCTTTTTAAGGAGTACGCATGGGATTTCGAGCGAGACTGTTTCCTCTATGACGTGAACGGGCGGCACATTCTTTTGACGGGGAATTCGGCGCTCGAGGTGTGGATTTACAAGGCACTCAAGACGGAGCGTTTTGAGTATCTCGCGTATTCGTGGCAGTACGGCATCGAGCTGAAGCCTTTTATCGGTAAGGTCATGGGTGTGCAGGAGCGATATTCAGAGCTGCGGCGCGTCATTACTGAGTGCTTGATGGTGAATCCGTACATCCGGAGCATCGATAGCTTTTCTATTACGCCAGAAAACCGCGCGGAGCTGATACGCGTGCACATAACTCTGACAACGGTATACGGGGAGGTGGAGATCAATGTATAGAGCAAGGGAGCAAGCGGATATCCTGCGTGATCTGCAGGAGCGCAGCGAGACACCTGCAAGCAAAATCGAGGGGACTTTTGAGTATGACGTGCTGGCGTCGAATTCGATTGAGTTTGGCAAGGTGGAGGTAGAACTTGAGGAGGCGTATCGGCAGAGCTTCGGGACGACAGCGACCGACGAATATCTGACGATGAAAGCTACAGAGTCCGGCGTATTTCGCAAGAAGGCCGTCAAGGCGCATGGCGTTTTGACGGTAACGGGCAGTGGACTCATCCGAAAGGGCAGTCTTTTTGCGACAGAGGGTGGCATCCGTTTCGTCTCAATCGCCGATTCTGTAATCACCTCCTCCGGCAAAATCGAGATTGAAGCCGTCGATGCGGGGGCGTTCGGCAATGTGCCCGACCGTACGATTACAAAAATCCCCTTTTCTATCCCAGGTATCAGCGCCGTTACGAATGAGGCGGCGATGCAAGACGGATATGACGAGGAGGAAGATGAGGCACTGCGCGACCGCTATCTTGAGCATGTGCGTTATCCTGGCGCATCGGGAAACAAGCGGCATTATATCGAGTGGGCAACATCAGTTCCGGGCATCGGCGCGGCGAGCTGCATCCGTGCGTGGAACGGAGCGAACACGGTCAAGGTCATTGTCAGCGACGCAAACTATACGGCGGTGAGCGAGTCCCTCATCAAGAAGGTCTATGAGCGTATTGCAGAGCAGAATCCGATCAACGCCATTGTGACCGTTGTATCTGCGACAATCAAGATCATCAACATTGAGGCGCGCGTTCGGGGACAGCCGAATGCGGACGATTTCAAGCAAGCGGTGCAAAAATACTTTCGTGAGATTGCACGAGCTTGGCTTGGCAAGGGCAGCTATGTGAGTATCGCCAAAATTGGTGCGCTCCTGCTGCAAAGCGGCGCGGCACAGGATTATGACAGCCTCACGCTGAACGGCGGCGCGTTGAACATAGAACTCACAAGCGAAGAGCTGCCGGCACTTGGGAGGGTGGTGCTGCATGGCTGATTTTCACTTCCTCCGTCTCGAAAAAAAGTCAATCTAATGCGTTATCTGCCAAGGTTTTTGGCAGGGGATATGTCTTTTAAGGACGTGCAGGACACGCTTTCAAAAGGAGCATGAGCGGTATCGACTGCTTTTGCCGGAGATCGCGAAGCAGTTTTTATCGAGACTGCAACATGGGGCTGCCCTCATGGGAGGAGGTCTACCAAACCAATCCACCGTACGACGCAAGCACTGAACTGCGGCGCACTCTTGTCAAGGCAAAAATGCTCGGACGACAGCCTGCAACGAAACGCCGTATCGAGCTGCTTATCAATACCTTCACGAAAGGCGGTGATGCGTACGTTGAGGAAGATGTAGCGCCCGGACGCTTCCAGTTACATTTTCCCTCGGTCATTCTCTGGCAGAAGCAAATGGAGGAGGCACTTGAGGCGACCGTACCCGCGCACCTCATGTATGACTTGCATTTTGAGAAAGACAAAGCCGATGCAGTACTCTATTACGCCTCCGCACCAACCATCCACACAACCTACGAGATACGCCCGGCGGAGATCACGAACGCTACGGTTGAGGTAAGGCAGTATATCGGCGTAGCCGTCTCCACGCACGCAGCATACGAGGTCTATCCCGAAACCGTACGGGATGCGGCGATCAGTAGCACGTTCCATGCGGGCGGTATTGGCAGTATCTACAAGAGTATTGAGGTCACACAGACCTAGAAAGGGAGCAACTATATGGCAAACTGGATAGGAGGCCGCCTCACAAAAGTGGGCAACGACCTCCAGATCAAAGTCGAGGCGGGGTTGTGCAAACTCGAGTTGACCAAGATCAAGCTCGGGGATGGTACGGAGGGACTGGACGCCATCGAGACCATGACCGATCTCGTTGGACCCAAAGCCGTCTTTGGTATCAGCAGCGTTGTGGCAAAGGACGGCATGTGCACCGTGACGGGCGTCATATCGTCGTCCAATGTCACGGCGGCGTTCTATGCGCGCGAGTGGGGGATTTTTGCAAAGGATCCCGATAGGGGTGAAATCCTCTATATGATCTCCCTTGACCCCAACCCCGAATCCATCCCGCCCAAGACCGCCGCACTCAAACAGGCGGCGACCTACGCGATGAATATTGTCGTCGCAAACGCAGCAAACATCGAGGCGAGGATTGATCCTCAAGGGCTCGTCACGACAGAGATCCTCGAAAAAGCAGCAGGACTTGTAAGGCGGAATATGGATTATTTTCTAAATGATAAAGTGTTCGACATCCAACTTTCCGCGCACCCATCGTGGCGATTGGTTTGCACAAAAGCAGGGACAACATCGGGCGTATTGCTGAATCTACACGGAGCAAAATTAGGAGACACCTATGCTGACGGCACAGCCGAATGGACGGTGAAGGATGCGTATGAAGCCACCGTTGATGCGCATAACAAAGCTCCTGATGCACACGCAGACATCCGTCGAATCCTTGACGACAAAGCACCGATCGCATCACCCGCGCTCACAGGCACACCGACAACCCCGACAGCGAGCAAGGGGACAAATACCGATCAGATCGCAAGCACCGCATTTGTGACGCAGGCGGTAGCGGCACTTAACGGACTGGACTCCATGGATAAGCTCGCAAAAGAGATCGAGGGCAAGCTCGGCAAGCAGGGCATCGTCGCGGGCAAATCTGGAGGTCAACGGATGGATTAAGTTCGCGGACGGGCTGATTGTGCAGTGGGGAACGGTTACGGGCGGAGCTGTGGGGTGGCGCAATGTTTCGTATCCGATCAGTTTTCCAACGGCAGTATTTGTTCTTGTATCACAGCGTCTCGGCATCGATAAGCTCGGCACTCCATATAGTGGGGAATCGTTGATCGCCAGAAAGACCGATACTAATACGTTCAAAATATACTATTCCGGCGATCCGCATCCTGTTGACTATATCGCCATCGGCATCTAAGGAGGTGCAACAACATGGAGTATCTAGCAAAATTTGACGCCGCAGGGCGTCGTACAACGGCCGTGATCAATGGCATCCACTATACAACGGACGAAGAGCGGCAGACGTACATTAAGGACGGGTATATCCCCGTCTCAGAGGAGGACTATCAGACCTACATCGGCAATCGTGGTGCGGGAGATAACAGCACGGGCTACATCCGCGACGCTAAGACAGGCAAGCCCGTCTCTGCGCCGCCAGCACCTGCTGCGGATCCAGAGCCGATTGAGCCCGAGGTTGACGATGTACGCCTCGCCGCATTTGAGGCAATGGCAGAGCAGGAAGCCCGCCTGATTGCGTATAGCGAGCGTCTCGCCGCACTAGAAACTGCACTGAAAGGGAGGTGAGGGAAAATGAAGAAATGGGCATACATGATACCCATCTACGCGTACCTTGTACGTGCGGGTGCATGGGCAATCTCCGAGGAGGACAAAGTGAGAGACGATCAGAAGGTCGTCCCCGAAATCTACCGTGAGGACGTTGCTACGTATCTCGCAGAGCACGCCGCAGGGTAAGACAGAGCACAGAACAGCCGTCATAACGCATGGCGGCTTTTTCTGTGCAAGGAAAGGAGATGCAACTTGCTGGAATATATCATGCCCGTCCTTGACCGCCTTGTGGACGGATGGGCGGAAAAGCTCGGCGTATCGCTTGTCGTTACTCATCGCCTACGAAGATCATGCACAGATCTTTGCGGCGTTCTTCGTCCTGGTGTGCGCTGACCTCGTGACAAAATGGCTGTCGCTCTCGCGTCAACATCTCGTTGACACGGGGGCAGATGAGCCGTCCCTCTGGCAGGCAATGTGGAACATGAAGGCGGCGCGTCGTGCAGGATACATCAAGAGTGACATCATGCGCAAGAGATTTGTCCCGAAGATACTGACCTATTTCGGCGTCGTCAGCGCGGCGGCGGTACTGACTTTTATCCTTCTCAGGCACACGCGCCCGCGTTTGCAACGACGCTTGTTATCGGATATCTCGTCACTGACAGAGTTTATATCCATTCTTGAAAACATGCAGACGGCGGCATCAAGGAGGCAGGGGAGCTCGTTGACATGGCGCGTCGTCGTGAGGAATCGGCGGCAAAGGAGGAGACAAATGAGAGTATTTATAAATCCAGGGGCATGACCTTGAACACGACAGCGGGAGCCGTAAGCCCCGTGACGGACTGCGTGAGTGCGACGTAGCGGCGGCAGTCGGTGAGCTCGTAAAAGGCTACCTTGAGGCCGTCGGCTGCGAGGTGCGCATGTGGCAGAGCGATAATCTCAACTGGGACAGCGACTATGCAGATCGGCAGGACTGCTCCGTCTGTGACTGTGCGAATCAGTGGCCGGCGGATATCTTTTGTGTCCATCCACTGCAACAGCGCGGGGAGTACGAGTGCACAGGGCACGGAGACTCTCATGCACAATATGGCGGCGCGCTGAGCGTCTCGCCGACTGCATCCAGCGGCAGATCGTTGATAATCTCGGCACCGTGGATCGCGGTCTAAAGGAGCGTCTAGGGCTGACCGTCCTGCGTGCGACGGACATGCCCGCCGTCTGGTGGAGCTTGCATTTATCAGCAACGAGGGAGGATGAGGAGCCGCTGAGAGACAGGCAGGATGATTTTTGCTCGCGCCATTGCGCGCGGGTTACCGATTACGCATAACGCGTGGGGAGGGGTAAATCATGCTCGAACGGGTCAAACAGACGGTTACAACGCACAAAACGGCCTGCGCAGTAACTCGCCGTCCTGCTCGTTGGCATCGCCTACGCCGTTGGGCGATACGCAGGACATGAGGCGGCGGAGGAAAAACCCGTCGTCATGACGCAGGAGGAGACGCAGGACGTTAAGCGAGCTGCGGAATCAGCTCGATATCTCTGGCGTACGCTGCAGACCTGCAGCGGAAACTTGCAGATGTGCAGCGAGGTGGGCAAGCACCGGCACAACCCATTACATCACCGCCCCGACCGTGGAGCGGGCGGCTACGGTGGTAGAGCGGCAGATACGCACGGACGATGCGGCACTGCCAATGGCGGCGCGGGAAAAGACAGACCGCACCGTCGTCACACCGATTATTAAAGACAAGGACGGACATGACCTGCCGCCCGATCAACAAAAAGGTTGACGTGTATAAGATCAACTGCGCAAAGATCACCGCATCAAGGCGGGCGCATCCGTCATTGACGGCAAGGCACTCGCGACCGTTTGGCTGCGAGCAGGGACGATTTGAGGCGTTGGCGCATTTCGACGGCACAGCAGGTAAGGGCGCGACGGTAATGAGCAACGTCGCGGAGTGGTAATAGACAGCCTCGGGGCTTCGGCTCTGGGGCTTATGTTGACAATATTGGGTTAATTGTCTATACTATAACTGTCTCACCCGCTTGGGTGTGTGGATTGAAAATTGTGATTGGATAGAATAGAAAAAGCAGAGACCTTTTATAAGGTTTCTGCTTTTTCTTTTGCCCTAGAAATTTTTGAAAAATATAAAAATAAACTATTGACATAGTACTATTGCAATGGTACAATGTAATCAAGATAAAGGTGAAGGGCGAAAGCCCAGAAGAAATGGAGGAAATCAAAATGGAAAAAGTAATCATGACCCTTGATGTTGCAAAGGACATTATCGGAGATGGCTCCGAGTGGGATGTGGAAGGAAAAACCTACTGGGTCAGCACAGACGAACACTACACACTTGACGGGAGGCTTTCCTATTTCAGAGCTGTCGAGTTGGGCAAGGAATATGAAGATGAAGACGAACTTTATGACGAAGAAGGAGTGTATGTGGCTTTCCCCCTCATCGACGAGGACGATGAAAGGTTCAATCCTGAGCCCGAAGAGTGGTGCGCGATATACGATGAACGTTATCCGGAAGTATGGGCGCGTGAGCCGTGGTGACGCCTGATGACGGTCACGGAAGTCCTTACTAGAATAACTTCCCCGCCGAAATACGGCGGGGTTTTACATTTCACGGAATCCACACTATAATGGAGACAATAGGAGGTGTTATTTTGGGCTGGGTAGAAAATAAGATCGCGCGAACGCGAGAATATAACAAAGCGAATTACGAACAGCTGAAAATGGAAGTCCCGAAAGGGACAAAGGCCGTAATCAAGGCAGCTGCTGAAAAGGAAGGGAAATCTATGACAGCCTTCATTATGGAGGCCGTCAATGAGAGGTTAGCTAAGGATAATTAAAATACAATAACCGGAGTGCAGTATAACACGGCACCCCCGGTCATTTTATGTGCGTGATAGGAACGTTTGTGCTAATCGGAATTACCTACCGCAGACGCATGTTAGCACAAAACTCAAAACGCACGAAATACGGGGATCAGAACATTTCCGGAAACACGAACTTGGTCGAGTACCCGAGACCACAGTTCCTTGCGGGCGGGCTTATCCAATGCCGTGTAATACTCATGGAGATCTCCGACACTGACAGTTTTGAAATATACTAAGCTGATTTCGTTGGGCGGACGCAATGAGAAATCTGGACATTAAGATCATTGTACCGCATATCAAATTCCTCACGGGGGATCATGCCCTCTACATAGAGTTCCTTTAAGCGCTCCTGTTTGACTCTAAGTTCTTCGATAGGAGGCTCTTGTGTTTCTTCCTCCGTCTGGGGGGCTTTTTTAATATCTGCTTTATATTTCTCAGGCCGTGCTCAAGAGCATCCAGCAAAATAGACTCGATGCGATCTTCGCGCCAGCGCGTTTTGTACGGACAGTCGCCATGCGTAGAGTTGCGGCATACATAGTAGATATACACTTTTCTGCCTTGTGCGACGATATGCCGGCGTAAGAATGCGCCCGCAACTAGGACAGTGCAAAAGCCCCGTGAACATATAGATGTTTCCGCTCCGAGGGAATCTCGTACGTCCCTCAAACACCTTTTGCGCTTGTGCAAAAGTGCCTTCGTCAATCAGTGGGGTACAGAACTTCTTGATGCCGTGGTACTCGCCTATGTAGAGGCGATTCTGTAGCGCTCTCCCTACCGTACTGTCCGATCTTTTGTATCCATATTTCTCCCGCAACATTCGCTGCGTCCCGAGTATGGTACCGTGCACAACGAAATACCGGAACATTTCGCGCACCATCGGAGCAGTACGTTCGTCGATCTGGATTCTCTTGTCCTTATCAATTACGTAACCAGCAGGGATGGATCCGGAAGTAACTCTGCCGTCTCTGCGCCGCCCGTCAAATACATACCGGACGCGATCCCCGGTCTGATCGCTCTCGTGCTGGGCGAGGGACAGTTTGAGATTACATCAATTTCCCATTGGTTGTCGTCGTATTAAAAATCGCCTCCCTGCGAGCACTCCCACTCAACATGATGGGCGTCGAGGATCTCCTGCACCTTGTAATAGTCCGCGATGTTTCCGGAACCAGCGATCGAGGCACTTTGAAAAATGATAATGTCAACGTGCTCCGCCTCTACGTCCTCAAGGAGACGCTGCAGCCCTTTACGTCGGCTGAGTGCCTTGCGTGCGCTGATGCCCTCATCGGCATAGATACCGATCACCCTGTACCCCTGCCGATCGGCGTACTGCTTGAGATCATATTCCTGCTCTGAGAGGGAATAGCCATGACGAGCTTGCTCATCGGTTGACACGCGGATGTAGAGCGCTGCGCGCTTTTGTGTTTCGGGCACAATAAAACACTCCGAAGGATTCGTTGTGGAATAATCCCCGAAGGTGATATACTTTGCTTGCTATGGCGGGTATATCTCTTCGAGATTGGCTGCTTCGCCGCTCATCGTGTTGGCGCACGGTGGGCGGTTTTTTATTGGATGATTTTCACACACCTGTCAAGCAAGTCGTGAGGAAGTCTCGTAATATCGGCATATTGGTCGAACAATGCGACGTTCCCATCTGTGGGAGGAACGATGTAGCGGATTATATCCTCAATGAACAGATAGCGAAGATAGGGGTGCTAAGAATCTGATAAATGAACAGGAAAACTGCATATAAATCATTGTTGCCAAGACGCGAGTAGTTTTGGCCTGTTACAGTTAAATCCTGCGGCAGGAGCGAAACGATCGTGCTTTGCTTTAGTGTATCTTTTGAGTTCCCTCGAAAAGTAACAAATTTAAGGTTGTGTGCAATCAAATTGCGACACCTTCGAATTAGGTTCAGACCTGCAATTATGAAGTCGATTTTCTCAGATTGGAGGATCGTCGTATCAGGGATGAGTTCGTTCGCTACGGCGTTCTTTTTGTGGAGATTTCAAGACACGGAAAAGATTGATGCTGCTGCTGAAGGAAATATTTTTGAATAGAATCCACGGTGGTATGTGATTGTGGTTCTGCTGATAGAATCTTGTCAGGGTAGGTGGATATGTCTGCTTATATACCTTCTCAATATCCCTTTTTACATCAGCAAAAACAACTTTCTTGGATGCGTAATTGTAGTTTCTTTTATCGAGATAGTCGCTTTGATGTACGCCGAAATTCTCAGCAATGCAGTGAGATAACAGGGACTTGAAATAATTCTCGATGAACATGATTCGCGCAAAAATGATGTTTTGAAAACCTTTATCGAACAGGTGGAAGGTGTATAAAAATTCAATACTGGTATTCGCTCGATATCGCCCATTTTCCATCATGACATCCTGATAACCGTTAATGAGATCGTAGTAGGACATCGTTTTTAGCGCGTGCTCCGCAAAGACTGCATCATTGATGATTAGCCCATAGTCATCAATTAGATGGCGTATCTGCTGTTGGTAGGTCTTGAACGGTTTGTCGTAAGCCAAATTAAAAGCCCCCAATGCTATAAGCAATGGAGGCTCGCGACCAGCGCCGTACGCTGAAATCCTTTCACTGCATTGATTATAGCAACAAAATCATTCGGTGTCAATTCGGAAGAAGTTGCGCCGTATCTCCCACTGAGATCATGCCGCCACTCGGGATTTCCCGATGTGTCATCATATCTGGATTTACAGGAAGACGTTCTTCTGTACTGGACCGCTGCATCATACTGGCGAGCGGACTCAGAATAGGGAACTCAACCGTTCGTACCTGATGGCAAAGAGAAAATTTCGCGTATACAGTCTTTACTGATACAACAGCTTTGATCGCGTCAAGAGTACCTAGATTGGCACCAGTTTCTTTGTCTATAACCTCCTCACCCTTCGAGATGATCCGTAGGCGCTCTCCTTGAACTGCCCCCTTATCAAAACCATAGTTAATCATGATGTTATACTCATCTAGAATTTCTATCACTTTGTACTCTTGCATTTGCGTAATCCCTTCTATCGATTATGGTGGTCTTTACAACAATTTCAGTTCTACAAACTCCTCCGGCACGCCGACAGATCGTGCGAGTTGGTACACTAGTACAGTCCGGATACTCACGCAGCAGATCGTCAGGAGGAGAAGCTCGACGGCGAATGTGTTTGCCTGGCGTTCAAATCGGCTGTGCGGGTTGTATGTCCGCGTATCCATAAAAACCGTGTTTAGATTTCGGTGCAGCTGCATGTGCCCGAGCTCGTGCGCGAGAACAAAACGTGCGGCGATCCTCGTCCAAGATCCTCGAGAGATAGATGATATGATTGCGCTTATGATACTGGTAGAACCCGTTGAGGTCGACGAGATGGCAGTAGATCAATATGATATCGAGTGCACGTACGATGGTAAAAGGATTGTTTGAGTTACACCGCCTCATGAGTTTGATTGCACATTCCCTTGCATTCATCGGTCAGTCCTCGTGACGGTACTTCTTCGGTGTGTACTTTTGCCTTGTTGCGTTTTCTTCGCCATCTCCATCCCGATCTGCATCGCGTCGAGGATGGATTGGATACTCTCGGGGCTTGCGGGCTGTCCGTCAAACATCAGCCCCTCCTCCTGCATGAGCTTTTCCTTCATCTCATCCATCATGTGCATAATCTCGCGCTCGTCCTTCTGTGTGAGGTCGGGCAGATCGTCCGAGGCGGGAGGGCGTTTACCGTTATTGGTTGATCGCCGTCCAATATTTTCAAAAGTGTATCTACGTCTGTTTTTGTTCCGCGTGCAATCTTTTCAAATGTCTGCATCGTGGGTGAGATTGGCTTTCCGTTTTGGGGTTTACTCCTTTTTCAAGAACGTTAATGTATGCCTTGCTAAAACCGCATAAATCAGCTAAGGCTTGCATAGACAGGTTATGTTGTTCTCTATATAATTTTAGCCACTCGCCAACTTTCATGTATAAGCACCTCAATTCAAATGTCAAGTATATTTTACAATACGCAAAGAAGGATGTCAAATATAGTTGACAAAAATAAAATCGTCTATTATACTAGACAAGAAAGAAAACGAGAGAGGGAAATTATGGGGTTTAAGGTTAAAAGAAATTCGTCTTGCAAAAGAATATTTCGCAGGAAGAACTTAGCAAAGCTCTCTGGCGTATCTAGGCAGACTATCTCTGACCTTGAGAGCGGTGAGGTTGTGAATACTACAACCTCCACCTTGGCAAAACTTGCAGAAGCTTTGGAGTGTAAGGTCGGCGATATTTTTTGGCCTTAACGTCTAGTATAGTAGACAAAACTCGCGAGAGGAGGTGAGGGATGGAGATCATCATCAAAGGCGAGGTAAAAGAAATCGCCGCCCTGCTACTGGAGATAGAGGGGCGGCGAGACAAAGCGGTCGATGTCGATAAGATTACTCAATCCTTGTTTAATGCTTTTGAGCAGCACACGGAAACATGAACGCTTTCGTTGTAATCCATCGTCATCAAGGCGATGTGCGGGACAATCGTACCAATGGAAGTCGGATTTTCGCATTGATGAACGTCCTCTTTCATTTTTTTCCATCAGCCGATCAATGAGCGATCTTCAAGCATCTCCTTGTGAACGGCTTGGAAAAATGGCATTCAGGTCGTCTTTGTCATATCAACACCTCCTTTCGACAGTGATTATACCACGGCAGGGGAGGAGAGCAACAACCGCGAGAGGAGATGAAGGGGAAATGCGAGTCACATACTACACGTTCCCAGAAGAGGTAAGCCCGGCGGACTGCATCCGTGCATATCTTAAGGCAAAGGGAATGGGCACCGGACATGAACGACCGCGAGGACATGGTACACTACCGCAACCTCAAGCAGCAAAAATTGAGGAGTACGGAGAGATTGAGTGCAGCGTGTCTTTTGCGAAGAAGCTGCTCCGTGCGATCGGCGGCAATGCCTATACGCAGCACTTCGACCGCAGCGGCTGCCTGTTCGAGACAACACCGATCCACCTCGTGGGGAACAACTCGCGGCATCACTACAGCCGCCATCTGTAAGAATGAAATCCCCCGCTATGCGGGGAACAACAACTGCGAGGAGGTGAGGGGATGGCATCCGAGAAAATCTATCGGCTTGAGAATGCGAGCAGACCAAAGCCCCTGCGCGTTACGTTCGTGCAGGGCGAGGGGACGCAAGAGCGTCCATGTCGGTTGATGTGGCGTTTTCTATCTGCCGGATGGGCGCTATATCGGCGAGATTCCGGCAGATGGTCAAGCAGAGCGGCGAAACACAGAGGGTGACATTGACAAGATAGCTCAATCTTTATCCAAACTTTTAGCAGATGGCAAGATGAGGAGGTGAGAGGATGAAACGTTTGATTGAATGGCTTGATTCGCTCGTCTATGACCATCAGGGGGTCATGCTCATTCTAGATATCATGTTCATTGCGGTCGCTGTTGTGTGCACACTCATCAACGCAAGAGTGTTATTACACTAGCGATTGCAGCGATTGCACCTGAGATGGCGGCGTTCATTCTAGAGGTTTTGAGGAGGTGAGAAGATGGAGGATATACGGAGACCGTTAAGCGTGGATGAGGTTCTCGATCTTGTAACGGTAAAGCTGGTAGAAATCAACGAGGCTGTCGATTCGTTGGAGATCAGCAACGGAGGCTACCCATTGGACGGGTATCACCAGATGAAGCAAGCCCTTATCACTGTAGCAGCAATAAGGGCTTGTAAAGGATTCAACAAGCAGGCGGTCAGCTTATTTCCCCATCAGGTACGGGAGCAGGCTTGACGCGATTGCAGTCAAAATAGGTTGGTACTCGTGCAATTTGTCCGCAATGCTGGAGAGCACGCCCTTTTCAATGGGGGCACCGATCTCCATACGGTCGTAGAGCGGTTTTAGAGCTTCAATCAAGGTTTTTTGATCTTGTTGGCTGAGGAGACAACAACGGCGAGAGGTGATCCAAATGACCGAGGCGCAGGCTCGGCACATCTGGGAGGTACTCTTTTGATGTGTCTGGGCAAAAGGACGTCATCGTCGAAGTGCGTCCTGCAACAGTAACGGAGGAGAAACGAAAGGAGGCGGCTGCGTGATGACTGGTAAGAAACTGATCGCGGGATGCTGCATCGCAGGGCGGCGATCCCTGCTCTGCGGGGGCATGCAGTCCTCAGCCCGATGGACGGAACGCCGTCCTCGTCGAAGAGGTTACGATCGTCAAAGTCAGGCGATACGCTCTGGAATATCGCAGAGACGTATGTCCGCAAGAATACCGGCACACGCCGGTATATCCTCGAGTACAAGAGCGGCATCGAGGAAAACAATCCTTGGCTGCTCGATCGACACGGGATGATTTATCCCGGCGATGAACTGACACTCACATATTGGGTGAAAGGAGATACCGAATGAAGAGCGAGTGGTTTGTAGCAAGCAACCCGATTGACCCGGTGAACAGAATCGCGAGGTATCAGGCGCAGCGCATCGAGGACACATCCGCCGTCGATCACAGCGGCAACCGTGAGTATGCGGGCACGTTGTGCAAAGACAAGGCCGACGCGCAGGTGGTCGCGGATGAGATGAACGCAAAGGAAGCCGCCGAATAGGGAGGAACGACATGAGAAAAGCATTTTCTACGACATCAAAGAGCGCATCGCGGTAATCAGCCGCAACAGGGACGGGAGCAAGACGCTCGAACTCAACCGGATCAGCTACAACGACCGACCGGCAAAGCTCGACCTGCGCCGCTGGTCGTACGAGCCGAACGGTGACGGCATGGATGCGTACATGGGAAAGGGCATTACACTCTCCGACGAGGAGGCGCACGAGCTCGGGCGCGTACTCACGTTGATGCAGCAGAATCCGCACATGGAGGACTGGACATGAATATCTATACATGGTTCATGAACCTGCGCACGCCCTACCTCTACCCGTGGGGCTGGGCATTCGTCATCGGCAGGGCATTCGGCGTTGGGTACGCCGCCGGGCTTATCCTTCGTCTCGGTCAATGTGCGGCGTGGTAGTCCACGATGCAAATGACCGTCAAGGCAGCGCTGATGCGCGACCGTGAGCAGATGCGAAAGCGCAGGTACGAGGAAGAAATTTCGTACCATCTACAAGGACAATCTATGCCCCGTCTGTCATCATCGTCATGGCGGGGGCATCTTTGCCGCCGTTATCGTGGAAACGTCTGCGAGCACTGCCTTGTAGCGCAGATATCGCGACCGCACATTATGGCGGTGCACGTATCGAGAGAGAGCCGATGGACATGCGCGAATGGCGGCTGATCTACAGCAGCGCAGAGAAGGAAAACCTATGGCGGGGCATCTATCGCCGCGAACTCATCCGAAATGACAAGACGATCCGCGCGGGCGGTCTCAAACCAGAGGATCCCGCATGGTGGAGGCGGTCACGCGGGCAAACCGAAACCGTCATGAACCGCGAGACGCCGAAATACATCATCGGCGACGTACCGGATGAGAACGGCGGTTACAGTGTCACCGATGCAGACACGGGCGAGACGACGCCGTATATCGCAAAGTACCGCCACGCGCCGCATCATGGGTATGCGTGGAGATCATGGACATCGGCGCAGAAAAAGCCCGTTCCTTGTGGGAGGAACGGGAACGCTCCATAGTGGAAGCAATCAGAAGACATGAAAAGTATAGCATCCACAGAGCGAAAAACACAATGAGAGCAAGGGAGGATGCGTATGTCGCGGCCGAATCGGAACATATACACCGCCTACCGCGGGGACACATACCTCGGGGAGGGAACCATCGACGAAAATCGCCGTTCTTGCCGGGGTAAAAGAGAAGCACCGTCCAGTGGTGCACACGCCGCACGGCCGCAAAAGCGCATCGAGGCGCGGGAGCGTGCATGGCGCGAAGGCAGGCGAAAAATGCCAAGCAAAGGATCGTTGATCCTCATCAAGGTAGACGATGAGGCGGAAGAATAACAAGGGGAACAACATGAAGAAAATACAGCGACTTCCTGAAGTCGAAAATGGTCATTACCAAAAAGACAGGCATAACCATCGACGCGGGGAAATCAGTCCCGCCCTCAAGCCACATCAACGGGATGCGGTCATGTGGGCGGCGGCCGGCGGGAGGCGCGCCATATTCGCGGCGTTCGGTCTAGGGGAAAACCGTCATGCAGCTCGAATGGTGCCGCCTCATCCACAAACACAAGGGCGGCAAGATGCTGATCGTCTGCCCGCTGGGCGTAAAGCAAGAGTTCATGCGCGACGCCGAAAACATCCTTCACATGGACGCACCTGTTTACGTGCGCAGCATGGAGGAAATCGCCGCCGCGCCCGGATGGCTTTTATCACGAACTACGAGCGGATCCGCGACGGGGACATCCGTCCCGGACGCATTCGCGGGACGGCCTTTGACGAGGCGGCGGCTGTGCGCTCTTTGGCAGCAAGACCCTATCAGACATTCATCTATAAATTTCGCGGCGTGCCTATAAGCTCGTCTCCACCGCGACACCGTCACCGAACAAATACAAGGAACTCATCCACTATGCAGGATACCTTGAAATCATGGACACGGGGCAAACCCTGACGCGGTTCTTCAAGCGTGACAGCACAAAAGGCAAACAACCTTACGCTCTATCCGCACAAGGAAAAAGAGTTTTGGCTATGGCTATCGACATAGGGCACTCTTCATCCAGAAGCCGTCCGACCTCGGTTATGACGACACGGGCTATGACCCTGCCCGACATGGAAATCCGCTATCACAAATTGGGACGGCCGCCCGAACTCACAGAGGAAAAGGACGGGCAAGTCAAGATATTCCATGATGCCGCGCAGGGCCTTAAAGAGGCGGCGCGGGAAAAACGTGAAAGCATTGATGCGCGGATCGCAGAAGCAAAACGCATCATCGACGCGGATCCAGATGGTCACTTCATCATCTGGCATGACCTTGAGGATGAACGCCACGCAATCAAGAAGGCAATCTCCCGCGGCGCGGGAAATCTACGGATCGCAGGATATGGATGTGCGAGCGGAACACGATTGACTTTTTCCGATGGGAAGTTCCGCATCCTCGCAACCAAAAAGGAACTATCGGGGAGCGGATGCAACTTTCAGCGATATTGTCACCGCACGATCTTTCTGGGCATCGACTATGAGTTCAACGACTTCATTCAGGCGATCCACCGCTGTCATCGGTTCCTGCAGCCGGAAAAAGGTCATCGTGGATATCATCTATATGGACAGCGAGCAGGAGATCCTCAAAGTCCTGCAGCATAAGTGGACGCAGTACAACCATCTCACGGAAAAGATGGCGGAAATCATCCGCGAATATGGATTAGGCGGGGCAAATGCCGCCGCCGAAATGGGACGCAGCATCGGGGTGAAACGTGTGAAAGTAACAGGTGAAGGATGGACGGCCATTCATAATGACTGCATTGAGGAGACAAAGACGATGGCGGCGGATTCGGTGGATGAAATCATCATCGATTCCGTTCTCCAATCACTACGAGTACACGGCAAGCTACAACGACCCGGGCACAACGAAAAGCACGGCGCGGTTCTTTGAGCAGATGGACTATCTGAGCCCTGAGCTTTGCGCATCCTAAAAAGCCCGGGCGCGTCTTTGCCTGTCACGTCAAAGACCGCGTGTCTCGGCAACGCGACGGGGACAGGGATGCCGACGATTGAGCCGTTCCATGCGCTCTGCATCGAGCACACTACACCAAACACGGCTTTCAGTATTTTGGCATGATAACGGTCGTCACCGACGTGGTGCGCGAGAACAATCAGACGTATCGCCTCGGCTGGACGGAACAGTGCAAGGATGGGAGCAAAGATGGGCGTCAGGGTGCCCTGAGTACATCCTGCTGTTCCGCAAGCTGCCGACGGATACATCAAGCGCATACGCGGATACGCCCTGTCACAAAGAGCAAGGAAGAGTATACGCGCGGTCGGTGGCAGATCGACGCGCACGGATACTGGCGCAGCAGTGGAGATCGGCCGCTCACCAGGATGAGGTCATGGCCTTCCCGTGACCGACCTCCAACGCGTCTATCGGAAGTATAGTCGCGAGACGGTCTATAACTATGAAGAGCACGTTGCGATGGCGGAAAAGCTCGACAAGGAGCGAAACCGCCTGCCACGTTCATGGTCGTTGCACCCGGCAGCTGGACGGATGAAGTCTGGGACGATATCAACCGCATGCGTACCATGAACACCCTGCAGGCGCAGAAGGGCAAACAGCCCATGTGTGCCCACTGCAATTTGACATCGTGGAACGTCTCATTGACCGATACAGCAACAAGGGCGACCTGATCTTTGACCCGTTCGGCGGTTCCCATGACCGTCCGCTCTGCGCCATGAAGCGCGGGCGGCGGGCATGGCGACGGAACTAAACGCGAGTATTTCCGCGACGGTGTCGGATACCTCAGGCAGAGGAAATCAAGCAGAGTGCACCGACGCTGTTTGACTTCCCTAGATGATGATAATGACGCGGCGAAAGGAGCAGCATCATGAAATGGTACTACATCTCCCCATCCGTACACGAGGGAACGAGGAAGAGAACCGCAAAAGGCGGCGGATGTTCAGCGGCATCTTCACGGATGTACGCAGATATCATGTGCATCAATCCGCTTTGCCGTGTTTGCGCCGCTGGCAGCTCTCTCCTACGAGAAGATCATGACGTATTGTCTTGAAGTCATGCAACCGGCGGATGCGGTCATCATGTGCAGTGGATACGAAAAGAGCCGCGGATGTATGCGCGAATATGAGGCAGCAAAGCAGGGAGGAAAAACAGTACTCTTCTATGAGGGCGGTGATGCGCCGCTGGTGGATATCGAGGAGCATGGAGAAGGGGGAGAAGGTGCAGGAAATCGATGATGACAAAGCCGCAGCCGTGCACAAAATTCGCGCATGCGGGTACGGTGGAGCGGATCGCCAAGCTCGTGGAGAAACGAACGAGGTAATTCAGGAAGCATATATCGTTTCGCAGCATGAGCAGAGCAACAAGGAATTTCCATGTGAGGCTATGAATGAGGTGATTCAAGGTGCGCGTGAGCGCCTTGCGCTGGAACTCACGGACGTTATCCATGTGTGCATCTCGTGGCTGGATGCCGAGGGCTGGGATGAGGAGGCACGCGGCGAACTGCATCGGCGCGTGAACGAGAAGAATCGTGAGCGCGGGTATTTCTGATGGAGGATATCCAATTTTGAGGAGGTAGACATAATGACTGAGGAACTATATCTGTATAGCTTCAACGAAGAGGGAGAGCGGGCGCAGTTTTATTTCTCCAGCATTGAGGAAGCGTTAGAGGATGCGAGGAGAAATGCAGACGAAGAGGAAACCGTCTACATCTGGAAAGAGGAACAGCTTGAGCTTTTCGTGAGAGGTGAAAAGTCATTGAAGATATGCGACGCCAAATGGATGAAGAAGGTCTTGATGAGGACTACCTTGAATGTCCTGAGCAATCCGCCCTGATGAGCTGAGCGATATGCTCACGAAGACCTTCCAAACGTGGGCGGATAAGCACGGATATGAAAAGTCCGTCGATTATGGCGCACATGCGGAACGGTATGACTTGAAGACGGGATGCATTGTGTGAGTAGAAAGAACTGTGAGCATCGCCGAGAGAAAAAACGAGGGGAAAGCTTCTATATAATAGCAGCTTTTTGAAGCAGGGGGGCGCAGTCCCCTTTTCCCCTTGATTAAGGAATTAAAACACCGACATATTTATGCAGCAGAGAGGAACGGGGCGGCATATGTATATGAAATCGAGCTGGCTGTCACAGAACAGACGATTTGGCATCATCAAGAAATACTATTCGCATCGTGCGCTTCCCTTCATCCGACGACGAGAGAAAAGCGGGCAAAAAAGCAGAACGTCACGAAAGAGACACAAGCCGCCGTGAATCGACGTCTGCGTGCAGAAAAACTTTCCCGTCTCATCATCGATAATTTTGAAACAGGTGACCTATACATAACGTTGACGTGCCGTGCGTTCATGGATGCGGAAACGATCACGAAAGCATTCAATGACGGATTCAAGAGGAGGATCCGCGACATCTACAAAAAAGCGGGCGTTCCCGCCAAATACATCTCGGTGCTGGAGAATCTAAACGGCGGCGGCCGTCCCCATGCGCATATCCTCTTACCGGCCGTGCCGATGAAGTGGATAGAGAAGATCAAGGCAGCGTGGCCGCATGGCAACGGGAAATAAAACTGTTCGGCGGGCATCTGCGGGATGCGGAAAAAGATGGCGGATTATTTTACGAAAGAGAAAATCGCAGACCAATCGGGGCGCATTCAACCGAGCAGAAATCTCGTGCGGCGCGAGCCGAAAAAGAACAGGTGACGCGGGCGGATGCGTATAACCCTCGAGCTTGTCGCGCCGAAAGGATACCGCATCATCAAGACCTATCCTATCGCACCTATACGGCGGAAAGGGTATCCTGTCTCAATCGCCTATATCGAGCGATAGTGAGAATATAGACTGAGGACACAAAACGAAAGAGACAAAAGCGCGAATGAGAAAAGCATAGGGGAAAGCATGGATGGCGGATGATGAAAAGGGACGGGTGACGGCGGATGAGTGACGGCAACTATAAGCATTGTAGAAGCGGATATTTGGAAGAGCTGCGCCCGCTGAATGAGAATACGAATATGAGTACACTGCCGCCGCCGTATGGCACATGATTCGCAACAAGCGGGCAATCGCAGACAAGCGCAACGGCGGCAGCTTTTACTACGCCGAAATGCTGATTGACTGTGAGATCATGGAACGCCGCTATTTGTCCAACATCCAACGCGCCGCCATCCTCCAATTTTTTGAGCGAGGGCGCACGATGAAGGAGACGGCGCAAATCCTCGGCAAAACAAAGAGAGACGAAAGACATCATCGCAAGCATCGAACTTGACCTAAAACGGAAAATGCCATGAAACGATACATGCGGAATCCATATCAAAAAGTGAAGAGCGCGGATCACTACACGGCAGAAGAAATCGCGTCAATGCTGAGGGATGCGGCGCGGCGTGCGCCATACCTCTATGACTATCTGATCGACCGTCTTTATCTCTACGACGGGGGAAAAGCGCAACACGAAGAACGCGCAGGAATATAGCTTTCTTATGGCAAGACAGGAAAAAGACAGACAGAACAAAGAAACGCCGCTGGACAATTTTCATAGCATATAGCGGCGGGACATTAAAGAGGAGGTATCACATGGCAAAAGATTTCAGTAAAGCCTTCTACAATTCGCTCCAGTGGAAAAAGATTCGTACATTTGTTCTCACACGTGATTTCTACATGTAAGATATGCGGTGCACCGCACGCGAAGATCGTGCACCACATCAGAGGAACTCACGCCGATGAACATCGGGGATGCGAGCATCAGCATGAACACGGACAACCTCATCACCGTCTGTGAGCGAGTGCACGATGAAATCCATAGCCGCAACCATCGGCAGGGAGGCGGGTGCAGATTCGACGCAGAGGGCAACGTCCTCGCCGCCGACGGGCGGCGAAGCGGATGAGAGCAGGACGGCGCGGCGCAGTACACGCGCGTCGAGTGGACACTCATCAAAAATGTATCGAAGAAAGCTGAGGAGATAAAGAATTGGAGGAAGCCCCCGGATTGCGGGAAAAATCTAATCTAAATCAAGACCTGCGCCCGGGTATTTTGTGAAAAATCCTAATTTTGCAGGAGGGTGGCATGAGAAAGAGCAAAAACAGGAAAAACAGCAGGAAGAACAAAGGAAGCGGAGCGTCGCAAAGGCAATCAAAAAGTACAAAAAGAAACTCTCTGCCATAACAAAAAAACATCGAAGAAGAGAAGAAAATCGTCGCATCCATCCTCGTGGATCGGCTATCCTACCTGCCGCCTATCTGGATGAGCTGCAGGAAGCACAATCAAAAAGCGGCGTTGTTGTCGCGTATGATAACGGTGGCGGACAATCGGGCTATCGGATCAGTCCTGGGGTCAACGTCTACACCGCATACGCGAAACAACTCACGGCGACGGTGGAAACAGCTGTAAGGGTTCATGCCTGGGAGACACAGGCGGATCATGACGCATTGGCAGAGTTCGCGAAGAAAGTCAAAATGATGGCGGCGCGGGGATAATGCATGAACTACATAAAGCAGTATCAAGAAAAACTGGAGACGGGCGAAAATCGTCGCAGGAAAAAAACTGAAAAAGTATACGCGCATATCGCGGCGAACCTTCACGCCGATGCGGGCGCGTACTATTTCGATGAACGCGCGGCGGAAAAAGGCAATCGGATTCATCGAGGGCTTTGCTGTATCCGAAATTCAAAGACGGAAAGCAGCCGTTCTTGTTGGAGCTATGGCAAAAAGCCCTCGTGTCCTGCTTGTTCGGATTCCGCAGCAGAGAGACAGGGCGGCGGCAATATCGGGAAATCTTTTTGTTCGTCGGGCGCAAGAACGCAAAGACCCCTGCTCGGCGGCGATTATCTCTGCATCCTCATCTTTTGCCGAAGAAGCGGGCAGGGAAGTCTATTCCGTCGCCACGGATCGGCAACAGAGCAAGATCATCTGGGAATACGCGAAACAGATCATCCGGACGAGCCCGCTGCTTTCGCGCTATTTCAAGATACGCGTGAATGAGATTGCGCGGACGGAGGGCTTTAATAAATTCGTCCCGCTCTCCAAAAACAGCGGAAGCATGGACGGTCTGAGCCCCTCGGTCATGGCTGGATGAGCTCCACGCAATCAAAGACCGCAATATCTATGACGTGGTAAAGGGCGGTATGTACAGCCGCGCCGAACCGCTGACCCTCATCATGAGCACGGGCGGCTACATCGAACAGGATTCTATTTTCGATTCCAAATATCAGGAATACACGGCCATCATTGACGGCTACGAAAACGGAGAGTACGAAGATGAAACCGTCCTTCCCCTGCTCTATGAACTGGACGGCAAAACGAAGTCGTGGATGAATCCACATGGGGCAAGGCGAATCCGAACCTCGGCGTGAGCAAGTCAATCGAGATGCTGAGACGAAGTCAAACGCGCCATGCTCTCGGGAGAAAACACTGCGTGACCTTCTCGTTAAACAGTTCAACATCCGCGAGAATGCCCGCGACACATTCTTTAGTTACGAAGACATCGACAGCGCAGGGACATTCGACCTATCGGATTAGCGGAAAATACTTCCCTCGGCGGCGTCGACCCTATCGGAGACCACCGACTCACCTGCGCGACGGCACTCATCCCCTGCGATGGGCCCAAACTATATGTGAATCAGATGTATTGGATTCGAAAGACACCTTGCAGGAACATATCGAAAAAGACCAAGTTCCCTACGACGTATGGATCAGCCGCGGGCTGATGCGCACCTGTGAAGGACGCATCATCAACCCATCGGACGTGTGCGCATGGTTCAACGAGCTGCAGACAGATCACAACATATTCGCCTATAAGATTGGCTACGACCGCTATAACGCGGCGTACCTCGTCAAGGAGCTGGAAGAGAATTTCGGGAAGGGCATGTGTACGCCCGTTAGTCAATCGTTCATCGGACTGAGCACGTACATGTTCGAGAGCAAGGCGTATTTCAAGGCGGGGAACGTCGTCTATAACAACAACCCGATCTTCAAGTGGTGCTTACTCAATACGCTCTCGGTATCCGATACATCGGGGAACATCAAGCCGTACAAGAATCGGAATCTCACAAAACGCATTGACGGCTACTCCTCATTTCTGGATGCGTTTGTTCTCTATCTGGACAACAAAAACGATTTGTGAAGAAATAGCGTAATAGTTATAGGGACATGAATTTTTATCTGCCTGGAAGCAAAGGAGACGTGGACAATGAAAAATGCAGTACAGGTTTTTGAAAACGCCGAATTTGGGAGAGTTCGGACAATCGAGGTGAAGGGAAGCCCGTATTTCGTCGGAAAGGACGTGGCAGAGATTCTCGGGTACAGCAACCCGCGAGATGCGTTGGCAAAACACGTAGATGATGAAAGATAAGAATACCGTCGCAATTCGCGACGGTATTCAGGGAAAACCCGATGACCATCATCAACATCGGGCTACATTCCCTGATCTTCTCATCAAAGCTGCCGACGGCAAAGAAATTCAAGCGGTGGGTCACATCGGAGGTTCTTCCTGCCATTCGCAAGACAGGCAGCTATAAAGCAGGAAAGATGATGCGATGCAGGAAAAGCGCATTGACATCATGGAACGCAACGCACGCACGCGGCGGCGAATCTCCTCTGAAGATTGCAGAGCGCACGCATTCAGGAATACAAAGAGGTATGCAATGCGAAAGCGGCGGAGATGGTCACAGGAACGCCGATTCTTCCTTGCCCGTCGCCGAACGAAGAACGTATTCGGCAGCGAGATCGGCGCAATGTTCGGCGTATCGGCGCATAAGATCGGCAAGCTGGCGAATGCGCATCATCTCAAAACTGCTGTCTATGGGAAGCTGTTCTACAGCAAGTCGGAGTACAGCGCAAAAGAGTGGAAACATGGCGGTACTATGACAGCGTGATCGGGGCGTTTGAGGTGATTCTTGGACGCAAGGCGTCGTAATCGCGGCATAAGGACAAACTGGAAGAAGGTGAAGCAATGGAATTGCGGTCAATGTTCAAAAGCAATATTCGGACGTGAGACGGGACAGGATCCGCAGCAGACCACGCGCCTTGAGCTGATCAATGACTATCAACAGGTGTTTTTCTCACGCGGGACTACTCAACGACATTCTCCTAAAAACCTGTTTTGCGACGCTCTCAAAGCATATCGCAAAACTTGAGCCGTGCATTACAAAGACGGAGAAGGAAAAACGCCGGATGCATGACGAAAACAAACCCCTGCATCATGTGTTGACGCTGAGTCGAATGCCTATATGACCGCCTACGACTTCACTACAAAATGGCGTATATGCTCGTACAGAATCAGAACGCATACATCAAGATCACGCGGGACGCACGCGGCGCGGTCGTGGCACTCTGGGTACTGGACTACCTGAGCGTGAGAGCCGCGCGAACTGGACGGGGAAGTGTATCTGTCTTTCGATTCAGAAAGGGGAAGAAGGACACGATCCCATATCGCGACATCATCCACATCCGCTATGACTTTGGCAGCGGTGACTTTATGCCCGCATACGGAAAGCAACATCGCCGACCAGCTGGCACTTCTGACACACTGCAGCAGTCCTTCAAGAATAAGGCGGTTAACTCGGGGAAGGTGCGCGGGATTGCGCGGATCGTCGGACAGGCAGGGTCGGACGCGTGGAAGCAGAAAGCCCGCGAACTGACGGACAATCTGAAGGACGTGACGCAGGGCGGCATCGCGGTCTGCAGACAGCACGATGGAATTTACGCCCGTGGAGGGAGAGCCTGAGGCGGCGGATACGGCGCAGCTGGACTATGTACGGGATAATGTCTATAACTTTTTCGGCATAAGTAAGAACATCGTGAGCGGGAAATACTCGGAGGTCGAATGGCAGTCATTCTACGAGAACACCATTGAGCCGATTGCTATCACACTGTCACAGGAATTTACCCGAAAGATATTCACCGCCGCCGAAATCGATGCGGGCTATGCGGTTCACTTTAGCGGGAACCGTCTCATGTACTCGGAGACAAAAACGAAGATATCCCTCATCCGCGAACTGCGCCCCTGGGACTTCTCACGACGAACCAGTGCCTTGAACTTCTCAACTTGCCGCCGATTGAAGAGGGAGAGGATCGCGTGCAGACCCTCAACGTTGCCAATACGGCGATTGTCGATGCGTATCAGATGGGAAAACTGCGGTCACTGAATGACGTAGGACGGCCGAAAAAAGATCCGGTAGAGAAAGAAGGCGAGAGTGATGCAGAAAGCTGAGTTTCGGCGTGCGGACATCGCCGCCGCATCGGGGGACAAGACGCAGGAGGTCGAAGGATATGCAGCGGTATTCAATGCGCCGACGCTCCTCTATACGGTTGACGGTATTTCCATCTATGAGGTGATCGACGTGGGGGCATTCGACGGTGCGGATATGGCGGATGTGGTATTGCGCTATAACCACATGGAGAATTTCACCATTCTTGCGCGTACGAGCAACGACACACTTAACCTTGCGATTGACGATAAGGGGCTGAAGGTGACGGCGGCACTGGCGGAAACGACGCAGGGGAAAGATATCTACGAGCTGATCCGCCGCAAGGATATTGCCAAAATGAGCTATGGGTTCATCGTCAATCAGGAATACATCGAGAAGGTATCGGAGATGAAATACGTACGCCATATCAGTAAAAATCGCCCGCGTTGTCGATGTATCCGTGGTGGATGTGCCCGCCTATGATGATACGAGCGTCGATATAGCGCGGCGTTCGATGGCGGCATTCATGGAGGAAATTCTGACGGCAAGAAAGGAGCATCTGCGACTGAAATCAAAAATGTGAGAAATAGCGTAATGAGTTATAGAGAGTGGTTTTGCCGCATCCAAAGGGGCGGCTATTTTTAATGGGGTGAGCACATGAAAACACTGAAGGAGATCGAGAAACGCAAGAAGATTCTGAAGGAATCTGAGGCGGAGGGCGTGGACATTGAAAAAGCTGAACGCCCTGAACAAGGAAATGGATGAGCTGAATGCGGCGGCGGAAGAGCTGCGCAAAAAGGCGGCGGAGGAGGCGGAGCAGAGAGCCGCAATCGCCGCGAAGGTCGGCGCGGAGAAAACGCCGTACATCGTCATCCAGCAGGAAGAGCCGAAGAAGGCCGTCGTTGAACAGAGGGGACAATGACCTTGGACAAACAGCTTGACAGCGTTGAATATCGCAGCGCATTCATGAACTTTGCCCGCATCGGGGCAGATGGCGGAGGAGTTCCGCGCCGTCGCTATGACCAGCGGAAACAGCGCGGTCATTCCGTCCACGGTGCTGAATCAGATCGTAGAGAAACTGGAAAGCTACGGGAACATCCTGCCGCTGGTATCGCGCATGAGCTATCCTGCAGGCGTATCCGTTCCCACGTCGGAACTGGCGAGCCCCGCCGTGTGGACGACGGAGAATGCACTGGCAACGACGGGCGTAGCGGTGGACGGCAAAACGACGGGATCCGTGACGTTCGCGGCGTATCCGCTGGTGAAGGCAATCGGGCTTTCGTTCGTCGCACGCTGCAGACGCTCCGGCATTGAGGCGGCAGTCGCCAACAACGTATCGGCGGCGATGGGGAAAGCCCTTGAGGCGGCGATTATCGACGGCACGGAAGCGGACAGCCGACGGGCATCCTGAGAGCGACACCGGCAAAGACGGTGACCCTCAACAAGACGCTGGACTACAGCGACATCATCAAGTGAAGAAGGCAATCCCCGCCGCCTATCATGTGCGGGTGCGGTGCTTGTCATCGAACGAATCGACGTTCTATACGTTCCTTGCCATTACGGATAAGCAGGGCAGCCCGTCGCGCGTGTCTCGGTGGGACTGAACGGCGAGCCGCTCTATGAGATTTACGGGACGCGCGTGGTGGTTACGGACTGGATGAAAGACACGATGGGCGGCGAAGAATGACACCGTGGCATTCGCGGTGCAGCTTGACCGCTATATCATCAACACGGCGTACGATATCGACCTGGTGACCTATATCGACAACGCGACGCTGCAAAGGTCTATCAGAGTGTCAGTCTGGTGGACGGGAAGCTCGTCGACGCGAACGGGCTTGTGTTCATCAACAAGGACATGTGAGCCGCGCTGTCATAGCGAAGGAGAGCAACAATGGATAAGGGAGTTGACGGCGGTCAAAAGCTATCTGCGCATTGATGCGGATATCGATTCTGAGGATGATATTCTCAGGGAACTGATCGCCGCCGCGCACCTCTACATTGAGACATCGACGGGGAAAAAAAGTACGTCCCCGACAATCCCCTCATGCAGATGCTCGTAAAAGATGCTCGTGTCGCATTGGTACACGAACCGCAACGCAATGAACGGAAAGAGCAACGCGGCGGAATATCCGCACACGATCACGGCACTCCTCGGAGCGCTACAGATTTCATCGGATTACGAAGGCGGTGATCCTGTGATCTATGACGCGGGAATGCTGAACAAGAAGATCAGCATTCTCGGGCGCGTGACAAAGGAAGTCGGCGGATTTGCCCGCGTGGTCACCGTGGAGAAATACCACGGAATCAGCGCGGCGATCCGCCCGTCACGCGGGCGGGAATACTACGAGGCGAAACAGGCGACGAATGCGGAAAGCGTCACCTTCATCATTCGTTATCGTGAGGGCATCGAAGCAAGCGACGTTGTCACGTACAAAGCGCACAGCTACGAGATACAATCCGTGGTAAATCCGAATATGGAAAACGAATCGTTGGAGCTCTACTGCGTGGAAAAAGACACGCGGCAAGACAGAGGAGAGAAAACGAATGGCGGTGCATGGCAGTGAGCGCGGAGATTGAGTTTCATGGGCTGGAAGAGTTCAAGGCGAAATTGGGTGCGGTCATGGAGACGTACACGGAGACGGCGGAAAAGCACCTGAAACGTGCGGGAAATCGACTGAAGAAGATGGCGGCGGAGAATACGCCGCACGGGCATCGAGCGAGAAGGCCGCAAAATGAAGCCCCTCTCCAAATCGTGGAAGGGGAAGATCACGGGCATATCGACGGGTGAGATTCAACACGAGCTGCGCAATACGAGCAAGGTATATCATCTGGTCGAACGCGGGCACATTCAAAAACGCCGTCGGGACGTGTCACGGGATTTGTGCAGGGCAAACACTTTTTCGATCAGACGGCGAAGGATTTTTCAGGCATCGGGCATCATGGAGAAGGAGCTGAAAAATTCATGCAGGACGTGAAGAAGAAGCTGTCATAAGGAGGTATGGCGATGCTGCGCAGCAGTGATATTTTGCAGGCGGCAAAAGAGATCATGAATAAGGCCTATCCCTATCCTTCCTATCTGGAAGACAGTCGGGACGGGTGCGACTTTCCCTGTTTTGCCGTTGCGCTGAATCTGCATCGGCGGCAAGCGGGCATTCACAAAGTCCTTTGCGAGGGCGGCTTTACGTCACCTACTTTGCGGAAAAAGGAGACGGATGCGCAGACGTTCTATCTTCTCAAGGACGATGTGACGGCACTCTTTCACGCGGGATTTCAGGCGGGTGACCGCTATATCAAGATTACGGAACAATCCGCCGAAACGGGCGGCGAGGATGCGGACATCATCTATTTTGACTTTTCCTTTGCCTATTATGACGTGATCGATGGCGGCGCAAAGCAGGATGAAATCACGCAGCAGGTAACGATGGACTACGAGATAAAAGGAGGACATGACAATGGGTCTTAAAAATGCCAAACGTCTATGTCTCGTTCTACGAGAAGGGCATCACGGCAATCCAGCGGGCACAGCGCGGCATTATCGCCATGGTGTTTCCGGTCAACAACCCGAATGACAATATCACGACGATCTACACGGTCGACGACATCCCCGAGGCGTGGACGAAGTACAAGAAAAAGCAGGGTCGAACTTGCCCTGAAGGGGTATCAGACTGCGCCGCGCAAGGTGCTTGTCATGGAGTGTCAAGGCGAGGTCACATCGACCGTGCCAAAGTCGGGCGGCGGTACGGAAGAGCAGGTGACGGAAGCGGACTTTGCGCCGATCCTCACAGCTGGAGCGCATCTATTTCAACTGGCTTGTTATCCCCCGGCATACAGGACAAGTACACGGAAAAGATCGCATCATGGGTGAAGGGGATGCGAACGACGAAGGACACGAAAGTCTGCGCCGTTCTTTCAACACGGCCGCCGATCAGGAAGGGATCGTCAACTTTACCAATGCGATGATCAAGACGAAGGCGAAGACGTTCAACGGCGGACTACTGCGCCCGTGTCGCGAGCATCATCTGCGGCACGCCTGCGATTATCGTCGCACCCATGCGCCGCTTCCTGAGGTCGTGGAGGTGGAGCAGTACACCGCAGAGGAGATGGACGAAAAGATCGGCAAGGGCGAGTTCTTCTTTTTCGACGATGGCGAGAAGATCAAAGTCGCGCGCGGCGTGAATTCGTTCGTAACTACCATGCAGGGGCAAGGGCGAGGACTTCAGAAGATCAAACTCATTGACCCTCATGGATATGATTCATTACGACATCAAGAAAACGGCACATGACAGCTATATCGGCAAGTATGCGAACAGCTACGACAACCGCTGCCTCTCATTACGGCGATTAACGGCTATCTGCATACGCTGGAAACAGAGGGCTTCTGGAACACGGGCAAAACCAGTGTTATGTCGATGAAGCGGCGGTGAAGAACTGGCGCGAATCGAACGGCAAGAATACGCGTGAGGAACTGGAGAATCATGACGGCGGCGGAGATCCGCGCACTCAATATTCATCGACAATGCGTTCCTTGCGGTTGACCTGTCGATGCTGGATGCACTGGAGAATATTTCCGTCAGTGCACGGTGGAGTGAGGAGGGCGAACGATGAACGACATTGAAAGCAAGCAGGTCATTTTCGGCACCTACGGCGAAATGTGGATTGACGGCTACAAGCTGGGAGAGATTCAGGAACTCAAGGCGACGCTCTCGGCGGATAAGATTGAGGTCAAGATCGCCCGCAAGATGAACAAGGGATATAAGGTCACGGGCTACACAGGAAAGGGATCGTTCAAAAGTCCATAAGGTGAGCTCGTACTTCATCAAGAAGCTGGCACCCTCCATCAGGAGGGGCGGCAGGTCACGTGTACCATTATCTCAAAGGTGCGTGATCCTGATGCACTGGGAACGGAGCGCGTCGCGCTCTACAAATGTCTGATTGATTCGGTGGACATCGTCAACTGGAGCGTCGGAAAACTGGGCGAGAATCCTATAACTTTACGTTTGAAGATTACGAGATGCTTGACAGCATCGACGGGTGAGAAATAGAAGGAGAACGAACACATGAGCGCACTGGAACAGCTGCTGAGAGCAGATGCGGAGAAGGTCACGGAGCTGCCGAAGGGCGAGGTTGAAATCCCGCGCCTGACGCGTCTTTTTCGGTGAGCCGTTCATCGTCGTCGTGCAGGGCGGTGGAGACGGAGCTTTTGGCAGAGATCACGGAGGAGAACACCACATACGGCAAGAATGGCAAGGTGAAAAAGCAGAGCAACTATCGGATCGGCGTTGAGATGGTCGTGAATGCGGTCGTAGAACCCGACCTGCGAAAACGCCGAACTCGCGAAGCTACTACGGCGCGGCAACGCCGAATGACCTCGTCGGGAAACTCTTTCTTGCGGGCGAGATCGGAAAGATTGCGGAGGCGGTCACAAAACTCTGCGGCATCGACGAAACGACGCAAGAGGAAGTCGATGAACTGACAAAAACTGATTAAATCAGATGGCGGTGTAAACTTGCAGTACTATCTCTTTTCGCTTCACAACATCAACCCGAAAGATTTTTATGCAGATGGGGCGGAATGAAAAGAAGATCCTCTATGCCTTTATGCGGTACGAGATGGAAGAGCGCGCAAAAGGAGCATCCGCCGTCTGATTTAACAATTCCATAGACAACAAAAGACGGGGGCAATCCTCGTCTTTTTCTTATAAAGACGGTGAAATTATGCAGGTCATAGATGCGGTACTCAAACTGAAAAGATCAGTTTACGCCTGTCTTGTCGAAGGTGACGAGTCACCTGAATGAGCACCGTTCACAGCAGATGCGCGTGGCGAAAAGCATCCAGGCGACGGGAAAAGAACGTCTCGGCACTGGGCGAGAAGTTCGCCCTGCTCTCTGCGCCGATTCTGGCGGCGGCGACGGCGGGCGCAAAACTCAACAGTGACTTTACCACGGGGCTTGCCAAAAGTCTCAACCCTCGTTGACACAACGACGGTTGACATGACGAAGATGCGCAGCGAGCTAATCGCGCTCTCCAACGAGACGGGCGTATCGGTCACCGAACTAACAGAGGGGACATATCAGGCGATTTCGGCATCCGTGGATGCGGCGAAAAGCCGTTGACTTTATGAAGGTATCGGCACTTGGGGCAAAGGCGGGCTTTACCGACATGAGCACGGCGACGGATGCCCTGACGACGATCATCAACGCGCATACGGCATGGAGACAGAGCGGGCGTCGGGCATGATGGATCGTCTCATCATTACGCAGAACCTCGGCAAAACAACCGTCGATGAAATCGGAAAAAGCATCGGTCAGGTGATTCCGACGGCGGCATCTGCGGGCATGAGCATGATGAGCTGCTGGCATCCGTTGCGTCCCTGACGGCAAGCGGCACGCAGACATCGGCGGCCATGACAGGGATGAAGGCAGCACTCTCAACATCATCAAGCCGACGGCGGATGCGGCGAAGACAGCAGAATCATTGGGACTGGAATTCAATCAGGCGCATCTTGCACAGGTCGGATGGGCGAAGTTCCCTGATGAGGTAAAAACGGCCACGGGCGGCAAACATCGAAATGATGGGAAAGCTGTTCGGTTCTACCGAAGCACTCAATCCGTTCTTTCCCTCACCGGCAACGGCGCGAGTAAATTTACGGAATCCCTTGACGCTATGGCAAACAGTACGGGCGCGACGAATGAAGCGATAGAGAAACTGGATGCAACGCCCGCCGCACAGCTGGAAAAGGCCGTGAATCAGCTGAAAAATGCGGCGATGGAATTGGCGCAGGGGCTTACCCTCTATTGGCGCGTACGTCGCGCATGACAAAAAGCCTTTTGCTGAATGGCTGAACAACCTCACGCCGCTGCAAAAGAGCTGCTCTTTGCCCTCGGTCAATTCATCGTCATCGGCGGCGTCGGTCTCACTGTGATCGGGAAGGGAATCACATTGTTCGGCGGGTGGTGCGGATCCGCTGTCAAGGCAGCGGTCGCTATCGAAAAGGCAGGAAGCGTGACGGGCGCGCTGGCGGCAAAGTTCCCTCCTGCAAACCGGCAATACTCGGGCGTCGTGAAGGGCTTTCGTTCGTTCAGCGGATTCTCTCCATGATGAAGGGAATTTCGTTTCTGCCTTTATGACGATAGGGCGCGCAATCCTGAGCCTTAGAAATCCGTTCATGGCCATCCGCGCACTCATGGCGACAAATCCGCTCGAGCTTGCGCTCCTTGCCCTAACGATCATTATTCCGTTCGTGATTGCACATTTCCATGATTTCAAGCATGTTGTTCTTGTGGTGTTCAACCACATCAAAAATACCGTCGGGGCAGCGCTGGACAAGGTGCGGGCGAAATTTACCGTTGTATTTGAGAAGCTGAAGAACGTCGGCGATAAGTTCATGACGGCCTACAATCAAATCATGGCGGCGTTCGGCGGGACAACGGAGGAAAGCGGATCCCTGTATCGGCGGTGCTGGAATACGCTCGGTGCGGTATTCGGCGCGGTGTTTGACACGATCATCTGGATTATCACAGGTTTTGTCGGCATCTACGCATCGATCATCGGTACGGTAATTGACGTCGCGGGTGACCTCATATCGTTTATTGCCAACGTATTCACGGGCAACTGGGAAGGCGCATGGAACAATATCAAGGACATATTCACGCATATTTTTGACGGCATCAAAGATGTATTTTCCGGCGTCATCAATTTCCTGTCGGAAGGTCTGGATTCGATTTTCGAAAAAGGCGGGACTGGCATCGAAGCGCGAAAGTACGGCGGCGGATGGCGGCGGCGAAGCAGAATCGCACTGGACGGGTGCGACGTGGTTCACGGGCGGAAAGACGTTCAGTACATGAGCAGGGGCCTGAGCTGATCAATCTGCCGACGGGGACGCAGATCGTCCCGCATTCGGAGAGCCTGAAACAGCAGTATCGAAAGGGACTGAGTGAGGGTATGGCGGCGCGCGGCGATACGCAGAGCATCAATATCGCGAAACTGGCGGATTCTATCGTCGTTCGCGAGTCGGACATCGACAAAATCGCCGAACGGCTTGTATTTAAGCTGCAGCAGCACGGCATCAACAGCATGGTCGGCGCGGTGTAGGAGGCACAAGATGGCAAACGTATTCAATCAGATCGGGCAGGCACTAAGCCGCCCGCTGGTACAGTGGGGCGGCGGGGAACTCATCGGGTCGTTCATCAACAAGACGGGCGTTATCACGCTCTCATGCGACGGGGATACGCTCGTATTCCCCGTTGTTCCGTCGGAGTTCGGCGTGTCGGTATCCACGGGGCATGGCACGGTGAATATCATCAATGCGGGGATTATGCCATGATCGGCAAGACAGGGATTAAAGAGCGTCAAAGTCAGTTCTTTTTCCCGGCGCAAAAGTACACGTTTTCAAGCGGCGACACGGATCCGTATAATCTTGTGGAACAGATTGAGGAGTGGCGCACGGGGACAAAACTCGCTGCATATCAGCGTAGAGGATTCGCCGATAAATTTTGATTGTCTTATCGCGTCGTTCTCCCTACAAAGAGCAAAGATGGAAGCGGCGACGTATATTTTGACCTGTCACTCACGAGTATCGGCACGATGAAGAGACGGTGCAGGACAAGAACACGGGGCTAAAGAACCGCCCGAACGCATGGCAGAGGATAGCGGCGGATACGGCCGTCGGAATCGCAAGGGGCGAATCGCCGATGCGGGCGGTCAAGAAGGCAATCAAGAGATCGGGCAAGGAGAGCGGCGGCGGGTATCTTTCGGATTATAGAATGTCGTGCGTCATGGCGGCGTATCTGAGGGGATGTTTTGCTTATGACCACGCACGGGACAAAGCATCAACGGGAAAGAATTGAGGTGATTGATATGTTTACTCGAGCAACGTCACAAAACAGCAGGATGTAACGCCGTATCTCACAGAAATACGGTGGAGCGGTGACCTCGGTCAGGCGGGGCGGCGGCTGAACTTTACCATCGCATACACGACGGCAAAGAAAGACAGCACATGGAAGAATCTGAATATTGACCTCGGCGACCGTGTGGAGCTTGTCTATACCGACGCATTGACACAGGCGCGGTATAAAGATATTCTCAGGGGAAGGTATTTCTGCAAAGCCGAAACAGTGAATCTATACCATGGAATTTGTTGCCTACGACGATATGATTTATCTGGCAAAAGTCAAAAATGACGTATAAATTCGATGGTGTTTCCATAGCGGATGCAGTGAAGGTCGTATGTGCGACTCTTGGTGTGAAGGAAGGCACATTCTGCGAGGATTGCGCGGCGTGTCAAATCTCCTGCATCGCCGATGCCATGACAGGATCGGAGATCGTGAAGAAGTGCCTTGACACAATGACGGCATCAACGGGCTGGAAATATCATGCCTATGCTGCGGATAAGGACGGAAAAGCGAGTGCTGAATGTGGTACGCGCAGATTCCGTCATCGGGATTTTCGCATTGCGGACACGGTGAACCTTACGGCGGCATCCCATGAAGCGAGCGTTGAAGAGATGCGAAATCAAATCTGCATCGTCGATGCAACCAGGAATATCACGGGGTACATAAAGAACGATGAGGATATAAAGACATACGGGCTTTTTGCAGGACGTATACAAAGAGGATGCCAAACAGGACACGCAGACGATGGCGAAATCCATGCTCTCACGCGTCAAGGAGACAAGCAAAGTCTCTGCCATAGGAAATGTTATGTGTATCGCAGGAGTTCGCCGTGGAGATTGAGGAAGAACAGCTGAAGGATATTCTCGATTGAATCCGATGAACATTCCATTTCAGGGAATACACATACCATGGATTTGACGCTGAACTATATCGGAGACGCAGGAAGAAAAACAGAAAAATATTTTTCTATAATTAACATAGAATACTATTGACAATACAGCGAATAAGATGTATAATAAAAACATGAAAGGGGTGATATGGTGGAGATAAAGAAAGAGGATATCCAGTGGCTGGCATCAATAGCACTGGGAATCATCCAGTACATGGAGATGCGGAAACAGAGAAAGGAGACAAGAGCAGGAAAAAGAGCAAAGAAAAAGCCTAGCCGCAAAAACGCCGTAGGAAGCAGAAATAGCGGATAGGCTGAAGAAAGCGAGGGCGAAAGCCCCTTGCATTCTCATTATAAAGCGAATAAGGAGGAAAATCAATGAAAATCACAAAGGAGATGCGCTTTTCATCATAGCAGCTTTTCTCATGTGCACCAATCTCGACTGGGACTGGACAAATATCAAATCTTTTTCTTTCAGGGGGCGTGATTCTGTCATGGATAGCGACAAGATTCTTTTAAGCATCGACGATGTAATGACGGCAAAAGAAGCTGCTGAGCGGTGGAACAAGGCAGAGATTACCATTCGTCAGGCGTGCAGCGGGTACAAGAAAAAGCCCGCCGCGTTTCGTCTCGGGGAGTACCGCAAATCAGGGCGCGACGTGGCTGATTAGCGCGCGGGCATGGAGCGTCTCTATGGTGCTGAGCGCAAAACGGAATAGTGAAACAACGGGAAGGAGGAGACCCTCCTTTTTGGTGAAAATAGCGTAATAGTTATAGAGGGAGAAATAAGGAGGTGAATCATGCAAGAGAATCCGTATCAAAGCAATGCTCGGCATCATGGCGGGGGTTGCGGGAATAACGCCGCGCCCGTGCTGGTGATTGGGAAGGTCATTGAGGATTTGCCGAACATCAAGTTGCAATACAACGGCATCATTCTCGACAAAAACGACCTGTGGATTAACGACACTCTTGACGAATCACACGCGTACGCATCGCGGTCACATCGTATCTGCGACGCAGGATAGAGGCGGCGGCGGGGGATACGCTGAGTTCGCGTCGCATAACCATGACATAGACAATGACTTCACGGATACGGAGACAACGATGGATTCAGACCTAAAGCCCGGTTACTATGTCGCTATGTATCCGCTGACGGATTCGACCGACGGGACAAAGCAAAAAAATACGTTGTTCTCTGTCATATCAGGAAGGGCGCCTGCTGTGAAAGGAGGAGCACATGAATCCGTTTATCAAAAATGGAAGCGGCGGAAGATAGTCGGGAAGAGAATCTTCCGATGCTGAAAGAATTTGCGTGGGACTTTGTGCATGATACATTCCGCCGCGCCGCAGACGGAACGCTCCAGACGGTGACGAAGAACGAGGCGTTAAAAGTCTGGGTGTATAAGGCACTGAAAACAGAGCGGTATCGTTATGAAGCCTATCTTCATGGCACATATAACATGGATTCAAGCTACGGCGTGAGATTGGAAGAGTACATCGGCGCATATCCGAACAATGTGCGCACGGAAACAATGATCGCGCAGAGCGTCAAAGAGTGCCTTGCGGTCAATCCGTATATCAAGAGCATCGACTACGTAAGATTGACGATTTACGCAAAAGACCATCTGGTGATCGGCGTCGGGATTACGTCGGTATACGGTTCTTTTGATGAGACCTATCCGATTTAAGAGGGGTGAATTGATGGCATTTGAGATGCAGCACAAGGACGATATTCAACAGAGGATGAAAGCGGACTTTCGGCGGCTATCCGACCATGCGGATTATGAAGGCTCGTTTAGCCGTGACGTTATCAATGCGAACAGTGTTGAATTTGAAAACGTCTACGCAGAGATGAGCCTCGCGATGGAAAGCCGCATTGCATCAACCGCATGGGGAGATTATCTCACCGCACGATGTGCAGAGTTTGGCGTAGATCGTAAAGCGGCGGTGCGGGCGAGGGCGCGGTCACATTCACGGGAACGCAGGGGCTATCGTTCCCGCGGGGAGCATCGTGGCAGTGAAAGGCGGCGTGCAGTTCACGACGAATGAAGCGGTCACACTGGATGGCGGAGGAAAAAGGAACGGTAAAGGTCACTTGCGGCGAAACGGGAACGCGGGGGAATGTGCAGGCGCATACCATCACAGGAGTCCCTATATCCATTGCGGGGGTGACAGGGTGTCGATAACGATGACGCAACGCAGGACGGCGCGGATGAAGAGACGGACGCAGACCTTTTTCAAACGGTATTCGGTGATTGTTCGTACGCCTGCGACAAGCGGGAACAAGTACCACTATTATAACTGGGCTATGAGGATCGCGGGCGTTGGCGCGTGTCGCGTCGTTCCCCATGGAATGGAGCAGGGACGGTGAAAAGTGATCGTTGTGAATGCGCAGATGCAGCCGGCGGGAAGTGACCTGATTCAAACAGTCGCGGATTATATTGAGTCCGTGCGCCCGATCGCGCGGACGTGACGGTAGTATCGCCGGTTCCGAAAGCGGTGAATATCACCGTGGACATATTGGGAAACAGCGGATAAGGAGATCTTGAAAGACAAAAGTCAACCGTTTCATCGCGTCAAAGAATTTGGACTTGCGCTATATATCGACGGCGCGAGGTCGGGAAAAATATTGATGGAGCAGAATGTGGCGGACTATCGGAATCTGCGCCTAAACGGAGGCGAGACTGTGACGGCGACGGATGCAGAGTGCTTTCAGTGGGTGATATTACGATCCATGTTTTCCCATCGTTCGAATAGGTGATTACGTATGAAAGAGTTCATAAGGCAGGAAGCACCGAACATCGCTGCGTATCTGCCAAAGTTCCTCTGTCATGACAGAGAGATGGCGGAGATTTTATCGGTTGAGAGTTTGGAACATGATCGGCAGCGGGCGTTACTGATTGAGCTATTCAGACGGTTTTTGTCCATTCGGCAACGTGGGGGCTCGATCGGTGGGAAGAGGGTCTAGGGCTTGAACATAATGGCGGGTGCATCCGATGAGACGCGGCGAAATAACATCCTGCTGAAACTACAGAGCAAGCAGATATCAACGGTAGCATTTATGCGGTGGCTCGCGGCGGCATATTTTGCCGACGGTACGAACATCCACATAAAAGAATGGAATCCGCAAAATACGTTCCAAATTGTGAGCGACAACATAAGCACGAATTACGCGGGACTTATCGACGCAGTAGAAACGTACAAACCCGCACATCTTTCCTTTTTCGTTCGGCTATGAAATCGACGGCGGGATAAGTGTATATTTCGGCGGCGTCGTTGGTGAATATGAAATCATCGACATAGAGAGCGGCGGTGATATCGACGTTGTACTCAATGACACGCAGATTTATTTCGGCGGTTATGTGGATGGTTGTGAAATTATCGAAATAAGGGTGTATAACATGGCGCAATTTCCAAAAATCAACTCACTCAGTTGGGGAAAAATATGATTATGGACGGACAAAACAAAAAGCCCGTCGCATTCACCAAAAGTGGAATTGAGGACGGACTTCTTTCAGGTCAATCCGTGGAAGAACTCACCGCGCTCGTTCACGGTGTTATGAGTGTACCGCTACAGAACTTTACCAACAATGGAGACGGAACGGCACATTTACGCTTTGTTCTTGACAACAACACACTAGATAAGGGATTTTTCAACCGCGAAATTGGCGTGTATGCAAAAGTGGGGGACGGATCCGAACAACTCTATGCTTATACCAACGCGGCAAATCTTGCAGATTATATTCCGGGAAAGGAAAAGCCCGATCACAAGCAAAATCATCAATTTGCATCTCATCGTGGCAATACAGCGAACATCTCAATCGTCGCAGAAAACAGCGCATACGCGACGAAGATTGACATTGAAAAGCACCGCACCGCCGCCGAGCTCGACCATCCCGACGGGAGCGTTACAACAAAGAAACTGAGCGACGCAGCTGTCACAGGGGCGAAGATCGCCAACAGGCAATCGGAAAGAGCACCTGAAAGACAGGGGTAGTCGACGACAAAGCCCCGATCGTGTCACCAGCGCTCACTGGGGTACCGACAACCCGACAGCGAGCAAGGGGACAAATACCGATCAGATCGCAAGCACCGCATTTGTGGCGCAGGCGGTCGCAGCATAACGGACTGGACTCAATGGATAAGCTCGCAAAAGAGATTGAGGGCAAGATTGGCAAAGCAGGGCATCGTCGCGGGCAATCTGGAGGCCAACGGATGGGTTAAGTTCGCGGACGGGCTGATTGTGCAGTGGGGCATCGTCAAGAGGTACATTTTGACAGCCGGATATCGCTGTAACATTTCCTATCGCGTTCACAAAAATCATGTTTTGTCGTTATCAACATTGCACCAGCCGATTGCTACAGGGTGGGATCGATAACTGCATTTGTCAAGCAGGGGACAATTACACTGCAGGGGATGCTGCCGTGCAGAATCACTCCAACGAGCGACCAACAGGCGATATGTTCTTTTTGGCGATCGGCATCTAGGAGGTGCAACAGCATGGGTATCTAGCAAAATTTGACGCCGCAGGGCGTCGGACAACGACCGTGATCAATGGCATCCACTATACAACGGACGAAGAGCGGCAGACGTACATTAGGACGGGTATCATCCCCGTCTCAGAGGAGGACTATCAGACCTACATCGGCAATCGTGGTGCGGGAGATAACAGCACGGGCTACATCCGCGACGCTAAGACAGGGCAAGCCGTCTCTGCGCCGCCAGCACCTGCTGCGGATCCAGAGCCGATTGAGGCCGAGGTTGACGATGTACGCCTCGCCGCATTTGAGGCAATGGCAGAGCAGGAAGCCCGCCTGATTGCGTATGGCGAGCGTCTCGCCGCACTGGAAACTGCACTGAAAGGAGGTGAGGGAAAATGAAGAAATGGGCATACATGATACCCATCTACGCGTACCTTGTACGTGCGGGTGCATGGGCAATCTCCGAGGAGGACAAAGTGAGAGACGATCAGAAGGTCGTCCCCGAAATCTACCGTGAGGACGTTGCTACGTATCTCGCAGAGCACGCCGCAGGGTAAGACAGAGCACAGAACAGCCGTCATAACGCATGGCGGCTTTTTCATGTCAAGGAAAAGAGATGCAACTTGCTGGAATATATCATGCCCGTCCTTGACCGCCTTGTGGACGGATGGGCGGAAAAAGCTCGGCGTATCGCTTGTCGTTACCATCGCCTACGAAGATCATGCACAGATCTTTTGCGGCGTTCTTCGTCCTGGTGTGCGCTGACCTCGTGACAAAAATGGCTGTCGCTCTCGCGTCAGCATCTCGTTGACACGGGGGCAGATGAGCCCATCCCTCTGGCAGGCAATGTGGAACATGAAGGCGGCGCGTCGTGCAGGATACATCAAGAGTGACATCATGCGCAGAGATTTGTCCCGAAGATACTGACCTATTTCGGCGTCGTCAGCGCGGCGGCGGTATGACTTTATCCTTCTCAAGGCACACGCGCCCGCGTTTGCAACGACGCTTGTTATCGGATATCTGTCACTGACAGAGTTTATATCCATTCTTGAAAACATGCAGACGGCGGGCATCAAGGGAGGCAGGGAGCTCGTTGACATGGCGCGTCGTCGTGGAGGAATCGGCGGCAAAGGAGGAGACAAATGAGGTATTTATAAATCCAGGGCATGACCTTGAACATGACAGCGGGCCGTAAGCCCCGTGACGGGACTGCGTGAGTGCGACGTAGCGGCGGCAGTCGGTGAGCTCGTAAAAGGCTACTGAGGCCGTCGGCTATGAGGTGCGCATGTGCAGGCGATAATCTCAACTGGGACAGCGACTATGCAGATCGGCGGGACTGCTCCGTCTGTGACTGTGCGAATCAGTGGCCGGCGGATATCTTTGTGTCCATCCACTGCAACAGCGCAGGGGAGTACGAGTGCACAGGGCACGGAGACTCTCAGTGCACAACATGGGCAGCCGCGCCGACGTCTCGCCGACTGCATCCAGCGGCAGATCGTTGATAATCTCGGCACCGTGGATCGCGGTCTAAAAGGAGCGTCTGGGGCTGACCGTCCTGCGTGCGACGGACATGCCCGCCGTCTTGAGTGGAGCTTGCATTTATCAGCAACGAGGAGGATGAGGAGCTGCTGAGAGACAGGCAGGATGATTTTGCCCGCGCCATTGCGCGCGGGTTTACCGATTACGCATAACGCGTGGGGAGGGGTAAATCATGCTCGAACGGGTCAAACAGACGGTTACAACGCACAAAACGGCCTGCGCAGCAATCCTCGCCGTCCTGCTCGTTGGCATCGCCTACGCCGTTGGGCGATACGCAGGACATGAGGCGGCGGAGGAAAAACCCGTCGTCATGACGCAGGAGGAGACGCAGGACGTTGAGGAGCTGCGGAATCAGCTCGATATCTCTGGGCGTAATGCTGCAGACCTGCAGCGGAAACTTGCAGATGTGCAGCGAGGTGGGCAAGCACCAAGTACAACCTACTACATCACCGCCCCGACCGTGGAGCGGGCGGCTACGGTGGTAGAGCGGCAGATACGCACGGACGATGCGGCACTGCCAATGGCGGCGCGGGAAAAGACAGACCGCACCGTCGTCACACCGATTATTAAAGACAAGGACGGACATGACCTGCCGCCCGATCAACAAAAAGGTTGACGTGTATAAGATCAACCTGCGCAAAGATCACCGCATCAGGCGGGCGCATCCGTCATTGACGGCAAAACACTCATGACCGTCGGCTATGAGCAGGGACGATTTGAGGCGTTGGCGCATTTCGACGGCACAAGGTGTAAGGGCGCGACGGTAATGATATAACGTCGCGGAGTGGTAATAGACAGCCTCGGGGCTTCGGCTCTGGGGCTTATTTTTTTTGTTGACAATATTGGGTTAATTGTCTATACTATAACTGTCTCACCCGCTTGGGTGTGTGGATTGAAAAATTGTGATTGGATAGAATAGAAAAAGCAGAGACCTTTTATAAGGTTTCTGCTTTTTCTTTACCTAGAAATGAAAAAAATATAAAATAAACTATTGACATAGTACTATTGCAATGGTACAATGTAATCAAGATAAAGGTGAAGGGCGAAAAGCCCAGAAGAAATGGAGGAAATCAAAATGGAAAAAGTAATCATGACCCTTGATGTTGCAAAGGACATTATCGGAGATGGCTCCGAGTGGGATGTGGAAGGAAAAAAACCTACTGGGTCAGCACAGACGAACACTACACACTTGACGGGAGGCTTTCCTATTTCAGAGCTGTCGAGTTGGGCAAGGAATATGAAGATGAAGACGAACTTTATGACGAAGAAGGAGTGTATGTGGCTTTCCCCTCATCGACGAGGGACGATGAAAGGTTCAATCCTGAGCCCGAAGAGTGGTGCGCGATATACGATGAACGTTATCCGGAAGTATGGGCGCGTGAGCCGTGGTGACGCCTGATGACGGTCACGGAAGTCCCACTAGAATAACTTCCCCGCCGAAATACGGCGGGGTTTTACTTCACGGAATCCACACTATAATGGAGACAATAGGAGGTGTTATTTTTGGGCTGGGTAGAAAATAAAGATCGCGCGAACGCGAGAATATAACAAAGCGAATTACGAACAGCTGAGAAATAGAGTCCCGAAAGGGACAAAGGCCGTAATCAAGGCAGCTGCTGAAAGGAAGGAAATCTCCGTGACAGCCTTCATTATGGAGGCCGTCAATGAGAGGTTAGCCAAGGATAATTAAAATACAATAACCGGAGTGCAGTATAACACGGCACCCCCGGTCATTTTTATGTGCGTGATAGGAACGTTTGTGCTAATCGGAATTACCTACGGGGCGCGTGGATTGAAACGGATGCCGCCGACGTCTGTCACCTGTCCGCCCGTGACGCTGTGCACTCAACGTTGAACGCGGACGTCGCCTCGACCAGCCGCCGCCGCTCTCGATCTCGATGTCGCGCGGGTAGGTCTGCTCGTCAGAGGCTCGCGGAGGAGCGGGTCTAGCTTTTCGAGCTCGCTCTCAAGGAATGCCAGCCCGCTCGATACCGCCGCTGCATCCATCGTCAACATGGCTGTGCCGCCGCGCTGGGGCGGGTTGCGGATATACTGCTTTCTTCTATCGTTGCTTCTCCTCTCTTACACACCCTGCCGCACGATGAGTCGTGAGCTCTGCGACGCTGCGCGCGTCTGCACCACTCGACCACTTGACGCCCGTCAGCTCGCGACGCAGTTGCCTGCCTCGTTTGCCGCACCGAGGGTCGCGACTTTCGCTCCTGCAGGGCTTGTGCCACTGACGACCTTCGTGCGGACGTAGAGCCTTCGCGCCGACCTTTGGCGTTCCCCACGCACACGTCGCGGAGATGCCCGCCGCGCTGGAGCACGTCACACGCCTCGCCTGCTGCGTAGTATCCGAAATTCTGATAGGGGACACCTTCGCCGACTTGACCTTCGCATGGCGATTCCTGCGCGGTCGTCGGCGGTATTCGTCGCGCCGAAGATGCGACGGATCCGTCCTCCTTCTGGACGACGGGTGCCCCTGAACGGGATATCTGCCGCCCCTGCGGCAACAGAGGACGCGTGCGGCTGACCTCATCGCCCTGACGGGGACGCCTGACCCGGATACCCGTATGTCATGTTGATTCCGATTGTAGTTCCCGGCATAATTACTTCTCCTCCTTCTTGCAGTGCGGGTTGCGCTTGCGGCAATTCTCGCCGTAAGAACGCATCTCTTTTTCCCGTCGTAGCATCCGCTGTTTTCCGACGCGAGAGAACGCCATAGCCCCCGGGGAGCGGCTGCGTGTCCCGATGTGCGCATGGCCTTCTTGAGCGTGCGCGAGATGCATCCGACGCGCGCTCTCTGCTGACGCGGCAGCATGGCGGCGATGAACGATCGCATGGTGCGGATCACCGACAGCGCAAAGCGCGCGGTCTGCCGCAGCCAGAGCTTCTTTTCGTCTGCCGGCACATCCTCCGGCTCCTCATCCTCTTCGAGGCTGCTCGGGCGGCACGGTCGCGCTCTCCTCCTCAGATTCATCGTCCTCCGTTTCAGCGGGCTTCTCGCCGCCCTCTTCCAGCTCCTCTTCGAGGTCGTCCAATGCCTCAGTCTCCTCGGTCTCATTGCCCGGCTCTTCGTCGAGGGTCGTCGTCCTGCGCCTTCTGCGTCTGGAATGCGTCAACGCTTGGCGCTGAGTGCCTCCCATCGCGTCCATGATCGCCTGGACATCCTTGTCCGTCGTGCTCTGCTGCGTCTCAGCAGGATCACCGCCCTCTGCCTCATCGACAGCGCGTTCCGCTTCGCGGACTTCCTCCGGCTCTGCATCGCTTACGCAAATGCAGCAAACATCCGATGCAGAATACTGCCCTTCTTGCCATCTGTTTTTCCTCCTTCTGGCGTTGCCTGTGGCGTCGCGGATGGCTACTTCGTGCCCGCGCCCCTCCTCGACGACAGCGACATGATTGCCGATGATGTTTTCCTGGCGGTACGTGCCGTCGTCCCTCTCGATGTATTTGCACTCGTACCCGCACGAAATTTCCGCTGCCAGCGTCAATCTTGGCGATAAGCGCGGCGTCGTACGACGGATCGCAAATCAATTTTGTCCCTGTCCGCCCCGCTGCCGCGTCGGACGTTCTGAACCGTTCCTGGTGTAGCTCGCGTAGTTCGACGCATCACACCGACGGGTGGATGGTCGTCTGTCACGGGCTTGCCCTCGAACGAGGCGACTGCCGAGGCCGCCTACCTCATCTTCCTCGCGGTATACCTTGAGGAATCCGCCGCCGTCGTCTGCGACGCCGAGCTCCTGCTGTGTGTATTCCTGCATCCCCGTGCGGCAGATCGGGACGCTGTGACACACGAGAAAGCCCTCGGGCGTCTTTGTCATGTGGGCGGAGAATCGCGCCCGTGAGAATCTTTCAATGGACATTCCCCTCAAAATTGGCATAGAAAAGCACCCTTGCGGGTGCTCCGTGTGCGTGTTGATTTGTTCTCCGAAGCCGAGGGCTTTCCACTCATCATACAATTCAGCTTTGCGGTGCTGCATTTGCATCGCCTTCTTGGTGTCTTCGTACTCAGAGAAAACTTTGTAGTACCACGAAAGTCCGAAGATGTGTTGACTAACGAGCGCATCCTCCGTGTAATCTTCAAACTCATCGCGATGCTTCTCTGTTTCTCGTCGGATGATATCTTTCTCTTTGTCATTCAGCGTGGACATGAACTTTTCCATCTTAGTCATCGAGACCACCTCCTCGTAGGTTACAATGTTCCCATATTTGTCTCTCTCTACCTTCATTACTGCGAGTTTTGTGCCTTTGTCGAGCAAGAATTCCAGCTCTTCATTGTGAGCGAGGCGTCTCTTATATAAACTCCTTTGCCTTCTTTGGAACGAAAAATGCCGAACAACGCTTTTGTCTCCGTACGTTACTCTCTCGATGGATTCGTTGACAAAAAGAGCGTTGGTGAATACCAGTCCCATCCTTCTGCATCCTCTGTAAGTCCTCGAAAGTTACTCCATCAAAGTTCCCCTTTGTCGCCCAATCTTGAAAGAGCCGTCACGCTTAACCCACATATTCGGATGTTCCATCTTTGAAAGTCCTGCGCTAATCAGATCTACTTCCCTTTGAAGGTCTTCTTTCGTGTATATTCCTGCAGGCGAGACTGTACTCCCATAGCACAGGTAATCACGCAGGTGTGTCCATGTTTGGGTGTATCGGTATACCGCCTCGTTTTTCGTCATTAGTGAATTTTGCTATCTGTTGTTTCCCATATTTTTCTTCAAAGTTCTTGAGCAGGGTCAATGACACACTTTCCAGTTGGGGCAACGCAGAGCCCCAGCGTCCCCCTGTCGCGCCCCGCACGAGGGTGTGATACGCATGCTAGAACGCACGAAATATGGGCTTTGGCGCGCCTGTGATAAGCTGCACTTGGTCGAGGATCCGCGGCCAGAATATCTTCGTGCCTTTTTGCAAAGATGTTGATACCGTTTACACAATCTCCTGCGGCGACCGTCTCAAGATAGGCAATACTCACATCGGGACGAGGACGCAGCGCGGCGATCTGCAGTCAGATCGGCATGCTGCACGTCAAATTCACTGCGGTCAATCGGTCCCTCGCAGAGCTCTTTGGAGACGCACTTGCTAGTCAGCAAATCGGCGACGGTTACACCGGACTTCGCCCTGCCACTCTCTCGGGTGAACAAGGTGGAGCGTGCGATGCCGAGAAAGAGCTTATGGCGATTTCAACCTTTCAAAGGGACGCAAGGCGTAACTGCCTAAATCTACCAGTGCTGAGCAAGCTATTTAGATGTTTGAACGTACGATGTTTTTGGTGGGAGATGTGTTTGGGACATGTAGAACCTCCGGTGGTAGGATTTGGCAAAGATCTTTTACCAGATTGATTCTGATGTTCTACTTTCTATGTGTCCGATTTTGTTTTACAATGAACCAGAAGCTGTTACATCATTAGATGTGATGAAAATCCTTTTGGAGGATGGATGGGTAGAGATCAACTGCGTGAGGAGATCATCACCAGTTCAAGCATCCAACAAAGAAAGGTAAGGTCACACTCAGACATCCGGTCAAAGACCTTGCAGTGTTCGTGACCTAAAAGTATCGAGAAACAGTCGGGGCTTAAATTCTAAGCCCCGCCCCATGTGAGATGGGATAGCCGACGATGAAGAGAAGGGGATCGCTAGCTGCCGAATTACTATCGCTATACGGCGATTTTTACCTATGAGAGACGGAGTTCATGTTGTATTCCCTGACCTGCCCGGCTGTGTTACGTTTGGCAGGACAGGAGAAAGCCGCCCGTATGGCACGAGCTGCCCCCTCCACCTTTACAGGATGAGAGGAGGACGGCGAGGAGATTCCACAGCCGTCATCGTTGCGGGCTCTGGCAGAGCAGGAGAATCTTTGAGAGCACGCAGTCTGTGCTGATGAAAGCATTCATGCCATCGTTCCGTGAGAAGCAGAGAACGCGTTCGTCAAAGAAAAACGTTGTCGATTCCGTACTGGATGAATGCAGAGGCGGAGCGCATCGGCGTGAACTTCTCACGAACGCTGCAGAATGCGCTGAGGAGAAAGATTGCTGGCAGTAGAAAACAGAACAGAACAAAGTGACTGACCCCCAAAAGTTAGACTTAGAGAAACTGAACTTTTGAGGGGTATTGTCATGGCAAAATACAGTACAGAATACAAACTGAAGATTGTAAAGGAATACCTTGCAGGACAAGGAGGATACAGAGCCTTATCCAAACGGCACGGGATTACGAAATCTCAAATCGAACATTGTGTAAAAGCCAAGCATTTGGAGAAGATGGTCTGAGACGCTCCCTTGCACAGCAAACCTACACTTTTGAATTTAAGTGTTCTGCGGTAGAATGTTATCTGTCAACAGAGGCATCCTATCAGGAGATAGCCATCGCCCTGGTCTGAACAATCCGACTCTGCTCGTCCGCTGGACAAAGAGATATCGCAGCGGCGGCGTGGATGCCCTCCGCCCCAAGCCGAAAGGAAGAGCACCCACCATGCCGGAAACAACAGCGCGGCTGCAAGATCCCCACAAGACGAGACTGCGCGGCAACCGAAGGCTCACAAGACGAAAAATCTGAGACTGCGCATCGAGATCGCCTATTTAAAAAGAGCTCAGGAGGCTGCGTCTGCAGGGAAAAAGATGCAGAGCAAAAAGGCAAGGATCGTCCACAGCCTCCGAGGAGAATTTCAGCTGAAAGACATCCTTGCCGTCATAGGGGTTCCCAAAATCGACCTATATGTACTGGCGAAAAGAAATTTGCTCAAGGCATAACGATATATGTGTAGCCTACGCCCGGAGCTTCAGCTCCGGGGATTATTTGTTATAACTTTTGACGGAGAGCTATTCTGTTGTTGTAGAATCAATAAAAATAGCCTGAGTTTTTGTGTGTCGTACTAATCTGTAGCCATGTGCACGTGGATTGAGAAATTCTTGTCCCTGTAATATGGAAGCTCATCTTTTGATCGCCCCTATGTTATAGAGTGTGAATTGAGACGACACTTTCATATCTCCTTTATAGTATACTCGCAGATAGATCATAATAGCTGATAAGTTATGGTGTATAAACAAACATATATACCGAAAGGAAGAAAAGCAGTGATCAAGGAATCCGACCGCATTTACGTTGCGTTTTTCTGCTGATGAACACTATGTTCAGCATGCAGCAGTGGCGATGGCATCTGTATTGGAATACACGGCACAGTCGTCACGATTGCATTTTCTTTTCTTCTTTGAGACCTTATCATCATCTGCTGTATCGCGTGTTCGTCAAACGGTGGAAGGCTATGGAGCCTCGATTGATTTCTGTCCGATCTCGGCAGATGTAGATACGTCATATTATGTCAGTGGACAGCTCAGCAAAAGCAATTTACTATCGTTTACGTATACCGGAACTCTCTGCCTCCTGCGGTCGATAGGTGCTTTATCTTGACTGCTGATCTCCTCGTACGTGCGGACATTGCGGAGTTATGGTCGATGGATATACAGGAAAACCTGTGGCAGCTGTGCCAGATTTCGGCATTATGGCGTCATGCGGAAAGTGGAAGAATAAGCAACGTGATTTGGGGTTTTCTGCAGATGACTTGTATTTTTAATTCGGGCGTTCTTCTTATGGATGTCGTCGCGTGGCGTGCGTACCGTTACGGCGAGCGTGTTGCTGAGTTTGCGGCAACACATGAATACCGTCATCATGATCAAGATGCTCTAAATCTTGTCTTTCATCGGAGTGGACGCCGCTTCCTCTGCGCTGGAACGTTATCCCGCCTGTCTGGCAACTTTTTGAAGGTGTTGCTGCGCGAAAGATTCCGCATCCCCTGCATTGAGGCACGGGCGCATATTGCCATACATCACTATGCGGGTGGCTATAAAGCCATGGGCGAGCATGAGGGAGTACGATGGGTTTAACGATGTGATTACCGCTTGTTGAAAAAAAGACTGCATTTTGGGATGCATCCATGCCGCAGTTTGATGCACGCCGTAAAGGGCGATCGATTCGGCGGCAGCTGTTTTGGATACGTATGGCAAACTGGAAGGAAAAACTGTTCTCCCTTATTCGCTGAAAGGTGAAATATCAAATCGGACAGTAAAGGGAACAGAATCAAAAAAATCATGCACGAAGATTTTTAAGTGAGACATCGAAAAGCACACTTACGGTGTCTCATAACCTGAATTTTGCGTTGCAGCGCATTCGTGTGTGAATAAAAAACGTCCGCTAAACTGGTGCCTTGAATAGACCATATGAAGAACATATGCTTATGGTGGAATCTTAAAATAGTTTATGAAGAAAAAGTCTTTAAATCAGAGTTTTTATGATTTATGCAAGCGTTAATAAGTCAATCTGTCGAGATACATAATTGCCAATTCTCCCTAAGATTTAATCGCATTTTCATATAGGTATTATCTATTTCTTCGTAGATTCAGTTGAAAGATCCTCTTCGTGCAGATCTGAACCTCAAATAGATGTGTGCGTCTGGTTAGCTCTGCAGGGGTACATCGGTGGAATGATTGTATTTTAGGATGTGGTCTTCTGCATAACGGATGAAGTCTCGTGCCACATACTCCGTGGAAGGCTTTTGAGGAGTTCTTGCGATGATCCTCATAAACGATTTGACTAGTTTTGACAAAATGTAGCTCATATCAGCGTCTTTTCTGACCCACTCTGCCTTGTTGTACTGCACTTTGTTCCAGCATATAGAGTGGAGCGTCTAATTCCGGAAGTCTTTGGCGTTTTTCCCATGGGGACTTCAAGGCGAAACATCGCTTCGATCTGCTCGCATTGATGAGTGTTTAGATGTTCGGTGCTTGATATTTTTATCATATTGGTTCTGCTTATTTTGTTTTTCTATATCATGCTTTCATTTTACAATGAATCATCTCCCGGATTTAAAAGGATAGAATATGCAGACAGGTTGAAATGCGAATGCGAGTGTGGTAAAATAGGAAAGTCTAATGACTGGCAGGAGGAATGCGATGCGGATCATCACGGGGAGCGCACGCGGTACGCGCCTGAAAATCTCCTGCGGGGATGGGACGCGCCCGACCGCCGACCGCACGCGTGAGGCTCTTTTCAGTATGCTCGGCAGCCGCGTGGTCGATGCGCGCGTGCTCGATCTCTTTGCTGGGACGGGGGCGCTCGCGCTGGAGGCACTCTCGCGCGGAGCGGCGTCCGCCGTGCTCGTTGACCGCACGACGCATGCCATTCTCGCGGAGAATGCGGCACGCACGAAGCTCGCAGGGCGCGCGGAGATCCGCCGCGGCGATGTCTATGCCGCCGCTGCAGAGCTCGCGCGTGAGGGGCGTACGTTCGACCTCATCTTTGCCGATCCGCCCTATGCGCATGGGGACAATGCCCGCGTGTTGGAGGCGGCGGCACGCGGCACGCTCCTCGATGCGGGAGGTCTCCTCGTCCTCGAACAGGGGGCGGGAGGAGATCGTTCCGCAGGCGGGGAGCACTCCGCATGATGCGCGAGCGGCGCTACGGTGCGGCACGGATCTGTTTTTATGCAGAGGAGGAGCAGGGATGAGACGGGCGGGTTTTTGCCGGGAGTTTCGATCCCGTAACGACGGGGCACATTGATATTGTGGGCGTGCAGCGTCCATGTTCGATGAGCTCATTGTCTGCATTTTCCACAATGTCGCCAAGGAGGATGTTTCCCTCTGGAGCAGCGCGTCGATTTTCTCCGCACGGCGACGGCATGTGCCGAATGTGCGCGTGGATGTGTCCTCCGGCCTGCTGACCGACTATATGCGACGGGAGGGGCACGTCGTGGTGCGCGGCCTGCGCTCGGTGAAGGATTTCAGTATGAGGAGAATCATGCGGCGATGGTGCGCCACCTCATGCCCGAGACGATACGATTTTTTGCTCACGCGCCCGGATCCGACGTTCATCAGTTCCTCGGGGGTGCGCGAGGCTGATCCGCTTCCGTGGGCCGGTGCAGGGGATTGTCCCGCCGCCTGTGGAGCAGGCGATTCTGAAAACTGTATGAAAAACCCCGCCGGGGATAACGTGCCGTATGGTGCGCAGGAAAAGGAGCTAGATTTATGGCAGTAACGGATACGCTGAAGAAACTGGAAGACCTCGTTGCGGATGCCTCGCATCTTCCCTTTGCGATAAGGCACTGGTGAATGATGATGAGATTGTGCATCTCGTGGAGGAGCTGCGCATGGATCTCCCCAAGGGAGTTGAACCGTGCGGCAGAGATCATGCAGGAGCAGGAGGGGATCATCGCCCGCGCCAATGAGCAGGCGAAGAATATCGTCAGTGCTGCTGAGGCGCGCGCCAATCAGCTCCTCGAGGAGAGCGAGATCGTCATCCAGGCGAAGGAGCGTGCGCGGGCGATCATGCAGCAGTCGCAGGGATCAGGGCGCGCGAGCTGATGGAGCAGTCGCAGGCGAGATGCCACGCGTCTGCAGAGTGACGCGGATGCCTACGCAAATCAGGTGTTTGAGCAGCTGATCGCCCACGTCGGCAGTACGTTCAAGGGCGTCCAGCAGGCGGAGGCCGGACTGAATCAGGCGCTCAATGTCCTGCGCACGGCCAAGGCACAGATGAATGCGCCGCAGGGCGACGGACAGGAACTCTGAGCAGCATGAAAACCAGCCTTGACAATGGGGAAAACCGCCGCTATAATGTGAAAGGTCATGCGTCATGATGAAGCTGGATGTCGCCGCTTTGGCATCTGCCCCGGGGGAGCGCCGTGAATTCACATTTTCGGTGACGCCGGAATCGCTGGATCTCGGGGACAGCGCCGCTGCCTATCGAGGGACGGTGCGTGTCGAAGGAACGGTGATGGATACCGGAACGTCCTTCCGTATTGTGGGGACGGTACGGGCTGTCCGTGCGTTTGTCTGTGACCGCTGTCTTGCCGAAGGCGAGCGGGAAAAATACGTATGATTTTTCTGAGGGACTATGCGAAGACTCCGGGAGAAGCGGATGAGACGGAGGGCTACGATGGTGAGACCATCGTCCTTGACCCGCTCGTGCGCGATACCCTCCTTGTGGCTGAGCCGCTGCGTGAGCTGTGTAAGTCTGACTGTAAGGGCTCTGTCCAGTCTGTGGACAGAACCTGAATGAGGGACATGTACGTGCAATACGTTTGTCCCCGATCCCCGACTGGCGGCTTTAGAGAGCCTGCTCAAGAACGATTAAGGGAGGTGTATCCAAGTGGCAGTACCAAAGAGAAAGACCTCGAAGGCACGTCGCGACCGTCGCCGTGCCAACTGGAAGCTCGAAGCACCGCACTATGTATCGTGCCCGCAGTGTCATGAGCCGAAGCTCCCGCATCACGTGTGCATGGAGTGCGGTTACTATGACGGAAAACCTGTGGCCGAGGCGGCTGAATGAGGACGAAGCGAACAGCTGCAAGAAGTCGAAAGGCTTTTGCAGCTGTTTTTGCGATTTTCTCTTGCTTTTCTTTTTGAGTACCTAGTATAATGCTTTCATACTGATAGCAGTAGGTGCTAAAGTGATAGTGAGGCGAGAGGAGGGACGGCGCGATGACGGAGAAGAAGCGACGACGTCAGGAAGTCGTTGGTGCTGCCGTGCGCAGGAGCCGTTCCTGACCGATGAGGCACTGGCGCGGCGGCTCTCTGTGAGTGTGCAGACGGTGCGGCTCGACCGCACAGAGCTGGGGATCCCCGAGCTGCGTGCCCGTGTGCGAACGCTCGCCGAGAATGCGCGCGAAGGTGCGCGCCATCCCCTCATGCGGAGGTGGTCGGCGATCTGCTGTCCCTCGAGCTGGGTGTGTGCGGTACGTCGGCACTGAAGGTGACGGACGATCACCTCTTTGCCGACTCGGAGATCGCGCGCGGGACGGCGCTCTTTTCTGAGAGCAAACTCACTGGCACTTGCGATTGTCGATGCGCCGCTCGCGGTCACGGGGTCGCGAACGTCAAATATAAAACCCCCATCTACAAGGGGGATACTGGTCATCGCGCAGGCGGAGATCGTGAAGATACGCGGCAATAAAAATTTTTGTCTGGGTCAAGACCTACCGTGATGGGCGGAGGTCTTCCGCGCCAAGTTTATCGTGGTTTCACTCGGAAAATGAGGACGACAGGGGCGAAGGGAGTGCAGGATGCGTATGCAGTTGATGCGATGGGCGGCGATTTTTGCGCCGAAGGAGATTGTCCGCGGGGCCATTGATGCGGCGAAGAAATACGACTGCGAGATCGTACTGGTCGGCGATGAGGCAAAGATTCGCGCGGAGCTGGGCGGAGCGGATACGGATGCCCTGCACATCTCCATCGTTCATGCGGCGGATGTGATCGGTATGGATGAGGCTCCGGCGGAGGCAGTGCGCTCCAAGAAGGACGCCTCGATTGTCGTCGCGACGCGCATGGTGAAGGATGGAGAGTGCGACGCCGTGTTTCCGCGGGCTCGACGGGTGCTGCGGTCACGGCGGCACAGCTCATCCTCCATCGCATCCGTGGGGTCAGCCGCCCCACGATCGCAACACCGATGCCAACACCGGACGGTGTGACGCTGATGCTGGACTCGGGCGCCAACGTAGACTCGAAGCCCGAGCATCTGGTGCAGAGTGCGGTGATGGGCTCGCTCTACGCCCAGTATGTCTTCGGCGTCGAGCGTCCGCGTCGGCCTGCTCAATATCGGCGAGGAGGAGACGAAGGGGAATGAACAGGCAAAGGAGACGTACCCTCTCCTGAAGACGGATCCGAATATATACTTTTGCGGGAATGCCGAGGGGCGCGATGTGCCCAAGGGGAATTTCGACGTGGTCGTCTGCGACGGCTTTGTCGGAAATGTCGTGCTGAAGTTCGCCGAGGGGCTTGCCAAGACGATTTTGGGACTGATCCGCGAGGAGATTCGCGGTGCAGGCCTGATGGCAAAAACTCGGTGCGCTGCTCCTCATGCCGACGCTGCGCCATCTGGGCAAGCGCCTCGATGTCCGTGAGTACGGCGGCGCACCGCTCCTCGGTGTGAACGGCTGCTGTGTGATTGGGCATGGTTCTTCGGACGCAAAGTCCATCGCGAGTGCGATCGGCGTGACCGTTAGCTATGTCAACGGCAAGGTGCTCGATCAGATTCGCGATGCGCTCGCAAAAGGAGGAGGAGGAAACAGGCCGTGTCTAAGATTGGTGCAGGCATCCTCGGAACGGGGTACTATGTCCCCGAACGGGTGCTGACGAACTTTGATCTGGAGAAGATGGTGCAGACGAACGATGCCTGGATCGTTGAGCGTACGCAGGCATCCACGAGCGGCGTATTGCTGCGCCGGATGAGCCCGTCTCGGCGCTGGCACAGCGTGCTGCCGAGATGGCGCTCGCCGATGCCGGTGTTGCGGCAGAGGATCTCGACTCATCATCATGGCGACGCTCACCTCTGACCGCATCATTCCCTCGACGGCGTGCGTTTTGCAGGATCGCCTCGGCGCGAAGCACGCGGCGGCATTTGATCTCTCGGCGGCGTGCTCCGGTTCGTTTATGCTGCGTCGATCGCGGCGCGGTTCATCGAGAGCGGCGTCTATCGTCACGTCCTCGTGATCGGCGGCGAGACCCTCTCGAAGTCGATTGACTGGACGGATCGCAATACCTGTATCCTCTTTGGTGATGGGGCAGGGGCGGCGGTTTCGGTGCCGTCGAGGACGGCTACGGCATGCGCGCGTTCGATCTCGGCAGCGACGGTTCGGGTGCGGATGCGCTCGATATTCCGTCGAGCGGCAGCCTTTGTCCCGTTACGCCGGAGACGATTGAGCAGCGGCTCAACTTCGTCCCATGGACGGGCAAGGCGGTGTTCCGTTTTGCCACCAAGGTCATGGGAAAGACCGTTGAGACATCACTGCATCGTGCAGGGATGGAGCGGGAGGAGCTCGACTATCTCGTTCCGCATCAGGCGAATATCCGTATTATCCAGGGCGGCAGCCAAAGCGATTAGCGATGCCGATGGAAAAAGGGTTATTATAAATATTCATCATTACGGCAATATGTCTGCCGCGTCCATCCCTGTCGCCCTTGCGGAGGCGGCGCACGCATCGTTTCAAAAGGAGACAATATCGCCCTCGCGGGGTTCGGTGCGGACTCACATGGGCATCGTGTATTATGAAGTGGGCGAAGGAGGAGGGCGGTTAATGTTTGAACATAATCCGATCTGTCAGATGCTTGGCATCAAGTATCCTATTTTTCAGGGAGGCATGGCGTGGATCGGCAGTGGAGCTTGCCTCCGCCGTCTCCAATGCCGGTGGGCTAGGGACTCATCGGCGCAGGTCACTGCCGCCCGACGCACTCCCGCCGAGATTCAGAAGGTCAGGGATGGACGGATAAGCCCTTCGGTGTCAATGTGATGCTCATGAGCCCGTTTGTCAAAGAGGTCATGCGGGTCGTCCTCGAGGCGCGTGCCGGTGATCACGACGGGCGCAGGCAACCCCAGTGAGTACGTCCCCGCACTCAAGGAAATCGGCTCGAGGTCATCCCCGTCGTCGCTTCTGTGGCACTTTTGCGCACGCCGCCTGGAGCGTACGGGTGTCGATACCGTGATTGCTGAGGGCACAGAGTCTGGCGGTCATATCGGCGAGATCACGACCATGGCACTCCTGCCGCAGGGTGGTGGATGCATCCACGTTCCTGTCATCGGCGCGGGCGGCATCGGTGATGCACGCGGCATGGCGGCGGCATTTGCGCTCGGCGCTGAGCGATCCAGATGGGCTCGCGCTTTCGTCCTGAGCACGGAGTGTATTGCGCATCCGAACTACAAGAACGCCGTTCTGAAGGCAAAGGATCGCTCGACGGTCGTCACGGGACGCTCGCTCGGACATCCCGCGCGTCCTCCACAACAAGCTCTCGCGCAAGTACGAGGGAGATGGAGGCGGCGGGTGCGTCGCACGAGAGCTCGAGCAGCTCGGGGTCGGCAGCCTGCACCGCGCCACCCATGAGGGGCGATGTCGAGAACGGCTCGGTCATGATCGGTGAGATCTCGGGTATGCTCTCGGATATCAAACCGGTCAAGGAGATCATCGAGGACATTGTGCGGGATCTGCCGGGCGCGATGGATGCCGCACGCAAGGTCTGCGACTGAGGAGTACCAGAACTGGGATCTGCATTTTTGTTCCCGGGACAGGGGGCACAGGTCGTCGGCATGGGCAAGACTTCTACGATGCCTATGACCTTGCAAAGGAGCGTTTTGCCGAGGCCGACGAGGCACTCAGCTACTCCATCAGCAAGCTCTGCTTTGAGGGGCCTGCGGATCAGCTCCAGCTGACCGAGAATACCCAGCCTGCCATCCTCACGGTCTCTGTGATTGCGGCGCAGCTGCTGCAGGAACGGCGTTTCCCCCTGCGATCGCGGGCGGTCACAGCCTCGGTGAGTACGCAGCGCTCGTTCTCGCGGGTGCGCTCTCCTTCCGTGACGCCGTCGTGCTCGTGCACAAGCGCGGTGCCTATATGCAGGGAGGCCGTGCCCGTGGGCGAGGGCGCGATGGCGGCGATCATCGGTCTGGACGACGCGACGATCATCGACGCCTGTGCCGCGGCAAGCGTACAGGGGGCAGTGCGGGCCGTCAACTTCAACTGCCCGGGACAGACGGTCATTGCCGGTGCGGAAAAGGGCGTCTCTGCTGCGGTCGAGACTGCTCAGGAGAAGGGCGCAAAGAAGGCGGTCATTCTCCCCGTCTCCGCACCGTTCCATTCGACGCTCATGGCACCGGCGGCAGAAGCTCGCCGCAGAGCTCGACAGGGTGGCGCTCCATGACGCGGCGTTCCCCGTCGTCTCGAACTATACGGGCGGACTGCAGCAGACAGCGGCAGAGATCAGAGGAGAACCTGTCGCGCGGGCGGATCATCCCGTGCGCTGGATCGCGTGCGTTGCGACGATGCGTGACTTCGGTGCGGATACGTACATTGAGTGCGGACCGGGCAAGACGCTCCGCGGGCTTCAACAAGCGCATCGACAAGGCGCTGACGAGCATGAACGTCGAGGATGAAGCATCTCTGCAAAAACACTTGACACGCTTAACAAGTAATGATTAAATAAATTCGTTATGATGAAGGAGGGCTTTCAGTGCTTCTGATGGGAAAAATTGCTCTGTTACGGGCGGATCCGCGGGATTGGACGATGCGATTGCGCTTCGTCTTGCCGAAGAGGGGCGAAAGTCGCGATCAACTACGCCGGCAATCAGACGGCTGCCGAGGAGGTCAAGGCGATCATCGAGCAGCACGGCGGTACGGCGATGATCGTTCAGACGGATGTCTCCGACAGCACGGCGGCGGCCGAGATGGTCGCACGCGTACATGAGGAGCTCGGCGGGCTGGACATTCTCGTCAACAACGCGGGCATCACGCGTGATACGCTCCTTGTCCGTATGAAGGATGAGGATTTCGATGCCGTCATCAATACGAATCTCAGAGGGATTTTACGCCTGCACGAAGGCTGCTGCAAAGTTCATGACGAAGCAGCGCAGCGGACGGATTGTGAACCTCTCCTCCGTTGTCGGTGAGATCGGAAATATCGGACAGACGAACCACGCAGCCGCAAAGGCGGGCGCGATCGGCTTTTTCCAGACGGCGGCAAAGGAGTGCCGCGCGGCACGTGACGGTCAACGTCGTTGCGCCCGGCTTTATCGACACCGATATGACGGCTGTCCTGAAGGACAGCATCCGCGAAGCTCATCGAGGGCATCCCCTCAGAGCACTCGGCAAACCAGACATGTTGCCGATGCCGTTCTCTCTCGCTTGTAAGCGATGCGGCGTCGTATATTACCGGCCAGGTACTCAACGTAGACGGCGGCATGGTGATGTAGCATATAACATCCTATTTAGGAGGTGAGAACACATGGCAACGTTTGACAAGGTTCGCGACTATTGTCGTTGAGCAGCTTAGCTCGGAGGCTGATGAGGTCTACCTTGGGTCGACGTTCATTGACGATCTTGGCGCTGATTCCCTCGATATCGTTGGAGCTCATCATGGCTTTTGAGGAAGAGTTTAACGTCGAGGATCGATGAGGGCTGCACTGAGAAGATCAAGACAGTTCAGGATGTCGTCAATTACATCGACCAGAACAAGTGTGGACTGCAGCCGCGCTGCGTACTGCACCATATCGGTCTTTTGGGAAATCCGTGACAGCTGAGGCGCACGGGATTTTTCTCAAAAACTGAATTAATTATGTATAAAACCAGGGCTTCTTGTGCCCTGCATGAATGAATCCGTCTCCATCCGGCGGCGGTACAAACGAACAGCAGTGGGTGGAGGGCACGAAACTTCTACGGAGAGGCTGACGCAGGCGGTGCACTCTCCGGTGGAGAGCTTATGCAAGACTACCCGGTGAGGATCGGCAAGAAAGTCTGCCACGATCCCCCATCATTCAGGGCGGCATGGCGATTCGCATCACGACAGCGCGTCTCGCTGCTGCCGCTGCAAACGAGGGAGGGATCGGGCTCATTGCAGCATCCGGCATGAAAGCCGAAGGAGCGCGCTATGAGATCCGGCTCGCACGCTCACTTTCTCCCCATGGGATCATCGGCATCAACGAGATGGTCGCGGCAAACGACTTTTGCTGATGCCGTTAAAATTGCCATCGACGAGGGCATTGATCTCGTCGTCGCGGGCGCTGGAGTTCTCCCGTGATATGTTCCAGTACGGCAAAGGAATCAGGGACGCCGATCGTGCCGATTGTCTCCCTCGGCAAAACTGGCGAAGATCTCCGACTCGAGTGCGGCTGCCGTCGTGGTCGAGGGCAAGGAGGCGGCGGCATCTCGGTACGGATCGGTCGTGCGCAGCATCATCTCCGATAATCCGCGCCGCTGTGAAGTCATGTTCGCCGCCAGCGCATTCTGACGGGACAGGATATTGCCGATCTGCAAGATGGGCGCGGACGGTGTGCAGCTCGCTCGCGCTTTGCTGCGAGCATTTGAGTCAATGCGGCGGCGTCGCTGAAGAAGCTTCATCTGAAGACGAAGCGGGAGGACGTGGTCATCATCCACGGTCCCGTGGGGCTTCCCCGGGCGTGCTGTGCGCACTCCGTTCTCCGCGCGCGGATCAGCCGGAGCCCCGTCCCGCCGAAGGTCTGCGACCACTGCCTCAAGCAGTGCGATCACCACTTCTGCATCGTCCGTAGCGCGCTCTCGCGCGTGCACAGCAGGGTCGAACGTGGAGACGGGACTTGTCTTTACGGCAGTGATTTACATGCCGCGTATTGATCCGGACCGCGAGTGTTCATGAGATAGTTTGAGGAGCTGGAGCAGCGGCTCGAGCAGCGAACTAGCGGAAAGGGTCGGTTGTGGTTTGGAAACGAGAGGATAGTCGTTACGAGGTCGCCCGATCGCACCGATCAGCATCGGCAAGGAGGCGTTCTGGGATGCGCTTTCTCGCAGGAAAGAACGGCATCGACCGCATCACCCGCTTCGACGCGACGCGCTACGCCGCGCAGATTGCCGGCGAGGTCAAGGACTTTTCCATCGTAATCGGTTACATGCAATACCGGGAAAGGCCGAGCGCATGGATCGCTATGCGCGTTTGCACGCGTCTCGGCGGGCCGTAGCGCTGAAGAGGATGCGGATGCGATCTCGACAAGGAGGCTCGGCGTGACCGCATTGGCGCCTGTGCTTGGCGCGAGCATCAGCGACATCAGAGGCGATGCTGCGCACCTGAGCGTCTCTTTGAAAGGGACCCGAGCGTGTCAGCCACTGTCTCATCCCGATGATCGCCAATATGGCGGCCGGGACGGGTCCGCGATCAGCTACGCGCTGCACGGCGCGCGCGATCCGGTGTCCTGCATTGTGACGGCGTGCGCTACGCGCGCGCGAACTGCGTCGGTGACGCCTGTCGCGTGCGTGCAGCGCGGCGAGACGGACGTCGCATGATCGCGGGCGGCACGGAGGCGGAAGAGCATCTCCGAGGCGGCGAGTGCGGGCTGCGGCGATGAAGGCGCTCTGCACGGATCACACTGGCCAGCGATCCTGCGCACGCTTCGCGTCGCTGACAAGAACCGCTCGGGTTTCTGTCGCTGGGCGAGCGCAGGGCTGAGTCACCGTGCTCGAGACGCTCGAACACGCCGAGGGCACGCGGTAGACGCACATGTATCTATGCGGAGGCTCGTCGGCTACGCTCGAACTCGGACGGCTATCATATCACGAGGCCCGGCGCCTGCACGGCAGAAGTATCGCAAACACAAAGAAGATGCGCCGCAGCTGGCGCTCGGTGATGCGAGGGCTGCGCCCCGAGGACTGCATCGACTAATGTCGGTGCGCATGGCGTCCACGCTTGCGTGAATGACCTCAGCAGGACGCGGAGTCCAAAGACGGTCTGTGCAGCGGCGAAAGGATGTCGCCGCCTCCTCGATCGAGTCGCATGACGGGACTTGTCTCTCGCTCGGTGCACGGCGAGCGCGTTGGAGCTGATCGCGAGGTGCTCGTGCAGTGCAGAGAGCGATATGCTTCCGCCGACGTTCAACTACTGAGACGCCGGATGAGGGCTGGATCTGGACTATCGGCTGAACACGCACGTGCCAAGACGGTGCGTGCGGGCGTTTCAACTCGTTGGCTTCGGCGGACCTGACGCCTGTCTCGTCGTTAAGCAAATACGCGAAACCATCATGACGCATATCCGCTCGATGACCGGAGGCGCGCGGAACTCGTGCGCCTGCTGCGTCCTCAGCGCCACGATTTCGCCCGATCTCCGTGCTTGACGAGGCTCTGCACATCCCTCCTGTGCCAGCGAGGCGCGAGGACACTGCAGCGCAGCGCGACGCTGGGGTTTCTGGGCGATGCTGTCCTCAGAGCTCGCGATCGAGTACGTGTCGTATCTATGCCGCCTGTCGCGCTGGCTGCGGAGAGCTGACGAAGATGCGTGCGAGTCTCGTCCAGAGCGAGACCCTCGCACGGCTGGCGCGCTCGGCACTTGCACATCTCGGACACATCGCGCATGGGCGCGGCGAGACGCTCGGCGACGGGCGGGCAGGCGGGCATGACGCGAGGAGCATCTCTTTGAGGCGGTGAATCTGGTTGCGGTCTATCTCGACCGTGGGCTGGGATGCGGCACGCGCGCCTATGTGCAGCGATCGGTTTGCCGACGAGCTGCCGCATCTGCGGCGAGAACACGATCGCACAGGACTACGAGTCGATGCTGCCACGATGCCAGGGACGCGGTCGTGCGCCCATCGCCTATGGGCAGGTCGCGCTGAGCGGCCGATCTCACGACAAGCGTTTTACGGTGCTCGTCCGCGTCGGCTTTAGCACCGCTGGGTGAGGGACAAGGACTGCAGCAAAGAAACGGAGACAACACGCTGCAGCAGCGGCGATTGGAGACGTTTGGGCGAGGGGAAAAGCCACGGTGACACTTCCTATCAATCTTGAGGCACTGATAAATTCAGCTTTATCTTAACATATCTTTTTCGCCCGCGCTGATTCGCCGATCACTCCGCCAGCCTTTGCTATGCGTCGGTTTGCGCTCAATCGGACGAAGATGCGTCAATCTATGGACTTTAACATCAGCAGTTCCTTGACTTTGCCGTGGATCCGATGGTTCAACACTTACTATCGGCGGGAGGTTCCGACTGTGGATGCCGCCGCTAACTATGAAGGACAGGGCGCGTTTGTACCTCGTTGCGGGAAATGGGAAGGAGGTTATTCACTTGTTTAGAGATGAGGAAAGGACTTGGCGTATTTGCCGCCGCTGCACTGAGCACTCAGCGTAGCTGCTCGCGGGGCTGCAGCGAGGAGAGACAGGGAGGCACGTCCTACTGCGCGTCAAAGGCGATGAATGTCCTGCAGCGACGCACGCCGCGCAACGCACGTCTATGCCGGACAGATCATGCGTCTGCGGACGAGGGTGAAGAAAGATCCGATCGCGCGTCTCCGGCAACATCGTGGAGAAATACATCACCGGCGGCGGCCGGCTGTACGCGCCGGAACGAGCGCTCTGCCGCATTGACGCACGCGCCAGTATGAGAGCGCGTACGCTGCGGGCAAAAGGCGAACCTACGCGCGCAGTCGGGCGACGCTCGCCAACGCGCGCATGGATCTCGACCGCTACCGGCGGCTCTGCGCAAGGCACGGCGATCTCAGAGCAGACCGTGCCAGGCAACCAGGCTGGGTGAAAAGTGCCGCGGGCTGCGGTTGCAGCGCACCATCGGGCGATGGTGCGGCGGCAGGCGCAGGAGGAACCTCGACGATACGACGATCTGTGCGCCGATGGCGCGACGCTCCGTCAATGATGTGGCTGTCCGGCACCGTTCGTAGTCGGCAGGTACGACGACTGATTGGTCTCGATGGGCGCATCGAGCCATCTATGCGCAGTTCAGCCTCTCGGAGCTTACGGTATCTGAACTTTACTGTCGAGCAGGAAGCAAAAGCAGGGCGGCGTTGGCTCTGTCGTCGTGGAGCTGACTCTCGAACGGCTCAGAGTATCCGATCACCGGGCGTCTCAGCTGCGGCTGACCGCGCGCGGCAAGCACAGACGGGCGCATGACGGTCGAGGCACTCTTTGACAATCCGGACGGACGCACTCCTGCCGGGCATGTTCGCGCGCGTTACGCTGATCGGCGATACGATTCCGATACACTCACTGTTCCCGGAACGGTGCCGTGCAACGGCTCCTCGCAAGAATCCTTCGTCGCCCAGTGGTCGATCGGTGCAGCGCACACAGGGCAGGAAGCCCGCGCACGATCACCCTCAGGGACAAGATTGGCGGCTACTACGTCGCGGGACGGCGGTCTGGGTTGCCCTCCGGAATGCGGTCGTTGTCCGAAGGGCTCACGACCCTCCAGGGGCGAGCGATCTCGCGGTGGCGATGCTGACGCGCCGGACGATACGCGGGATTCACGCTTGAGGGAGATTCCTCTGCTTTGATGCGAGCGCACCGACGCCCGCGCGCAGTGAGGAGGAAATCCGTTTGGCAAAATCGTTCACCGACCGATCTTTGCGATTGTTACTCGCCCGATCAGTCGTGTTATCGCGTCCGGAACGCTGGCTGGCTTTTCTCTGCCGATTGCGCAATGCTCTGGAATTTCTCCGCCGAGCAGTTTCGGTGTCGGCATCCTATGCAGGCGCGAAGTGCCGCCGGTGTCAATGAGACGGTCGCACAGGTCATCGAGGAGCAGATCAGCAGCACACAGGGAATGGACTACGCGGCTCCACCTCTGATGATACCGGACGCTACGCCTCTGCCACCTTTGATGTCGGTACAGGGACGGCGATATGGACCTTGATCCAGGGTGCAGAACAACGCGCACGCGCGGGGGTACCAGCGAGCCTGCCCTCCCGCGGGTGCAGTCTGCAGGAGATCACGACGCGTAAATCCTCGGGAGCAGATGGCGTACTTTGTTTCGATGTACTCCGGGGACGGCGGTATGACCGTGCGCTTTATGAAGAACTACGACGACGCTGCTTCCTCCGATGCGATCAAAGCGCATCAGCGGCACGTCGGCGACGTGCACGGGTCTTTGGCGCGGACTACCTGCGATTCTGCGCGTCTGGTTGAATCCTGACCGCCTCGCTGAAGCTCAGACTGACCGTTGCGGACGTCACGGCGGCGATCAAGAAGCACGAACTGTGCAGGCTCCTGCCGGAGACCGTCGGCGGTATGCCGGCAGAGAATGGGCAGACGGTTTGAACGCAAGGTGCGGGGACGCCTGACGACGCCGGGAGGGAGTTCGGCAACGTCATCATCGCGCCTCGGGCAAGGACGGCTCGTTCGTCCGCACTGAAGGATGTGGCACGCATCAGCGAGACGGGCGAGCGGCAGAACAATAACTCTGTCGTCAGAAATTCAACGGCTATCCTGCGTCGGTTTCGGTATCCGGCTCGCTCGGAGTGCGAATGCGATGACCGCCTGCCGGTGCGCAAAGGTGCTTGCCGGAGGCGGAAGACGTTCCCGCCCGGGCTCCAAAGATGAAAGTCGGTCTTTGACAGCACGGACTACGGCATCAATGCCTCCATCGAGGTGGTTCACACCTTCGTCAGAGAGCACTGCTGCTTATAAATCGTGCTCGTCATCGTCGTCTTTGCAAACTGGCGCGCAACGATTGTCCGCTGCTCGCCGTGCCGGTCTCGCTCATCGGTACATTCAGCACATTCGTCCTCTTGGATTTTCCATCAATACGCTGGCGCTCTTTGCGGTGGTGCCCGCCATCGGTGTCAGGCGAAATCTGATGATGCCGCCGTCGTTATTGAGCAGCAATACAGGGCATCACATGGAGAGCGGACTCTCGCTCCTGTGGACGCAACAGGGCGTGCCATGGCAGAGGTGCAGGGGCCGGTTGTGGCGATTGCCTTCGTCTGCGGCTGTCTTTGTCCCCGTCGCGCATTCTTGGGCGGCATGATGGGCGATGCTCTACGGCAATGCGGTTCGACTCTGACCATTGCGAAGTCGCGATGGCACTCTCCGCCTTCGTTGCCCTGGCGCTGACGCCCGCACTCTACGTGCGCTGATGCTGAAGCCAAAGAAGAAGGCGATTCGGAGAGGCGTACTCGACCGTTTCACTTTGCTTGGTTTAACTTCATGTGTCTTTGAACCGTATTACGCGCAAAGGGTGGCTATGTCGGCGTGTCTCAAGATTCATCCGCATAGGCTTGCGCACGGCCGTCGTGTTCCTGCTCATCGTCTGCGGTCTGACTGCTGCATCGTCTGTCGCAGCTTCCCATCTACGTTTGTCCCCGATGAGGATCGGGGCTATCTGCTGATCCGCCATCGGCTCCCGTCCGGGACATCCACGAATCAGACGCAAAAGGTTGTGGACAAGATCCGGCAGAGCGGCGGCACGAAGGAGATCAAGGGGCAGGATGCCGTCATGTCGATCAACGGCTTTGACATTCTCGCCGGCGGTGCAAACTCCAACGCAGCGCGGTGCCCGTGTCGTCGGTATGAAGGATTGGTCGCAGCGCCCTGGGATGGGCGGAGGTCGGTCGCCGCCGCGGTCGGAACGATGTTCCGCGTGCTGGGGCGATGGAGCACCGGAGGCGGCACGTCGTTCGCTATCAATCCGCCGGCTGCTCTGCCGGGGCTCGGCAACGTCGGCGGCTGGTATCGCTCCCAGCTGCAGGATATGAGCAGGTCACTCGGATACCGAGCTGAACGACATCGTGAACGCTGTTCTCGCCGAGGCGCGGACGCGCCCTGAGCTGCAGCGTGTGCGTACTACGTTCAAGATCAATGCGCCGAAGTTATCAGTGTACGAGTTGACCGCGAGGAAGGTCACCTCCGGTGTGCGGCTTTTCGGACGTGTTTACGGCTCGAGACGACTTTCGCGGCTACGTCAACGACTAATCGGTTTCGGCCGCACCTATGAGGTCGATGCTCCAGTCCGCGACACGGTATCGTACGGAGGCAGAGGCGGCGAAGTTCATCTTTGTCCGCAATTCGGCGGGGAAGATGGTACCGCTCGATACCGCTTCTGAAGCGAGAGGCTCTCGACAGGAGCCGACCAGATCCAGCCGCTTTTAACGGCGCGCGCTCGATCAGCATACAGAATGCGGCATCCGGGATTACAGTTCCGGGCCGGGCGATGAACGCCATCACCGAGGTGGTGCAGCATCACATCAACTCCGGCTTCTCGATCGCATGGTCGGGACAGAGCCGCGAGGGCAGCAAGTCGGCGAACTCGACGATGCAGGTTCTCGCGCTCGCACTGCTCTTGTCTTCCTCTGTCTGGCGGCTCTCTGGGAGCTGGAGCGACCACCGTTGTCGTCTCTTCACCGTGCCGACGGGCATCTTTCGGTGCGCTGCTTTGCCGGTGCACATTCTCGCCGCGATCTTCGGGGCGATCGGCATTCCTGCATATGCCGGGCCTTCATAGAACAGCGCGTCTACATGCGGATCGGTGTCATCGCGGGTCATCGGTCTTGCCGCGAAGAACGCCATCCTGATCGTCGAGTTTCGCAAAGTGCGCGTGGATCATGCATGGATCCGCGGGCGGCCATCCAGGCAGGTCTGCGCCTGCACGCCCGATCCTCGCATGCCTCGTTCGCGTTCATCATCGGCTGTCTGCCACGCTCTGTATGGCGTCCGGTGCGGGCGCGGCGGCGCGCTAACGGCATGGAGCGTCGCCGTCGTCGCGAATGCTCTGTGCGGCGGTGCTCGGCGTGTTTCCTCATCCTAGCGTTCTGCGTCATTGTCGATCGTATCTACGGATGCTCGGCTTATCGGTAAAGAAGCGAAGACACGCACGGCGGACGATTATATGTAAAAGGCACCCCGTATGACGAGGCAAAGATAGGGAGGCTGCTGCACGGTTTTACGCTTCGTGCGGCAGCCTTTATGGGTCGCGACCCAGTTGAGAGAGCGTGGCAGACAGAGCAAAAACCACACTTTTGGTGGAAGATAAAGTTGTAAAAACATCTTTCCCGCTTATACTAAGGATGTTTCAAGCCAGTGAAAAAGAAGGAAAGATGGCAATAACCTGAAAACAAACAGTTTATCCCACACAAAGTGGCCTGCAAGTACCATATCGTGTTCACCCAAGCCTCCGTGGAAAATCATATATGGAGCGGCTGCAAAGTATTCGCGAGATATCCTGGGGCATGCCATTATATAAAGGTGTGGAGATGCTGGAAGGTCACCTTATGCGGATCATGTACGCATGATGGTGATATCCCACCAATCAGTGTATCAAAAATTTATAGGACCTCTCAAAGGGAAAAATGCCTTGTTAATTTTTGATAAACACGCCAACTTGACTCTAAGTTTGGGAATCGGCGCACGGTCGGAAGGGTATTACGTAAGTACCGTTGGGTTGAATGAAGCAACGATACGTAAATATATCCAGATCAGGAAAAGCATGACATTGCGGATAAACTCAGCTGTGGCGAAGGCCTTTTAAAGAAATCAGAGTATGTACCACCGCCCTTTTAAGGGCGAAGTGACGGAAGTCAAGGGCAATATGAAAGCAGCAGACAAAGTGGTAGCGCCTTTGAGCCTTCAGCCGGTATTATCCCTTATAGGGCGTGCAAACCACCCGTTTGAGCGGGTGGTCATGATTGTCTTTATTGACTGTCTGTCACGTAAATACGAACTGGACGAGCATATGGGCTGCCGTTCCGCCGCCGATGGAGGGAGGAGCATCTGGCGGAATTTCAAATGGAGTAGCGCCGTGACGGCGATGGCAGTCCCCTCGGGCAGGCCGTGCACGTCGCTGAGGAGCGCGTCCTTCAGGCGGTAGGCGACGAGCATTCCGAAGACGGCGTGCAGGGAGGACGTTGCCAGGGTAGCGGGCGAGCGGCGGGTGATCGGCTTTCTCCGAGAGGAGGAGGAAGAGTGCGCGCGCGGTGCGCTCGCGGTGCACTGGAAGCCCAATCGTGATGCACTGCTCGGTAGGAAGCTCATGCGCGTTTCCACTCCTCTCGATGATGGGGCTGCAGGATGAGGCAGCCAGGAGGAGCACCGTGGCGATGAACTCAAGCAGCGAACCGCCGAAGACTGATCGCACTCATTGCCATCGGGTGGAGGAGAGGAGAAGCCCAATGCATTCATGTAGATGCCATAGAGAGCAATCCCGAGGATTGCGAGGATGGGATGCGACGTGTGGGAAGAAGGCGGCGCGCAGGGCAGCAGAGCGACACGTGCGTCGCGCTTTCATGGCTGCTCCAGTCGCGGTCCTCTGCGTGTGCAGCGTAGGCGCACCGTGCCTGCAGTGTCGAAAGGTAGATCGACGTCGAGCGCGACAATTTCATCGCGCCGCTGGGTGTCGCTTTGCGATGCGGTCGGAGAGGGATGTAATGCGGAGCTCCCAGCTCTCGCGGATGGACTTCCCTCGGTAGAAGCCCCAGATCGATGGGCATCGAACGAGCCGTGATTCGTGAACGATGTCGAGGAGAAGAGACGCGGCTGTTCGTGATGCTCGCCTCGATCTTTGCGGCGGTTGCGGACGATGCCCGCATCCTGCATGAGGTGCATCTATCTTTGCTGCGTCAGGCTCTGCAGCGACGCGCTCGGGTGAAATCCTCAAGCTGGGCAGCGGCGGAAATTCTCGTAACGCTTGTGCAGGATCGTCCTACGAGGTCCCACCTGAAAATGTCTCAAGAGGAAGAGCTCATAGAGTGCGTGAGTCGATCAGTGGGCGGGACGCTCACTCGTCATGGTACTCGATATCGCAGATGGGATCATCTGGATTGACCCATACGCATCGTCTGCATCTCCATACATCACCTCCGTTCGTCCTCTGCTCGCTTTTGCGATACGTCGTGATTCTAGTAATCTTTGAATATGTTGTCAAGGATAGAGGAGTTCCTCTTTCGATGGCGGGCATGCGATAGATTCGATGGATCAGCGTATCGTTGCGCATATCCGCATAGCTCTAACGTTGTCCATGTATAATAGAAAAAGATTCAAGAATTTGATAGGAAAGAAAAGGTGGAGATTCGATGCGGATGAAAACGGCAATGAAGGCAGTTGCTCTTAAGCGTCGCCGCCCTCAAAGACTTCTGTCTCTCTCAGGCTGTGGGGAAAAGTCGGCAGGCGAGTGGGAGAAAAGACCTATCGGAATCGGTGTCGTTTCAGCTGGTGGAGCACGATGCGCTCGATGCGGCGAACCGTGGCTCTGTCTCGATGGGCTGAAGGCACGCGGCGGCTACGAGAGGGAAGAACCTCACGATCGACCGTCCAGAATGCACGGCGGGATGCGGTCAATCTCCAGAACGTTGCGCGGCGTTTGCATCAGCGACAGGTGCGATCTCGTCTGCGCGATTGCGCGCCTGCGGCACAGTCGGTAGCAGGTAGCGACGAAGGATATCCCGCACTCGTCGGGACGGCAATCACCGGACTATGTAGGCGCAGGAAAGCGCGTGCAGTCGAATGAGAAGCCGGGCGAAAGTGTGACGGGCACGACGATCTGAATCCGATCAAGGCAGATCGATCTCCTGATGCTGTCTACTCGTCGGATGCAAGGTCATCGGGACGGGTGCCTCACTCGAGCGGGATTCAGCTCGGGACACCAGATCAAGGGCGATGGAAGAAGGGTACGCGGGTCAGAAGCTGACGGTACGCGCTGCGACGGTATCGACGGTCTGTGACATGCCGCAGGCGGCGCAGAGTCTTATGGAAGCGATGTCGATGTGTTCTATGAACCGACGGACAATGTGATTTCCTGCGCATCCGACGCTTCCGTTCAGTGTTACGGATGCGGCGGGCAGAGGCGTCATCGGCACGCCGAGCCGTATTACGCATGGTCACGGGCAGCTGTCTCGCGACCGGCATCGACTACTACAAACTCGGGTGTTGCAGGAGCGGGCGATATGGCGGCCGACATTCTCCGACGGCGAGGCAAAGCCCGCCCGATATGCCGATCGAGACGGCGCGCGACTTGACGCTGGTGGTCGCAAAGGGCAGCGCAGAGCGGCTCGGGCTGAACGATTCCGGAGGAGGTTCTGAAGGACGCTTTCTTTCGTGGACTGATGAATGGATGATGATGGGACGTTGATGCGGATGAATAATTGGATGAAATGTGCCGCTCTCTTGGACTGACGGCGCTTGGACTTGTCAGCGTGCAGGCTGCGGACGCGCAGGCGCAGCAGAAAAGAGCCTACAAAGGTCAGGTTGATTTCACGACTGTGATGAGCACGCTCGCGCGAGCGGCGCAAACGCGGGTTTTGTTGACGCGGGCCGAAGGCGCGCGCGCTATGAGGAGGAAGAACACTGGACGATTGACCGCCAGAATGCGCAGAGCGGATCAGTCCGCCTCCGCGAATATCGTTCAGCGCTTTATCAGCGACAAAGGTTTGACCACCGATCACCCGCGCGATTGCGACACCGGCAGGCACAGTCTGCCGCGAGATGCGACGAAGGATATCGTCGTCGGTACGGCTGTGACGGACTACGTGAGTGCGGGGTCGTCGCAGCATCGAGATGATGCGGGCGGCAACGTGACGGGACGAGCGATCTCGCGCCCATCGCAGGCACGATTGACACTCACCGTGCGGCTCTGTCCGAATGCCAAGACCATCGACGCTGATCTACTCGTCAGTACCAGAATCAATTCGGAAAGTCGGTCAAGGCAATGACGGAGTATGCACGGTCAAAGGGACTGACACGGTGCATGCGGCGATCGATCTCGACGGTCAACGCATCCAGCAGGCAGCGCAGGCGCATGGTGAACGACGTGGATGTGTTCTATGAAGGCCGAGCGGATGGTAGCGGTCAGCGCTGAAGCGTTCCGACTCCCTCACGAGCATGCGGATCCCGCGGGCAAGGCGTGATCTGCGGCTATGTCGGCGGTGTTGCGGCAGTCAGCGCTTGCCAGCGAAGGGCATCGACTGCACTACAAGCTCGTGACGTACAGACGGGCAATATGGCGGCGGACATCTTTGAGAGGAAAGAAAGCCGGCCACGATGCCGATCGAGGACGGCACGCGCTGACCTCGCAGTGGTCATCAACAAGAAGAATGCAGAGAGATCGGCCTGACGATTCCTGCGGATGTGTTAAACAGTTGCGACCATCTCGTCGGTAACAAGCGATCGACACAAAGAGAGGACTACGCGCATCACATCTGCTCGCGATGCGCGCCACTTCCGCAAACGGAAAGCAGTGGGAAAGCTTGCCGAATAGGTCGAATTTCGGTACAACCATCTTGACGCATCTTTTGCCCGCACTTCGGCGGAAAATCCTCCGCGGCACATCTGCGTCCGGTTTTGCACCTGGTTCCGGACGGCGAAAATCTACGCCAATCTGGCGGACCTCATTTTATCGGTGATTCCTTAGAAAGAAAGATCGCAAAAGCCTTCCCCGTATGACCGGGGAAGGGGGACCCTGAGAAGCAGTGGAAGGGGAGCACAAATGAAAGGGCTGTTATGCGAGGTGATACCTTCGTGCGACAGCTCCTTTTACGGAGTTGGGAGTGACGTGCCTGGATCTTCCGTTTGGCAGCGACGGCTGCTGCAGGGTGTCCTTTAGCTCTGTGCGCTGGGCGTCTATCTGACCTATCGCGTACTGGATGACGCCGAATCTGCCGTGGAGGGCCGGCTTCCCGCTCGGTGCGGCGGTCGCCGCCTCGATGCGATGGCGGGCTGTGCACGCCGATCACGCGGCGATCTTTGCCGCACTGCCTGGCAGGGTGCGTCTCCGGGATCGGCGACGGGATTTTCTGTACGAAACTCAAGATTCCCGCGCTGCTGCCGGGCTGTTTGACGATGAGTCGGGCTGTACTCCATCAACCTGCATCTGTCATGGGAAGGCGATCTGCCGCTCCTGCGGCGCGAGACGGACTGTTTACCCAGTGGAACATCTGGGGGCTGGATGCTCTCGACACAAATATCACTCCTCATCGGGACGGTCGTCGTTGTTCTCGCACTATCCTGCTGACGTACTGGTTTCTTCGGCACACGGAGCTCGGGACGGCGATCCGCGCGACGAGCGCGAACTCCGCACATGATCCGCGCGCAAATGGCGTGAACTTTACGGATGTGATGATCGTTCTCGTCTGCGCTCTCTCTCGAACGGATGGTCGCGCGGTCTGCAGCGCCGCTTGTCACCTGAAGCATAGCAGCTTCGCCGATGTCGGCGTTATGGGCACGAGGGACGATCGTTATCGGACTTGCCTCCGTCATCATCGGCGAGGGTGCTCATACTGGCACGCGCAGCTTTTAAGAACTGGCTGCTGAGTCTCCGTGGTGCTCGGCTCGGCCGTCTATCGCGCCGTCATCGCGGTCGATGCTCCAGCTCGGTATGCGCCGAATGACCTCAAGCTCTTTACGGCGATCCTCGTAGCGATTGCACTCTCGGCCCCCGCTCATTCAGGAGAGTACCATGCCGATGCGGAGGGGGCAGAGTGGTGCTGCGAGATCCGAGGATATCAAGAAAGGCTGTTTAACCCGGGACGATTACGGAGAAAAGAGGCGCTCTCGGGCATCAGCCTTCACCTTCGCAGTGATTTCGTCACCGTGATCGGCGGCGGCAACGGCGCGCGAGCAAAGTCCCGCGTCGATCGAACGCTATCGCGGGGCGATTTCGGTCACGACGCAGGAAGATCCGTGTCGCGGGCGAGGGACATTACAGCGAAGTGGCGGAGCACCGCCGCGCATACTGGATTCATCGGACGCGTTTTCCAGGAAGATCCGACGAGTGGGGACAGCAGCGCACGATGATCGGAAGGCTCGCGCCGTCGCGGCACGGCGCGGCCAGACGCCGACGTAAATGGGGCTCGACAGGTGGGATGCGCGATGTGTTCCGTGAGAAGCTCAGCGCGCCCTGAAACTCGCGCGGAGGATCGCGCTTTCCTCGCGTGTCGGGCTTTCTCTCGGGCTGTCTGGCGGCAGGCGCTGACGCTTCTCATGGCGACGCTCGTCAAGCCGAACCTGCTCCTCCTCGATGGGCATACGGCAGCCCTATGATCCGAAGACGGCGGCGAAGGTGCTGGGAGCTTCGACGCAGCAGATCGTCGTCGGAGGATCGCTGACGACGCTGATGATTACACGCACCAATATGAAGGACGCTGCGCTATGGTAACCGCCTCGTCATGCTGCACGACTGCGTTCTCTTCGGTATGTGCCCACGGGAAAAAGGAGGGCTGACCACGCGCGACCTGCTCTCCATGCTGCGAACGGGCGGCGGGCGGCGAGCGGCGAGCGACAGCCTCCTGAACTAGGGAAGCAGGGATAGGAAACACTGATAAAATAGGGTCTGCCAGTTGGCGTAGATTTTTCGACCGAACAGGGTGGAAAACCGGACGCAGAGTGGTGCTCTGTGGGCGCACCACGCCGAAATGCTGTGAGCAAGATGCGTCAAGATGGTTATGCCAATTATCGGTCTTCCTAAAGTCGGAACAGCCGAATTAGCGTGATTTTTGATCGATGGCTTTGGCGCAAATCTCGACGTTTCCAGCAGCGCGTAAAATAACAGGCAAACGAGTAGTTCTTGGTAAAACCTAACGCGCTTCACAGAGGCGTTTTAAAATCGCTCCGTTATAGTAATCACTGTAAGCGAGAGAGCGACGCAGAGCATGCTGAACGGAACGCTTACGACGCTCGGTGAATCTCCTGCAGTCGCGCCCTTCCGTAGGGTTCACGCCCACATTCCCTGCATTTCTCTCTGTCGGCAGCGTCTTCCGCTGCGGCGCAGGAGGCGGGCTCTTTCATCTGCACAATTCTTGCCTTTTCGCTAATTCGTGGTACAATGAAAGGATAGATTCGAACGATGAACGGAGGAGGGAGCAACTATGGCCGAGTGGAGGCTTGCAGACGGCAGGCGTACGGGGCGGAATCTCTGGGAGATGAGGGCGATCCACCGCAGCCGCCGGCGGAGAAAACGCCGAGCTGCTCCGTGCTATGCGCGCTCGTCAAAACCTCGACGAACTTCGGCAGTCCCGTTCCGAGCTCTCTCAAGCAGGCACGTCTCATGGCGAACTACGAGGACGACCGGACTATCGAACGGTCACCGCATTTCCCGACGTATGATTCGCTCACCGATCCTGAGCTGCGTGGGTACTTTTACGGGCGGACGAAGGTGCGGCGCGGGGCAGTGAGCGGCGGGGATGTCCACGCGGCGCTCTACGTCGCGAACTTTGGCACTCGTTGGCTGCACATCGCCGATGGATGCTTTGCGAGCGCTGCGATTCTTCCGGTCAGCGCTATGGTGCCTGGATCCGCAGATTCTGCGCTACCTCAAGGATTGGGAGCATGCGTTCATCATTTACTAGCGGCCCAGTCCTGCGCTTCTGGAGGAGCATGACGGGGCAGTCCACAGCGCAGACAGGATGATGCTGTCTATGTGATGCTGCATCAAGAGGAGCAGCACGCCAGAGGAGATTATGGCGGCGTCTGTACGCTTTCTCGTATCGTTTGAGCGCTCCAAACTCGATCGTGCACATACGGCGGAAGCAGATGCCGTCTCCGCGTTCTGCGCGTGTCAAAGAATACTACGAGAAGCATCGCATCTGCGATTTTTCGACTGTAATGCACGTCCGTACGAGGTCGGTGGATCTCTTGCGTCGGCTGTGTTCCATCCGCTGCGCGCGCGGGAGGAGGATCGCATCACGCTGCTGCATCCGTTGCGGCAGTATGAGTGCAGCAGGCGTGCAGCTGTGCGTCGATGAGCGTACTGATGGTGCGGCGGCAGCGTATCGGTGGGCTCCTGCGCGGGGTGGATACAGAAAGCTGCGTGAGCACTATGGGTCACGGAGATTCGTCTGCCGCAGCTTCCCCAAAGTGGCAGTGGAAGATCAATGCGTGAGGAGAATTTTTCGCGGCGCAGCGCGAGGTCGAGTACACGTACGCCGCGTTCATTTGGATTTCCAGTCAGCTTGGCGCATCCGCGCCGGTGCGCCAAGGTCACCGAGGAGCGCCTGACTGTGGATGAGGACGATGAATTGTCTCGTCGCGGGGAGGACATATCACCTCCTGTGCGGAGCGAGTCTGCCAGCCACCTCCTGCGGCGCAGAACGCGGGCGGCGGCGCCATATACTGAATCCGCGGCAGCGGGATGCACCGTCCACCGATCACGGACCGACACGGGCGGAGAAGCGGCTCCTCATGTGCGCCTCACCGGTGGGGCGCTGACTGGAGGCGCGTGCGGAGGGACGATCCTCTCCGTGCTCGTGGACGGCGCATCAACGAGAAGCTGTATGAGGCTCCGATACGTGGGTATAGAGGGCGAGCCGCCTGCCGTTGTGGAGGACTATCGGGAGTGAATTGGCGAGGAGGTACATGCCGCGGCATCGAGATGAACGAAGCGGAAGGTTCGCGCCGTATCGCGCAGACGCTCATCAATGCGC
>BNJU01004570.1_pt1 | contig 109500 bp, 147 predicted proteins | sample 8539281 | NCBI WGS metagenome assembly BNJU01 (sample SAMD00202456, study PRJDB9452) | human saliva metagenome | isolation source: human saliva | place: Japan
ACCAATTTTGTTAAATCAGCATTATTTCTAATAGATTAAAAAGTTTGATAATTGGGAATAAGATACCAATTTGTACTGTGGATAAGTCTCAAAAGAATTCCATCCCTTTGAATATTCTCTCTTTCACCTGAGTTTATTACTAATGCTATCGAGCCTGGATTTAATGTTACATGATAACCCCTCCTTATTTAATTCCACTGATCAATTATTTCAACAGCATCTCCGGTTTAATATCCATCTATCAATATTCTCTCAAAGACTTCAGCTTTAATTTCATAGACATTTTATCGATTTCTATTTTACAGTAGGAATTTTATCGAGTAATGCTTCTATTGACCTCCTATAAATTTTAATTTTCTTAGCTTGCCACCTGTCATAAACTGTACTTTGCTTGGAAGCCAATCCTTCTTGAAATCTATTTTTATATAGAGCAGGAATATATTTTCTTATCTAAAACTCAAATCTTTCTCATTCTATCAAGTTCATAGATAGTGGGGATATTCATCATCTTTTATTGGTAAAAATATTTTCTTATCTATATTTTCAATATGAGCTAAGATAGAAGTAATTATTCAGAAAAACATAAGTCCAACAGATCTTATTCTTTAACTGTATTTATCCATTTTTTTATATGCTATTTATTTTCTTTTTATCTTTTATAGCCTGTCCGGGTCCCCAGATATAATTAATAAATGATTTTTTTTATACAGGAAATTCAACATACTAAATTTTACGTTTCTACTAATTTTTTGTACTGATTTTAAATCATCTCTGAACCACATTGTTTTGCAATTTTGTCCACAATTAAAGAAATTTATCTTTAAAATGTCTTCACTAGTTAATAGAATTTTGATATAGCTAAAATCTCACTTTAGTTAAATTTGTTACTATCTTCCGAATAGCTTAATTGATATTTTTTCTTTATTTTATTGCTTAACAAGCTCTCGACTTATCCTCATTATCAGCTGTTAAAGTCTTTAATGCATTTTTATATCTCTTTCAACAGTTCTAGTACTAACCCTGCTTTTTAGCATATTCTTCAACATCTATATTTCATCATTTTTAATAGCCTATTATATATAATTTGTCTCATATCTTCATTTTCAATTAAAAAAAATTATATCATATTTCATGACAATTTAGTCATAACCAAAAATATGTTTTTTAATATTATATAAATTATAAGAAAATATACACTAACTAATAATAATTGAAAATAAATTTATGATTTCAAGAAAATAAAAATTACTTGAATAAACAAATTAATGAAAGCCTGACATTACATAACAGATGTAATATATACTTTATGGAACTATATTTCTTAAAGTAAAAAATTGAATGGAGGGAGCTAATGAATAGACTGAAGGAAAATTGCAGTTGTTGGCTGTAAGTGCTAGAGGAACTAAAGAGTTTATTGTAGAAAACTTGTTGCTCATGGAGCAAAATGTTATATCTTGTGATATGGGTGAGTTCTACGAACAAGCAAATGTTGTACATAAGATTTTAAATGTTACTGATAGAGAAGCTAAAAAACATTTTAGTAGATGAAGTTGAAAAAGAATATGGAAACAATAGATATTCTTTAGTAAATAATGCAGAATAACTAAAGATGGACTACTTATGAGAATGACTGAAGATCAATGATGCAGTTATAAACTTAAAAGGAGTTTTCAATAAGGACTCAAGTTGTTTCCTAAGATCTAAGTGTTAAAAGTTAGAAAGGATCTATTATAACTTTATCATCAGTTGTTGGGTTACATGGAAACTGACAAACTAACTATATGCTATGCTCAAAGGCGGAGTAATAGCTATGTTCCAAACTTGGGCCAAGAATTTGTGCAAGAAATGTAAGACTAACTGTAAGGTTCTGGTTTTGTTCAAACACCTATGACAGATGAGCTATTGGTGAAGAAGAAACTATAAAAAGAATGTGTTAGATGCAACTCCATTGTGAAGATTAGGAGGTTGAAGATATATAAATGCTGTTCTATTTTAGAGCAAGTGACAGAGTCTGGGCATTCATAACAGGAGAAGTTCTTTCTGTATCTGGTGATTGATGCTTTAATTTTTTTAAGTTACAATTTTAGTTTATAATATGATGGTTAAAATTTTAAGGAGGAAGAAACATAAGGTTTATGAAGTTGCAGTGCTAAAAGAACTGCTATCGGAAGTTTTAGGTAATTTTTATCACTCGAAACCTGGAGAAATTCAGGGAGCTAAAGTAGTAAAAATATATTATTGAAGAAACAGGAACAGATCCTGCCATTATTGATTGAAGCGCAGTAGGAAACGTTCTAAGCAGTGACAAGCTCAAGGGAGTAGGTGGTGATTGCTGCTATAAAAGTAGTGAACTTTATGAAGTTCCAGCTTATCCAATAAATATAATTCGTAAGCGGAATGAAACTGTTATACACCAAGTTTGGGTCGATAAAAGCAGGAGAAGCAGATCTTGTTATAGCAGGAGGAACTTTTTTGAATCTATGTTAGGTGCAGGTTTTATGACATTTGGAGCAGTAAGAGGGATAAATGGTGATCTACTATGAAAGACCACATGATCTTAGATGTTTTAACAGATGCTTATCATAAATATCCATATGGGAATTAATAAGGAAAGGAAAGAAAATATAATATCACAAGAGAAGAACAATATGCATTTGCATTAGATTCTCAAAAGAAAGCTATAGTGGTTGCTGATTCTGGAAGATTTAAAGATGAACAGTTCCAGTTGTTATACTCTAACAAAAAGGAGATATCATATTTGATATGATGAACATCCAAACAGAAAAACTGATTAGAAAAATTAGCTAATTAGAAACCTTGCTTTCAAAAAGATGGTCTAGCTACTTTAAGGAAATGCTTCTCTTGGGATTAAAATGATGGAGCTATCTATTATTAGCTTCGAAGAAGCAGTTAAAAGTATAATTTAAAACCATTAGCTAGCTATTTCAACTAAGGCAGGAGGAGAGATCCTTAATAATGGGTATGTGGTACCAGTTCCTGCAATCAGAAAAGCTTTTGAAGAAAGTTAATTTAAAATTACAAGATATGCAATTAATCGAACTTAATGAAGCATTTGGCTGTCTGACCTTAGGAGTTATTAAAGAACCGGTACAGAACACGGAGTAACTGCTGATTGGTTCAAAGAGAAACTAACGTAAATGGTGGAGCAATAGCTACAGGACACCTAGTTGAGTTTGGAAACAGAACAATTGTTACATTAATTCATGAAAATGAAGAAAACTGGAGAATACGCGGACTAGCTTCTATGGTATAGTGGGAGGAATGGGAACTGCTTTAGTTCTTAAAATAAAATAGTTAAATTAAACAACTTATAGAAAGGATTCATTATAACACCATTCTTTTATATTATAAAATAGGACTGTTGCAAATCATAAAAGTAAACACCCGTTACTGAGTATTCTCAACGATAAAATCAAGAATTGCCAAATCAGGAAACCTGTTAGACCAAACACTCCTGAATTCTGTTTTATTCATTCTTATTTATTTTATCTTAAAATTTACTGCAACTCACTTATTTTTTTACTTAGAATTGAAATTTAATTTGGCACAACCCCTATCTTTTATTTAAATAATTCAAAGGTATATCTTTATACTTCAACACCCATTTCTTATAAGTTACTTTTAAAAGATTCTTTCAACATCATTTTATAATCACCTTTCTCTAATTTTCCTTTTCATTGTAAAAACATTCTTAAATAATTTTCATTAGAATGCATATTCTTTATATTATCCTTCCATGTGTCCATCTGGCAAATTTCTACTTCTCGTTAATTTTTCCATTAGGAAAATATTTAATATTTTTAGGTTGTTCCATCATTAACATAAACAGTTTTCTTAAAATTCCATTAGGCCAAAATTTTATAATCTCCTCACTTTCTCCATCAACAAGATTATATCTCTGAATTTAATTTACTCATCACTATAGAGTTTGATATTTTTCCATGTAATTTCATTTTTATAATTTTAATGATTTCAACTTCACCATCTTACGTAATAAGATTTATAAACACCTTCTCTCTCACTCCATTAACATAATTTCTTTCTTCTCTTGTACAACCTACTATCGTAAATTTTACCATAAACCTTTTCTTTTTTCCCTGTCTTTATTAGGCTGGTTATTCATGATAAGAACCTCTCATATAATTAAATTGTATAAATACCTCTTTTATGAGTATAACTATATTTTAAAAAATAAACAAAGATTTTTATATATTTTTGATTTTTTCTTTTCGATATTTTGATGCACTCTCAACAATATGTAAATTAGAAATTACTATAAAACTAAATATTTAAAAATAAAGTAAGTATTATCTTAGTATCATAGTAAATTTTAACCTTATTAATCCCAGTTTTAAGAGCTTTTGATTTTTAAATTCTACTTTATTTTTAGTAGCACCTAAGTCTTCATCTGTTAACTCTTGAATCTCAGATATCTTTATAAGTACTTGTAATCTTTCATCTTTGTTAGCTTATTTATTTTTCTAATACTTATAAACTCCTCTGCAGCCACTTATTATCAAAACACTAGAAGATTTAGTATAACCTAAAGCTACCACAATATTTTCTATATCCACCAACTCTGAGTCAGATATATAAGTATCTTCACAGTTTCTGGTTTTGTAGTCAGTATCAATATAATCTTAAGAAGCTTCTTCTCATCATCTATATCCCAGATGTTCAGAAACTGTATATTAACAAGTCTACTTAGCACCAAGTTCTTAGAAGATATCTAGTTATTTTTCACTGATTCTCTTAATCCATTTCAACTAGGTGTTGGCTGGTAACATCAAGTACTGTCATTAAATCATCTAGTCAAGAACTGTTAGATTATCAAGAACGATTTAAAGATGTCTGTAGCTTCTAAAGTTTTTAAACTTGTCCAACTTTCTATATTTAATTCATCAAAGTTTTTAAGTCTATATTTTAGATTTTCCTCATAGAGTAACATTCTTCTTTCTTTCAGAAATAGCTACAACTCTTTTTTTAATTGTTTTGCTACTCTTTCAGCAGTTCTATGCTCAGTACTCACTTTCTGTTGTAGTAATGAAGTATCAGGTTGTATAAGAACATTGGGTATAAAGGATTTTTGAACAATCACATTATAATTATGTAATCGTCCATTTTAGATAACTCCAAATATTTTTTCAGGGTATAATCACAGTTATACAAAACCACTTTTTATCTTTAACTTCTTTCCAACATCATCATTGCAGCCTCTATTATTATTAAAGCCCCAATTCCAGCATCTAAAATATAGTCAATTCCATCTCTATGAGGGCTTCCAGGAGCAACTTTAATTATTATATCCATTAAATCTTTGTTTGTCATTTTATTCATCCTTTCCAATAATTCCATCTTAAATTCTTGGTTACATTCAGCTTTATACTCTTTCTTTCTTTGATTTCTTTTCGATTTGATTCAGAACATATACCCTGTAAAGCCTAATTTCTTTTCAAGCTTTATCTCTCTAAGAAAAGACTTTTCTGATTTCCTCTTAACCAAGTTCCCCAATTGCTGCAATTTTTTGACTTTATAGAACCCTCTTTATACACTGGACAAAAATAGAGGCTAAGACAGCAATCTGCTGCTGGATTCTATTGCCAAACCTCTCTGGAACATGGACAAATAAATCTTTTCATACCAAGAGGAAGATAAAGTTTCTTCTCAGCTATTGCTGTTAAAATTTGTATCCTATTTTCTATCATAACTCAATGACTTTTTAGGAATACCTATACCACTATATTCACAGTTAGTGATTGCACCTCAAAGAAAGACTTAGTTCCTTCTAAAATAGGAACAAACTATATTTCCTATATTTTTTCTTCTTCACTTCTAAGAAGTATTCAGAGGAATTTTTATTTCTTTCTATTCCATTTTCCATACTGAATACAGCTTGGTTTCTGTTATTGATCCCAATTCATTTTTTTTCATTTCAAGATTCTATGGCCAAAAGTCCTTCATCACCTTCTGCGTTAGTTAAAAACAGCATCAACTATATGTTCAAGTATCGTAGGCTCCCAACTCATTTCCTATCTTTATTATATGCCCAACAACAAAGAATGATATATTGTATTTTTAGCACTTAACAATTTAGAGCATATTCTTCTTATTTGTGTGGAGTCTTTATTATGGAATCCATATACTAGAATTATACAATGTTTGTATAGAACTACACAACAACTTTGGTTTTTGCTTACAACATATTCATAGATGTTTAAAATATCCATTTTGTGCTTACAATATATATGCCATCTCCAGATATTTTTAATCTTTTCACTCTATTTTTATCTGTGCTGGTGATTCTTCACCAGAGACATATAGACATCACTAATCTTATATGAGTTGGCAAACTGTAAAAGTAAGGTGATTTTCCATTCCGGATTACCTGTTACCAATACAACTTCACCTTTTTAAGAGTCCTCCACCAAGTAATCTATCAAATTCTTCATACTTGGTCTTATATTCATCTTTTGCTGTATTCAACATCTTTAAATTCATAGGACTTTTATATCTGAAGCTCTACTTGCAACTGAACTGAAGATGTTGCTTTTTACACTTTGGCATTTCTTTCAACTTCTTCAAAACTAGACCAAGCACCACATTGTGTGACACTTACCAGCCCATTTTACACTTTTGTACCTACACTCAGAACAATAATAAACACTTCCTTGCCACATTTATCTCCTCTGGTATTCTTTAGCCTTCATTTAAACTTCTTCAATAATTTTACCATCTACATAACCTTCTAAACCTTTGATTATAAAATAGTTCTTTAACAAAAGTTGAACTTATGACAGGTATATCTTTCAGATGTTGGAATAAAGACATCCACTTCTGAATTATCTGCCGAAAGTTTTCTTTATTTTGCAAAAAGAATAAGTCATTTTTCTGAGAAATCTTGACATCTCTAAGCCCTTTATAAGAATACTACAAAGAGTTTTAGCCATAAAGCCCACAAGTAAGCCTGCATGTTCATCAACTTTTTATATTTTCAGAACTCTCAAAATTTTTTTACTTATTAGATTTTTCATCTAAATTCGAACCACAATTCTTTTTGTGGGTTATTCATACCAACTACTAACAATTTATCTACGATTTTAATGCTCTTTCAATTATGTCTTGTCCTTCACCAATAAAACCATCACATATACTCCTATCTTCATATTATCTCCTATATACCTATTTTATATCCTCTTTATAAAAACGACTATCTCTACAAATTCAATTTTAGGATTGCTTATTAATTTTTTATTTCTTTTATTATATTCTTTTTAGTTTTGACAACTATTTTATTCAAATCGTTATATTTGATTTGACTGTTTAAATTAGCCAAAAGATTTAAAATTTTGTCTCATCTTTTGATAATAGATGATAACTTAAATTCTTCACAATAGTGACACTTTTCTCATAATAGAAACTAAGCTCTTTTCCCTCGTCTTTTCTTGTAAATTGAACCAACCTAAGTGTGAAGTCAAGGGAGTTTATCTCCAATCTATCTTTTCAAATATCTTTTAATTCCTCCAGTAACTTTTTTTTCTATCGTGAACCTTTTTCAAATCTATAAAATCTATACACACACTTAAATTTAATTTAATCTGTCTAGCTATCTCTTTACAGTATTTCTTCTGTTTGTATTAAAACAAATTTTTGGGAACTTGATTTCGTATTCTGCTCCTGTATTTATATCTACATTTCAATTGAAAGTTTGTCAGCACTACACAGAGGCTCCATTTCTAAATAGACCTTTCTATCTAAAGCTTCCTTCTATTTGAGCATCTATCTTATAATAAGAAAAATATCTTCATCTTTAGTATTTTTTTAAATTTTTTAGTAGGTACTTTTTATTTTCTTCTAAAGTATTTTTATTTTGTTAAAATATCCTCATCATCTATTGCAATTCATCTATATCTTCGTCTAATGTTAGAGCCTTTTAGAATACTATTATTATCATGCAGAGCAAGGTAGTATTTTTTCTTTAAAATCTTTTATTGATTGTCAATCGCTTCTAGTTTTTGTATATTCTTCTAAAGATCAGGAGATTTTTCCACAGATTTAGTCTCATTATGTCCCTTATCTATACCTCTAAAAATGTATCTTAGTTTTTAATTATTTCTAAATCTGCAATTTTTTTGAAATTGAGAGATTTTTTTTGAATTTGGAAGAAGGACTAAATTTTCTCCATTTATAGAATAACCAAGAGTTGCTGGAGTTCTTTCCATCTCTCATTCTGTTTCAACTCAGCCCATCAAGTTTATCAGAAATATTAAATTTAGGATATTTTTTTTGTTTTCAAAAAGATGTGCACATTTTTCAAACCTATATCAACAAAAATTATTTTCCCCTTATTTAAAAATATTCACACTCTTCCCTTTATAGATATTTCTCTGAGATTTCTTTTCTTTTTGTTCTTTTCTAATATATATTTCTTTCTTAGTTTGTCATCTTCAAGGTAAGTTTACTATATGTATTTTAGATAAAATCAGTATTTGTTCATTCAATCCTCCCTTTAATATTCTTTTCTTTCATATTTTTTTAATTTATTATAAGTCTTATTTATAGTTAAATTATTATTATTGTTATTTTAAAATTGAGGAAAGTTTTTTTGTACTAGTTTTCTTGTCCACTATTTAGATATATTTCTATTTACTTATATATTCAGTTTTTTTCTTTTTTCATAAATCTTAGAGGTAAAATTAAAATATATTTTATTTTCATTAAATCTCTAAATGCCGGGATGAAAATAATTTGAGATTATAACTCCATTTATTGTTAAATCTTCATGGTTGAAGTCTCACTTATTATATATTTATATCTTTAATTTAATAACACGAGTATATAGGAACTGGTCTCATTTAACAGCTTCTAAAGTCAAAGAATTATAAAAGATTTCTTTTATACATAGTCTGTTCTGTTCATTACAAGAGTTGGACATATTCTGCAATATCAGGATTTAAATCTAAACTTTTACAGTTGACATTAAGTCACTTTTGAAATCTGATTTAGGAATCCTATCATGTTGGACTCAAGAGTGAATATTATTTTATTAGGTCATAAAAGATTTTTACAATTTATAATCATAACGTCTACCTGTGGCTTTTTAAAACCTCATCATTCAAATGACTGTGGTTCTGTCCAATAGTTTTACTCCATATTTTTGTAGGTTGAGTTTCGAAGATTTTACCTCACTATACATTCATGTCTAGTTGATATTCTACCTTTCTACATCTGCATTGTCTATATATTTCAATAACTCTAGATATTGTTTTTTGTAGTCCATTGATATTGTAAGTTCCACCAAAAAAATGCCAAATTTTACCGGAATTTTTGGAAGAGTTTTAAATAGTCATTTATAATATTTTTAAATCATCTAAATCTAACATCAGTTTCTTCCATTTATCTTTTTGATTGCAACATACAGTATTTGGACAAATCAAATGACTAATAAATACAGTGAATATTATAATGCTTCAAGTATTTAACCCCAATCCTTTATACATAGGGCTTTTTTGCTGATAATTGTTCAGCTTTTTCTTATTTTAGCAAATAGCCTTTTCTTTATAGTTTCACTACAACTTGAATTTCAAATTCTTTTCATATGGTCATATTCTTTTCAGAGATAAGCCTACATGTAGGAAAACAGTTTGAAAATCTTTCTGGTACATAATTCTTGTAGTACTTTAAATTCAAAATATCTTCATTCCTTCTATATGAGTTATATATATTGCTCTATGACCTAGAGCAGCCTAGCCTCTTCTCTAAATTAGAGTCCACAGGCATACATAATCTCCAATACAGCCTAAATGCATCAGCAAGTATAGATTTCATTTCTACCACCAGATAGGATTTCTCCTTACTAGCACAAAAGTTCTCCGGGCTTCATTTGACGAGATATTTTGCAAGTATAGGTCTACCAACTACTGCGTAGCTTAATTTTAGCTTACAGTACCTTCAGCTAATTTTATAGTTTCTATATAACATTCAGCACACAGACCAGAACCGGTATCACCCAGCAGTTCTAGCTCCTCACTGTTTTGACTTTTTACATTCTTTTTTCTATTTCCAGATTTGCGAATATGCTTTAAATTTCTATTATTAAAGCACACTGGTTTATGTTCTAAATCTATTGATTTTTCCATTTCTCTTCCTCTTTTTATCAACTTTTTCAGTGTTCATAAAGAGCTTATGTCCAATTGGTAGTCCCAAAGAGTTAGACATAGCAACTTTAACATCTGTTTTATAGCTGATTAGAACAATTTAAAATCACATTCTTCGTTCGCTTCATAGATTGATTGTTGGCATACCGAAGAAGCTGCCATGATAATTTTTCATCACCGGCAGCACTAGACCATGTCCCCTGCTGCCTTGAAGGAAGATATGTAATCTTTAGCGATTTCACTAAATAAAGCTTTTATTATTTGCTTTACATTTGTAGGAGAAGTTCATGAGCATTGATATATGCAATATCATCAAGCAGATAATTATATCTTTAAAAGCTATTCTCAGCTTTGTAGCCCTTCTCCTTGTTTTATTGGGTAGTAATATGGTTTGAAATTGCTGCCTCTCCATATCCAACCATTTCTGCATAAATTTTGCCCTCTAGCTAAAGCACTTTCTACTCCTTTTCTACAAATTCTTGCCTTTTTCCATTACAACCATCTCATCTTTTTTGAGAATGGTCTGATGTTTTAGGAGTTTTACTTTGTTGAAAGAGCTTCTCTACGTTGCAAATGAGTTTATACAGAATTGAGTTACATTTAGCTTGTTCCTCCAACTATCATAGTTTTATTTCTACCATGTCTGATTGTCAATCCATCCTTCTTATTGAGTGAGTTCCATGCGCAAGCAGTTATTATTGATTTATTATATCTGCACCGTAGTATATAGCTAAGAGTTTTCAGCCATATATTTTCTATCATAGCTGAATTGTGAATGGAGATATTTTTAAACCTTGATAACATAGCTCCATATTGTTCTTCCATTATTTTATCTACCAACACCAGATATAAAGAACTCCAACATCATCTGGCATTAGTTTCATCTATTTTGTGTTATCTAGTGCTATTTTGTAGCTACTAAAGGAAATTGAGTATTTAGATAATTTTTAACTTTTTTCATTCCATAGTCAGTAGGGTTCAAAACCCTTTAACTTTCCAGCAATTTAACTGCTGATCTGTAGTGTCACAAGACGTTGTTAGATCTATTCCAGTCTCTCCAGCTATAGCTTCCTTCCAACTTTTCTAAACCTATTCCCACGATGAAATAAGTCCCAATCCTGTTACAACAACTTTTCATTATTCATCTTCTATCTATCAAGTATATTTTTTATTTATAGAAAGAAAACGGATATAAATAAATATACCCGTATTCCTTATCTTTGATGGAAACAATTATTTCTTATTTGCTTTTGCATATGTAGTTTATAACATCTTAAATAGTTTAATTTTTTTCTAGCTTGGTGTATCAGGAATTTCTACTCCAAATTTCTTTCTTCAAAAGATATTGTTAATTCAATAGTATCCCAAAGAATCTGCTCAAGTCATCTGCTTATGTTCTGATTCAGGTTTAACTTGACTGTGGTTCAACTCCTAATTGTTCAACTATAATTTGTATTTTATCTAACATTTTTTTTTCCTCCTTAAAATTTAAACTTATAATTATTATAATTATTTTAGTATATTATCCAACTTTTTTTAAATAAAATTAAATTATTTCATTATTTCTACTTCAATTTCTTTATCACTTTTAATAAGTCCAGCTAAACTTTACTATGGACCAATTCTACAAATTTGTAACTCCTAAAGCTTTTAGTTTATTAATATATCTACCATTTAATATACCAAAACTTTGTCGGTAAATCTTTCTTTACTTTCAGTACCGTTTCTAAAAGTTCAGCAGTAGTATTTGCAAATTATTTTAATATCAGCTATATTGAAGTTATAATTTTGGAGTCTAACTTTAATTGTTCCTGCTTCTTTCTTATAAGTGATGAGTGAAAATATCCAGATACTGCAAGCGTAAAGCTCTTTAGCTCCTGCATCTTTTAAAGCAACAATGCTTTCTTTTCTACAGCTTCTTTTCACCAGCAATAACAGTTTGATTAGGTTCGTTGAAGCTACTGCTCACCAACTCCATCAACTGACTTTAAAACTTTTATCTTCAGCATCCAGTTCTGTGAACAGCTGCCACATTCCATTTACTTTTTTCTCAGCAAATTCTCTTTCTATTATTCTTCCTCTTTATAAATAAGTTTAACTGTATCTTCTATGAAAGATAATTAGTCTTCCCAAAGTACCCTAACAGAATGTCCAAAACATAGTCAGGTTTTACTCCTGTTTTAAAGTTCAGTTAAAATCTAAACTTAAGCTAACTATTGCTGGCTGGGTATAATCTGTTCTCTTTCAATAAATCTTCAATCTTCAAACATAACTTTTTCAAGCCTATGTCTAAAGAAGTTAGGTGTACCTATCAACAGTTCTTTTGCTTTGAAGATTATTTTCTTATATAATTCTTTACCCATACCAACAAATTGAGTTCCTTTGACCTGGGATAAACAAAGCAATTTTCCCCATTCTTACTCATTTAATTAAAATTATAACTAAAAAGCCCACTATAATGAAGCTGAGCCAAGTTAATCCACTCACCAAAACCAGTTAAAGCAACATTACCTTTCTTAACTAGTCCTTTTCTACAGCTCACCTAAAGCTAAAACCAACTGGAAGTAGATGAAGTATTTGCACTACTCTCAAGTTCATATAGAACTTTCAATAGGAATTTCCATTCTTTGGCAGTTGACTTTGTATAATTTTGGAATTTGTTTGATAAATAATACAGATAAATCGCTAACATCTAATTGTAGCTTTTCTAAAGTATCTAAAGTTACCTTTAGCAAAGTATTTTAGCAAATTTAAATACACTTGTCCCTTCATAACGACTTAAATTTCTTTCATTTTTATAGTTTCATCATCATTAGGTTTTTTATTCCTCCAGTGAATCTTAAGGACTTCATATCATCTTTCACCAGCCCTATTGAGAAACCCAAGAAACCACATAACCTCTTCAACTTCTCCAACTAATGCATGTGCAGCTCCATCTCCAAAAAGTGTTATTTCTATTTTGCATATCTATTATTCTTGATAAAGTTTCATAACTGCCAATAAAAGAAGGTTTTATAGGACCTGATTTAACCATTGAATATCCAACTTCTAGTCCATAAATAAAACCTGGTGGCCAAGCTTGCATTGTGGAAAGCCAAAAATAAGGAATATTTGATAATCCTAATTTATGTTATGTACTATAAAGCAGCTCCTTGAGCTAAGTATTGTGAGTGTCATGATTATTAAATCTATATCCTCTTTTTAATTTTAGCACTTTCTATAGCTTTTAAAGAAGCTCATGTTAAAATCTTGCAGTTGCTTGCATCTCTTAGTACAAATCTTTCTTCAGTTATTCCTCGTTCTAGTTCTAATCCACTCATCACTAGTATCTAATTTCCAAAATCAAAGTTTTAAAATTACATTTTCTGGGCATGAAAATTTTGCTACCTTTATCCCAATACTTTGCATTATCTCTACCTCCATAGTCTTTTCTTAATTCTTCAATAAAATTTAGTCTATAAATCTACCAGCCACTTAAGTGTCTAATATAGCCCCGTTATCAGACTGGCAGCTAAAGAAAGTCACTTAATCCCAAAAAGTATTGTTCCACCATATTCAGAAGTCATTTCTTTTTTAACTTTTTTTATAGCCTTCATTAATAGAGTTCCTATTTTGAAATCCAACTTTCCATTACAGATTTTAACCACATGGAAAATAAATGCAACACCTTCTTCAGATGTTTTAAGAAGATTTTCTGCATAACCTTCTATCTGTTACAAATCTGGTTATCTACTTCCGTCCATTATTTTACTTTCAATATTTTCCTGAAAATCAATATCTTTTATTTTGTTTTAACAGACTGTAAAAGCCTTTGTAAGTCTATTTTCCTTTGTTTCTTTCTTCACCAATATTCAAAAGAGTTTACTTTTGATTCTTTTTCATTTAAAAGTCATGTATTTTGAACTCCATAGGTAGTTAGCAAATTGATTTAAAATTTGGTTTAGAATCAGGTTTTAGTAATCAAATCTGAAAATAAAGTTCCTTGATCTTTTTGGTTAGGGAACAAGATCACACATGGTCTTAAACCTTTAATTCTTTTTTAATTTACCTGACTATCACATCAATGCTCCTGTGTTTGGCCAAGAAACATGGAAGCTTTCTGAGCCACTTTGTTTTTTAATAAATCTATACAGACATTCATAGATGAATCCTTTTTCTCACTGCTTTAACAGGATCATCTGTCATTTCTATAATTTCATTAGCATTTTACTCAACTATTTAGTATCATATTTATATTTTTTAATTCTTCCTTTATGATACTTTTCTTTTCCAATTCAAAATAATCCTGGTTTTCAATTTCATTAAGAGCTTCAACAGCCTTAACAGCTTGATAGGAGCAACTCACTCATAGTATCTAATATTCTATTTTTAACCTCCATAATAGTTTTTATATCAAATATTATATCATAAAGTTCAAAATTATACAAAAAACAAAATTTTATGTGTTTTTAATTATATATTATTTTTTTTAAAAATGTAAATAGTAAAATAGCTACAACAGGAAAGTTTGTGAAATTTAAAATAAGTAAGAATAAAGATATTCTATTATAATAAACAAAAGAAAGGAAGTATTATGAAAGAAAATTATTTTTATTTTGTCGTTATTTTTAATTTGTTCATTTTATGCTTTTGCTGAAATTTTTCCACAAAAGCTAAATTTGAGCAAAATGATTTTGTTCCAAAAGGTTGGAAAATTTAAAGATGAGAATGGTCTAAATTTTATGTCTAAAGGAGTTTGAACAAAGATAAGCTGAAGATGTTGCTAGACTATTGAAAACGATAAAAAATATCAAGAAATGATAATTTTATCTAATGAATTAAATTTAAACTCAAGAATACTTTAACTCTATTTAAAAGAAAAAGATGGAACCATAGTTTAGGTAGCTAAAATGACAAGGTTTATAAAAAGTGAAGGAAGGAAGAATCCAGCCCTTTGCGGATAATTTCTTTATCTGATATTAGTATAAAGAAAAATGTTTTAAAAAATAACTTTCAATTTATGAGGTTGGAAGTTGAATACTTTCAGATATATATATATATATTTAGATTCCAAAATAATGTTTTTGAACTTATTGGATATGGTGTTGATTCATATGAGAAATAGTGGAGATGAAGAAAAAAAGTATTAATTCTTTTTCAACAAAATGCTGTAAAAATCTACTACTGGTGGAAATATGTTTAGCTGTACAAAAGATAAAACTAAAAGACAAATGGAGAACAACATTAAATTTGAAAAGAAATATATATCAGATGAATGACTGAAAGTACAATGGATGAAATATTAGATATTATTATTATATAGAATAGGGCTGCTGTAGAGACCATTCAAAAAGTAAAAAATAAGTAGTACTAGAACTATTTTTGCATTTTTATTATTTTTTGCACAGCCTTTTATTATATTATTTTTTTTACTCTTTTCAACATATCTATTGTTTTGTATCTATTTTTGATCCATTCACCTTGTTCAACGAATGTTAAACTTGGAACTTCAAATCCGTATTGATTCTTAGCAGGTTTTATAACCCTTTTCCTGAAGTATCTCCTCTAGTCCTGGTTCAGTATAGTTACTTCTCTTTTCAACGAAAGTGGTGTAATTCAACTGTAACAGCTGATTCAGTAAAATGTAAATATCCAAAGGTATTTTCTTCAAGATAGTTTAAAGCATCGTAAATCACCTTTTAATTCAATTCTTCCTAAGTTTTATTGAGAATATATAAGAATTTCCATTTTGATAAGAATAGATAGCTTACCTTTATCTAATTTTATTATCATCCATTTTATCATCTGCTTCTTTATAAACAGCATCTGATAAGGTTTCAGATATTAAGTTTTTCATTTTAAACTTAACAACAGCAAGTTATTTCTTCCTCTTGATTTGTTATATTCAGCCTTAATACTGCCAAATGGGTCGCTTCCAGTCTAATTGTACCTTCCTGCTCTACTCCTTGTGCAATTTCTTAATAATTTCCTCCATATTTTTCAATAAAATTACTAATTTGTTCATTAAATTACAATTTTCTATCAACAATCAGTATTTTGTATTTTTTATCTCATCAAGATTTTCAAAATATGAAAAACCATCTTTATTTATTGTAATTAATAAAGTTTCTTTCACTTTTAATAATAGGTAATACTTCTAAAACTTTCTAACTTTATACATGTGTATTCTTTCATCTTGAGGATAGACATACAGGAGGAAAGGTTTACCTAAAAGTAAAGCTCTCACAAAGCTGTTGTCTTCACTTTCACAAGATTAATATCACAGAGTGCTAAAAAGTTCTTTCATATTTATCATATAAAAAAAGGTAATTTTACGGTTTTTATTTTTATCATAATAATCGTTATTATCAAAATATTTTATGAAATTTTTTGAGTTTCTTTTTTTCACTTGTCATCATTGGGTACATTTTTTTATCTTAGCTTTTTGCAAAGTTTTTAAAAATTATCAAAGTTCTTTTCATAAGAGAAAACTGAAGAATTAAATCATACTTTTCATCTATATAATAAATTGTTTTAATAATATTCTCTATTTTCTTGAACTTATTTTTTCTATCTAAGAATTTTTTATTTGTAAATTATACCACCACTCTCTTTTCAGAAAGTCCTGGCATGAAAAATATCAGATTTTCCAATTTAAAATGATTCTTAAGATGAAAATCACTCCACCCAATTTTCAAGAAAATATTCTAAAATTAATCCATAAGTTTAGAACCTTTTAAAGCTTCTACATATATTTCAGGGATATTGGCAAGCAAGTTTCTTATGATCAACCAAAAGCAGGAGATTCTATTTTACCACATCTTTATAATCACTACAATATCATTTTTGATAAACGTATCCTTCAGTTTGATTGATGATAAATCTTAACTCTTTTATTTGGATAGATTTCGTTTTCAGCCAATCTGTAAGCTGCTGTTAATTTGGTTATCCCCATAATTATCAATTACTTCAAAAATATCTATGTTATTCATAAGCATTATTCTTTGTTTCTTGTTTAACTCTTTTAGGTGTGTTACACTGCTTCTGTACTTTAGTACTAGTGTTAGTCTCAAATGAAGTTATGAGCCAGTAACTTCATTTTTTTTTCAAGTTTTAACTTGAGTTTTATCTTCATCGCTTTTTTTGTTGCATTAGTTGAAATTTTATTCAGTAGTTTTCAATGTTAGTCTTAGTGTTTATTAGTATGGCTAGTACCATTTTGTCGAAGTTTCAACTTTTTTTAGTTTCCTTTTTTTTGTAGAATTTTTCATCAGAAACACCTGTTCCTACTGAACCCACTGCTACTGCCATCAAACCAAATCCTGTTCCAAGTCCTAAGATGCTAGTACAGGTACAGCAAAAACAATGTTGAAATAATCAGAATTAAATTCTTTTTTCATTTTATACCCTAAAATAATATTTCTGTAAATTAACTTTTTACTTCCCTTGTTGCCACAAACCATTCTAGACTTAATTTTAAAGGTATGCAGTTCTTCGTAAATAATTAATCGTGTATTGTTTACAGCTTCTAACATTTTTTTACCTGATGAAATTTTCCTTCAATAGTCAAGTAAATTTTAGTATCAGATATTAACTTTAGCTGGAAGAGTGACAGCCTTACATCAAATTCTTCTTCAACTTTTAAACATCTTCTTGTGAAATATTATTTACTCTACATAATAAGTTCTTATTCATATGACTTTTAGGAGAAAGCACTTATGATTAAGCTTCCATCACTCTGTAAGTAAAAAGTAAACCTTCAGTGTCTTTATCTAGTCTTCTTCCAACAGGCTAAATCCTTTTCTTATAACCCATTCAGGAAGTGCAAGTCCACAATAAAGCTGCTTCTCTTGTATCTTCGAAGGTCAGTTATATAACCAGCTTTTTATTCATAATATAATATCTAATTCCTTTATATTCTAATCTTTCGCCATTATACCGATTACACTGGGTGAATATTCATCTATATTATCCTTTAGCTGAAATAATTATAAGAGCCATTAACCTTAATTTCTTTTGCAGAAATAATTTCTCTTTGACTTTTCTACTTCCTATACCACATCTCTACTAAAAACTATTCAATCTCATTATTCTTCTACCTTTTACCATTTTTATATTCATAAAATTCAGCCACACCATCATTAAATATGTATACAGCATAATCCTTTCCAAAACACCATCTTTACATGCAACTCTTCTCTTTCTTCACCATTAGCAAAATAGCAGATAGATGCTCCATTTTTCTTTCTATTATTTTACAGAAGAAGCCCTTTATATCACCATTAGCAGAATTTTGAGCTTCCATATCTCACTATCATTAGTTAAATTTATTTTATCACCATTAGCCAGTTACCAATAGCATATTCCATTCCATACATGTTTTTGTGAATAAACCCTATTTTTCTTCCATTCTGGATATCTAATAAGACCATTTTAGTATTTAGAAGTATCTTTTAATTAAATATATCTTTTAAAAGTAGTAGTATATCTTTCAGCTATTCTTAGGCTTTTAAGTCATAAGAAGAAAATCATTTGTAATTAATTTTTCTCCCAAAACTTCCCACTGTCATTAAAGAATTTTTCAGTTATCTTATTATCATTCATTTCAAATTTACCAGTTTCATTCTCATTAATAGACTAAATTATAGATTTTTCTTTCTCAATTTTTATCATATAATCTTTATAGAAAGGTCTTACATCATCTAAAATTACAGTTCTTTTCATTTCACTAATGATTAAATTATTCTAAACTTTCTTTTAGAATTGTTCCCCAGGTTTAGTAGTTTCTTCCAGTTTTATTTCTTCTTTAGCTTTCTTTATCTTTCACTTGTTCCAATTAAAATTAAATAGATTTTTCACTATTAATCTTTTTTTCTTTTGACAATTTTTGCAAACTGAATAACCAAAACTAACAGTAAAAGCAACAAAATCGAAACTATTAGAAGAATAAGAAATTACGTAAAGTCCTTCTTCATTTCTATCATCTCCACTAAAGGAAAATTTGGATTTGTTCAGCTTATTTAAAGTAAAGTAAGTTAAAAGCTAGGAGTTAATGAAATCAAATAAAATCTAAAGAATGAAACAGAAATATATTTTCCAGCTTCCACCACAGGTAATTTAACAAATAAAATAATGTAGAGAAGATAATAAAATATTATATTTCCTATATTAGAATATAGTAAAATATTTTTATTTTTAATTACACTTCCTGAATATACAGCGTCATAAAAGCTATAAATAAAAATACCAGAGAACAACAAAATAGCTTGAATATTTTAACTCCTTTGCTGAATTGGTTACAGAATACCTAGGCCTCCTTTAAAAACCTATAGAATAACTTCCAAATTGGAATTTTAACAGAGAAAACCGCAAGAAGAAAAAGTATTTAATATTGCTATAACTCCTCCAATACTACCAAATAAATTTTCACTGCCCTTAGGAATATTATTAATAGTTCATTCGTCTTTATTTCAAATCTTCAGTCTTTTAAAACTCTTATCTTTGAAGTTAGACATAGTTGAGTCTATAGTAGCTTAAAATCAAATTTTCTTTAAGAAAATAGAAGTAGTAATCTAATTTTCATTTAAAGTTGAAGATACATCCTTCATTTTCTTTGTTTGTGTATAACTAAATTATCTTTTTAATTCAGCTAACTTTGTTTTATAGTTTCAGCGCAACAGAGATTAACACTTTCTCTCAGAATCAGCTGTAGCTGTTAACTTTTCAAATCTGGAAAGTACTAAAATCCCACCATCTTCTAAAAGCCTAATAATACATATAATTTGTCATTGACATTGATTTCTCCACTCCTTTTTATAAAAAGATTTCAACTAATTATTAGAATCACGAAGAACTTGAATTCCATCCACTGTAGATTATTACTACAGATATTTATTATAGTATAAACTTAATGATTCCAAGTGATAAATAAGCATTTGTTACAGCTGTTATGAAATCAGAAATATAACAAAGAGCAAAAGTTCCGGTAATTCCAAGTGTAGATATTTGTGTATTTTCATATCTCTATTTAGACTAGCATATACATTAAGTTCCTGCAAAAGTTAAGAATGCCAAACCAAAAAAGCATATAAATATATTCATTTGGAAAAAGTTAGTCTTCCTCCACCTAAAAACCAAAAATCCAGTAATAGATATAATAGGAACAATATCACAGAATAGCTAGGAATAGCTCCTCATTCCTAAAAGTGTTCTTTTCTTCAGGAACAGATTTCAATATCTTTATTGAGGTTATCAACTTTATTTGATACATCTTTTAAAGTTTCATTATTCAGCATTAAAGAAGGAGTTTCTGCTAATATGTTATGGAATTCATCTTCTTAAAATTTTAGAAACTTCTGTTATTTTTTTTTTAGGTTCAGGAGCTTCTATATTAGAATTTTTAATTCAGCTAACTTAGACTTATAGCCTTTGCAATATTTTGTGGTGCGCATATTTTCTGAATCAGCTGTAAAGCGCAATTTCGCAACCCGGAAAAGATAATAAAATTGTAAGCTATTTCTAAATATTTGCCATCAGTGATATAGTTTTTTGTTGCATAAGTTTCCAATTAAAAAGTTATTAACATTGTCATTATATCAATTTTATCTGCTTATAGCCTTTTATTTGTATTAATATCTATTTTAACATAAAATTTTCTGTTTTTTCCATCCATTTATATTTTATGAGATCATTGCTTTTCCAACTGCAACAAACAAAATCTAATAAATTATTTTTCAACAGTTTCGGGTTCACTTGACTTTTTTATTTTACTTTACCCCATATTATGAATTTTTACATGTTTTTTTTATTTCTTTGTCTCCTAAGATGGGATTATCCAATCTAAAGGAAAACTTTGTGAAAGTATTTTTATTTTTACTTTGTTTTTATATTCAGTATTGTGGTTCATCACGAAATATGTAATATATCTAACCATAAGATTCTAGTTCTTTTTGCATTTTGCGCCACCAAGTTCGCCTATTTCACCCATTCTATAAATTCAAGAATGAAATACTGACACAAATAAATAATTAGTATTCTCTATTAATTTTCTGAAAAATAAAAGTCTTTCCATTTGTCTGTTCATTCCAAAGTTTAAAATTAAGTTGAGAGATTTCAAGTATGAGCTCCATGAATTTCATTCCATCAAAGCCAAGTATTTTTTAGCTTTCTCTCTATTAAAAGCCTCTTCAAAAGTTTTAAAATTTATCTAGTTCTTTCTTCAGGAAATTTCAATATTTCATTCTTTAAAACCAGCATGGTGAATCTGTAATTACAAGGCACATCATATTTATGAATTCCATTAGCCATCTTAGTAAGTCCTTCAATGAAGCTTACATTGTCTACTCCAACTTGATTTTCTTAATTTTCCACTTTCTTCTCAACCGCTGAAGCTTCCAACAATTATAAGTCCTACACCACGTGAAGTATCATACCGGTACCAATCAATTAAATTCTGAGTGACATAGCCATCATCTCAATAAGAGGAAACGCAACCATAGGGGCAAACTATTCTATTTTTATATGTATATTTTTATTTTAAAATCTGTAAAATATTAATTTTTTCATATACTTTAAAATTATTAACAGGGTTGTTATTAGCCAGTTTAACGGACAAAATTACACCATGTACCTGCTAAACTCACTTCGTTCAAACACAGCGAGATTTACCTTGGCTCATTCTATTTAATTTATCCTAAAATTGAATGTAACTCTTTATTTTCTTATTAGTATTTACATTAAAAATATAATAAAGCAATAAGCCAGCTAGTCCCGGATGAGATAATTAAAGTGACATTCATCTAGCACAGCCCACCCATCGTATCAGAGGAAATATTATATATGATCTGCAATCTATAAAATTATCTTTTAACAAAAGAGCAAACAGCTGCCAAGCAAATAAGTCCTACAACAGTAATTTTAAAGCTGCAAAGTTCTTACAACAGGAAGATTACTGAATTTTTACATACAACTATAATTAGTCATTATTATTATAGACGGTAGAAACAACACTGTGTTGCAATGGCTGGGAGTTTATAGTTTGTGCACTTATAGCTTCATATGAGTTGCTAAATTTATTGATATATGTGCCTGGAGTTATTTGGGAGAAACAGCAACAATATCCGCAACTCTCACTAAAATTTATTCATTTATTAACATCAACAACCATGTTGAGCAAGAGAAGTATTGCATAATCACCGAAACCAAAAGTCCAACTTTAAAAAATACTTAAAAATAATTTTAAATACATCATTGAACATCATCTTTCTTTTTTTCTTTTTTTAGATTTTCTTAAATAAAAATAGATATTTCTAACATCATAGTAAGCAATTATTATAATAACTGGTGAAACTCTCAAGTATTTAATTAATATATAAATTATAATAGGAAAAACAGTTATATCTATTTATATTAGCAGACTTAGCTATTCTATATACAGAAATTAATATATGAGCTACAGTAGCTGGTTTAATTACTAAAAAACAGCAACAACTATAGTAAGGAGCCCCATATTAATAAAATTTGACTTCAAAATAGCATTTTCAAAAAGAAGGTAGAACAGCTCAGCATTCCTGCAAACATCCCTAAAAATCCTGCTATTTTATATCCTGTTATAAGAGATATATTTACAGCAAGAACTCCAGGTATAGATTGAGCAATAGCCATTCCATCTACAAATTCTTCTTCTTCAGTCATTTTTTACTTTACTATTTCATCTCTATCAGAGAAAAGCATGTAGCCTCCTCCTGATAGTAAAAGCACCTATTTTAAAAAAAATAGTGATAAAAAATATCTATAAATCTTATTTTTTCATTCCTTAGCTCTTAGATCTGTAAAATAAATAACTTCTTTAAAAATATCATGCAGCTGCCTCTATTTCACTTTGATTTATAAATAGTAGAACTTCTATCTTTTCTATGATTTTGTACTATTAGTATCTGTTCATAGTTAGGCTTACTTGTCGCAACTACTATGTCAAGATTTTTCTTTTCCAATTTTTTTTTTTAAAGCATATTCAATGATATTATTAGTTTCGCCGCAAAGTCAACAAGCAATTGATTTTTCTTTCTATTTCAAACAGAATATCAGATTCTCTAATCAGTTCCCATTGTTAAATTTAAATCAGATTTTTTAATTTTATCTTGATATTCCTTTTAGGCTCCTTATAGTCTATGTTTGTTGTGTTTTATAAAATATTCGTATCTTTAAACTTTTCATCTTACCTTTCGTTACACATGAATTGCAGAATCGACAGAAATAAATTCTTTAAGTCCATCAGAACATTGTGACTTGTATCCACTTACCAAAGGTATTTGTGCTCCTAAATCAACAGCAGCTTGAGTAAGGGAATATCCCATATTTTTCCACTTGGATTTATTTGAAAGGTATCTTTATAGTCTATATCTTCTTGTTCTACCACTCTGTGATAAGAAGTTCTTATCTTTTAGAGCATCTCTAAAATTATCAAATTTTAGAAGTTTATGTCATGTCTTTAATAAATTATATCATCAATTTCTGCCTTTTCATTCTCTCCCTTAGCTTCATAATTACAAGCAAACCTTCATTTGTACTATAAATCTATAGCTAAGGGGAAAGTTTTTAATTTATTTATATTTTCATTAAGAATAGGATTTTCATACATATTTACATTCATTGCAAGTATAAAATACTGGTTTTCTTAATGAAACAGCCGAAAGAATGTTGAAAGCATGTCATCTGCAATTCCATTAGTAACTTACCAATATATTATATGTTGCAGTAAAACCAGACTGCCCAATCAGAAAGAGAAGCTACAACCACTTTTTAGTAGAGGATTTTATCCCACATATCGACACAGACTTATTTCTTGAAAGAGTCTCAGAGTAAATACTCCTATTATATTTGTGGCATTTTCTGTCATTACTACTTTCACATTGTAACCTTCTTTCTTGGAAGAGAGATACTATGCTTGCAGATTTAAATGCACCTCCTGTAACTCCTACTTCAAAATGTTTTTCATCTTCTTCTCTTCCTTATAATACTATCTCTTTGAAACAATTCTCAATTTCAGAAATATCAAAAACTTTGGAGATTTTAAATCATGAAATCAAAATTGTTATATCATTCAAATATTCAAAATATGTTGTAGAAAACATAGTCATTAATTTCTTGACGAATATAATGAAAGCCTTTCACCTTTATTTATAAGAGCTGTACAGCTTCATTCCATTTTATCCATTTTAAATCTATAAATCTTTGCTGGCCTTATTAGCATTTTTAATTTCTAGTCATATTATCAAAAAATTTCATACTTAACTACATCATCAAAATCTTCTATTATTTTCATTTATAACTTGATCATTTCTTCAAATTTCTTTTTCTGAATAAAAAATATTTTAAATCTACTCTACATTTATATGATTTTTTTCAGTATCTAAATTGAAAGTGAATCTAGAATAACATTTCTATATTTTTACAACTCAATATTATGTTTTAAAATTTTTTCTCAAAATTTTAGTTGCTTTCAACACACTCCAGTATCTTTTTTCGTAACTTCTTCCAAGTTGAGCTGTTAACAAGAAATTTCATCACCTTTATCTTCAACAATTTTGTAAATCTTCATCTGTTTTAAATACTTTTCTTTTCTTTTAAAAAGAAACAGCTTTAAACCCATTAAACTCCTCCTTGAGATTTATAAAATTTTCAATAGATTATATCAAAAACAAAAATAAAACTATTTACTTTTTGTAAAAACTCTCTATATTCTGTGTATATAGGACAGCAAACTATTGTAATAAAAAATACAGCAGGAGAAAAATAACTAATTTTAAAAACGACACAGCACATAAAAAAGCAAATGTTGCTGTACTACTGAAGAAATACAAATTTTATAGCAGTAGTAATAATATTTTCAATCTAATTTAATATAGTTTAATATATAAATAGTAGTAAAAAAGAAGTTTACTCCTGAAGAAATTGATGTAGCTAATGCTAAACCTTTATGTTGAAAAATTTTTAATAAATAGATAATGAAAACTATTCATAATAATAGCTATAATTGAAAATTTGGTAGTCTTTATTGTCACCCATAGTATAGCATCCACTAACTAATTGAACTCAACATAAAAGATAAGACCTAGTGAATAATAAAGTAGACTGAAGTAATTTAACAGTATCTCATTAAATTTTCCATACTAGTAGATAAGTTTTATAACATCTTTTTGAAAAAATACAAAAACAAACTTAGTATAGTTAGAAAATTTAAGAATTGATAGTTGATACTAGTCTTCATTTGTATCTTTCTTATCTCCAGTATTGGCTGCTGCCTTTTGATATACTTGAAAAGTACATTGAGATAGTTACTCCCAAAAACTCCAACAGGGAAGTAAGTAAACTCTACTGCATTTTCATGCAGTTACAGAACCAGCCACCAGAAGGCATACGATCAACTATAGTATTAATCTCTGTTTCCTGCAAAAACTCCTACATGCTATAGGAATTAATTTTATACCTCAACAATTTAACAATACATATCTTTAAAATCTATTTTACGAATGAATAAGACTTTAGTGGTTTTACAAATGGGAAATAAGTACAACCAAAAATTGTAAAACTCCCAATCTATTAAAACTCCATAAGCTTAATGCATCTATACTAAAATATTTAGTAGTCACTACAGCTGAAAAAGATTATAGATAAATTGGAAAAATATTGGAAGTTGAGGCAGGTATAGCGAAGTGTCCAAAAGTTGATGGTAAAATTAAGATCCCATCACACCACAGACAAAGATATAAACAGGGAGCAGAAAGACATAATTTTTAAAAGTCTAGATGCTACCATTTTTAACTCCGTCACTAAAAACCAACAAACTATAAAATCCAATAATATAACTTGATTAATCATCAATACACTTATTAGAAAACTAAATAAGAAGGTAACATTTAGAACGGATATATATCTCTTCTACTTCTTTCCTCTCCTTCCTCTTTTTCTTTTATGATAGAGGGAATACAGATTTCAAGTAACTTCCCTAAAAGTTACCTGAAAAAAATACTTATTTTAAATGCACTAGGTCATGCATCTGTTAAACAGAGGTCTAAAAAAAATAGGCCACTAGAGTTCCTTCCAAAAGTCCTAGTAATTCATTTATCATTGTTATTACTATATTTATAGATTTTTTAACATTTTCTTTATCTTCTCCTGTCAACAATGTTTATTTAGCATCTTTTATACAATCTTGTAAAATAGCTAAAAATATAGATTAAATGCAGTTTATTTTCTGTTTAAAATAAATCAATGCTTTCAATTTTTGGTATTATATTTTTACTTCAATATGTTATCCATAATTTCTTTGATATCATATATTGTTTTTATTAAATTTAATTCCATACTCAGACATATCAACTTCGAATCAAAATATTTTTATAGACATCAAAAATATCATCAGTTGTGAAATGAAGTTAAATCGTGATCTTTAGCTATTTTTATAGTTCTTTTTGCTTTTCACCTCTTGAATAGAGATGTTAAACTTTTTCAGTTTAGCAACCTTAGAGTCAATTCTTTGAAATAATGTATGCCCTCTAATCTTCTCTAAGATTTGTCTTTATCACTATCTAAATTAAGTAAATTTAAAGTTTTATCTCAGTAACTCTGAGCTATTATTATAGTCTGATTTTTATTCTCAATATTTTTCTTCTGAAAGCTAGAACTTCAAATATTCACCTATAAGCTGAGAAATATTTATATCAGAAATCATCATTTTCTCGATTAAATTTAGAAGTAGTCAAAAGTCATTCTCAAAATTATTAACTTTTACTACTAGTTCTTCCATACTTCATCTCTTTTTGCAAATATCATCTATCTACATCAGCTTGAATAGTAGCTTTTAACTCATCTATTGAAGAAAATTTCTTTTTCTTTTCTCATATTTAACAATTTGCATATACATTTTCACCATAAACTTCTCTATCAAAATCTAATATATGTACTTCAAACTCATTTCTTGTTTTAATGTTGGATTATAACCAAATGTTAACTACTCCACATAGAACTTTTGAATTCTTATCAGAAACTTGTAAAAAGTCTCATATATACCAGAAGGAGGATATAATCCATTATTATCCATCTTTATATTTGTAGTAGGAAAACCTAATTGTTCTAGCAATTTTTTCACTAAGTAACTTCTCCTATAACTATCATGAGGATGATCTCAAAAAGCTTTAATAGCTCCATCAAAATCAGAATTAGTAATCTTATTGCTGACGAACTTACAAGCTCTCCATCTAAAGTTACAGGTGGCAGTTCATTAACTATATTGTAATTTCACAGATACTCTAAATCTTCTGCTGTACCAAGTCCACCCCTTACCAAAAAGAAAAATTAAAACCTACAAATATTTCTTTTTACTTTTTAATTTGTAAAAATTCTAACAAATTCTAAGGTGTATATTCCAAGAAATTTTTATCCACTTTTATGTATAACAACATCTACTCCCTAAAGATTCAAGTAGATAAAGTTTTTCTTCATTTGTAGTTTATATAATCAAATTTTCTTTTCAGGAAATAAAATCTAAAGGGTGTTTTTCAAAGGTAAAAACAACAGCTTTCTTAGAATTTTTCTAGCTGCTTTTTATGGTTTCATTTATAAAGCTTTTTATGTCCATAATGTACTCCATCAGAAATTTCCTCCTATGGCTACATAAGTATCTTCAAATTCATATTTGATGTCAGTATATCATTTACTACTATCATTATTTTTGCTTCTAACTATTTTTCTTCTAAAAGATTATTATAAATCTCTTCTATTCTTTCTAAAAACGATTTCTTATGCCCAGACTTAGATATATTTATCATATTCAAGCAAACTTGTAAAGAATCTTCTGGATTATTTAGTCTTAACATAGCTGCTTCTTTTTAAAAACATCTGTTAGACTATTAGACCAAGTTTTTCATCTATATACTTTATCATTTTTATTTGATAATTTCCAGTATTTAAAAGTTTTTGTTTTCATTAGCAACTTCCCAATTCATCTCTCAATTGTTTTATTTTTAAATTTTTAATAATAGTGATTTCTTCATATTCAAAAATATTTTAGAGCATCTATTGAAACAAGTATGTCCATAATATCTTCTGAGTTTCTAAGTATACTAAAAATTTTATTCTTTTTAATAGTTCTTAAATATTTTCTTTTTGACAATAATATATTATAAATTTTATCTGCTAATTTTATTGTCAACAGAAAAATCTAAAGAGTATTCTTTCTAGGATCTTTAATATATCCACAGCTCAAAAAGAAACCTCTTAAATAACCTTTAAATATTTCATCATTTTGAATGATATCAAGAAAAGAGAATTTAAAGCTTTCTAAAAATTTTTAGCCTTTTTGTTTATACAAAGTTATAACATAAATTCTGTGTTCAGTAAATGTTATAGAATATTTTATTCAAATTGTAAAGAACTAGTAGCCTTAATTAAAGAATAAAGTCTTTTTAGCTAAAATGGAATTTCCATTTCACTTTTATTCCCTCTTCTACTGAAATTTGCTTTATTTTCAAAAATAGACGATATTTTCAAGCTAAACATTCTAAATTAGTAACAGGAATTTTTGTGTACTTTTGTTTAACATTAGAACTATAAGACACAAGCCTACCTCCCTATTTTGCTTCTGTAGCCCAATTCTACCTATATTTATGTTTATATTTAAATTTACATCTTCAAGTTTAACTCGTATTTTTCATTATATCTGCTAAAATTTCTGAGTATTTTTCAATAGAACTTTTCTTACTTCAAAAAATTAATTCATCATGTACTTGTAATAATAGAGCTATATCATCTTTATCTTTTTAAAAGTTTTCATAGACTTTAAGTATAACTTTTTAAGAACTTCAGCTGCTGTACCTTGTATAACAGTGTTAATCTGCCATTCTTTCAGCTTGAGCTTTTATAGTTTTATTTTTAGAATCAATACCACTTTATATATCTTTTTCTACCAAAAAGAGTCTTAACATAGCCATGCTCTTCTCCAAACTCTATAACTCTTTTTCAAAAGTTGTAACTCTTAGGGTATTGTTCAAAATATTTCTTTTATATATTCCGAAGCATCTTTTTACAGGTATTTTTAATTTTTAGCCAAACCAAAGGCTGTTTTTCCATAGATTATACTAAAAATTAATAATCTTAGCAATAGTTCTTTGTTTTCTAGTCACATCATCAGAATCTGATAAGTTGAAAAATTCTTCTGCAGTTAAATCATGCAAAATCTTTTCTTTCTCTATATGCTTCTATTAGATTTTTCATCTTTAGACATAGAAGTGCACTCAATTCAACTTGAGAATAGTCTATACTCATTAAAAACTTTTTTCCTTCTGCAACAAAACCTTCTTTATTTTAATTCCATCATCTAGTCTTACAGGAATATTTTGTAGATTAGGCTCAGATGAAGAAGTCTTCCTAGCTGCAAAACTCTATTTTGATTAAAACTTGTATGTATCCTTGAATTAGAGTCAACTAGATTAGGTAGAGTATCTACATAAGTAGTTTTTAACTTATTAAGTTTTCTATAGTCAAGAAGTAATCTAGTTATATATATCCATAACTTTCAAGTCTTCTAAAAACCATTACATCTGAGAATAACCTGTTTTAGTTTTCTTACTACTAGGTAAATTCATTTTTACAAATAGTATATCTCCCAATTGTTTTTGGGGAATTTATATTAAACTCTTCACCAGCTTCTCTTGCAGATGGCTTTTTTCAATCTTAGCAAGTTCTTTTTCTAATTCTAAAGAATAGTTTTTAAAGTAAGAAATATCTATTTTAATCCCTTTTCTTTTCCATTAGAGATAGAACAGGATTAGAGTATTTTCATTTTTGAATTAAGATGTCATAAAGTTCCTCTTTATGTAGTATATGATTTATTTCATCATAGATAGCTAAGATACCTAAACCTATCTTAGACAAGTATCCTGCAAACTCACCAACTAATAGAGTCTCTATATGAGCTTTTTCCAAAAGTTATTTTTAAAGTCTTTAGCATCAACATTAGAATACTCAATGGGGATAAAAACATCCATCTTAGTTTGAGAGCTAATTAAAATGGTATGCTATCATCATATCCATATACATAGACTTAAAAGTAAAGCTCAAATTTAATAAAAGTTTTAAAATTATATGAAATGAATTTTACATCAAGTTCAGATATAAAGCTCATTAAAATATTTTTATCTATATTTTTAGAAAAGTAAGCCTCCATGATTTAAAGGAAAATATAAATCTTTTTCTTCAGTAGATAAAATTATACCTAATTCTTCATAGTAGATAGAAGCAATTTTTATAGTTATTCAAGTATTCTTTTTGTTCATTTAAAAGAGTTTCGCTATCAATAATTAAAAGCTCTCTATTAGAGAAATTTATATTAAGTTCTTTTTCATATACAATTTCTTTTTCAACTTTTTCAACTTCTTCAACCTTATCAAAAAGTGAAAAGTAAAACAGGCTTATGGTCAGAATTAGAACTTTGAGTTTTTCTTCTAAGTTCAACTTTTTATGAACATTTTAAATTCTAAAATTTTTGCAAAAGTTCATATAGTTTTTCTTTGTCCATAGAATATTTTAAATTTTCTTCTTCAACATTAATATCTAAATTTGTAAAGATTTTTGCTAGTTCTCTACTTAAAAAGCTATATCTTTTTCATTTGTAAGATTTTTATAAGAGTAATACAATACCTTTCTATATTTTTAAGTCATCTATATTTTCATATATTTTTCTAGACTATCATATTTAGAAAATATAGCTAGAGCTTTTCTTTCTCCTATCTTTGTTACTCCCTGGTATACCATCACTTTTATCACCAATAAGTCCAAATAAATCAGGAATCTTTTTCAGGAACAACTCCTAAGTAGTTTACAACATCTTCAGCTGTTCTTAACATTCCAAATTTTCACCTTCTGTACCTTTTTCCAAGTAAGGCACAGTTATTCTTCTTTCAACTAATTGAGATAGATCTTGTCACCTGTAACAATTATAACTTCAAGATCATCTTAGCTATTTTTAGCTATGTCCCAAGCACATCATCAGCTTCATAAGATTCTATTCTATATCTATTATATTAAAAAGCATCTAAAACTTTCTCTATTCTAGAATTTGAGCAACTAAATCTTCAGGAGTAGATTGTCTATTAGATTTATAGTCACCCTATATTTCAGTTCTTTTCAGTGAAGATCTTTTCACATCAAAAGCAGCTGCCATATAGTCAGGATTAAATTCTTTTTATTATACTCAATAGAGTATTAATAAAACCATAGACAGCCCTGTTGGTTCATTCTTAGTTCTAAAAATTCATATTTGCAAAGTATGCTCTATACATTATCGCACTTACATCTAAAAGCACAGCTCTTTTTCATAAAATATCACCTTATTAATTTTTATTTTTATTATACTTTAATATTATATCACATAGAGATAAAATATAGAATAAACTTTGTCCTATTATATAAAGAATTTTTCATAAAATAAAACTTAGAATAGTAGTAAAGAAAATATTATGTTAAAAATATAGTTTATTACTTTAGTAAAAATATTTGACAAATAGAAATATGGGAGTATAATAATAGTTGAATAAGAATTCAATCGAAAATTAAAAGGAGTGATAAATATGAAGTTAAATTTAAAAATTGATGGTATGGGTTGTGAACACTGTATTAAGTCTGTTAGAGAAGCACTTGAAGGAATAAGTGGAGTAAAGTGATAGATGTTAAAATTGGTTCAGCAGAAGTAGAAGCAGAAAAATGATAGTGTATTAAATGAAATAAGAGAAAAACTAGATGATGCAGGTTATGATTTAGTTTAGTTTTCTTTTTCAAAAGGAAACTAAGGTGAGTATTATGGAAAATGATATAAAATCAGGAGCAGAGCTGGATAATAAACAAGAAGAGATAACAAGAAATTAGAATTAAAAAAATTGATGGTATAAGTTGTCAAGCTCTGTGTTGTAAAGATAGAGAAAAATTATCAAGAACTGAAGGAGTTGAAAAAGCTCTTGTTAATATTTCAAATAATATGGCTGATATAGAATATGATGAAAAAGAAATAAAAAGCTAGTGAAATTATGAAAATAATTGAGAAGCTTGATATACTCCAAAAAGAAGAGAGGATTTAAAAAGATAAAGAAGAAGCAATTAGAGCAGAAAAAATGTTAAAATCAGAATTAACAAAAATCAAAAATTGCTATAGTTTTTATCTTTTAATACTTATGTATATTTCAATGAGCCATATGTTTGGATTACCAGTGCCTCATATAATTTATCCTGTTGATCATATATTTAATTATGTAGCTATACAATTTATTATAGCTGTAACTGTAATGATAATTGGAAAAAGATTCTATAAGGTTGGTTCTCAGACAATTGTTTATGTTAAGTCCTAATATGGATAGTTTAGTAGTTGTTGGAACAAGCTCAGCTTTTATATATAGTTTATATAAGTTATAAAAATATTTGCTGACAATAACATACATTTAATGCATTCTTTGTATTATGAGTCTGCTGCATGATAATAGCCTTTGTTATGTTAGGAAAAATATTTAGAAACTTTAAGTAAAGGAAAAGCTTCAGCAGCAATATTAGTAAATTTTCAAGCTAAAAAGCAAATATTATTAGAAATGGTGAGATAGTTGAAATAGATATAAATGAAGTTTCAAAAAGGTGATATAGTTTTTATTAAACCTGGAGAAAAATTCTGTTGACGGAACAATAATTGAAGGACATCTTACTATAGATGAAGCTATGATAACAGGTGAAAGTATTCCTGTTGAAAAGCTTGAAAACGATAAGGTTTATAGTGGAAGTATAAATAAAGACGGAGCCTAAAAGTTGTTGTAAATGCAACTGAAGGGAAACTCTTATATCAAAAATTGCTAAATTAGTTGAAGATGCTCAGATGACAAAAAGCACCAATAGCAAGACTTGCAGATAAAGTTTCATTGATATTCGTTCCTACTGTTATTTTTATTGCAATTTTGCAGCTTTTACTTTGGTGGTTTTTAATAAAATATAATGTAGTATCAGTTAGTCAAAAATCATTTTGAATTTGTATTAACTATCTTTTATATCAATTTTTAATCATTGCTTGTCCTTGTTCATTGGGATTAGCAACCCCTACTGCACAATGGTAGGAACAGGAAAAAGAGCAGAACTAGGTATTTTAATAAAAATCTGGAGAAGCTTTTAGAAAAATTGAATGAAATTGATACTATTGTTTTTGATAAAAACAGGAACATTGACAGAAGGAACACTGAAAGTCATAGATATTGTAAGTATAGACAATGCTTTTATCTAAAGATGAAATATTAAAAATAGCAGCTTCTATGGAAGTAAACTCAGAACACCCTTTTAGGAAAGGCAGTATATGATGAAGCAAAAGAAAAATGTAGAGCTTTTATGATGTAAAGAAATTCCTATCTATATCAGGTAGAGGAGTTATAGGGAAGTAGAAGAAAAATATTTATTAGGAAATAAAAATTATTAATTGATAATGGAATTAGTAATTTGCATGAAGAAGAAATCCATAAATATGAATTAGAAGGAAAACAACTATACTACTGGCTGATCAAGAAAAACTAATAGCTTTTATAACACTTGCAGATGTTGTTAGAAATGAAAGTATAGAACTTATTCAAAAGTTAAAAAGAAAATATAAAAACTTATATGCTTACAGGTGACAATGAAAGAACAGCGAAAGTTATTACAAAAAGCTAGGGTATAGACGATGTTATTGCAGAAGTTTCTCCTGAAGATAAGTATAAAAAGTTAAAGATTTACAAGAACAGGGTAGAAAAGTAGTTATGGTTGGAGATGGAGTAAATGACTTCCAGCACTTGCTCAAGCAGATGTTGGAATGGCAATAGAAGTGGGACTGATATTGCAATAGAAAGTGCTGATATAGTTTTAATGTCCAAAGATATAGAAACTATTTTAACTGCCATAAGATTGAGTAAGGCAACTATAAAAATATAAAAAGAAAATTTATTCTGGGCATTTTTCTATAATAGTTGTGGTATTCCAATAGCAGGAGGTTTATTATATTTATTTACAGGTCATCTATTAAACCCAATGTTAGCAGGTCTTGCTATGGGCTTGAGTTCTGTCTCAGTTGTAACTAATGCTTTAAGGTTGAAAAGATTTAAATAAAAATAAAGGAGTTGTTGCATTCAACAACTCCTAATTTTTAATCTAATTCACTTAAAATAACAGGCTTACCATCAATAATAGCTATACTATGCTCAAAATGAGCTGATCTTTTTTCCCGTCTCTTGTAATAATAGTCCAACCATCAGGAAGCATTGCTATCTTATAAGTTCCAGCATTAACCATAGGTTCAATTGCTAAAACCATTCCATTTTCTATTTTTAAGCCTCTACCTTTTCACCATAGTTTGGTATCATAGGTTCTTCATGTAGTGCTAAAGTCAACTCCATGTCCTGCAAAAATCTCTTACAACAGAAAAATCATTTTGTTCAACAAAGGTTTGAATAGCATGACCTACATCACCTAGTCTATTTCCAGCAACAGCAGTTTGAATTCCAATTTCTCTTGCTTTTTCTGTAACTTCTAAAAGTTTTCTACTTTCATCATCAATAATACCTATAGCAAAAGTTCTAGCAGAATCTCCATAGTAACTGTCCAATTCTGTTACAGTATCTAGACTTACAATATCTCCTTCTTTGATAACTCTATCTCCAGGAACTCCATGAACAACTTCTTCATTTACAGAAATACAAGTTGCAGCTGGGAAAGTACTATAAACCCTTCAACTCCAATACAAGCAGGTCTTGCTCCACAGCTTCTGATATATTCATCAATAATTCTGTCAATTTTCTAGTTGTAATTCCAGGTTTTTAAATATGGAGGAATAATATCAGTGTAGATTTTTAGCTATAATTTGATTAGCTTTTTCTTATTCCTTTGATTTCATCTAATGTTTTAATTAACTTCATTTATACCCTTTCTTTAATAGTCCCCTTTTACTCTCAATTATCCTAAGATTTTATAGATATCTTGTGTGATATCTTCTAATTTCTTTGTTCCATCAATTTCAGTTACTTTTATTTTGTGCTTTATAGTAATCTAAAAACAGGGGCAGTTTGATTATGATATGTTTCTAATCTTTTTACAACAACTTCTTCAGTGTCATCTGCTCTTTGAACTAAATCTTCTTCTTTTTTTCATCAACTGGTGGATTAAATTTAATATGATAAATTTTACCAGTTACTTTTGAAGTTCTTCTTCCAGTAATTCTTTCGATAATATCAGCATCAGGAACATTTAAAGCGATAACTTTTTCTATTTGTTTTCCTAATCTTGTTAAGATTTCATCTAAGGCTTTTTGCTTGAACAACAGTTCTTGGGAAACCATCCATTATAAAACCCTTTTTCACAATCTTTTTTTCAGCTAATCTTTCTTCAACTAATCCATTAACATTCATCAGAAACTAATTGTCCTGCATCCATAAATTTTTTTAGCTTCAAGTCCCTAATTTTGTTTTGATTAGCAACAGCAACTCTTAATATGTCTCCTGTTGAAATTTGAGGAATTCCATATTTATCTACACAATTTTTGCTTGTGTATCTTTCTCCCAGCACCAGGTGCTCCAAATAATACTAAATTACATCAACCATCTCCTATTTATTTTTTACGCCTTTATATTATACATCAATTTCTTTGAAATTAAAAATTAATTTTCTTTTTCAATCTCATTTAAATTAGGTTCAATTATTAAATCATGCTCTTCATTATATTTATATGTTTTTCTAGTCCTTTTATTAAAAGAGTATTTATTTTCTAAAACCCTATTTTTCAAGTTTAGAGATATCTCCAACAAATTTACTTTCTCTAAATGGAAACCAATCTTTGCTTTTAATATTTTTCTTCTGTGTCAATATGTTTAATTATAGATTTCTTTATTCATAATTTTTTTCCACAGATTTCAGCAAACTCAGTTATGGCAACATATCTCATCACCTGATATATTAAAGACTTGTCCATAAAAGTCAGAATTTTCTACAGCCAACTCTATAGCAGAAGCTAGATCTTCTATATAGCCAAACTGAACTATATTATTTTCTTTATTTGGGATATAGATAGGTAGATTATATTTTATTCTTGAAAAATAATTTTCTTATCTAAGTTATTACCTATTCCATAAATATAGAAAGGACGGAATATAGTATATTTAAAATTATATAATCTTGAATTTTCAATAGTTCTCATTTCAGCTAGATATTTATTTTTTTGCATAGTCACTCCAAGCTGGATTTTCTCCTGTAGGATCATCTTCTTTAGCAGGACTTTCTGTTATATCAGTATAAACAGAAGCACTCACTGATTAAAAATATATTGTTTAAATTTATTTTTTTCATAACTCTTGTAAAAATTTCAACTTGTTCTTCTGTATATGCTGAAATATCAATAATAACATCTACTTCTATATTTTTTTAAAAATATTTTTCATTTCAGAAATGTTTTTTTCTATCTGCTTTTAAAAATAACATTATCTAAATTTTTCCTAATACCTCTATTTAAAACATAAACCTTATAATCTAAGAGTGCTACTTCTTTTCCGACAAACTGATTACCTCCCATAACTAAAAATCATAATCTAACCTCTTTTCATAAAAGTTTTATATCAGTTATATTATATCCTAAAAATTAGTTATTTTTTTCCAGTTAATGTACAATATTTTTCAAAATGCTAATTTGCTTTTTAATGATTTTTCTTCTGCAACCTTTTTTAAGAGTTTTTAATTCTAAATGTTCAGCAATTAATTCGGCTTTTTTTAGCTTCAATAACAGCTTTTTTTCATTATAAATAATATATCATAAAAAAATATCATAGTAAGAAAATTAGAGCTATGGTATAATAGAAAGGAATGAAAAAAATTATGGAGGTTATAAAATGATAGCAACAGCTAATCTTGGAATGAGATTTTCTGGTAGAAAATTATTTGAAGATGTAAATTTAAAATTTACTCCTGGAAACTGTTATGGAGTTATAGGTGCAAACGGAGCTGGAAAAGTCAACATTTGTAAAAATTCTTTCTGGAGAGTTGGGAGCAACTGAGGGAGAAGTTATATTTGATAAAAATAAAAGAATGTCTGTTTTTAAAAACAAGACCACTTCCAATATGAAGAAGAAGAAGTTTTAAATGTTGTTCTTATGGGAAATAAAAAGTTATGGGATATCATGGTAGAAAAAATGCCATCTATGCTAAGACTGATTTTACTGATGAAGATGGAATAAGAGCTGCAGAACTTGAAGGAGAATTTGCTGAACTTAATGGTTGGGAAGCAGAAACAGAAGCAGAAACTTTACTTATGGGACTTAAAATTGGAGCAGATTTACATCATAAACTGATGAAAAGAATTAACTGAGCCAGAAAAAGTTAAGGTTCTACTTGCACAAGCACTTTTTTAGCTGAACCAGATGTTTTACTTTTAGACGAGCCTACAAAACGGACTTGATGTAAAGGCAATAAGTTGGTTGGAAAAACTTTATCATGGGACTTGAAAATCAACAGTTATAGTTGTATCACATGATAGACACTTTTTAAATAAAGTTTGTACTCATATCACAGATATAGATTACGGTAAAATTAAAATGTATGTTGGAAACTATGATTTCTGGTATGAATCAAATGAACTTATGAAAACTTTAATCAATAATAAGAATAAAAAGTTAGAACAAAAGAGACAAGAATTACAAGAATTTATTGCTAGATTCAGTGCCAATGCTTCTAAGTCTAAACAAGCAACTTCAAGAAAGAAACAATTAGAAAAATTACAACTTGAAGATATGCAAATGTCTCAACAGAAAATATCCATTTATTGAGTTTAAGCCTGAAAGAGAAGCTGGAAATAACTTACTAAAAAGTTGAAAAATCTTTCAAAAACAATTGAGGTGTAAAAAGTTTTTAGATAATGTTTCTTTCACAATAGAAACAGGAGACAAAGTTGTTTTCTTAGCTAAGAATGACTTAGTTAAAAACAACTTTACTATCTATTTTAGCTGGAGAAATTGAACCTGATTCAGGATCTTACACTTGGGGAGTTACAACTAGCCAGCATATATGCCAAGAGATAACAGTGCATATTTTTAACAATACAGATGTAAACTTAATAGATTGGTTAAGACCATATTCACCTGATGAACACGAAGCATTTATTAGAGGATTCTTAGGAAGAATGCTATTTCAGGAGATGAAACATTAAAGAAAGTTTCTGTTTTATCTGGAGGAGAAAAGTTAGATGTATGTTATCTCAAATTAATGCTTTCAGAGCAAATGTTCTTTTTATTTGATAAACCCAAGTGACCACTTAGATTTGGAATCAATTACATCTTTTAAATAAGGCCTTAATTAAATTTAAAGGAACAATTTTATTTGGAGCTCATGACCATGAATTTATACAAACAGTTGCAAAATAGAATTATTGAAATAACACCAAAAGGTATTGTTGATAAAGTAACAACATATGATGAATATCTAGAAGATGAAACTATTCAAGCTAGATTAGAAGAAATGTATACTGAATAAAAATGAGGCTGTGCAAAACCTAAAAATTCAATTTAAAAATAAAAAAATAAGTGAGTTACGAATGGAATTTTAGATAAAAATCAAATAGAATGAGCCAAAGCAAATTCAGGAGTGTCTGAGCATAGCGAGTTTCCTGATTTGTAGCGAATTCTTGATTTTTTTATCGTTAAGAAATTTACTCAGTAACGAACTATTTTTACTTTTTTTATTAATTTGCAACAGCCTCTTATTTTTATTTTATTTCATCATCAATTTTTAAATCTACATGAGGACAAGTTAATTCTTTAAAGTTAACTTTATCTAAGTTATTTAAGAAATTATTTTCAACACTCTCTAAAGCTTTAAAATAACAGAACAACTTGTTTGCCCAGCAACACAACTTCTATCTTTTATTATAATTTCATCTTCAATAGTTTCGACTGCATCTCTTAAAGTTATATCTTTTTGGATCTTTTATTTAATTTATAACCTCCATTGGCACCTTTAAATATTTTTAAAAGACCTTTTTCTCCATCTTTTAAAACTCTAATACTAAATAGATGAGGAATATTTTCATTTTCTGCAATTTCTGTTGATGTTACTATTCTATCTTTATCTTGTAAAAGATAGATAATTTAAAATTCTAAAACATACTCAATTTCGTTTTTAAGTTTCATCTGTTCCTCCTATCATGTATAATTATTCAAACACTTCTGTTGCATTATTTACTTCTTGACCAAGAGATGCCTTAATTGCTACTATTGCAACTTCTAATTCATCTAAGTCAGGTTCTCTAGTTGTAATTTTTGTAAAGCAAGTCCTGGCAATGAAAATTAGTTTTATCAATGGATTATTTAAATGGCAGCTACTATATTTTTTTGTAATTCATATGCTAAACTTGCTATTACTGGCATAAGGACAATTCTAACTACCACTTTTTAATAAAAATTTACTAAATAAATTAGTTGGTATAGGTAAAATGTAATCTATCACAGAAAATACTATTATTGCAACAAACATTACAATAAATAAGAAACTTGTTCCACATCTTGGATGTAATGTTGTAAATTTTTGCATTTTTCTGAGTAAGTTCAAGACCATTTTCATAGGTGTATATAGATTTATGCTCAGCCCCATGATATTCAAAAACTCTTCCAACTTCTTTTAGAAAAAGAAATTTCCCCAAATATAACCTATAAAAATAATAAGTCTTAGTATAGCTTCAGTTAAATTAGCATACATTTTATTTTCTGAAATATAAAGCTTCCAACCAATGAAGGAAGAACTATAAAAATTCCTATTCCTAATGCCAAAGAAAATAAAGTTGTGAATACTGCTTCTTTATGACTTAGTTTTTCATCTTCTTCTCCTGCTTGATTGGCAGAAAAGTAAGTTCTTTTACTCCTATTACAAGAGATTCAAATAGCATTAAAACACCTCTTATAAAAGGTTTTTAGCAAAATTGCTATTCTTACCAATAATTTTTAGTTTTTGTATACAATTTCTCCACTAGGTTTTCTAACAGCTGTTGCAAGGCATTCTGTTCCTCTCATCATAACCCCTTCAATAACAGCTTGTCCTCCAATGGAAGGTCTATTATTATTACTCATAATCAACTCCTTATCTATTTTTGACTGATTTTAATATAACAAAAGTTATATCGTCATTTTGTTCGTAATCTTTTCTGAAATCTTCAATGGCTTCAAGTATTTTTCTCTTTATTTCTTTTTGAAGAAAGGTTTTTATTTTATATATTACATCTAAAAAGTCTTTGAGTTCCAAATAATTTCTTTTTATTCTCACATTCTATAATACCATCAGTATAGAATACTACTATATCACCATTTTTAAGTTCAAAACTATTTTCTTTATAAGAATAGTTTTTCAATAAAACCAACAGCAACTCCTTTTTGTTCCATATAGTTCTACAGTGTCGCTTTCTTTTCTATACACAACTAAAGGATTATGACCAGCACTTGAATAAGTGAATATAGAAGAATTCAAATCAAGTTCGGTATTCATAACAGTTATAAACATATCTTCAGTTATATCAGGATAAACTATTTTATTAAATAAATTAAGTTCTAGCAGGTTTAAAACTAGAAACATAGTTTATAGTTTTTAACATAGATCTTGATAAAGCCATAAGAAAAGAAGCAGGGACACCCTTACCACTTACATCTGCTATAGTAATAGATAAAATATTATCCTTTAAAGCAAGATCATAGTAGTCTCCCAATTTCTTTAGCAGGAGAAAATATGTTGCTATATCCATACCCTTTATTCTTTCAAAAACCTTTTGGTAATATTTGCTTTTGAATAGAAGAGGCTAATTCTAATTCTTGAGAAATTCTTTCTTTTTTTCAAAAAGCTCAGCATAACTTATAGCATTATCAATAGCAATAGAAGCTTGTATTCCTAAAGCTGATACCATTTCATTATTTATTTCTAATAATTGATCTTTATTTTGAACTAAAAATATCACTCCTAATTGTCTTTTCTTTAACTTTTAATGGAGTAATAATAACTTTTTCATCATTTAGAATAGTTATTTTTCTTGATAGATCAGAATAAATTTTTACTAAAATCTTCATTTGTAAATTTACTTAAAAGATTCATAGGATATGATATAGATTCAGTGTAATCTATACTACCCTTTATTTTTTATTAACTAAGGTATCACCTTCCCAAAGATAGATTGAAATTCTACTTGTTGCAGTCAATACAAAGTAAGCATCAGCCAGAGTTTCAACAATTTTATCTATATTGAACATGGAAAGAGCAACTCTTGAAATATGATTAAGGTTTGATAAGTTTCTTACTCTTTTTTTCCAAAAGGCTGTTTGTATATTCAGTTGAGAAGATTTTAGAAACTCAAAGTACTATATGTTACATCTAGTTCATCTCTATACACTTTTAATTCATCTATAGAGTTATTTAATTCATTTTCTTGTTTAATAATCTTTTCTAAAGTTTGAGTATACTCAGTTTTTGATATTGTCAGGAAGATCATTTAGTCTTTCTTTATTATTTAAACCTGAGATAATTTTTTAACTCTTCATTAATATAATGATTTACTAGTTTTTGATATATATGTAAGAAAAAAATATAAAAATTAGAAATGCTACTATCATGTAAAATGCGATTATCATATATACCTCCGAAAGATAAACTAAATACATTATATAATTTTTATTTTTAAAATTTCTATACTTATTTATTTTATATGATTTTTTTATTTCTAATGCAACTTTTTTTCAGGAACTATTTCTTTTAGTTCTTCAATACTTGCTTTTTTTAATAGCAGAAACAGAACCAAATTTTGTGAGTAATTTTTCTTCTAACTTCACCAATACCTTCAATTCTATCAAGTTCAGAAGAAATTATTCTCTTACTTCTCAATTTTCTATGGTAGGTTATTCCAAACCCTATGTGCCTCATCTCTTACTCTTTGAAAATATTTTTAAAGCTTCCATATCCTTACTTAAACTATATGGAACAGATTCTCCATATTTATATATTTCTTCATCTCTTTTAGCTAAACTTAAAAGTTCACTTAAGTGAATTTTTTTCCTAATTTTTTTAATACTTCACCAGCTGAATTGATTTGCCTGAGACCACCATCAATTAATATAACATCAGGAAAAATCTTTATCAGCTAGTTTAGAGTATCTTCTTTCTATAACTTCTCTCATCATGAGAAGTCATCAGGAGTATCCTTACATCTAATTTTAAATTTTCTATATTCCTTTTTTAGCAGCTCTACCCTCAATAGAGACACTCATAGAGGCAACTGCATCTTTTACCTTGAATATTTGATATGTCGAAACATTCAATTCTTCTAGGAAACCCTTTTTAAATTTAAGATGTCATGCAGATCTTTAATTCCTCTTTTCAATAGTATCTTTCTTAGAAAAATATGTCTCTATATCTCTTTCTAAGTTTTTTTATATGCCATTTCAAGTAAGTCTTTTTCTTCTACTTTTTATCTTAGGAAAATGAAATTCTTTTTCTTAGAATCTTCAAGTGTTAATGCTTCAACAACAACAGCTAACTCATTTTCATATTCAGCATCTAAAACCAAACTTTTAGGTAAAATATGCTTTTGAGTAGTAGGACATAAATATTGCTTCAAAGACATTATCTGTAATTTTATTTTTTTAAATCTAAAGAAGTTGAAGTTTTTCTCAAAAATTTTTCCATCTCTCATATTTAAAAACACAGATAAAAGCCTTTATTTAAAATTGTTTTAAACACAAATATATCTTCATCAAGCTCTCTTTCATATTGTATTATTTGCGAGTTAGCGATATTTTTAATTCTTTTTATCTGTTCTCTATAGATTATTGACTTTTTCAAAAATCCATTTCTTCAGCTGACTTATTCATAAGAATGCTTAATTCAGATATTAATTTTGAACTATTACCTCTCAATACTTGTTTTAAAACTTTCAATATCATTATTATAATCTTCTTTAATATCCTTATATACACAGAATCTGTACAACTTTTCATATAGTATTTTTAAACAAGGTCTTTGAGATTTCTTTTCATATCTCTATTACAATCCCTTATTTTAAATAGTTTCATAAGAACAGCTTTAAGTCTCCAAGCTCCATAAGGATAGGATCCAAAGTATTCACCTGTTTTTATATCTAATGCCTTTGTTGTCCTAACAATTTTAATACTAGGAAAATCTTCCTTACTTATTTTTAATAAAAGGATAAGTTTTTCATCTTTTTAAAAGTATATTATATTTTTGGTGAATATTTTTATTAAATTATTTTCTAATAGTAAGGCATCTATTTCTGTGTTTAGTAAGAAAGAATTCAATATCTTCAATATTTTTAACAAGCTCATTAGTTTTTCACTTTTCATGAACTCTATTAAAATATGAGCTAACTCTATTTTTTTAGATTTTTTTAGCCTTTCCCACATAGATGACCTTATTATTTTTCATCAAATATACTCCAGGTGATTCTGGAATATTAAGTTTACCAATGTCCAAGTTCTTTCTCCCTATGACTAGCATAGATATTTATATGATTTAATACCTTGCTATTTTTTTAAATCTTCAGCTAATTTATTAACAAAAGTTACAGATCTATGTTGTCCACCACTGCAACCTATAGAAATTGTTAAGTGTTTTTCCCTCTTTTATATATTGAGGAATTAAGAATTCAATAAGAGGTAGTAATTTAGAATAGAAATCTTTACTTTCTTTTTGTGATAAAACATAGTCCTTAACTTCTTCATCATAACCATTCATACTTCTTAATTTTTTTCAATATAATAAGGATTAGGAATAAATCTAACATCAAACATCAAATCACTATCTGTAGGAATACCATATTTATAGCCAAAAAGATTGAATATGGATATTCATATTTATGTCTATATTTAATTCATCTTTCCCAGATAAAAATTTTTTTAAATCTTTTTCTAATTCTACATTTTTATTTCAGTTGTATCTATTATTAAATCAGCAATTTCTCTTATTGGGAAAAAGTATTTCTTTTTCTTTTAAAATACTTTTTAGTAAAAGTATTTTTCTTTTAATGGGTGAGCTCTACGACTTAAAGTATATCTTCCAAGAATAATAGCTTCATGTGCTTCAATGAAAACAATATCCATTTTTACACCAGATTCTTTAATATAGTTAATAAATTTAAAGAAATCTTTTGTGTTTTTGAAAGTTCTAATATCAATACCAACTGCTAATTTTTTTCAATTTCTGTATCTAATAGAGATTTCTCAAGCCCTAAAGGAAGATTGTCTATAGTGTAATAATTCATGTCTTCTAAAAATATTTAAAAGCAGTTGTTTTTCCTGCACCACTCAAGCCAGTTACAATAATGATATGTTTAGTTTTCAATTTTTCTCCTTTCTTATTTTGCCACATTACCTGCTACATTCATAATATCCCAAGTAGTTGCAAAATGGAGGGCATATAGGAAGTCCATATTAGCCAATTCTTGAGTTGTCATTTTATTCTGTATAGCAACTGCTAAAGAATCTGCTCTCAATGCAGCACCTCTTTTTTCCAGCAACTGTAGCTCCTAATAAGATTTTTGTATCAGCATGGTAAATTAATTTTTATATATACATCTTCCCACCAGGATAATATGCAGCATGATCTTCACCATCAACAAGAATAGTTCTATAATTGATATTATTATCCTTAGCTTTCTTGCTCAGTTATACCTGTTCTAGCTGCTTCAAATTCTAAAACTTTTATTCCAGCTGAACCTAATGTTCCAATAAATTCTTTATTAGCACCTGTTAGGGTTTTTCTCCAATAAGTCTACCTAATTTATTGGCTGTTGTTGCAAGAGCTATATATACATTTTTTTCTAAGACTGAATGATAAACTGTTGCACAATCTCCAGCTGCATATACATTAGGGATATTAGTTTTTCCAAATCTATCTATTATGATAGCACCATTTTCAAATAATTCAAGTCCTGAATCTTTTTAAAAATTCGGTATTAGGTTTAACTCCTGTTGCAACAATTATTAAATTTGCAGAGTATTCTTTTTTTATTAGTTTTTAAACCTATAACTTTATTTTCAAAAGTTCTAACTTCAATAGGACTTTTCATTTAGGTGTAAAAGAAATTTTTCATGTTCTCTTATGTGATTTTCTAATAGATCTGTGATTTCTTTATCGAAAGTCTTATTTAAAATTCTAGATGAATGTTGAAAAATTCTCACATTTTTTTCCAAGTTTTTAAAGCTGCTTCAGCAATCTCAACTCCTATATAACCTGCTCCAATGATAATTATATTTTCATTTTCTTTTTCATCATTTCTACTTCTAGACCTTCATTGAAAGTTTTTTAAATGGTATATCCTTCAGCATCTAGGTTTTTAATATCTTTTGGACTTGTAGAACTTGCAACTGTTGCTATAACTAATTCATCATAATTGTCTTCAAAAACTTTATTTTCATTCAAGTTTCTAACAAAAACCTTTTTATTTTTTAAAATCAATATTTTTCAACTTTATGTTTAATTTTTTTACATTGATTCCTTCTTTTTCAAATTCTTCATAAGTTCTTGCAATCATTAAAGAAGCTATTAGGATAGAAATCTCCAACATAATATGGTAGTCCACAAGCTCCCCAAGATATAGCATCAGTCATTTCATAAACTGTTATATCTAAATTTTTATCAATTCTTTTTGCTTTTGAAGCTGCACTCATACCAGCAGCAACTCCTCCAATTATTATAATTTTTATTCATAAAAACACCTCTTTGTTATTTAAATTTTTATAAAGAAATTATACTATTTTTATCAACTTTTGTAAAGAATACAGAAATTTTTATAAAATTAGTAAAAATTCAAGGTAGACTATATTAGTTCAATTTGTTATAATATATTAAATTTAAGATAAATATTTGAAAGGAGAAAAAAATAGTGAAAGTAAAATGCTTCCATTTAGGAGCTTATGGGACAAATTGTTTTTTAGCATATGATGATAATAATCTAGCTTATTTTTGATTAAAAATATGGTCGCACACTTGTGACTCTAGCACTCGTAGGGTGTCAGTCATGAGTTAGACCATTAAGTATAGTCAGCATATATAGAAATATGTATGTAGAGGTAGCAACTTTAAAAAGCTATCCAATACTACTCGAATTGCTGGAAACCCTAAAGCTAGTATAACTACAACATAGTACCTAAATAAAAATATGGTACAAAGTGTGAAAGTGGCGAAAGCAGAAAAATATACTAGATGACATAAGGTTAAATCCTAAGTGTTAAGATAATGGGCAATCAGCAGCCAAGACCGAAAAGGTGAGGTTCAACGACTATTCCTCCTGAGGGAAGTACACTAAAGCTAGTGGAAGTGGGTAGACCCAAACAGATAGAGCTGTGGATAAGATATAGTCTGTGCTTAGTAGAAATATTAAGAAGTTCGAGGCTAATCTCTTAATTTATTAAGGAGTGTATGCAAGAGAACTGCATAAGTGGTAGCGTACTTATGTGAACGACAACCTCTAAAACGACTGAGTCAGTTTTAGGTTCATATATTTAGAAAAATTTTTACTTTTTCATTTACTTATAGTATAAAAAGTGGTATACTATATATAGGTAAATGGAGGTGAAATCACATGGAAAAAGCATATAAGTTTAGATTTTATCCAACTAAAAACTCAAATAACAATATTAAATTGTACTTTTGGTTGTGTAAGATATGTCTATAATCATTTTTAGATTTAAAAACAAGAGCTATATAACAAAGAGAAAAATCTATTTCATATAGTGAGTGTAGTAAAAGAATTAACAGTTTTAAAACAAGAGAAAAGAATGGTTAAAAGATGTAGATAAATTTTCTTTACAAAATTCTTTTAAAAGATTTAGATAAAGCCTATAAAAACTTTTTAGTGAAGTGGCTATCCAAAGTTTAAATCTAAGAAAGATAATAGAAAATCATACAGAACCAATTATACAAATAATAATATAGAGTTTTTAGATAAATGGATAAAAATTACCTAAGTTAGGAAAACTAAAAATAAGAGATAAAATGAAACCACAAGGAAGAATAATAAGTGCAACAATAACACAAGTACCTAGTGGAAAATATTATATACTCTGTGTTGTACAGATGTAGAAGTAGAAAAATTAGAAAGTACAAATAAGAATGTTGGAATAGATTTAGGGTATAAAAAGGACTTCGTGATTACCAGTGATGAAATCTCAATAGAAAAATCCAAAATATTTTACAAAAATCTTTGAATAAACTAGCAATATTACAAAGAAAACTATCACGAAAAACCAAAGGGTAGTTCAAATAGGAATAAAGCTAGAATAAAAAGTGGCAAGATTATTTGAAAAGATATCAAATCAAAGAAAAGATTTTTGCAAAAAGTTATCAACAGAGTTAATAAGAAAATATGATATTATCTGTATTGAAGATTTACAAGTAAAAATATGGTAAAAATCATAAATTAGCAAGAAATATTGTAGATGTATCATGGAGTGAATTTAATAGAATACTAAGTTATAAAGCGAAATGGCATGGAAAAAAACAATAGTAAGAGTAGATAAATTTTTGCAAGTAGTCAAATATGTAATTGTTGTGGATATAGAAATGAAGAAGTAAAAGATTTAAGTGTGAGAGAATGGACTTGTCCAGTATGTGGAGCTGTACATAATAGAGATATAAATGCAGCAAAAAAATATACTAAAAAGAAGGACTAAGGATATTAGGTATAAGTGCTTAAATATATAAATATATGAACTGTAGGAACTATGGGGATAGCTTGGTAAATTTAGTTGGCTAACAGAAGCAACTACTACCCAAGAACCCTGCGACTTCAGTCGTGGGAGGTTCAGTGTGGAGGACGTAATTTAGATAAATTATACTCATACATAGAAGAACATGATTTAGATTTGAAATATATAGTTTTAACACATGGGCATGGAGATCATATTGAAGGTTTAAATGACTTAGCTGAGAAGTATCCAGAAGCAAAAAGTTTATGTAGGGGAAGAAGAAAAAGACTTTTATATAATTCTGAACTTAGCTTATCAGATAGAATTTTTGGTGAGTTTTTAAATTTAAAGGTGAATTACATACTGTTAGAGAAGGTGATATGATAGGAGACTTTAAAGTAATAGATACCCCAGGTCATACCATAGGTTCAAAAAGTTTTTATGATGAAAAAGCTAAAATTCTAATATCAGGGACACTTTATTTAGAAGAAGCTATGGGAGATATGATTTACCTACAGGAGATTTAAATATGCTTTTGTAATAGTTTAGAAAAATTATCAAAGTTACCTGAAGAAACAGTCGTTTATAGTGGACATACAGAAGAAACAACTATAGGTGAAGAAAAGAAATTTTTAGAAAGAGTTGGAATACTTTTAATAGATTAAGGAGATGATATAATTGGAAAAGATATATGATGTAGTAATTAGGAGCAGTAATCAGCAGGTTTAACAGCTGGTATATATACAGGAAGAGGAAATTTATCAACTCTTATTTTAGAAAAAGAAGGAATAGGAAGCATGATAATGACTCATCAAATAGATAACTATCCAGGGTCACATGTAGGAGCAAGTGGAAAAGAAATATATGATACTATGAAAAACAAGCTTTTAGAATTTGGTTGTGAAATAAAGTCTGCAACTGTTCTAGGTTTTGATCCTTATGATGAAGTTAAAATAGTTAAAACTGATGCTGGAAATTTTTAAAACAAAAATATATTATAATAGCAACAGGTTTAGGAAAAAAATTGGAGCTAAAAAGTAAAGGGGGAAAAACAAATTTTAGGAGCAGGAGTTTCATATTGTGCAACTTGTGATGGAGCTTTTACAAAAGGAAGAACAGTATCTCTGGTTGGAAAAAGGAGATGAGCTTATAGAGGAATTCTATTCTTAACAAGATATGCTAAAGAAGTTAATATATTTTTAACATCTGATGATTTAGATTGTAGTGAAGAATTGAAAAGAAGCAATTTTATCAAAAAGAAAAATGTAAAAATTGTTAAAAAGTAAAACTTTTTAGAAATAAAGGGTGAAGAATTTGTAACAGAATTAGATTTAGAAGTGGATGAAATAAAGAAACAGTAGCAACTGACTTTGTTTTCTTATACTTAGGAACAAAAATAATCTTAGAGCTTTATGGAGAATTTGTAAGTTTAAGTGATGCAGGTTATATAGTTACAGATGAAACAATGAAAACAAGAACAGATAAAATGTATGCTATTGGAGATATAAGAGAAAAAGATATAAGACAAGTAGCAACTGCTACTAGTGATGGAGTTATTGCAGCAAGTTTCATCATGAAAGAAATATTAAAAACTAAAAAAAGAAATAAAGGAGAAAAACTTTTTGAAAAAAATTATTTAAGATATTATTTTTATCTATTGATAATAGTGATAGTTTTTGCTATTTCAATATATTTATTTATGAAAACTCCAGTTTTTTTAGTGCTTTTACCAAGTGGAAAGAGTTTGGAAAAAGTTAAGAATTCAAAAATTATATTGATGGAGAATTTAGAAATAAAGAAAAACAGAACTGTTAACAGATACTAAAAAGACACCAATAAAGAGACTTTTAGAATTTGCTTTTGAAAAAGATCCTGAAGGAACAGTTCCTAAAATTGCTTTACCAAGTGTGAAAACTGATTTAAAGACTTTAGACCCCAATGAGGATCTTATAGTATGGTTTGGTCATTCTTCTCTTTTCATTCAAATTGCTGGAAAGAAAATTTTGGTAGATCCAGTTTTTCTCAAAAATATGCTTCACCTGTACCATTTTCAAATAAGGCTTTTGAAGGAACAAATATCTATACTGTTGATGATTTACCTGAAATAGATATCTTTACTTTATAACTCATGATCACTATGATCATTTTAGATTATCCAACAGTAAAAAACTAAAGGAGAAAAAAGTAGCTAAGGTAATAGTTCCATTGGGGAGTGGATGCTCACTTTTTAAGATGGGACTTTGATGAAGAAAAATTGTAACTGTTGATTGGGATGATGAAGTCACAATAGATGGTAATTTAAAAATATATGCTTTGAAACAAGACATTTCTCTGGAAGAGAATTTTCTAATAGAAATCAGAGTTTATGGGTTTCTTATTTAATAGAAGAGAAATATAACGATAATCTGTATAGATTATTCTTGAGTGGAGATGGAGGTTATAGCCCAAGATTTAAAGGTTTTTAAAGAAAAGTTTCAAAATATTGATTTAGCAGTAATGGAAGCAGGTCAATATAATGAAGAGTGGGCTTTAATACATTCTTTACCTGAGGATATAATAAAAGAAGTTCGAGATATGGAAGTAACAAAAACTTTTTCCTATTCATAATAGTAAGTTTAAACTATCTAAACATCCTTGGGATGAGCCTTTTAAGGAAATTAGATGATTTTACTATAAACACAAATATACAATTACTTTACACTCAATGATAGGAGAAAAACTTTATTTACATAAGGAAAATAGTTTTAAAAAAATGGTGGGAAAACTTAGAAAAATAAATATGAGGAGTTAGCTATGAAACATTATATTGGTATTGATTTAGGTGGAACGAATACAAAAATTGGTGTAGTAGACTTAGAGGGTAATTTAATAATTAGTAAAATTATCAAAACTCATTCAAAACAAAAAGTTGATAAAACTTTAGAGAGAATATGGGAAACTAGTAAAAGAATTGTTAGTTAAATGTGACATTCCATTATTTTTCTGTACTTGGAATAGGAATAGGAATTCCTGGATCTGTAAAAGAACAAAGTATAGTAGGGTTTTTTTGCCAAATTTTGATTGGGAAAAAAATATGAACTTAAAAGAAAAAAATGGAAAAAAATTAACAGGAATTGAAACAAGAATAGAAAAATGATGCTAATATTATTGCTCAAGGAGAAGCTATTTTTGGAGCAGCTAAGGAAAAAACTTCAATAACTATTGCTATAGGAACTGGAATAGGTGGTGGTATCTTTCTAAATGGAAATCTTCTTACCGGTATGTCAGGAGTAGCTGGAGAGATAGGACATATGAAAGTAGTAAAAGATGGTAAAACATGTGGTTGTGGACAAAATGGATGTTTTTGAAGCTTATGCTTCAGCAAGTGCACTGGTAAAAAGAGGCAAAAGAAAGATTGAAATTAAATGAAGATAACTTACTTTGTATAAAGAAATTAATGGTGATTTAGAAGAGCTTGAAGCCAAAAAAATATTTTTGATGCTGCAAGAAAAGGAGATCAATTTTCAAAAGATCTAATAGAATATGAAAGTGATTATTTGGCTTTAGGAATAGGAATCTTTTAAATATATTCAATCCAGAATGTATAGTAATTAGTGGAGGGATTTCTTTAGCAGGAGATGAAATTTTGATACCTGTTAAAGAAAAATTAAAGAAATATACTCTATTACCAGCTTTGAAAAACTTGGAAATAAAAACAGGAGTGTTAGGAAATGAAGCTGGGGTAAAAGGAGCAGTAGCACTTTTTTTATTTTAAAGTATTTTAATTGAGTACTGTCAAAATTGTGTTTTATAAGCATACAGTACTGACGTAAAAAGAGAAAAATATTTATTTTTTTAATAAAAAGTATTGACAAAAAATGGATAGAAAATATATATTGTGTTTATATATGTTAAATATATAAAAATAAAAAAAGAAAAATCATTATTTTATTAAAAATTCATTAATTATTTAGGAGGGTATTTTTATGAAAAAAATTTGGAATGATATTAGGATCAATTATTCTTGCATCAGCACTAGTGGCTTGTGGAGAAAAAAAAAGAAGAAGCTAAAGACTGAAGCTGCTCCAGCTGCTGAAAAATTATCAATAGGGTTAACTGCTTTATAAAGTTTGATGACAACTTTATAGCTCTATTTCAGAAAAAGCATTTGAAGCAGAAGCTGCTGCTAAAGCAGATACAGTAGAAGTTACTGCTATTGACTCTCAAAAACAGTGTTGCAACTGAAAAAGAACAAATCGAAGCAGTTCTTGAAAAAGGAGTTAAAAGCATTTGCAATTAACTTAGTTGATGCTTCAGCTGCTGATGGAATTATTAATTTATTAAAAGAAAAATATTCCTGTTGTATTCTATAACAGAAAACCTTCTGATGAAGCAATAGCTTCTTATGATAAATTATACTATGTTGGAATTGACCCTAATGCTCAAGGAATAGCACAAGGTGAATTAATAGAAAAGTTATGGAAAGAAAACCCAGATCTTGACTTAAACAAAGATGGAGTTATCCAATATGTAATGTTAACTGGAGAACCTGGACATCCAGATGCAGTTGCTAGAACTAAATATTCTATCTCAACTTTAAATGATCATGGAATAAAAACTGAAGAATTACACCAAGATACAGCAATGTGGGATACAGCTACTGCAAAAAGATAAAATGGACGCTTGGTTATCAGGACCTAATGGTTCTAAAATAGAAGTTGTTATTTGTAACAACGATGGAATGGCTTTAGGAGCTATCGAATCAATGAAAGCTACTGGAAAGATTTTACCTACATTTGGTGTAGATGCTCTACCTGAAGCTCTAGTTAAGATAGAAGCTGGAGAAATGGCTGGAACAGTTTTAAATGATGCTAAAGGACAAGCAAGTGCTACATTCAATATGGTAGTTAATCTAGCAGCAGGAAAAGAACCTACTGAAGGAACTGATTTAAAATTAGATAATAAAATATATTAATTCCAAGTATAGGAATTGATAAATCTAATGTTGCAGACTTCAAATAAGAATTAATTGTAGTAGTCTTGAAGGAGATTGTACATCAATCTCTTTTTTTAAAAACGGAAAAATAAAGGAAAAGGAATAGGATATTATGGAAAAATCTAAAATATGTGCTTGAAAATGGAAAAATATTACAAAAGAGTTTCCTGGAGTAAAAGCTTTTAGATAATGTTCTAATTAAAATTAAAAGCCTGGAACTAGTTCATGCTCTAATGGGAGAAAATGGAGCTGGAAAATCTACTTTTAATGAAATGCCTTTTTTGGTATTTATGAAAAAGATAATGGAAAAATTTTATTAGATGGAGTGAAGTAAATTTTAAATCCACAAAAGAAGCTTTTAGAAAATGGTGTTTCAATGGTTCACCAAGAATTAAATCAAGTTCTTCAAAGAAATGTTCTTGATAATATTTGGCTTGGTAGATATCCAATGAAAGGATTTTTGTAGATGAAAAAAAAGATGTATGAGGATACAATCAATATATTTAAAGATTTAGATATTAAAGTAGATCCTAGAAAAAAAGTTGCTGATTTACCAATTGCAGAAAGACAAATGATAGAAATAGCAAAGGCTGTTTCATATAAGTCTAAAAGTAATAGTTATGGATGAACCTACATCTTTCACTTACAGAAAAAAGAAGTAGATCATTTATTTAGAATCATAAAATAGATTAAAACAATCAGGAGTTGCTATAGTTTATATTTCTCATAAAATGGAAGAAATAAAAATGATTTCTGATGAAAATAACTATTTTAAGAGATGGTAAATGGATATCAACTAATGATGTTTCTAAAAATTTCAACTGAGCAAATTATCAGTATGATGGTTGGTAGAGATTTAACAGAACGTTTTCCTAAAAAGATAATACAGTTAAGGAAATGATATTAGAAGTTAAAAACTTAACAGCTTTTAAATCAACCTTCAATACAAGATGTAAGTTTTGAACTTTATAAGGGAGAAATTTTAGGTATAGCTGGACTTGTTGGATCAAAAAGAACAGAAATAGTTGAAACTATCTTTTGGGAATGAGACCTAAAAGAAAAAGGAGAAATCATTTTAAATGGAAAAACTGTAAAGAATAAAAATCCAGAAGATGCTATAAAAATGGTTTTTGCTCTAGTTACAGAAGAACGTAGAAGTACAGGAATATTCTCAATGTTAGATATAGCATTTAACTCTGTTATTTCTAACTTAGATAGATATAAAAATAAATTTAGACTTCTTAAAAATAAAGATATGGAGAAAGATACAAAATGGATAGTAGATAGTATGAGAGTCAAAACCCTTCATACACTACAAAGATTGGAAGTCTTTCTGGTGGAAATCAACAAAAAGTAATCATTGGAAGATGGCTACTAACTGAACCAGAAGTTCTTATGCTTGATGAACCTACATAGAGGTATTGATGTTTTAGCAAAATTTGAAATTTATCAATTAATGATAGACCTTGCTAAAAAGATAAAGGAATTATTATGATTTCTTCTGAAATGCCAGAACTTTTTAGGAGTAACAGATAGAATACTTGTTATGAGTAATGGTAGAGTTGCAGGAATTGTTAAAACATCTGAAACAAATCAAGAAGAAATAATGGAATTATCAGCTAAATATCTATAATTAAGAAGGAGAAAAAAATATGTTTGCAAGAAATAATGAAGGAAAATTAGATTATAAAAATTATTATAGAGAGTGGATTATATCTTGTATTATTCTGTATGCTTATTGCAATAATAATAAAAAGAACCTACTTTCTTAAGTTTAAGAAACTTTAAAAACATTCTTACTCAATCTTCTGTAAGAACAATTATTGCTCTTGGAGTTGCTGGTCTTATAGTAACACTAAGGTACTGACTTATCAGCAGGTAGACAAGTTGGACTTTCTGCTGTAATTTCTGGAACATTATTACAATCAATGACTAAATGTAAATAAAGCTTTTCCAAATTAGGAGAATTTTCAATATTTACTACTATATTAATAGTTGTGCTAGTTGAGTGTAATTATAGCAAGTATAAATGGAATAGTTGTAGCAACTTTAAATGTTCACCCATTTATAGCTACTATGGGGACAATGACTATAGTTTATGGTATATAACTCACTTTACTATGATAAAAGCAGGAGCTGCTCCCAATTTCTGGTTTCGTAGATAAATATAGTAAATTTGCACAAGGTTATATACAAATAGGCTCATATACAATACCATATCTTATTATTTATGCAGCTATTGCAACATTAATTATGTGGATTTTATGGAACAAAACAAAGTTTGGTAAAAATGTATTTGCTGTTGGAGGAAACCCAGAAGCTGCAAAAGTATCAGGAGTAAACGTTGTTTTAACTCTTATAGGAATTTATGCACTATCAGGAGCATATTATGCTTTTTGGAGGATTCTTAGAAGCAGGACGTATTGGTTCAGCAACAAATAACCCTAGGATTTATGTATGAAATGGATGCCATTGCAGCCTGTGTAATTGGAGGAGTTTCATTCTATGGTGGAGTAGGAAGAATATCAGGAGTTATAACAGGAGTTATAATCTTTAACAATTATAAACTATGGACTTACTTATACAGGTGTTAGTCCATACTGGCAATACATTATAAAAGGTATCATAATTGTTACTGCAGTTGCATTTGACTCTATCAAATATGCTAAGAAAAAAATAGTTATAGGGCTGATTTCAAACAGCCCTATTTTATTTGAAAAAGAAATTTTCAAAATATAATTAATATTTGTCAAAATAGAGAAAAATATTATATAATAAGAAATTATTATTGGAAATAATTTTTATATTTTAGTGGAAGAAGGAAAAAGTATGAGGAGATTTCAAAAATGCTACTATGGAATATAATGTAGCTAAGAATGAACTAGTGATAAGAGATGTAAATAATAATGGAATATTCTTTTGCCATAGATTTTTGAAAAATAGTAAACAAATTAAAAGAGTATTCAGTTTATATCCTGTTAGTGTGGAAATAAATAAAAATAGAATACTAGAGTTAAAATTTTCTGTACAAAATCAAAATAGAACAAAGTGTATTAAATCTTCTACTTGAACTGGATCAACTTGTTTCAGATAAAAGAACTGTAATAAATATTTCAAATGATGATTTATCTAACATTACATTAAATTAGAAGAGATGTTTTATTATTGTGAAAAAAAAGTTTATAAAAAATAAAGAATAGTTTAAATTAGCTAAATATTTTTAAAATGACAATACATATTTTTGATTGAATGATTTTTAATAACTATGATAGAATATAGAATAAAAAAATTTAAACTATAAACTGGAGGAAAAATGAAAAAAGAAAAATTTTATTATTTATATTAATGATAGCTACATCGCTTTAATATAAATGCAGCACAGGCTACTTCATTTGCAGAAACAGTAAATGATGATAAAGTTGAGGTTATTACTACTTATGATAATGAAATGCCTCAAGAAATTAAAAAAATATCTATAATCCTAAAACATAAAGGTGAAGGAGTTAATTATTTTGACTATGTATTCGTTACAGCGAGAAGTGCAAATTTAAGAGAAAACCTGATCCAAAATCTAAAGTTATAGGAAAGTTTACTTATGATGTGAAATTAAAACTTTTAGAAAAAGTAAGATATCAAGGAAATATCTGGTATTTAGTTGAAGATACTAAAGGTAATAAAGGTTACATTGCTGGAAGCCAAACTAAGAAAAGAGACTTTCAGATTTCAAATGGCTTTTAGATAAAATAGGTGATTTAGAATATTTTCATAAATAAATCTATAGATGAAGGTGCAACATTAATGAGTGTTAACACTTATGCACCAAATCCAAGTAATATAAATCCACAAAGAGAAAAAGATAAATATGGGACATCTTTAGACCAAAACTTACTAGGAATTAGTAAAAAGGCGAAAGAATAATAATTCCTGATAGATCTATAGTAAAAATTATAGAAAATAGAGGAGATAAAGCTTTAGTAAGAGCACTTTTCAATTCCTGAAGAAGTAGAAGTTTCTAAGGCAAAATTATCTACATATCCTTCAATAAAAAGGATTTAGAAAAAGTTATAGCAATAGATATGAAAAATCAAAAACTTTATGGTATTTGAAAAATCTAAACAAACAAATGAGTGGGAATTAATTAGTTATGTTTATACAAAAACTGGTATAGATAGTCAATTAGGATATGAAACACCAAAAGGTTTCTTTACAGTTCCAGTAGTAAAATATGTAATGCCTATACAGATGAAACAGGACAAAAACAAGGTTCTGCTAAATTTGCTATAAGATTCTGTGGAGGAGGATACTTTACATGGAACACCTATCAATGTTCAAGAAGAAGTAAATAAAGAATTTTTCTTAAGACAAAAAAAGAATTTACACTAGGTACAACAACAGGAACAAGAAAATGTGTAAGAACTAGTGAAGGACATGCAAAATTTCTTTATTTGACTGGCTTTAGTATAATCCTAACAAGGATTCTAATGAACAAAGATTATCAGAAGATGCTTACTTTATAGTATTCTAATAAATTAACTGTACTTATAGAAGGAGGAAATATGAAGAAGAAAATATTTGCTGTGCTTTATGCTTGCACTTTTAGCAACTGCATGTAGTAGTAAAAAAGTGATTAAAAATACAGGTGTAGGAGTGGACTCAGCCAACAAATATGCTATAGAAGATACTGAAGCTAGTAAAAACCTTTAGAAGATATTATAGTATTTGATCAAGAAGGAGTTACAATAGAAGAGAAGGAAATAATCTAATCTTATCAATGCCAGAATTAATCTTATTTGATTTTGATAAATATGCTGTTAAAGATGGAATAAAACCTTCACTTGCAACATTAGCAAAAGCTTTTAGGAGAAAATAAAGATATTCATATTAAAAATCGATGGATATACAGATTTTCATAGGAACAGAAGCATACAATTTAGAATTATCTGTAAAAAGAGCAAGAGCAATAAAAGACTTTTTAATTTCTAAAGGAGCTATTGGTTCTAATATATCTATAGAAGGTTATGGAGAACAAAAACCCAGCTGATACAAAACAAAACAGAAGCTGGTAGATCAAGAAATAGAAGAGTTGAATTTATTATATCAAGAGGATAAAATAAATAGTTTATAAAGTTTTTTTAGACTAAGGGAAAGATTTAATTATGCTCGAATCTTTTCTCTTAGTCTTTTATTAAATAAAAGGGAGTATTAAAATGTTAGCAAAAGAGATACACTGGAAAAATTAGTCGACAATATATTTACAACAAGTAAAAAAAGCAAAACAAGCTATTAAAAAAATATGGTAAGGAAAATGTGATTAATGCAACTATTGGTTCATTATATGACGAAGAAGAAAATTTGCCATATATAATGTGGTTGAAAAAGTATATAGAAATCTACCTTCTGAAGATTTATATGCCTATTCTACAAATGTAATAGGAGAAGATGATTATCTTGAAGAAGTTATAAAAGCTATTTTTCTACGATGACTATAAGGAAGAACTAAAAGGATTTGCATATATAGCTTCTGTCGCAACTACTGGAGGAACAGGTGCTATATCAAATACGATTAAGAATTATATGGACACTGGAGATAAAGGTATTACTCCAAATTGGATGTGGGGAACATATAAAAATATTGTTATTGAAAATGGTGGAAAAATAGAAACTTATCAATTATTTGATGAGAATGGAAATTTTCAACTTTTGAAGACTTTAGAAGTAAAGTTTTAGAATTAGCAAAAACACAAAAAAATGTAGTTCTTATATTAAATGAACCTAGCCATAATCCCTACAGGTTTTAGAATGACTTACGAAGAATGGGTAAACCTTTATGGACTTTTTCAAAAAGTATAAAAGATACAAACTTAATAGTTATAAGAGATGTGGCATATTTTGAATATGATGATAGAACTGAAGAAGAAACAAAAAGCTTTTGAGAAAAACTATTAATAGGTTTACCTAAAAAAATGTTCTTTTTCATGTATGCATTTAGCTTATCTAAAATCTCTATCTATTTATGGAATGAGAATAGAGCACAAATAGCAGTTTCTTCAAGTGAAGAAGTAATTCAAGAATTTAAAGATGCTATTTCTTTTTCATGCAGAACAACTTGGTCTAATGTTCCAAAAGGGTGGAATGAAATTATTTGAAACTATAATGAAAAATCCTGAATTAAAAAGCTGATTTCTTAAAAAGAAAAAAACAAGCTTTATATGACTTATTAAAAGAAAGGGCAGATATATTCTTAAATGAAGCTAAAGAAGTTAATTTAGATATATTACCATATAAAAGTGGATTCTTTGTAACTATTCCAATAGGTGAAACAGTTGATAAAAGTGATAGAAGAGCTAGAAAGTCAAAAATATATTTGTTATCAAATTTGATAAGGGAATAAGAATAGGTATATGTAGTGTTCCAAAGAGAAAAAAATAGTAGGTCTTGCTAAAAAATAAAAGAAGCTATTGAAAAATCTAAATAAAAAGTGATAAACATGAAAATAAAGAGTATTTTTAGAAAGAAATCCTATTATACCTGCAATAAAAAGATAATATAACTCTTGAAAAAGCTTTTAAATTCTAATAGTGAGATAGTATTTATTATATTAGCTAATATAATAAATATAAAAAGAATATTGTGATAAATTAAGAGATAAAAATAAAATAATATATGTACATATAGATATGATAGATGGATTAAATAGTACAAATAATGGGATAGACTACATAATGAATACAATTAAACCAGATGGAATACTGACTACAAAAGTCCAATGTTGTTGCTCATGCTTATAAAAATAATATAAAGTGTAATTCAAAGGTTTTTCATACTAGATACTCTTTCTTACGAGAAAGCTTTATTAAATATAAAAGAAAATAAAATTGTGGCAGCAGAAATTATGCCTGGGCTTATGCCAAAAGTTATAAAGAAGCTTTTCACAAAAAACTCATATTCCGATAATTACTGGTGGTTTAATAAAAGAAAAAGAAGATGTAATCAATGCTATCAAAAGCAGGAGCTTTATCTGTTTCAACAACAGAAACTAGTCTATGGGAAGAATAAAGGGAGGTGTAGACTTGTCAAATTCAAATAGGAAGTTAGGGTTAATGCCAGGAAGTGTTGTATATACAGGTGAAAAATCCTAATTATAATATAACAATAACAGTTATATATTATTCAAAAGATTTTCATAAAAGAGAGACTTTCTCATCTACAGACAAAAATAGATATAGATTTAAAATTTAAAGGAAATATTTGGATAAAATATAGATGGGATAAATGATGTAAATTTAATAAAAAGATATAGGAAAATGTTTGACATAGATACTTTATCTATGGAAGATATAGCTAACCCAGAACAACGTGTAAAAATTGATGATAGAGATACTTATATTCTAATAATTTTAAAGATGTTACAGATGGAGATACTCACAAAAGATGTACAATATGAGCAATTATCTTTAATAATAAAAAGAATATATTGATAACTTTTCAAGAAACACCTTACGATCCTTTTTGAATCAATAAGAGCTAGACTAGAAATAGCAAAGTGCAAGATTGCGTACTCAAAGATGTTAGTTATCTAGCATATATTCTGATAGATATAATAGTTGATAACTATTTATTAATCTTAGATGAAGTAGAAAATGAAATAGATGAGATTGAAAAGTCAATTGATTGAAAGTGCAGATAGAGATGATTTAGAAAAATATTTTTAGCTTTTAAAACAAAAATATAGCTATTTTTAAAGAAATTTATCTCTCCAGTAAGAGAGTTAATTTCTAAATTGCAAACTAGAAGTATGTTAAATTACTTTCCATGAAGATATGAAATATTATCTAGGTGACTTAAATGACCATGGTATCATAGTATTTGATACAGTAGATATGTTAAATAATAGAGCCACAGAGCTCATACAGCTCTACCACTCTATGATTAGTAATACTATGAATGAAATTATGAAAATTTTAGCAATATTTCAACTATATTTATGCCTTTGAGCTTTTATAGTTGGACTTTATGGAATGAATTTTTGAATATATGCCAGAACTTAAATGGCATTATGGATATTATATAACTTTAGGGTCTAATGGCAAGTCTTGTAATTTTTAATGATATTTTTATTTTAAGAAGAAAAATGGTTTTAATAAATATAGTAACAAGTTTTATACTTTTTGTAAGTATGAAACTTGTTTTTTATTCTTATATAAGAAAAACATTTTTAAATTGACAAATGGCTATATAATTGGTATTATAATGTATATTATAGGATGTAATGTATATTTTTTAATCAGATATACATTAATTATATTAAGGAGATGGTTTTTATGAAAGTTTTTGCACACAGAGGAGCATCATGGGTTATGCACCAGAAAAATACATTAGTTGCAATAAAAAAAGCAATAGAAATGAAAGCTGATGGAATAGAGATAGATATACAACTTACAAAAGATGGGAAAATAGTTGTTATGCATGACTGGAAAGTTGATAGAACTACAACTGGTAGAGGATATGTATATGAATTAGATTATGATTATATAAAAACTTTAGATGCAGGACAGTGGTTTACTAAAGATTTTATAGGAGAAACTGTCCCAACATTAGAAGAGGTATTAGATATACTTCCTAAAGATATGATGTTAAATATAGAAATAAAAGATACAGCAAGACATCATACTAATATAGAAGAAAAAGATGTTAGACGTTTTTAAAAAAATATCCAGATAAATTTGAAAATATAATTGTATCATCTTTTCATCATGATAAGATAAAAAAATTACAAGTCTTAGAACCAAAATTAAAATTAGCTTTATTAACTGATAGTGAATTTATAGAAATAGAAAAATATTTGTCAAGTAATGGTCTATCTTCTTATAGTTATCATCCTGAAATAAATCTTTATTTCTAAGGAGGATGTTGAAAAACTACATGATAGGGGGTGAAAAATATTTGTTTGGACAGTAAATAAAGAAGAAGACTTAAATTATTTAGTTAAATTAGGCGTAGATGGAGTTATAACTAATTATCCTGATATTATGAAAGAATTACTTAGTTAAATTTTTAGGAGGAACAAAATGAAGAAATTTAGAGTTTTATCATTGTTATCAGTATTAGCTTTTATTATGTTATTTACAGCTTGTGGCGGAGAAAAGAAAGCAGCAGAAGAAAAAAGGCAGAGCCTTTAGAAATAAAAAGTAAGTTATATTTTTTTAAAGAAAATGAACCTACTCATATAGCTATGAAGGAAGCAACAGATGCTATAAAACCAAAGATTAGAAGGACAAGTAAAATTTGTATTATTCCCTAATGGACAATTACCTGTATATAAAGATGGTTTACAACAAGTTGTTAGAGGTGCAGATTTACAGACGTAGATGATTTAAGTTATATAGAGACTATGTTCCAGAATTTACTGCTTTTAGCAGGGACCTATGCTATATCAAAACTATGATGAATATGTAAAATTAATGCATAGTGATTTAGTTGCAGATTTAAAAGAAAAAGGCTGAAGAAAAAGGAATAAAAAAATCATATCACTTGATTTCATTTTTGGATTTAGAAGTATTATAAGTGATAAAGAGATAAAAGAACCAGCAGATTTAAAAAGGTATGAAAATAAGAGTACCAGCTAGTAAATTATTTATTGATACTTTAAATGCTATGGAGCAAGTGCAGTACCTATGTCATTTAGTGAAACAATTTCTGCTTTTGCAAACAAAATGTAATAGATGGATTAGAAGGTTCATATGCAACTAACTATTTAACTAAAACTTATGAATTAAGAAAAATATGTCTTTAACAAAAACACTTTTTTTAGGAACAGCTGGAGTTTATATTTCAACAAAAGTTTGGGATAAATTAACAGATGAACAAAAAGGCTATTATACAAGAAGAATTTGATAAAGCAGCAGAAAATAACAATAAAAATTTAGTTGAATTAGATAAAGAATTAGTTAAAAACTTAGAAGATGCAGGAGTAAAAATTAATGAAGTAAATCTTCCTGAATTTGCAAAAATTAGTAGAACCTATTTATAAAAAAATATAGGAATTACAGAAGAATTCTATAAACAATTGATGGATGAAATGCAAAAAAATAAGAACAGAACAAAAAAATAGAGGCGGTAGTTTATGAAAAAGATTTTTTTATAATCTTGAAGAACTTATTGCAGGATTCTTTTTGATAATAACAGTTACAAGTGTAGTTTTGAATGTATTTTTGTAGAGCAGCAGGTTTTGGAACAATATCAACATCAGAAGAAATAGCAACAATTTCTTTTGTATGGTCTGTTTATATTGGAGCAGTTGCTTGTTACAAAAGAAAAATGCACATAGGTGTAGACATGTTAGTTCAAATGTTTTCAGATAAGGGTAAGAAGATTTTTCACAATATTTTTAGATGTATTTTTAATAGTAATAAATTCAGTAATATTATACTTATGTGTAATTTTTTTATAATGAACTCACAAGAAAAACCAACACCTGTTTTTAGGTATATCATCAAATTATTTAAATATAGCTTTGCTGATATCATTTTTTTCTTGATGGTTGTGCATTCATTAAATTTTTCTATATCAAGATATAAAAAGCTTTAAAGAAAGTAGGTGAAGAATAATATGGAAAAAAATTATTACCAATAATTTTACTATTTGTACTTTTCTTTTTAAATGTACCTATATGTTTTTGCTCTATTTACTTCGACTTTCTTTTACTTTTATATTTATTAATACAAATACATATCCAGATTTAATATTACAAGTATTTGTAAATAGTGCACAATCTTTTCCACTTTTTAGCTATACCATTTTTTTATAATGGCTGGAGCTGTTATGAATTATTCAGGAATAAGCTCAAGGCTTATGGGAGTAGCTGAAGTTTTAACAGGACATATGAAAGGTGGATTGAGCTCAAGTAAATGTATTGTTGAGTACTTTGATGGGAGGAATATCAGGTTCTGCAAATGCTGATGCTGCTATGGAATGTAAAATACTAGTTCCTGAAATGACAAAAAGAGGATATTCTAAAGAGTTCTCAGCAGCAATAACAGCTGCTTCTTCTGCAATAACTCCAGTTATTCCACCAGGAATAAATTTAATTATATATTCTTTGATTGCTAATGTATCAGTTGCGAAGATGTTTATAGCTGGTTATGTACCTGGTTTAGCAATGTGTATATCTTTAATGATTACAGTTTACTTCATTGCAAAGAAAAGAGGTTATAAGCCAATAAGAGAAAAAAGAGCAAGTTCTAAAAGAAATTCTTAAAGTTTTAAAAAGATTCTTTTTGGGCTTTATTCTTGCCTTTTGGTATTATAATGGGAATGAGAATGGGATTTTTCACTCCAACAGAGGCAGGAGCAATAGCAGTTGTTTACTGTATAGTGATAGGATTCTTTATCTATAAAGAGTTAAAAATAAGATATTTTGTAGATATAATAAAAGAAACTGTCTATGGTACAAGTACAGTAATGTTCATTATAATCGGAGCAACAGTTTTTGGACAATATTTAAATTGGGAAAGAATACCTCATTTAATAGGAGAATTTTAACAAATTTTACAGATAATAAATATATGTTCTTAGTGATAGTGAATTTAATTTTTATTATTTGTTGGAATGTTCATAGAAGGTGGAGCAGCTATGATAATTTTAGCACCTCTTTTAATTCCAACAGCTGTAAGTTTAGGAATAGATCCAGTACATTTTGGGATTGTCATGATAGTAAATATTATGATAGGAGGTTTAACTCCACCATTTGGTTCAATGATGTTCCTAACCTGTTCAATAGTTCGAGTCGAGATAAAAGACTTTGTTAAAGAATGTATGCCATTTATAATAACATTATTAATTGTTTTTAGTAATAGTAACATTTTTACCACAATTAATTTTTATTCTTGCCAAATTTAATATAAAAATTAAGGAGTTGTACATTTTTAGATGTGACAACTCTTTTTTAGTTGTCAAATAGTAATATTGAAAAATTTCTTTTATAAGAATATTAGTTAGCAAAAATAAAATTTTCTTGAATTTCACTCATAACTTTGTGATAAAAATGATTAAGAAAATTTATCAAATAAAATTAATATAGTATTACTAAAGAAAAATACATAAAGGAGACGACAATGGTTAAAAACAATTTTATTAACAGAGTTTTGCAAATTTTAGTAGTTCTTTTTGGAATAAGTTTTTTACTTTTTAGTTTAACTTATTTATCTCCAGGAGATCCTGCTGAAGTTATGTTAACAGAGTGTGGAAATATTCCTACGCCTGAATTACTTGCACAGACGAGAGCAGAACTTGGTCTTGATAAACCTTTTGCTGAACAGTATTGTAGATGGGCAGGGCACGTTGTACAAGGAGAATTAGGAAAATCTTATTCTTAAGAGTTCCTGTTGTGGATAAAATAAAAACAGCTTTTATGCCAACATTAAAACTTTCACTTTTATCTCTTGCATTTATGATAGTGATTTCACTTCCATTAGGAACTTTAGCTGCATTAAAAGTTAACAAATGGCAAGATTATTTTGTAAGAGCAATTAGTTTTACAGGACTTTCAATTCCAAGTTTTTTTGGTTAGGATTAATATTTTTGAGTATTTTTTTGGAGTGATGCTTCATTGGGTAACTGTTTCAGGAGGAAAGGCTGACTTTTAAATCAATGATACTCCAGCTTTTACATTAGGGTTTTGCAATGTCTGCAAAATATATAAGACAGGTTAGACATACTGTTTTAGAAGAACTAAGTAAAGATTATGTTGTTGGAGCTAGAATGAGAGGTATAAAAGAAAGTACTATACTTATGAAAAGCATGTAATTCCTAATGCTTTGATTCCTTTAATTACTTTATTAGGACTATCTCTGGTAGTTTATTAGAGGAACAGCAGTTATAGAAATAATTTATAACTTCCCTGAATGGGAAATCTAGCAATTAAAGCTATATCTTTTAGAGATTATCCTTTAGTTCAAGCTTATGTACTACTTTATAGCACTTATTTATTTAGTGATAAATCTTATAGTAGATTTTTTTCATATAAATTGTTAGATAAGAGAGTTGAGGGGGCAAATTAATTGAAAAACAGAAAAATTTATAAAAGGACATAAACAACTTATATTTTTTTCTTGTAATGGCAATAATTATTATTTTGATTGCTATTTTTGCAAAAACAAATAGCTCCAAAAAGATCCTTTACATGCAGTTATGGATAAACCTTTGCATGCTCCTGATAAAAACTAATTTATTAGGAACAGATATTTTAGGAAGAGATATTTTATCTCGTATTATCTATGGAACTAGATATTCTCTTTTTATGACATTAGTACTTGTTACTGTAGTTTTTTTGTTCTAGGAACTACTTTAGGTTTGATAGCAGGATATTTTGGTGGATTTATTGATACCTTATAATGAGACTTGCTGATATGATGGTATCTTTTCCAGGTATTATTCTAGCTATAGCAATAGCTGGACTTTAGGACCTAGTATGACAAAATGCGATAATTGCAACTTTCTGCTGTTACCTAGCCTAAATATGCAAGACTTTCTAGAAGTATGGTTTTAAAAATAAAAAGAATTATATGTTGAAGCTGCAAGACTTACTGAAGTAGAGATAAGAAATTTTATTTCAGATATATTTTTACCTAATATGGTTACTCTTATGTTAGTAACAGCGATTTCAGATATAGGAGCATTGATGCTTGAAATTTCAGCCTTATCATTTTTTAGGGTTTTGGAGCTCAGCCTCCTATTCCAGAATGGGGAGCAATGTTAAATGAGGGAAGAATATACCTGCAAAAGCTCCTTGGCTTATGCTATATCCTGGAATGGCAATAGTTATAGTTGTGGTTGTTTTAATATGTTTGGAGATAATATCAAAGATTTAATTGATATTAAAGAAGAAGATTTTTAAAGTAGCAATAAAATTTTTAATATATTAATAAAGAAAGGTGGTACATATGAAAAATTTTTACAAAGAAAAAGTTTTGCTTTTTCTAATGGCAATCTTTAATGATGTTTACTTTAGTAGCTTGTGGAGGAGAAAAAAGAAAAGAAGAAACTACTGTAGCAGGAACAGAAAATACTAATGGGAGAATTAGTAGTAGGTGTTACAAGTTTTGCTGATACTCTTGAGCCAACTGAGCAATATTTTTAGTTGGGTTATAACTCGTTATGGTGTTGGAGAAAACTTAGTTCGTTTTAATGAAAATGGGGATTTAGAACCTTCACTTGCTGAAGAATGGAAAGTTAGTGATGATAAATTAACTTGGGAGTTTAAGATTAGAGATGGAGTAAAAATTTCTCTAATGGAAATCCTTTAACAGCAGAAGCAGTAAAATCTTCTCTTGATAGAACTATTTTAGAAAAAGTAAAAAGAGCAGATGGGTTTCTTTAAACCTACTTCATAGTTGCTGATGGGACAAACTTTAAAAAAATAACTACTGAAAAAAACCAGTTGCTATTTTTACCTCAATGTCTAGCAGATCCTCTATTCTTAATAATAGATACTCTGATAATGTTGAAGAATATACAACAAATGCTCCCTATCTGTACAGGACCTTATGTATTTAAAGAATTTGTTCCTACAGAATATGCAGATAGTTGAAAGAAATGAAAAATTATTGGGGTGGAAAACCTGGTCTTGCAAAAGTTACTTTTAAATGTATCAATGACCAAAGTACTCGTGCTTTTATCTTTAAAAAGTGGTGAAATTGGAGTTGCTTTATAACCTAAAAATTGAAAATAAGGCTGATTTTGAAGGACAAGATGATATTAATATTCAAGAATTAAAATCACTTTAGATCTACTTATGCTTTTATGAATCAACATGGAGCATTAGGAGATTTATCACTTCGTCAAGCCTTACTTAGAGCTTTAGATAAAAAAGCATATACTGAAAAAGCTATTAGGTGGAGCGGCTACTCCTGGTAAAGCTCCTATTCCTCCTACATTAGATTTTCGGATTTGATAAACTTGTAGATGAAAATGCTTATCAATCCTGAAAGTGCAAAAGAAATATTAGCTAAAAGCAGGATATAAAGATGTTGATGGAGATGGATTTGTTGAAAAACCAGATGGATCAAAACTTGAATTAAACTTCGTAATCTATACAAGTAGAGAAGAATTAAAAAGTTTATGCTCAAGCGCTCAAGCTAACTTGAAAAGATGTTGGAATCAATGTTAATTTAAAAAAACAGTTAGTTATGAAACTCTTTTAGATATGAGAGATTCTGGAAACTTTGATTTATTAATTTGGAATGTACTTGCTGCTAATACAGGAGATCCCTGAAAAATATCTATATGAAAAACTGGGATAGTTCTTCAGCATCTAACCAAGCAGGATATAAAAATGCAAAAAGTTGATGAATTATTAGATAAATTAAATGTAGAATTTGATCCTGAAAAGAGAAAAGACTTAGCAATAGAAATTCAACAATTAATAATGAACGATGCTGCAACAGTATTCTTTGGATATGAAACTACTTTTCCTATACTCAAATAAAAAGTACAAAATGTAAAAATGTTCCCTATGGATTACTATTGGTTAACAAAAAGATGTTACAGTTAGTGAATAGAAGGAGAAAAGATGTTAGAAATTAAAAGATTTAACGATACAATATGGAGAAAATAATACTGTTGTTGAAAAATTTTTTCTAAACTATGCAAAAAGGGAGAAATTATAAGTATTGTTGGAGAATCTGGAAGTGGTAAATCTACTGTTCTTCGTTCTATAATAGGTGGTCTATTAGGACAGGGAAAAGTTATTTCTGGAGATATAATTTTTCAATGGAAAATCACTATTAAATCTTTTCAAATAATGAGTGGAGAGAAACTAGAGGAACAGTTATTTCAATGATTTCTCAAGATTGTGGAGCTACTTGAACCCTATTAGAAAAATAGGTTCTCAATATATTGAATATATAGATGCTCATACTAATTTAAAATAAAAACTGAGGCAGAAGAAAAGCATGTTCTATGTTAGAAAAAGTATCGTTTTACCAGAAGTAAAAAAATATTATGAATAGTTATCCTTATGAACCTCTGGAGGAATGAAACAGAGAGTTGGAATTGCTATGGCTCTCACATTTAAACCAGAACTTGTACTAGCAGATGAACCAACATCAGCCTTTAGATGTTACACACAGGCTCAAATAGTAAAACAAATGATGGAATTGAGAGATGAATTTAATACAGGTATAATTATAGTTACTCATAATATGGGAGTAGCTGCATATATGGCAGATAAAATTGTAGTTATGCAAAAAGGAGTAGTTGTTGATAGTGGTACGAGAGAAGAAGTTATAAATAATCCTAAGAGTGATTACACTAAAAAACTACTTAAATCAATTCCTGAAATGGATGGTGAGAGATTTGTCTAATAATAATGAATTAATATTAGAAGCTAAAAATGTAACAAAACAATTTAAAGTTTCTAAAAATAATATTCTAACTGCCTGTGATAATATCAATTTGTCTATGTATAAAGGAAAAACTTTAGGAATTGTTGGAGAATCTGGTTGTGGAAAATCTACTTTTTAAGAATGCTTTATGAATTTAGAGAAAAATTTACAAGTGGTGAAATTTTTCTATAAAGGGAAAAGATATTAGTAAATTTTCTAAAGATGAGGTTTGGGAAAGTAGACAACATATACAAATGGTGTATCAAGATCCAGGTGCCTCTTTTAATCCAAGAATGAAGGTATGGATATTTTAACTGAACCACTTATTAATTACGATAGACTAAAAAAGGAAGATAAAGAAAAAAAAGCTATAGAACTTCTTAAAATGGTTGACCTTCCAGCAGATTTTTATTCATAAATACCCTCAAAATATGAGTGGAGGACAAAAACAAAGAATAGGTATAGCAAGAGCTTTTATCATTAGAGCCTGAAAGTTTTAGTCTGTGATGAAGCTACATCAGCTCTTGATGTTTCTATACAAAAAAATATAATAGAGCTTTTGGTAAAATTACAAAAAGAAAGAGATTTATGTATAGTTTTTATTTGTCATGATATAGCACTTGTTCAAGCTTTTGCCCATGAGATAGCAGTTATGTATTTGGGTAATGTTTTAGAAGTTTTACCTGGAGAAAGATTAAAAGATAGTGCTTATCACCCATATACAAAAGCTCTTTTTAAGCTCCTTTATTTTCTATCAATATGGATTTTTTTCTGAAAAAGATAGCTAGTATTGAAGGAGATGTACCTAGTCCCTATAAACTTTACCTAGTGGTTGTGTATTTCAAGGGCGTTGTAAATACGTTAAAGAAAAATGTAAAGTTAAAAACCTAGTTTAGAAAAAGTATAAAAGCATGAAGTTGCTTGTTATTTTACAAGAGAAATAAATAATTTATAATTTTCATTAATAACATCAAAGATCTTATGGTTAAGCTAACTCCTTGACTTAACCATAAGACTATGGTGTTTTTATTTTTCAAAAAAATATTATTTTAAAGGATATATAAAATAATAGAAAATAAGCAAAAACTATAAATAAAAATCGTTACATCATCTAAAAATTTATGTTATAATAAATAATCATGAAAATATTTAGAGGTTTTAGAAATGTCAAAAATTATAGTAAAAAAAGATAAGGAACAAAAAAATTTTTAAATTTTTATCCAAATGTTTATAAAGATGAAATTAAGGATATAATAGGAAATGTTAAAACAGGTGATATTGTTGATATCATTACAAGCGATATGAAATTTTTTTAGCGAGAGCTTTATGTTACAGAAGGAACATCAGCCTTTGCTAGAGTACTAACAACAAAAGATGAAAAATTGATAAGAAATTTATTTTTGAGAGAATAAAAATGCTTATGAAAAAAAGAAAACATCTTTTAGAAGAAACAAATAGCCTTAGAGCTTTTTACTCTGAAGCAGACTATATTCCAGGATTGATAATAGATAAAGTTTGATAAATATGTATCTATTCAATTTAGAAATTCAGGTGTAGAAGTTTTTTAGCAAGATGTAATAGAAGCAGTAAAAATATTTAAAACCTAAGGGAATATATGAAAGAAGGATGTTGAAAACAGAGTTATAGAAGGTGTTGAAACAAAAACAGGAATAATTTTTGGTGAAATTCCAGAAAAGAACTATTATGATAGATAATGGAGTCAAATATAGTATAGATATAGTTGATGGTCAAAAACAGGTTTCTTTTTGGATCAAAGAGATTCTAGAAAATTTATAGCTAAAGTACATCAATAACCAAACAAGATTTTTTTAGATGTTTTTTTCAAGTAGTGGTGGATTTTCTATGGCAGCTCTTAAAAATGGAGCTAAAGAAGTGGTGGCAATGGATAAAGATAGCCATGCTCTTGAATTATGTTATGAGAACTATAAATTAAATGAATTTACAGCAGATTTCTCCACTGTTGAGGGAGATGCTTTTTCTTATGCTAAATACTTTAGCTACAAGAAATAAGAAATTTGATATTATAACACTTGATCCACCTTCACTTATAAAAAGAAAACAGATATTTATAAAGGAAGAGATTTCTTTTTAGATTTATGTGACAAAAGTTTTAAACTTTTAGAAAATGGGGGAATTTTAGGTGTTATCACTTGTGCTTATCATATAAGCTTACAAGATTTAATTGAAGTAACAAGAATGGCAGCTTCAAAAAAATAATAAATTATTAAGTGTTATTGGAGTAAATTATCAACCTGAGGATCATCCTTGGATATTACATATTCCAGAAACACTATATCTAAAAGCCCTATGGGTAAGAGTAGAGGAAAGATAAATAGGAGGAAGTGATGTATTTAGATATTTTAATTTTAATAATTTTTATATTTGGAATATTGAGTGGAATAAGAAATGGAATTTTTATAGAGATTATATCAGTTTTTGGTTTTGCAATTAATTTGCTTATAACAAAAATATATACACCAGTTGTTTTAAGATTTTTAAAAAGATCAGATGCTTCATTTGCAAAATAACTATGTAATAACATATATAGTAACTTTTATAACTGTATATTTAGTTGTTTCAATGATATTAGTTTTTGTAAAGAAGGCATTTAAAGGCTTTGAAAAAGGATTCTTTAATAAAATTGATGGGAGGAATAGCAGGTTTTTGTAAAGGCTTTCATAGCTTTCACTTGTAATTATACTAATTTACACATATAGTTCTAAATTAGCTCCTTCTTTAGAAAAAGTACTCACAAGGAAGTTCTGCAATAGAGATATTTTTATGAAATACTTCCTAATTTTTGAAAGTTATATACCAGATATTCTAGTAGAAGATTTTAATAAAAATGCCACAAAAAATTATAGAAAAGAATATCAATACGATGTTATAAGGTGAGCTATGAAGATAATAAATAAATATATTTTAGATGAATTAAAGGACCAATTATATTAGCAGTTTTTGTGTTTACTTTCATATTTTTTTATTGGATATAGTAGTAACTATGATGGAACATATAATAGTAAAAGGAATATCAGTTTTTGATGTCTTAAGATTACTATCTTTTTATATTCCACCTATACTTACTCAAACAATTCCAATAGGAATGTTTTTTTAGAATAATGATATGTTTTACAAAATTTAGTAGAAATAGTGAATCTGTTGCTATGGTATCAACAGGTATGTCTATTAGAGCTATTTTTAAAACCTATACTTGCTATTGCAATAGGGGCAGCTATATTTTATAGTTTTCTTTACAAGAAAGTATAATACCTCGTTCTTTTATAAAGTTAAAAGTATGTCGGAACTAAAATAGCTTATGAAAATCCAGTTTTTCAATTAAAAGAAAAAAACTTTTATAGATAATTTAGATCAATACAGTATCTATGTTGATAAGGTGGAATCTGATGGAAAAGCAAAAATATAATTGCTTTTGAAAAACCACAAGATAAGACAAAGTTTCCTATGGTTCTAACAGGTGAAGAAGCGTTTTTGGAAAGATAATTCTATAGTTTTAAAACAATCACAGTTTATAAGTTTTGATGAAAATGGAAGAAAAATTTGACAGGAACTTTTGATGAAAAAGAGTTGTATTAACACCATATTTTGAAAATTTAAATTTGAAAAATAAAAAGATGTTGAAGCACTTAGTATAACAGATCTTATTAAAAAAACATAAGAAAAGTAGATACAGAGGAAGTTCTTAAATATAAAATTGAAATTTTTAGAAAAGTTAGCTTTGATTTTTTCAACAGTTCCTCTGGCAGTTATAGGTTTTTGTCTTTCATTAGGTCATCATAGAATATCAAAAAAATACTCTTTTGTTTTAGCAATGATAATAATATTTGCATATATAATATTCTTAAACATAGGAATAGTTATGGCGAGTGCAGGGAAATTACACCCTTTTTATTGCAACTTGGACACCTAATGTGCTTTTTATATTTTTAGGATATAAATTGTATAGAGCAAAAAGAGGTGAGAGGAATATAATGATTAAAAATTAGATATATACATAAGTAAGTATTTTTATAAAATATTTTTTTAATGAATATAATAGGTTTTTATGGGAGTATTTTTACTTGCTCAAACCTTTAAGATAATTAAATATATTAACCAAGGTAAACTTGTAGGGTGGAGAGATTTTTGACTATATTATAAATTTATTACCTAAAATGTTTGTTGAAACAGCACCTCTTTCAGTTTTACTAGCTGGACTTATAACTATAAGTATAATGGCAAGTAACTTAGAGATTGTTTCATTGAAAACATCAGGAATAAGATTTTTAAGAATAGTTAGAGCTCCTTTGATTATAGCTTTTATAATATCTTTGTTTTGTATTTTTTTGTAAATAATTCTATTTATACAAAATCTTTAGCTAAAAATTAATTTTTATAGAAAAAGGTGAAATAGATGCTCTTTAAGATTACCAACAACTAAGGAAAATGCCTTTTTTATAAATAATACTGATGGCTATATCTATTTGATGGGAAATATTAATAGAGAAACTGGAAATGCAGAAAAAAATTGAAATAGTAGTTTATGATACTGAAATATCAAAGCCAGTTGAAATCATTACTGCACAGAGTGGAAAATATGATAAGGATAATAAAAAAATGGATGCTTTCTGGAGTAAATATTTATAATGTTGAAACTAAGAAAAATATAACTAAAGTAGAATATGATTCAGATAGATTCAGAGAAGATCCCAATAACTTTTATAAGAGCAGCAGCAGAAGATCCAAGAATGCTTACTATTAAGGAATTAAAGAAGACTATTAAAGAGCAAAAAAATATAGGAGAAGATACAAGAATATATCTTGCAGAATTAGCTAAGAGATATTCTTTCCCTTTGCAAGCTTTTATAGTAGCTTTTATAGGGACTTTCAGTTAGCAGTAAATATGTTAGAGGTGGAAGAACAACTTTAAATTTAGTTATCTGTGTTGTGGCTGGTTATGGTTATTACCTAGTATCAGGGCATTTGAGGCTATGAGTTTAAATGGAATTTTAAATCCATTTCATTTCAAGTTGGATACCTAATATTTTTATATTTTATAATAGGAATGTATTTTTATGAATAGAGCTGAATATTAGAGATTGAAGGAGGAGAAGTTGGAAAATATTAAATTAAAGAAGTTAGACAATGGAATAACCTTAATAACAGAACATTTACCTAATGTAAGCACATTTAGTATGGGATTTTTTATTAAAACAGGTGCTATAAATGAGACTAAAAAAAGAAAGTGGAATTTCTCATTTTATCGAACATTTAATGTTTAAAGGTACAAAAAAATAGAACAGCTAAAGAAATTTCAGAATTTGTTGATTTTTGAAGGAGGTATATTAAATGCCTTTACTTCAAGAGAAGTTACTTGTTATTATATAAAACTTCTATCATCAAAAATGGATGTAGCTCTTAGATGTTTTTAACAGATATGTTACTTAATTCAAATTTTTGATGAAGAAAGCATAGAAAAAGAAAAGAAATGTAATTATAGAAGAAATAAGAATGTATGAAGACATACCTGAAGAAATAGTTCATGAAAAAAATATTGAATTTGCCTTTAAAAGGGATACATTCAAACTCTATTTCAGGAACAATAGCAAGTTTGAAGAAAATTAATAGAAAAGCTATTTTAAAATATTTAGAAAGAACATTATGTGGCTGAAAAATTTAGTTATAGTAGCTTGTGGAAATATAGATGAAAAAGTATTTATATAAAGAATTAAATAAGAGAATGAAAAGACTTTAGAAAAGCAAAGAAAGAAGAAGTTTTAGATTTAACTTATCAAATCAAAAAAAGGAAAAAAAGTAGTTAAAAAAACCTTCTAATCAAATACATCTTTGTTTTTACAACTAGAGGAGTTTCTAATAAATCTGAATTAAGATATCCAGCAGCTATAATATCAAATATTTTTAGGTGAAGGAATGAGCTCAAGATTATTCCAAAAAAATAAGAGAAGAAAGAGGTCTTGCATATTCAGTTTATACTTATCTGACAAGATTTTCTAACTGTGGACTGCTTTCTGTTTATGTTGGAACAACAAAAGAAGATTATAAGGAAGTTATAAAACTTATAAAAGAAGAATTTAAAAATATTAAAGAAAATGGAATATCTGAAAGAGAACTTAGAAAAAGCTAAGAATAAATACGAAAGTGCCTTTTACTTTTAGCTTAGAAAGTACAAGTTCAAGGATGAATAGACTAGCTTCAACATATCTAACTTATGGAGAAATAATAAGTCTTGATAAGGTTAGAGAAGATATTGAAAAAGTTAGTCTAAAAGATATTAAAAAAAGCTGCAGAATTTTTATTTGATGAAGAATATTATTCACAAACAATAGTAGGAGATATATAAAATGAAAAAGATACAAGTTAAAGTAGTAAGAGAAGAAGGAGTACAGCCTCAAAAATATGAAACTGAAGGCTCAGCAGGAATGGATGTTAGAGCCAATATAAAAGAAGCAATAACTTTAAAATCTTTAGAAAGAGTTATGATACCAACAGGTTTAAAAGTTGCTATACCTGAAGGTTATGAAATACAAGTTAGACCAAGAAGTGGTTTGGCTATAAAACATGGAATAACTATGCTTAATACACCTGGAACAGTTGATAGTGATTACAGAGGAGAATTAAAAAGTTATAGTTGTAAATTTAAGTAATGAAGCTTATACAATAGAGCCTAAATGAAAGAATTGGGCAATTTGTTTTGAATAAGGTTGAACAAATAGAATTTGTTGAAGTAGAAGAATTGGACGATACTAGCCGTGGTGAAGGTGGTTTTCGGACATACTGGAAAATAAATGGAGATAAGAAAGAATTATGCAAAATAGTACTTACTTGAAAAACTATCAAAAGTTCAGTGTATTTTTATAGCAAATATATTACTACTTTTTGTAATTAGTTTATCTACTATATATAGTGCAACTATTACAAAAATCTGAACCTTTTTTTATCAAAAGAAATTATTTGGTTTATACTAGGTCTTATAGTATTTGTTGTAGTCTCTTTAATAGATTATAGAAAATACTATAAAGTATTCAATGGCCATTTATATATTTAATATTATTATGCTTCTATCTGTTCTAGTGATAGGAACTTCAAGATTGGGAGCAAAGAGATGGATAGATTTAGGACCTCTAGCTTTACAGCCATCAGAATTTTCAAAATTACTTTTGATATTCACTTTTTCAGCTTATTTAATAAATAATTATTCAGATAAGTACACTGGTTTTAAGGCAATGTTTATGTGCTTTTTACATATCTTTCCTGTATTTTTTTCCTAATAGCAATAGAACCTGACTTAGGGACTCTCTAGTTATCATTTTAATTTATGGTATGCTACTTTTTTTAAATAAATTGGAATGGAAAGTATAATAACAGTTTTTTTGCTAGTATCGCAGGATTAATTCCAATAGCATATAAATTTTTACTGAAGGAATATCAAAAAGACAGAATAGATACTTTTTAAATCCAGAGTCAGATGCTTTGGGTACAGGTTGGAATATAACACAGTCTAAAATAGCTATAGGTTCAGGAAAAAAATTTTTGGAAAAAGGTTTTTTTAAATAACACTCAAGGAAAATTAAAATACCTTCCTGAGTCTCATACAGACTTTTATAGGTTCAGTTTTTTCTTGAAGAAAGAGGTTTTATTGGTGAAGTATGTTACTCTAATCTATATAGTTCTTTTTGGCTCAAATCTTTTATATTGCTAGATACAACTCAAGATAAATTTGGAAAATATATCTGCTATGGAGTGGCAACTATCTTCTTCTTCCATATATTTGTAAATATGGGTATGATAATGGGAATTATGCCAGTAACAGGTTTACCATTACTTTTAATGAGTTATGGTGGAAGTTCTTTAGTGTTTTCGTTTTTGATACTAGGAGTTGTACAAAGTGTAAAGATACATAGAGGAAACAAATAATGATAGAATTTATAATTGATGAAGAATATGAAAGTGTCAGAATAGATAGATTTTTAAGAAAACATTTAAAAACATAGCTCTTTTCTGAAATTTATAAAATGCTTAGAAAGGCTAAAATAAAAGTTAATAATAAAAAAAGTTTCTCAAGATTATAGATTAGTTTTAGGTGATATAATTTTGTGTTTCTACCTGAAAGCTTTTGAAGAAAAAAATGAAGAAACATTTCATTGAACTAAATGAAATTAGAAAAGAAGAATTAAAGTCTATGATAGCTTTATGAGAATGAAAATTTATTTATTATAAATAAAATAAATTTAGGGAGATGTTATTCATAAGGGAAGTGGACATGACATTTCTTTTACTTGAAGAATTTAGATCTTACTATTCAAATAACAAGATAAATTTTGTAAACTCGTATTGATAAGTTAACCTCGGGTCTTGTTATAGGAGCTAAAAAAATATAAAAACTGCTAGAGAAATAGCAAAAGAAATACAATTAGGAAATATACTTAAAAAAAGTATTATATTTTGGTTTATGGAAAAATAGAAAAGAAGAATTTTATTTTTAGAAAATTACTTGAAAAAAAGATGAAGAAAAAGGTTATAGTATCAGATGTTGAAAAAGAAGATTATAAGAAATCTATAACTCATTATAAAAGAATAAATGGCGATAATGATTATACTTTTACTAGAAGCAGAGCTTAAAACAGGTAGAACTCATCAATTAAGAGCTCAATTAAATCATTTAGGACATACTATTGTAGGAGATACAAAAGTATGGAAAAAAATATAAAAGAAGATATAATGTATTTATTTTCTTATTATTTAAAAATAGATCTTTATGATTTAGAACTTGAATTGAGAATCCCAAATTTCTTTTTAAAAAGTACAATATACAAAAATAAGAGGCTTGTTAGGCAGACTTTTAAGTTTGTTTAGTAAGAGCTTGTTTTATATAAATTTATAAAAATATTAGGAGGGAAAAATGGAATTTTTTGGATAGTTACTTTTAAAAATCAGTGAAAGAAAAAGTACTATTTCACACGAAGTTATGGGGGAATTACAACATTTTTAGCAATGGCTTATATAATAATTGTAAATCCGTCTGTATTATCACTTTCTGGAATGGATAAAGGAGCTTTAATAACAGTAACTTGTTTAGCTTCTTTTATAGGAACAATCATAGCTGGAGTATGGGCAAATTCACCTATAGCTTTAGCACCAGGTATGGGACTTAATGCTTTTTTACTTATACTCTAACTTTAGAAAAGACAAGTTCCTTGGCAAACAGCATTAGGTATAGTATTTTTATCAGGATGTTTCTTCTTAATTCTATCAATAGGAGGAATAAGAGAAAAAATTGCAAGTTCAATCCCAGTGTCACTAAGACTAGCAGTTGGTGGAGGAATAGGATTATTCATAGCTTTTTATAGGTTTAAAAGGTATGGGAATAGTTGTTGCAAACTCAAGCTACTTTTGTTGGAATTGGAGAATTTACAAAGACAACATGTGTTTCCATTATCGGACTTTTAATTATAATTGTAATGGAAGTTAAAAAAGAAAAAGGTGGAATACTTATAGGAATTATTATAACAACAATATTGGGAATTGTAATTGGAGATGTAGTCAATACCATCAAAGATACTTTCTTTACCACCAAGCCCAGCACCTATCTTTATTTAAGTTAGATATTATGTCTGCATTTAAATTATCATTGATAGGACCTATATTTTCATTTATGTTTGTTGACTTATTTGACTCATTAGGAACTCTTATGAGTTGTTCAAAAGAAATGGGACTTATAGATGATAGTGAGAAGTAAAAATCTTGGAAGAATGCTTTATACAGATGCAGGATCAACAATAATAGGTGCTACTATGGGAACATCAACAGTAACTGCTTATGTTGAATCAGCAGCAGGTATTATGTTAGGAGCTAGAACAGGATTAGCTGCAACAGTAACTGCACTAGGATTTTTATTATCACTATTCTTTACACCACTTATCAGTATAGTACCTGGATATGCACAGCACCAGCTTTTAATTGTTGTTGGTATATTTATGTTTAGACAAGTAGCAAGTTTTAGAATTTGGAGATTTTAAAGATTTTATTTCCTGCATTTATAACAATTTTTACTATGCCATTGACTATAGTATAAGTACAGGTCTTGCACTAGGATTTTTATCTTATATACTAGTTCATTTATTGACTTTTGACTTTAAAAATTGAATATAACATTATTCTTTTATTGGCAATTTGTTTACTTCACTTACTTGTTTAAAAAAATTATAACTGAAATATAATATTTTTCTTGACATTAAAGAATTTTTTATAGTAGAATGCGGAAGAAAGGGGAGAAACCTACTCTTATTCAAAATTATCAATTTTTATAAAAATAAATGGAGGTATTTAACATGACAAAAAGAATTTGTGGATGCATTTGTGAAAAAGGGAGAACTAAAAATAAAAGATTCTGAAAGATTAGTAGCTTTCTTAGAAACAGTAGAAGCTTTATTAAAAGGTGAAGGAGTTAGATTTATAGGATTTGGTTCTTGGGAAGTTAAAGAAAGAGCTGCAAGAGAAGTAACTAACCCTCAAAACTAAGAAAAATTAAAGTAGAAGCTAAAAAGTTGTTAAATTCAAAGTTGGAAAACCATTAGCTGATAAAGTTGATGAACAAAAAGTTACTAAAAAGCTACAAAGAAAAATAATAATTGTATAGATATAAGGGGAGATAGCTTTATTCTTATATTTTTATATAAGTAAATAGAGAAACTTTTGCAAATTTTTCAAATTATTAATATGCAATCAGTTTTTATTTGTAGAATATTTCTTTTTATTTGTGATATTATATAAAAAGTAGATAAATACAATTTTTTAAAGTGCAAGGAAAGGAAGGATATATGTTAAAAAGAAAAATTCAGCTGAGGGTGAAAGTTCAACTTTTTAATTTATCTAAGGAAAAAGAGAGGAACTTGTTGAATCAATCAATGTTAAAAGAATTTATTTTATATTTGAAGGATAAAATAATAAATGAAAAAAATATGAAACAACACGTGAAGAGGCAATTTTTATCAAGAATTCCAAATAATGATATGGAAACTTTAAATTTACTTTTTGATGCTGATCAAATAAGAGAAGCTTTTTAGAAAATATTTTGATTTATGCACCATAATAAATGCAAAATCAGGAAAAATGTTCAGAAAAATGTAAATACAGCCCAATCATCTCACTTTAAAAACAGGAGCTGAGGTCTATGGTCTTGTCTCAAAAGAATTAGCTCTTTGTGAAGCTAAGAAAATGAAGTTGAAGGTGCTCATAGATTTTCACTTGTTACAAGTGGCAGAGGACTTAGAGGAAATGAAAAAGAATTAGATAAACTGGTTGAAATTTATAAATATATAGGAGAAAAATACTGATAAATTAGAACTTTGTGCTTCTCATGGTATTTGTACAAAAGAAGCTTTACAAAAAAATTAGCTGATGCAGGTGTCTTAACATATCACCATAATTTCAGAATCATCAAGAAGATTCTATCCAAATGTATGTACTTCCCATACTTATGACGATAGAATTAATACTATAAAGAATGCAAAAGTTGTTGGACTTGATGTTTGTAGTGGAGGAACATTTGGTTTAGGAGAAACTATCGAAGATAGAATAGATATGGCATTGGACTTAAGAGAATTAGAAATATGTTCAGTTCCAATAAATGTTTCTAACTCCAATTCCTGGAACTCCATTTGAAAATAATGATGCAGTTGAAACCTTTTAGAAATTTTTAGAAGACTATATCTATTTATCGTTTTTATTATGCCCTGAAACATATTTAAGATATGGTGAGGAAGAATTAGTTAGGAGATTATGTAAAAGACAGGTTTAAGATGTGGAATAAACTCTGCTTTAACAGGAAATTTTTTAACTACTACAGGAACAACAATAGAAAAAGATAAAAAGATGATAGAGGAGTTAGGTTATGAACTTAAAGATTTCTTTGTTATAGGAACAGATACTGATGTAGGTAAGACTTATGTTAGTACTTTACTATATAAGGCTTTTAAGAAAATATAAGTTTTCAATATTATAAACCTATTCAAAGTGGCTGTTTTTAAGAGATAATAAAACTAATAGCACCTGATGTAGATTTTTAACAAAGTTTGTAGATATTCTTATGATGATAGTATGGTAACTTATACTTTAAAGGAAGAAGTTTCCTCATTTAGCTTCTGAGATGGAAGGAACTGTCATAGAGATAGAAAATGTTAAAAACATTATGAAGAGTTAAAACAATATTCTAATATTATAGTTGAAGGGCAGGAGGGCTTTTATGTTCTCTTTATCAGAGATAAATTTATATTTATGATTTAATAAAAATGTGGAATTTACCTGTTGTATTAGTCTGTGGCACAAAGGTAGGTCTCTATAAATCATACTATGCTTACTTTTAAAATGCACTTAAAAACTATGGGAATAAAATTAGAAGGTTTAGTTTTTAATAATTATAAAGGACAATTTTTGAAGATGATAATATAAAAAGTTATTTTAGAATTATCAAAAAGTCAAAAATTATTTAATTATAAAGAATGGACAAAAAGAAATTTCTGATGAGGAAATAGACTTTCTTTAATTAAAAGGAGTTTTCAAATGATTAATAATTTAAGGAATTACAAAAGAAAGATTTAAAATATGTTTTTTTCACCCTTTGTGCACAAAATGAAAGATTTTGAAAAATCTCCCTTTAGTTATAAAAAGGTGAAGGGCTTTATTTAATAGATGAAAATGGAAAATAGATATATGGACTGTATTTCTAGTTGGTGGGTAAACTTATTTGGACATTGTAATCCAAGAATAAATAAAGTTATCTCAGAACAAGTAAATACTTTAGAGCATATAATTTTGCAAATTTTTGCTCATGAGCCAGCAGCTGAGCTATGTGAAGAACTACTAAAGTTTTACTCTAGAGGGCTTAATAAGTTTTTATTTTTCAGACAATGGATCTTCTTGTATTGAAATGGCTTTGAAATTAAGTTTCCAATATCATTTACAAACAGGGAAACCACAAAAACTAAATTTTTTATCTTTAGAAAATGCTACTCATGGTGAAAACAATAGAGCTTTAGGAGGGAGATGTTGATATCTTCACTGAAAACATATAGACCACTTATAAAAAGAAGGAAGAAAAGTTAGAGTTCCTATGTCAATTCAAAAATTATCTAATGAAGAATTTACAAAATTAGAAGATGAATGTATTAAAGAATTAGAAGAAATAATTGAAAAATCATAATGAATTAGCTTGTATGATAGTTGAACCTATGGTACAAGGTGCAGCAGGAATAAAAATATACTCTGCTAGATTTTTAAAAGCTGTAAGAGACTTAACTAAAAAAATATAATATATTTAATAGATGATGAAATTGCAGGGCTTTGGTAGAACAGGAAAGATGTTTGCTTGTGAACATGCAGGTATAGAACCAGATCATGATGTATAGTAAAGTGGTCTTTCATCAGGGTTATTATCCTATAGCTATGCTTTTGTATAACTACAGATATATTTAATGCTTTCTATGCTGACTATAAAGAAGGAAAGTCTTTTCTACACTCTCATACATATTCTGGTAACCCTTTAGGTTGTAGAATAGCTTTAGAAGCATTGAGAATCTTTTAAAGAAGATAATGTCTTAAATACTATAAATGAAAAAGGTAAGTACTAAAAGAAAAATGAATGAAATTTTTAAAGGTAAGTCATATATAGAAGATATAAGAAATATAGGACTTATAGGAGCCATAGAATTAAAAAGATAATCTTCTTCCAAATGTAAGAGTAGGAAAAGAAATCTATAATTTAGCATTGAAAAAGGAGTTTTTGTTAGACCTATAGGAAATAGTGTTTATTTCATGCCTCTTATGTTATAACTTAAGAAGAAATTGATAAAATGCTAGAAGTTTGTAAAGAAGCTATAGAAGAATTATGCCTATAATCTATTTCTATTTTAAATAATCAAAACTTTTGAGGGCTGTTGCAAATTCATAAAAAGATAAAAATAGTTCGTTACTGAGTGAAATTTCTTAACGATAAAAATTTCCATTCGTAACTCACTACTTTTAGTATTGAAATTTTAATTTGCAACAGCCCCTTCTTTTTGTTTCTACAAAATATGATATAATTAAAATAGTGAATTATTTTGGGAGGGAGATATGGTTATTTTATATGCATTATTACAGGCACTAATTATTTCAATAGTTATTATAATTGCTATTTGTATTCTTATTTTGTTAATAAAAAGAAAATTTAAAATAAAGATGTTATCTCATTAAAAGGAGTTAAAACAGTAGTTTTTAATATAGGAGAGCTGTTGAGGACTATATGGTATCAGTTGTATCTATAAATAAAGCTTTTATCACATGATGTAACTTTAAAAGGCTTTAGAGAACTTAGTTGATGATAAAATAGAAAAATAATAATAGATGTTGATAGTTGACTTATCGAGAGTTCACATTGAAGAGATAAAAGAAATTTTTAAGAAACTATCAGTAGATAAAGAAATTATTGCATAGGAACTACTCTTGATGAGTACTCTATCAAAATAGCTTTACTTGCAGATAAAATCTACATGCTAAACACTAAGCAATCTGTTTATATTTCCGTGGTTATGAATATAAAGAGCCTTACTTTTAAAAATGTTTTTAGCTACTTTAGGAGTTACAGTCAAACACTTTATATATAGGTGATTATAAGGTGCAGAGAAAGTTTTAGCCATGATAAGATGACTGAAGAAAAGAAAGAATCTTTAATGAATATTAAAGAAACTTTATTTCAAAATTTTATAAAACTAGTTAAAGACAGAGTTGATATAACAAATGAAATTCTTTTCAGAGATTTGATTTTGCAATTTGAAAAGCTAAAGAGTTAGTAATTGATGGTGTATCACCTGGTGAAGAAATAGGTGTGGACTATGAGTATGCAGTCGATGTTTGACTGGTAGATTATTTCAGCTTATAAAGAGAAAAATAAAAGTCAGCACACAATAGCAGTACTAATCTCGATGAGAAAGTAGACAGAGAGAGTAGTAGAGAAGCTGTGATTAATTATGATACATGTTATTGAAAAATTAGAGTATTGGAAGATATTAAAATGTAAAAGGACTTGTTTTGAAAGAACTACCCAGGTGTGAAGTTCGAAAGTGGATATGGTCAGAGCTAAAGAAATTAGAAATTTTATCTATATTTCTATGGGACGATTTATGCAAGTGGAGGATACTATATTGCAACCAAGGTAAAAAGTCATTATGCTAGTCCTGCAACATTGATACAGGCTCTATAGGAGCGATTATGCTATATCCGACCACTGAAAGCAATTAGATAAACTAAAAGCATATGGATGGTTTTCTGCAAAAGTGAAAAGGGTTTTGATATCTTTGATGTGTTTCAAAGTTACGTGAAGAGTCAAGAGAAAATTATATAGTAAAAGGGAATTGAGGCATATAGTGAATTTAAAGAGCATGTTATGGGCAAGGGAACATGAGCGAGTGAAGAACAGGAAAATTGTGGTCGCATGGCTAGGAAGTCGCCACAAAGAAATGGACTCGTAGATGGAACTAGGGACCTCTTTAAATGACTGTATTAGACAGTGTAGCAAAGAATTTAGAATCAAGATTTTAAATTGGCTCATATAAGAGGAAGACAATCTATAGCAGAAACGTGTGCAATGAAGCCTCAATTTATTAAATCAGATATAGTTGAGGAAATGGAATGCTTAAAAAGTCTATTCAAATAAAATTCTCATATTATGACGAGTTTAGAAACCATTTATATATAGGAGCTATATGAAAAATAGAATATGTAAAGATTTTAGTAGTTTTACTAGTTTACAGTATGTATGCGACATGAAGTCATTTAAATAGGAATGACAGGAAACGAGTTTATTCTGTCCCAATGGATAGAAAGAGTAAAGTGTTGAAAAGGGTAGTTTTGCTGAATTTTAAGAAATCAAAATTACAGCTTTAGCGGAGAAAAGCTATATTATAATGGAAAGAAAATCACGTAGAGGAATCTATGATAGTGTATTTGATGTAGAGATAGGAAATCAAGATTTACATCAATGTGCAGATGTTATTATGTTTACGAGCTGAATATTTTATTCAGAATATAATAAGATAAATTTTCATTTACTGTCAGGTTTTGAGCTAAGTATTCAAATGGATGAAGGTTATAGAACACAACCAAGGAAAAGAGTTCTATGTTAAGAGCTAATCTTCAAATACTTTATAAAGACTTCAAACTATACAATATGAGTATTGTGCTATCAGAAACTCTTTCATTGGAAAAGAAATGAAATTACACAGTCTGATAAAATGAAAATAGGTGATGCTTTCATTAGCGTGAAGTCCAGGACATGTTGTTCTTATCGTAGATATGGCAGACATGATACGAGATATTTATGTTAAAGTTAACACTCTTATATGCCTGCACAACAAACACAAATATTAATAAACTAGTGATAGAGACTTAGGTGTATGTGGTATTCATTAAAGGGAAAAGATGTATTTATCATTCGAATGGGATTTTTTTAAATCAATTAAGAAGTTTTAAATGAGATTTATGTTTAAATTTTTATTTTTGTTATTTTTTAGAAAAGTTAAACATGATTAAAAATTTTAGGGGTGGATTCAGGAAAGATATTTCTAGATACGAGTTATATATTTAAGAGGTTCTTTGATGTATCAAATAATTATAATGTCTTTTAGTAGAGGAACTTTTGAGCTTTATATGGATATGTATATAATATTTATAAATGGCATTTACATACCAAGATATAAATGGCTGGAATAAATATCAGATGTTAATGCTTACCTTTCAAGGTGGACTTATGGATTCAGTATTACATTTGCAGTAGTAATTAGGCTAAAAGATTGCCAGAATTAATAAATACTGGAGAATTAGATTTTTGCTATTGCAACCTGTCAATAAAAATTTAATATTTCATTTAATGAATTTGATATTCCATAAATAAAAAATATTTTTATAAATATATTTGGGATTACCTATTGTATAAAAACCCCACATAATATCATACACCTGTAAAATTTTAATACATTTATTGTCAATTAATGGATTTCTAACATATTCAATTATGCTTTATATAATGAGCTAGTATTTGGTTATATATCGGATATTGTTATGGGGTTTGGTTCAGTTAATTACAGCTAAACCAACGTCAATTTATCCTAATATTATCCAAAATTCTAACTTTTATTATTCCATTATTTGTTTATTTAATCTTCCCAATTCTATATAGTAAAGGGCTAAATTTGTATTTCATATGGTCTTTTATAGCAATGTTATCTGTTTTATGATTTTAAATTCTTATTTTGCAGTAAGAAGATATACAGTGCAGGAAGTTAATAATGAATATGTAATTTGACTGAAATCATAAAGATTATACTTGATATAAAAAGAAGCTACTAAAAGGTAGCTAAAATTTATTTCATCGTGAAAAAACTATTAAAAAGCTGTACAAAATCTTTCATAAAATTCCTACAGCTATTGTCGTAAGCTTATTGGTTTGAATGGAGTAGGAAAACTACAACTTAAAAATGTTGACAGGTATCATAATGCCAACAAGTGGTAAAGTGATGTGTTAGCTTATTTTCCTTTGATAAAAGAAAATATTTACGCCGTATTACATATGGTTATGGGAAATAAAAGTCAACTTTGGTGGGATTTACTGTGTTAATAGAGTTTCTTGAATTAAACAAAATAATTCTGCATGAAATTGATGATTCAGAAATATAAAACACTCTTTAATTTGTTATGGTTAAATTATGAGTGAAAAACAATTAAATGTCTAAGTCAGAAGATTTATCACTGAAAGAATGAAAATGGAGCTATTACAGTTTAATCTTACAACCATATAGTATTTTAGATGAACTCAAATAGGTTTAGATGTAATTACTCATAATATCAAAATTTTTTAAAAAGAATATTGTATAAATATGGTTCAACTATTCTTTAACTATTATAATTTTAATGATATTGTACACTTTGTGATTCCATAATTTTACACAACACGGAGATGATTTATCTAGATACATTTAAAAATTTTCAAAGCAATTTTTCAATCAAAATATTTTGTGCCAAATTAAAGAACTCTAATGATGAATTACAAAAACTCACGGAAACGATATTGAAATAGAAAAATAGATAGTAATCAATTAAAAGAACTGATAATAATAATAAAAGTTGGATATATTGAAATATTTCAGAAATTTTATTCAAGAGCTTAGTGATATTAATATTGAAAATATTAGTGCGGATGATGTTATAAGAAATCTATCAGAAATAAGGTAGGTGAAATTAGAAAATATTTAAAATTTTAAAACAGTTTGATTACAATACTTAGGAATATAGAGTAAAATTTTGTGTTATCTTTTTATTTTAGTTCCTTTTCAAAATAAAGGTTTACCATGCAGATGTTGCTAAACATAGTGAATTTATAAAAGCAAGAAGAAGTATTATTTTGTAATTTTATAGTTAAAAATAACCACAACAAACTCAATTATGGATTTTCTAATATGGGTTGGAATTGAATAAATATCTTTAAAACCAGCAGCACTACTGTTTAATTTAATGGCTGATTTAAGGAAAGAATATTATAAGAACTTTATCTTTAATTTTAATTTATACTTTTACATAATTATATTAAATTAGATTTTATCTTTACAAAAAGATTCTTTTATCATTTTTAATATTGATATTTAATTAATTTTTTATAGATTTGACTGACTTTATAGTTTTTATTTTCAAAAGTTTCTTCACTTAGTACCAATAAAGCCAAGAATTATCTGCTGGAAATATTTTTCCACTCTACTGTTACTAGCTAAAATATTTTGACTTTACAATTTTACCTTATGTATGGCTGTTGTCTCACTATGCTTTACTTGAAAAAACTTCTTTTGACTTGATACTAAAAATTTATTTACATCAACAACTGGGCTAAGTATGGTTTCTTTGTTTATTTATGTTGTTATAAAAAGAGGCAAGGAAAGATATTCTGCTGATGGGGATAAATTTTGACTAAGAGGAAAACTTTTTGATAGTAATTATGATAATAGAATAAAAGGAAAATTAGAACAAATGAACAGAACAATAAGGAAAATATGATTAAATATAAATGAAATGATTATAATTCTATTTTGTAATTTCAGACGGTATGGTAACTATGAATTATTTTTAGTTATTAAAAGCTAATTTACAAAAAGATGATTGTTGATAAATCTAGACTCTTGTGATAGAGGAACATCCATGAACTTTATTTAGTAATATGATGAATGATAAACAAGGATATAATGTTTTTACATATTCTGGTAATCAAGAAGATATGCTTTAACAACAGTGAATACTCTAGATTATGATAAAATGATACATTACTTATAAATGGGGAAAAACAAGAATCTTTTTAAGAGAGTTACTGACTATCAATTAAAATTTTTGATTTAGAAAAAATAAATTTTTATAGATTTTCTATCAAGTTTTCCAACCTTTATACTCTCAAATAAAAAAGATGACTATGCAGCATAACTAAATTTACTAATTGAAAACAGGAAGAATATTTTAATTTAACAGGAGATTTTTAGATAGAACAAAACAGGAAAAGCTATTTATTTTGGACATAATTCCTCTAGAAAAAGCAGGATCACAACAGAGGATATCCAAACAATTGTACTTGTATAGATTTAGAACTTATAGATATAATAAAATGAGGAGAAATTATAAGAAAGAATACGTATTGAAATTCATATCATGAGATAATAATAGTATTTGTATTGTAAGAAGTTACAGACATGCCGCCAATTTGTTTTGTGTTAATCCAAAGCAAATTGTAGATGGTAAAACTTCAAACCGATAAAAAATTATCGAAAAAAATAAGACATTGTTGATATGGGAAAACTATGATGGTGACAATAAATTTATATGCACAAGTTACTCTGAGCCTAATAATTTGGATGTTTTAAATATGATTTATATAGTAAAATATTTAAGAAATAGATACTAAATAGATTCTCCTAGTTCATATATATTAGCTTGTTGGGAAATTTAATTGAAAGAAAAGATTTAAAATATTGTCTAAAAGGTTTGAAGATAGATAATAATATTGCTGATTACGACTTTCTGATGAGATATATATAAAAGGAATTATTAGTTTTAACCAAGGTAGAAAATGGTTTTATAGAGAATGATGACTAGGTCTCCTAGGTACTTCAACTATGGACTGAAAATAGTGCTAGATTAGAAGAATTTAATATTAATGAATATATAAAAATTTTAGAGGAAAGAAGTAATTATGTCAAATTTAAGGAAGATATGAATTAATTAAGAACTTTTTAAATAGGAGATTTTATGTTTAAATTTTTATATGTTGGTTTAGGAGGAGCTTTGGGGAGCTATATTGAGACATAGTTTTCTCCTTTTCTTCCTATAGCATCTAACAAAACAATTTTTATAAATATAATAGGGCAATAGTAATTGGCTTTTGTATCATTTTTTAGTAAAAATATAAAAGTTTTAGATCACAGATTAGTTCTATTTTTAACAACAGGACTTTGTGGAGGATTTACAACATTTTCAACTTTTTCACTAGAAACAGTACAGTTGATAGAAAAGAATGAATATTTCTTAGCATTATTATATTCATTAGGAACTGTCAGCTTATCACTTATTGGCATCTATGCAGGTTATTATTTAGCTAAGTTATTTTAACAATATCTAGCAAGAAGTTCCATACTTCATAAGTGGGAGTAGTTCACTGTCATGAAGATAGTATATAAAAATAAACTGTATTAATCACTATTTAGAGATATAAATACAGTTTATTTTTACATTTAATTTTTAGAAAGTATAGCTTACTCCAATTGAATAATATCTTCCAGCAGCAGGAGAATATTGACGAGTTCCATCCCCAGTATCCAAATATAATCTTCATATTTTCTATCAAATAAGTTATTTACTCTCAGCATTTAAAGTAAAACCATTTAAATTTATAGTTTGCTGATACACTTACAGTAGCATAATTTTCCTTTATCTTTAGGTCTTATATTTTCAGGGTCATCTGAATCAGAATTTACTATAGTAGATTATATCTGCATTTAAATTTAATTTATCATTAAATTTATATCCTATTCCAAAACCCTGACTCTCCAGCTTTGGCACCATAGGAATTTCTTTACCTTCTTGATTCAAAATCAGAATCAACTATCTTATGATTTAGATATGAAACAGATTCTGTAAAAGTAAAATTATTTAGATATTGTTGAGTCATCAACTTACCCAATTTCTACGAGTATCCCCATATTATAATAAGGGAAAACCACTGCACCTGGTCTAGTAGACTCTTTTATTTGGAGTTCCTTCATAGTATATTTCTCCATTTGTTTTTATAGAAAGTTGATAAACTCTACATAAGAACCTGCAATATAATCTTTTACTCCTATTTCAAATGTGCTTTTGAGTTTGAGCTTTAACTTGTATCCATCTAAAGTGTAGTACATTTCTGTAGCTAAAGGAGTTCTAAAGTTCTTGACCATTTTCCATAAACCATACCTGTATTAGAATAATCATATCTTAATTCTAAATTAGCAGCATAATTTTTATATTCTTGTTCTCCATGTCTCTCTTATGTTTCTAGGTACAGGGTATCTCCAATAAAAATCATATTTTGCTTTATTAAATCTTAAACCTGAGCTAAAAAGTATTTTCCAAATTTTAATTCATTTATAGTAAAAACCTCATAATCAGTTTTTTCAGTATTTCTTCCAGTATATCCTCCATTACCATCTAAACCTTTAATTTTTCGTTCATATAATCGGTACCAACTATGAAATAATGATTATTAAAAATATTTATGTTTAAGTTGTACTTTACTGTTTTTCTTGCATAACTCTATCAAGGATTTTAATCACATCATCATTCTCTTTAGAATCATATAGTTCATAAGTCAATAATCAGTATTATCACCTATATTTTGTCTATAGTTATATATACCAATCATTTGATCTTGTGAAATTCTAGCAGCCCAACTTACCATTTTTCTGTCTTGTAGTAACTCAGCTTCTTCTAAATCTCCACCATCTGCAATGATGTTTTTCATTTCTTGTATATTTTACAACCAAGTCTGCATTATCAAATTTGTATTTTGCATCAACTGAAACTTCTTAGATCTACTTACGACTCTACCATTTTCATCAGAATTTCTTTTCACTTCATATTTATCTTTTGAATAATTCACTTGAAAAGTTAACCTATCAGTAGCTTTAGTATTTGTACTTAATCCATATTTATAGGAACCTCTACTCCATATTCAGTTCTTACATTTCTGGGAAACTTTTTATTGCTATCTTTTCCATAAATATTTAGAAAGAGCATATGTATAACTCCACCATTTGCTCCATCTCCACAAAGTATTCCCTCCATTTGGATAACTTACTCTTTCAATAGAACTTATCGAATATTAGTAGCTGACGATATTCTAACTCCATCAGTGTTATGACAGAGTTTCTTTCAGCATGAATAGAACCACTCCACCTAGTATCAAAAGTCATGTTTCCATAGTGAAGTTCTACCATAACACCTGGAACCATTCTTAATGCATCGACTAAATTTTGTGCCCCTTTCTTTCAATATCCTTTGCTGAAATCTATAGTTGACATTTGAAGCAGTGTTTCTAACAGTAGTTTTTAAAGTTTTGGGCTGTTATAACACTTTCATTTAATCTTACTTCTGCCTCATCATTTGTACAGATAGCAGTGGCTAAAATTAAAGACAATACTATAATAATCTTTTGCATATTTTCTCCTCCACTAAAATAATTTGATAAGCTAATTATATTTAATATTTATTAAAAAGTCAAATTTTTAAAACAAATTAAAATACTTATTATTTTTGAATATTATATAATTATTATATTAATAATTAAAATATTATTAGCTTTAAAATATATAAATTAAGGAGAATATTATGAAAAAATTTATTTTGTTTTTTATTACAAGTTCATGTTTTTTGAAAAGTTCAAAAGATTGTTTCTGCTGCACATTTACTACAGAAATTTTTATGAGGTAGAAACAAATGGTTATACTATCCTGATAATCCAATACTACCATCTTTAAAAGAAAATATGATGAAATTCTATCTTACAAAAATCCAACAAAGAACAATTTATGCAGTTAAACCTGATTTTTAACTGGATGGGATTCAACTGTTCAGGATAAAATTATATCCTATAAAGAATTAGAAAATGAGTACAAGTTTATACTATGAAATTCTTTATATAGTAGGATATAAATCTAGTATTTGAAGATATTAAATTATGGGAAAATTTTAATTGGGAATGCTAAAAAGCAAATAAGATGAAGGCTGATTTAGCAATGTACAAAAAAATACTTAAAACAAAAGTAAGTTTTTACATAAGGATAGTGAGATAAAACACCTTTGTGAAGTTGGTGAGAGGTAAGGAAATACTATTATCAAGTATTAGCTGGCGGATAATATTTAAAAATATTAAGAAAGCATGTTGATGCCTGGGAAAAGAAGAAAATCCTGATATTATTCTTATTATTGGATTACAGGAGATCAATCAGCAGAAAGTGAAATAAAATTTTAAAAAGTCTCCTATAAAGGATTTAAAGGTAAAAATAATAAATGGTTGTTATAGAACTTTGCTGGATATAACATATAATAGAATGATGCTATAAAAATTAGCTATATTTTCAATATAACTATTATAAGAGAGGAGAACAAAAGATGTATTAAAAATTATAAAAGCTTATCTTGCTATTATTAATGTTTTAATTAATATCAACTTTTCTATAACTATTGATCCGTCTTTAAAGAATTTAGATGTATGGAAAATTATAATATGCCTGACTATAACTTTTCAATGTAACTTGGGAAGAAAGTTCAGAAATTATAGTTTGGACATTAAGAGCTCCTTAAGAATGTAACAGCAATCCTGTTGGAGCCTCTCTATTCTTTGTTTCGGTATTTTATAAGCCTACACTTCAGTCAGTCCTTATATATCTTAGGAATATTCTGGAGCTAGTACAGGGCAGTCTTGAAGGTACTTACATTTAGCGGTTCTCATATTCGTTTCAATTCTGGTGCTTTTACTTTAGACATTAACTGCTTTTTAGTTTTTATTTGCCAATTCAATGGCTTTTCATACAAAACTTGTCTTTAGTAGGAGCAATATTCGGCAATATTTTCAGGATGACTTTTAATTATACATACCCCAATGAAAGAGCTTCAAGAAGTGCTTTATTCTGGACGTCTGTTATTTAGCAGGTCAACATGAATATATACCATTTTTATTTATTTCCTTATTGTTGCTTTTTATTTATTTATCCAACATGATGAACTTAATATACTGTAATAGGGATGAAATGCTATTTCTCTGGAGTTACGTAAAAATTAGATTTAATAATGATTATCAAATATTCTGTAATAGGTATTGTAGTTGCTAACAGGTATTATAGGTTTGTTGGATTAGTTATCTCTCATATTACTCGTGGAATTGTTGGAGGAAATCATAAAAAAGTTATTCTATTATTATTTTTTAGGAGTTTATCTTTTAGTTCTTACAGATACCTGACAAGAACATCAAATGCCATCAAGAATACCAGAGTTATAACTTCACTTTAGAGCTCCATTCTTTTACATGCTTAGAGGAAAGTCACAGATTGAGGGAGTAAATGATAGTTAAAATTTAAGTTTTACAGAAAATAGAAAATCATACAAGATATATCTATTCAGAAAATAAAGTCAGTTTGTTGAATTATTGACATGGTTTTGGAAAGTACCTTTAAAAATGTATAGGTTTTTGAATATGATCCAGAGATATAAACTTAAAAATAGAAGCTATATGATTGCTTCTTCAAAGATTTAGCAAAGAATGGCAGTCTTTAGTTCAGAAATGTAATATGAACTTGATTTTTCTGTTGAAGAACATGATGGAAGAGGAGTGCTTACAAAATTCAATTTTTAATAGAGAAAATGGAAATTCTGAATTTGTAGGAACATGAATGCTGTTGGAAATGTATAACAGAAAGATAGAGTTTTTTTTAAGTCTTCTGAAAGAAACAAAGAGTTTAATAGCAAGAGCTTTTAGCACAAAACACAGAAATTTGAAGATGAACCTACAACCATCTTGATATAAAATATCAGATCCAAATTATGAATTAGAAAAGGAGACCAAAACTATTTTGGCAGTTATTCATGATATATTGTGCTCTATTGCAATATATTTACGCTTTTGAAGATTTGAAAAGTTATTATCAAGGCCCCCTTCAAAAATTAAAAATATTTTGATGTTGAAGAAAAGTTAATATCCTAAAAATAAAAAACCATTAATAGTTTTTTTAACTTTAATGAGATTATTTCAAACTTATTTTGTTAATTTATTATTTTTTTATTATATTATAAGAAAAATGAACTTAATTTAAATTATAAAGCGAAGAGAAATACTTTTATATATAAATTATTTACAGATATTCCTAGATTGAAATTTTAAAATGTGAAAGAAAGTTAAAATATATATAATATATAATACTAATTATATTAAAATGTTGGAGTAAATAAAATGAAGAAAATTTTTAATGATATTATAAGGTTCAAATATAATTTCAAAGTTAAATGATACAAGATTTTATAAGATTTTATTTAAATGAGCTGACTTATTTTTGAAAAGTTTAAGCCGATTTTAATAGAGAAAGATAAAATCTTTATTTACACTAAAAGATGGAAATGAATAATAAAATATTGAAAGTATATTATCAGTTTGTTGATTTATGCTTGAAAATACCTTTTCAAGAAAATTCATTAGTCTGGTGGTGGAGTTATCTGTGATATGAGGCTATATATCAGCTACTACGAGAGGAACAGAGTTTATAAGTTCCACCCCTACTTCTAGCACAAGGATGCAAGAAAGGAGGAAAGGGAAGGCTATAATCAATCTTCTAAGTAAAATATTATAGGAAGCTTTTAAAACCATATAGAGTACTTATAGATGTTGAATTTTAAAGACTTTAAAAAGAAAGAGACTTGAAAATTGAATGGAGAGTTTTGGAAACATTCTTTCTAACAAAGATAAGAAATATTTAGAGTATATAGAAAATAATGTTGAAAATAAAAGCTGGATAATGAAGTCTTTAGAAAATATTGTAGACAATCTATACAATAAAAAAATATTATGTGATATAGATCCTGAAAAAGGAGAAGAGTTTTAAACTTAGGTCATACTTATGCCCATGCCTTAGAAAGTTTTGCATATAAGGCATATACTCATGGTGAAGCTGTTGCCAGGAATAATTTTTGATTTAGAACTTCACTTTTGAGGACAAATTGATGAAGCCTACTTAGAGCTAGAACATCAATTCATTTAATATAGATACCGATTTAATCTACTTAGAGCAGTGATAAATTTATTCCTTGTCGAGAAAGGATAAAGAACTTTAATAAACAACTATTTTATTGGATAATCAAGGAAATTTATCTAAACAGAAGCAAAGAAGAATGAAAGATTATAAATAAGCACAGAATGATTTTAAGACAAGCATTATATAGGTACAAATTCAGAGATTATTTAAGGTGTTAAAGAAATTGATAATGAGATTTGTTTTAAAAAAGGAAATTACAAAGATTTGGAAGAAGAAACTTGGAGAGGAATAAAATTTAAAAGAAGAAGTCATTGAAAGAGCTTAAATGCCTAAAAAAAATATAGAGAACTTATGATGAATATTCTATGAAGAAAAATATTATTTGCTTTGCAATTAAATCTAGAGATCTACCTATTAGAGATTATTTCTCATTAAAAAAGCCCAAGAGGATAATAAATAAAAATCAATTGTATCAGTGCGGAGATGAAGAAGCTATATACAACTTTTTAAAGGGAGTTAGAAGCTCTTTTGATAAAATCAAAGAATATTTTAGTTTTGATAGGAGGTTCAACTGAATTTTACATTTTGAAGTATGAATGAGAAAAGAAAATTAGTTTAAATATAGGTTCTCATTAGAATACAGAAAGTTTTAGAAGATGGAATATACAATTGTCCAGAAGAAAATAGGAATAAAGCAAAAGTGGATAAAGAAAATAGAAACTTGAAGAATTTAAAAACGGAAAGTTTTATTCTTAGTTGGAGAAAGAACAACCACAACAGGTGAGTGTTAGAGAAAATGGAAATATATGATAGTGAAAAAATATACCCTTTCGATTTGACAACTGAAGAAATTAATGATAATTTAGATTTATTTAATAAAATATAGAAAATAATAAGAAGTCATAAAGGCTTCATATTGTACAGCAGATGCTATATTAGGAAAGAACTATATTAAAAGAAATTCTAGAATATTTTAAAAGACTTTAATGTTTCAAAATGATAACTTTATGGGAGCAATACTGTTGGAGAAACAAAATGATAGATGTATAATATCAGGATATTTTGATGAAGATCTTGAAAATATAATCTATAAAGACCTAAAGACAGTGGACTTTCAGATGAAGAAGTAGAAACATCTACATGATAAACATAGAGATTTACCTATGATGGGAAGAAAATATCTTCCAAGTTAAATAGAACTATAAAATTAGGAAGCTACCGGTATGTTTACTTCTAGAGAACTAGAAAATGTAAGACACGATTTCTGTGGAAGAAAAACTACTATCTCATCAGATTAGTAATGAGAAAATCCTACAAATCAAAATAGTATATTTAAAGTTTTGTTTGACAAAGAAAGTAAGAAAATTTTAGGATGTCAAATCGCAAAATGAGAAAATATAGAAGCTAGACTTAAAACGTGAGACTATAATGGAAAAGGTGGAGAGCTAAAGATTTAATGAAATATAAGGTAAATCCTGCTGATAATGAATGAACTCAGATATTTTAAATCTTCTAGCACTTACAGCTTTAGGAAAAAGTATAAAGAAGTTTCAAGTGATGTTGAAGCCAAAGATATTGAAACTTTATCGCAAAAATAGAAATTTTTATTAGATGTTAGAGAAGAATATGAATATCAAGCAGGACATGTAGTGCAATTAATCTCACCACTTAGAGAAATTTTATCACCAAAAGATAGTCTACCAAAAAGATAGAATATCTCATGTATATTGCAGAAACTGCACATGGAAAGTGCGGACGCAGCTAATTTTTAAAAGCTAGTTTTGAAACGGTAAAGCACAGAAGATCGAAGGTGAAAGCTCATAGATGTTCATTTAATGAATATCATAAGGATAAGGGAGTAGAAAATAGTATGGTTACAAATTATACTTTGATTAGGAGTAAAGAACGAGTTAGTAGTTTGCTGATTTAGATGGAACTCTTTTAAAAGAAATGATGACAGGGAAGTAAGTTTAGAAACACACACAAGCAATTAAACGATTAAGAGAGAGGAATAGAGTTTGCTATTGCAACAGGTAGAAGTTTTAATTCTGCCAAATAAAATTAGAAAGAAAATAGGTATTAGAAATCTATTTGATATGTAATAATGGAGCAAATATATATCATAAAATGGAGAACTTATAAAATAATGTTATGCCAGCTGATTTAATCAGAAAGGTATGAGATTTAGCAACTGAGAATAAAATTGGATATTTTGGTTTCTGAGTGGAAGTGGAGCAAATTTCTATGTTTCTATGGCACAGTAAATAGAAGGATGATAGTCTTGTTAGAACATATTCCTCATTATATAAAAATTCAGAGGAGGCAGATGAGACTTCACTGCTTTAAGAGAAAATTTTAAATAATTGAAGAAGATTCTGAAAGCAACAGGTATGAAATCAAAGACGTAATACATGACAATTTTGATGATGAACTAGAATTGTTATCTCGTAGCTGATGATTGTTTGAGATTTAAATATAAAAGTGCTGTAGGAGAGGTGTAGATTATATTTCACAAGAATTAGAAACTAAATCAAAGAAATTATGGCTTTTGGAGATAGTGGAAATAGACTGTAAATGTTAAAATATATGGGTCATCCTGTTGCTATGGAGAGAGAGGTTTCATGAGTAGAGACTTTGAAAAATAAAACTGACTTTACAAATGATGAAGAAAGTGGAGTTGCAAAATATCTACAACAATATTTGCAACCTATAAGTCCACTGAAAGAAAAATAAAAATAAGGTGAGTTATGTTGAAATTAATCATCAGAAATTTCTTTGAAACAAATAACTATGTGGTTTGTAATAAGATTGCTACCGACGTCCTATAATGTTGAAGAAAGAGCCTTTGTAGAATGCTCTAGAAAACATTATAGCTAACGGAAATAATCGCTAATACATAACTAGAAATTGTTAAATCTCTCCACGAAAATTTTCTGTAAATCTACTCTGTAACGAGACTATATGAATACCAAATTTTAATAAATATATAATAGAATATAAGAAAAGGAATGAGAACGAAAACATAATTACAAACGAACAAATAAACGAAGCAATAAATAAAAGGAGAAGATAGAAAAGTTTAAGAACAACATATAGATATGGAAAAACCTTTATCAAAGCTATAAAGAACTTGATCTGATTAAGATGGAGATAAGATAGCAGTTGAGGTTTTGCTGGAAAAAGATAGTTTTACTACTTACCTGTAAGTTAGTTCCAAAGAAATTGAAAGGATAGAAGTAAAATTTTGAAGCGAAATTTGTTTCAATGAGACCCAGGTTTTGAAGCCTTAGATGTAGGATAAATTTAAAGAAAATTTAATAGAAATGGGAATAGATTGTGAATTGTTTTGATGCTATTGCTTTGGCAACAGCATTTGAGAGGCCACCTGATAGCCCTTTGTTTTCTATGTGCCAAGATGAGAAGAGGAGTTTCTGTACAAGAAAGCTGAAGAACTAGGTTTTAATAAAGTAGCTTTGGGTCATCATTTGATGATATTGTTGAAACCACTATGATAAATATGTTTCTTTGCAGGTACAGTGAAAACTATGTTGCTAAAAGTTCCCATCGACTACTGGTAAGATGGATATAATAAGACCTCTTAAGTTATGTTAGAGAAAGAGATAACAAATTTTATGAAATACAATGAAATTCAAAGCTATGAGCTGTGGTTGTCCCATAGAAGCAGGAAAGGTAGATTCAAAAAGAAAAGAGGTTAAATTTTACTACAAGAACTTGAAGATCTCAATATAAAACAAAGCATATTAATGCTATGAAAATATTAATTTAGATTGTGTGTGTGGGTTATACTAATGAAATAAATCAAAAGAAATAGGAGGTTTTATGAATTTCTATTTAAAACTAGTGATAAAAATCTTTAGAAAGATCAATGACTGCTAAAGATAGTGAGTTTTAAAATTAAAATCAGGTTATGATTTATCAAGTGAAGAAAGAAAGAACTAGAAGAGCTTTATAGATAACTTTGAGTTTTAGGGGGATAATATGTCAATAAAATTTTTATATGACAGACAAAAGATAGCTATTAGATATGGAGAACAAAAATTTCTTATGCAGATGTGGATTAAGTATGTGAATTTTTATTCTGATTTTTAGATATTGAAAAGGGTGATAGATCAGCTCTTATGATGGAAAATAGACCAGAGTCTATTTTTCGTTTTCAATATAGACTACAGAAAGGAATAGCAATAAGTTTAGATGCAGGCTATACTGTGGATCAGCTTGCTTATGTACTTGGAGATTCTGAACCAAAAAATATCTTTTTGGTGTCAAATAAAACTAAAGAAGTTGCTAGGCAGCGAAATTCAAGAATTAAATAATGCTATAAAAATTATAAATGTTGATGAACTTCAAATGCCAGCCGACTATAAAGATAAAACAAGAAGAATTTTCAATGATTCAAAATGAAGATGTAGCAGTATTGGTTTACACTTCTGGACAACAGGAAATCAAAAGGTGTAATGATAACTTATGAAAACATTGAAACTATCGCGGGTAAGAGCAGTTGATTTAGTCAATGAAACGGATGTTATCTTGGCTATGTACTATATCATCATATTATGCCACTTTTGTTTTACATTAATATTACCTATGTATCTAGGGTGTTCCTAGTCCTTTTAACAGAAATTTCGACTCATAGTCTTTTAAAACTTTCTACAGAAAATAGAGTTACTGTAATAGTTGGTGTTCCAAGAGTTTGGGAAATGCTTTGGATAAGGCTATTATGACTAAAATTAATCAAAGTTCAGTAGCTAAATTTATGTTTAAATTAGCTTCAAAAACTAACTCTATGTCTATAAGAAAATGCTATTTTCAAAAGTACATAAACAATTTGGTGGGCATATTAGACTTATGGTTTCAGGTAGCAAAAATTGATATATATACTAGAAGATTTCCGTACTATGGATTTAGAGCTATACAAGGATTTGGTATGACTGAAACAGCACCTATAATAGCTTTTAATGTCCTGGTAGAGAAAGATCAGACTCTGTTGGAGAAGATTATCCCTAATGTAGAAGTTAAAAATTGCTGATGATGGAGAGTTCTTGTTAAAGGAAAAAATGTAATGAAGGGTTACTCACAAGAATGACAGCGCACCAAAGAAGCTTTTGATGCTGAGGGATGGTTTCATACTGGTGATTTGGAAAAATGGATGGTAAATATTTAACAATAGGAAGAAAAAAGAAATGATAGTTCTTCCCTAACGATATAGATCCTAATGATATTGAAGCAGAAATTATGAAAAATACAGATTTGATAAAGGAAATAAGCTGTTACAGAATATAATGAACAATTAGTTGCTATAATTTATCCTGATTTTGAAAAACTTCAAGCTCAACAAATAGTTAATATTAAAGATGCTATAAAATGGGAGTTATAGATAAATATAATGTAACTGCCCTAACTATAAGAAAAATTCATGATATAAAAATAATTAAGCAAGAATTACCTAAAAACAAGATTAGGTAAAATTAGAAGATTTATGCTTAAAGATTTATTGAGGATAAAAGTGAGCTCTGAGAAAAAGTAGAAAAAGGTAATAGAAGTTCCATAGAAATTAAAGAAAATATGATATAATAAATAAATATATAAACTCAAAGTATAATAAAAGATATTGATTTAGATTCTCATATAGAATTAGATTTAGGTTTTGACTCTTTAGATATAGTTGAATTTATGAATTTCTTAAATTCAACTTTTTGATATTGAAATAGTTGAACAAGATTTTGTTGACCATAAAACAATTTCTGATATAATAAAGTTAGTAGAGAAAAGTCAGGAATAACAAATGAAAAAGTAGTAGAAAAAGTTGATAAGAATGAAAATCTGAGAAAAATTACTGATAGTGATTCAGATGTTAGTTACCACCTAGTGCTAAACTATGCTAAGGTTTTAAAATTTTTATTTAGCTCCACTATTTAAATTCTACTAGATATAAATATAGTGGAAAAAGAAAATCTAGGAGAAGGTGCAGGAATAATTGTAGGAATCACCATAAAGTTATTTAGATGCTTTATGTTAAACAATACTTATATAAGGAATTGAGTAACAATTATTATATAGCAACAGCTATACTTTAAGAGTAAGACTATGAAATATCTAGCTGGAAATGGAAATATAATTTTAGTTGATGCAAATAGAAACTTTAAAAATACTCTACAGGCTGCAGCTAAGGTTTCTAAAAGTGGTAAAAATTACTTATTTTCCTGAAGGAGCTAGAACAAGAGATGGAAAAATTACAAGAGTTTAAAAGACTTTTGCTATACTTGCAAAAAGAATTGAATGTTCCGATATATCCATTTTGTTTTAAAAAGGGTAGCTTATGAAGCACTTTCCATATAATAAAAATTCCCAAAAAGAAATGATATTTCAGTTCAATTCTTAGAAAAATTGAACCACAAGATAAAAACAGTTGAAGAATTAGTTGAAGAAACTAAAAATAAAATTGCTAAAGAATTATTATTAAAAATATAAAAATGGAGGTAAGAATATGTATATACAATATGAATGATATTGATGTTAGAAGTTCTAACAATTTTTAAGAAAAAGTGTTTTTGTATATGATTTTAGGTGTTGGAATTTCTTTTTGGAACAGGAATATACCATATCAATTTAATCAAGAACTATTATCTCTTTATCAAGATACTTTTAATGTTTTATGTGCATTGCTGGTTTAGGAATAGTTTTAATCTTAGATCTTTATGTATTATCAGCAGGTATATTGCAAGAATATTATTTCTATTATATTCACTTATAATTGGTACAGTTTTTAGCACCAGTTGGTTTTGCATATTCACCATTAGCTATACTTTATGCTTTTGGGACTGCTCTTACAATATTTGTTGTAGATGGCGATTTATGGATTTTTATACAAAAGAAGATTTAAGTTCTTATAGAACATTTTTATTGTAGGTTTAATTTCACTTATAATTATGGGATTTATCAATATATATCTAGGAGTAGGGACCTCTTATTGGATTGAAACAATAGTAGGAATTGTTATTTTTACTGGACTTATCAGTATGATGTAAATAGAATTAAATGGCAATCTTATCAATTAGCAGATGAAGATACTGAAAACTATGGAAAAAATATAGATGGGGCTTTAGACTTTACTATGATTTTTATTAATTTGTTCTATTTACTTAGAATTTTTGGAAGAAAAAGAAAAATAATTATTTAGGAGTTATTAAATGACTATTATTATTGATGTTTTCTATTTTATGTGTTAATTCTTTTCATATGTGAGAGAAATGATCAAGTTGGAAATAGAGGACTTGAACTATGAGAGAAAGTAATATAAATCAAAATATGGGACTATCTAAACGAAAAAGTGGAAGTACTAAATAATTGATGCTATAGAGGAATGGAAAATTTTCAAAAACTAAAGGTTTTTATGATAGGGACAACAAGTAATCTTGCTGCTTATCCTAATATCACTGCAGGAGTTACTGTAGCTTATGATAAGTATAAATATAAACCAGAAAGCAATGATTACTGGGGAAGAGACTATGACTTAAATACTTATTTTTCATATAAGTTAGACAAAATTTATTTACACTAGGTTTTGGGATATTCTCAATCAGAGACTGTTGAAAAGAGGATATATAGAAACTATGAATATGTAGATTTTTAACTCTAGTACCTATCTTTATACAGGAATTGAAGGACAAAATAGAAATTACAAAAACTCTGAAAGATTTAAATTTTGTTAATTATAAAGTAGGAGTTTAAGACAAGATACTTGGATGAAAATTTGTAAATGGTGTTGAAGTTATATGGATAATAAAAATATGATAGAGAAGAAAGAGGAAGAGAAATGTAACTTTCGTATCTAGAGCTTCATATTATATCTATGATGATTTATTATTTGATGTTCATACAGAGGTACTAAAAATAGTAAATTTTATGACAATGTAGTTGGAGTCGATTTTACACACTATTTTTAAGGAGTTATGAACATGGAAAAATCAGATGCTTTAAAAAGAAAATAAAAGAAATAAAAGATTGCAAGGCCTTGTACAGAATTTGAAACTAAGAATTTTGACTCACGATGATGAACTAAAGTCAGTTGGATAGGTAGAGTATTTCTATGTAAAGAAGATGAAAGTTGAAGAAAGACCTAAGGATGATAAAGGGAGAAACTATGTATCCCTTTAGCACTATTCTTATCTTTCTAATCTTCTATTACCAGAATCATTAAAGATTTGAATATATAACTGTATTTATGGGAGAAGATTTTCCTGAATATAATGATATAGATGGTCTTGTATCAAGAAATGGTAAGGTTGGATATTGAACTATACTAAAGATGATGTCTTAGTTAAAATGAATAGCTAAGAGATGATACTCCAAAACGAAACATCCGGCTAGAAGCTAGGGCCTAAGCTGAAAGACTATCCTATTTGGGATGGTGGAGGGAGTTGATGAATTTAGATTGTATGTGATGTTAGAAGAAAGTGATGATGAAGTGAGTTACTATCAGATATTAGAGTCCTTATACCCATAAATTTGGAGGTTATCCCTCATATTGTCAACCAGGTTTAGGTTTGAAGTTGAAGAGGTTATAATTTTGTTTTCCATTTCTAGTGATGATGTTTGCACAATATAATGTAGTGGAAAGCTTAATGTTTTCTGATGAAAACGAAACAATGGATGATGTACTTTGATTTTTATTAAAAAGTAAAAATGAAAAGATACTGATTTTTGAAAATGAACTCAGTATCTTTTTGTTTCGAATCTTTTCGAACTTTTCATAAAAAAAGTAAATTTTCATTGATTTTATTGGTAAAAATAATGTGTTATTATAATAAAATTGAGATTTTAAATTGGTTAAGTTAGGTTGGTGAATGAAAAGAGATATTGAGTTTTGCTAGCAATTGGTTCTCTTCCAAGTGCTTGTGGATTTGATTTTGGAAAAGCATATCGTTTTGTTGATTTCTTAGAAGCTTCAGGACAAAGCTTGTGGCAAAGTATTGCCACTATGTCCTGTTGAATGGAAAAGCTCTCCTTACCGATCACCTTCTGCTGCAGAATTTTTATATTTGAATTTAGAAAGTAGTTCACAGCGAGATATTGCTAACTCAAGAGGGATATTGATATTTTTGAAAAAGTGAGGTATATCCTCTGTTGATTGTGAAATATATAAAAGCCAGAAAAGGTCTTGTGAGGCCTCTCAGGCTTTTTCGCAGCTTACTAAAGAAAATGAATTTTGAGAAATTTCAAAGTGAGAATCAATTTTGGTTGAAGATCTCTCTTTTCTATCTTTAAATAAAAATTTGAGGGTAAAATGTGGAACTTACTTGGGAGAAAGACTATAAGTTTAGAAAAGAAAAATCTATAGAGAAGCAGAATTTGAAAGAGACTATAAAATATGAAAGTTTTATTCAATAGTATTTCTATAAACAATGGAAAGAAGTTAAGACTATGCCAATAGTGAGGAATAAAAATTATAGGAGTTACCTATATATGTAGCAATAATAATTATGAATACTTGGCAACTTTATCCAAAACTTCTGTGATAAACACTTAGATAGATAAGCAAGTAACAGGTTGCTACCAGTTATTTTTCTAAAAAGGTCAGTGTGGAGAGTATGTCAACTTTATGATTGGGAAAGCTATGAGATAACTATTCTTGGTGGGACACAGAGTAAAATATCAGTTTTGCTATAATGTTTTAAGATTAGATCATTTAGAGGTTTTGCTTCTTATTGGGCTGTTCGTTACGGAGACAGCCATCAATGGAAGATGGATAGGACCAAGAATACAATTTTTAGAAATTTGGAAAGAAAAGTTACTCATGGAGTATTATAGCAGAGAGACTTGGAACATTAACAGCGAGATGTGTGACTTTTTAAGACAAATCATCTGTCCAAATATGAAAGAGTACCACAATTTTGGTTTAGCTGAGATATGGATAATATGTACAATCCTAAAAAGTATACAAGAAAACTCAATTGCTAACACGGGTACTCCTTGACTAATATGTCTATGTTGGGTAATTATTTACTTTAAATAATGAAAAATTTATCTGTGATGAAAATTTAAAAACTTTTTAAAGACTATAACACAAATATGTAGGAGCCTATTCAATGGAGAGCAATAGAAGCTCTATAATGCTTAAGTCAAATAGGTTTATAGTGCCTTTGCTAGATATATTAGGTTTTAAGACAGATTCAGAATGAATACTCCTTCAACAGTTGGTGATGGTGGACTGGGCATGTCTGTGGGGATTATGGGCATGGTGGTTTAGAAAACTAGGTATATAGTTTAGCAGGTATCGAAAGATTAGATAAAGGGAAAATAATGGAATTTAACAAGAGAAAAATGGAAAGAAAAGTTGGGAGAGTTATTGTGGTACAGTTTTCTGTGGTGTCAAAAGGGCTGACTCCTTTTGAAGTTTACAGGCTTTAGGAGATTGAAACTGTTATGAGTTTTATAGCTGAGAGCTGGTATGAAACAAAGACAAGCGTACTCTAAGACTAAACAAGCATTTGTCTATCATCTGAATTTTTAATGGGAAGAGCCTTTGAGCAACTAATTTAACTAACAGGTATTGATAAAGAAGTAAGAAAATTCTTAGAAAGGTATAGGAATTGACTACAATGTAGTTGAGAGACGAAGAAGAGTCCAGCATCTAGGAAATGGTGGTCTGAGCGAGCTGTCTTGTTTGTGGATTCACTTGCAACCCAATAAATCTGCCTGGACAAGGTCTAGTATTAGACATAAACAGGTGCTAACCAATATTTAAGAGATGGTTATCAAGTTGAAAAACCTGAAACTTGAGATCTAAAATATCGTGAATGTTTTGGTCTATCAGTTGAGACCAGAAGATGAAGTAATTGTCAAACTTTTGGTAATGGTTCGGTAAAACTGCTGCCTTACGATGTGCCAATAGTGGATATGGGACTAATAAATGTAAATACCTGGATTGTGGGGAGCTCCATTCAATAGTGGACCTAGATTTAGGAGTATTTCAATCAGCAAAGATTATCATGCTACAGCTAAGATGAAAACATTGGCTGAAGATGTTTCTCGTGTGCTATACCCTAGTGAGCTCCACTGATGAAGGATGAAAATTGAGACTTCGTCAACAATATGTTCTTTGTATCCTGCTATCACTGCAAGGAATATTGTAAAGGAAATTTAAAGGTACATGGAAGAGGGTGCAAAATTTTCCGCCTGAGTTATAGCATATTCCAACTGCATGATACTCACAGTTATAGCTATGCAGAACTTATGAGAATCTTTAGTTGATGCGAGAGGAGTTTTATGGGAAGATAGCTGAAATTGCCACGACAAAACTTTCTCATATACTAGCCATACTATCTTAGCAGAAGCACTTGAGATGGTGGGTGGGAGCTGTATCGAGAGTTTGTTCCTAGAATATGCAAACTAACTGAAGGAATTCATAATCAATTTAAAATGAGTTAGCTTCGACTATGGTCAAAGTGATCAAGATAAACAAAATAGAATGCAAATTATTCAAGGTCATATGAGTACATATGGCAGCTGGCAATCTATGGAGTAGCCATGAAAAGTAAAGTGGAGTTGCTGAACTACATGCTGAAATCTTAAAGAAAGAGAATTGAGAGACTGGTGTGACTATATCCTGATAAATTCTTAAACTCAAAACTAAATGGAATTACTCCAAAGAAGATGGTATTGACAAATCATCCTCAACATATATATATACCAGAACTGATTGGGAGGCCTTGGATAAAAAGACTTTATACTGAACTTAAAAGCTTGACAATTCTATGGATGATGATGTTTTAGATAGAATTTGGGATATAAAATTGAGAAAGAAAAGAACTTGTTGAGTCTCTGAGCTCGCACAAGGTATTGGTCTAAAGTCCAAATTCTATATGTTGATGTACAGAGTTAAAAGATGCACGAATATCAGGCCAATTTATTATACTCAGTTTGTAGCATTATCAACAATTAAACAAAATCCTGATGGAGTACTCCACCTACTTACATATATTTGGAGCTAAAGGCGGCACGTTATATAGTGGCGAAAAGATTCTCGTTGGTAATGATAAGTGCTGCTCAAATAATTAAATGGAACAGTAGTGATGTAAAAGAGATAAACTTAGTTTGTGTGAAAACTATCAGGTTACTGAGTTGCTGAAGATATTCCCTGCTGCATGATATCATGATAATTCAACTGCTGGTAAGGAAAACCTGCACGGAGAAACCTGATATTGTATGTTAAATGGAGCAATTAACTTTAGGTACTTTAGATGGAGACTAATGTGGAAAGTGTAAAAGAAGCTGAAGAAAATAGGTATATCTTCGGTATGAAGGTTGAAGATATTGGTGGGCTTATGAGGATATGATCCAAAGATTCCGTATAACAATGCACACGGACTTGATGAGCAAGTTGTTGATGCTTTAATTGATGGAAAAGTCTTAGTGACTTTAGGTAGTGGCATTTATAGAAATTCACTCTTTACTGATGGAAGAGTCAATGTTTAGAAGACTTTTGAGATTATGAGACTCAAAGAGTATATCAATGGGGATGTATAAGGATATATTCTTGAGCAAAAGAAAATGCTGAAAAATGTAGCTAATACAGAAAGTTTCTCATCAGATGAGAACAAGTTGAGAGTATGCTAAATGAAATTTGGGATATAAAAGCGAAACTGGTACTACAGTATATAGAGGTGATGTCTTATGTCTGGGCAAATGGAACATTATTTTATTTCATCGTGGAGAGTACAGGCGAGCCTATAGTGTTTTGCATCCTACACAGAAGTTCTACTGATATTTCGGATGTTGGGCTCCAGCTACACAGTCAGTGGCTGTTGTTGGTGTTGTAATAATTGGAGTCGCTAGAGAACTTGAGTTATTGTCATAAAATAACTAATGTGAAGGTATATAGAAGTTGGTAAATAGTAAAGAGTGCTATATATAAATTTCAAATTGAAACTTCTTGAGGACGAAAATATTGAAAGCAGATCCTTGTAACATTTAATCAGACCTCAAGCCTCTGTGAGTTAATGGAATATCATAATTGGTGTAAAAATGACATAATGAAAATAACATATTCCCCTTTGAAAAAAAAGCTAGACATAATTAGAGATTGCAGTTATTGGTTGAATATATGTTGGAGATGAATTACCTCATATTGATAATGCCAATAACAGAATATCTTTAGTGTTCTTGGGGCTGTAAGCTAGGATCTCTGTTAGCCTTCATGATTATGGGACCCAAGAAGTTTTATAATTATTTATAAGATAATTTAAGGTTCTTCATTTGGTGGTAGTGCCTGCTATGGTATGATTAAAATCTTGGGCGAAAATGAATGGGGTGCAGCTTTAACATCAAAGTAATTAGAAGTTTCTTAGTGTCTAATCTATAAAAATTCCCTTGGATATATTAGTATATGAAGAAAAAGCTTTATGTGATGGTCAAAATGCTTTTGAGATGGATGGGCTATGAGGAACATGATATCTTAATCTTTTGAAAGATGCAGTGAATAGTTTATAATGGCTATTTATTTCGAGAAAAGATGGAATCTTTAAATACCTGTGGGGTTAATCTAGAGAGATATGAGATGTATTTTGAATAGTAATGAAAAAAGGTTGGGATTATATTAATGTCATGTTGAAAAAGGCGGGTCTTCCTGGGTTTGGATGTACTGACGTGCTAAAAAGTGATGTGCGTTTACTGGGTGGAAAGGGATGGCTGGTGGGGAAGGGTTATAGATGAAGTGAGCATTGGTGGATAGTAATGAGCGGTTCTGGTGAGAATTAATAGCATCGTTGGGATATTATGCGGCCGCGCGCGCTGTTTGTTGCCGCTGTGTGTGTGGCGCACGCGCCTGCCGTGCCT
>BNJU01004852.1_pt1 | contig 109482 bp, 137 predicted proteins | sample 8539281 | NCBI WGS metagenome assembly BNJU01 (sample SAMD00202456, study PRJDB9452) | human saliva metagenome | isolation source: human saliva | place: Japan
TGACAGAGCCAATGCGAGGCCTGAAAATGCTGTCGATGGAGAAAGGGCTGGTGTTCTTGGAGCTGAGCACCAGGACGGATGGGCTCACGGACTCCCTGACGAAGGACAAGCCTGTGGAGTTGTTTCCGGTCTTCAAGGCGCCCTGGCGACGGAGTGAAGACGGTTGAACTGTTCATGCCGCAGATGACGGTTGCGATCGGGCTTCCGGTTGTCGAAGTAAGTGCTGTTGATTACTCGGTTGATGAAGTCCTGGCCAAAGCGAAACTCGATGAGTCGGATCCTGGCCCTTTGCGATGAATAGCATTGTCCTTTCTGCTGACGGTTCGTCGGATACAAGAAAAATGAGAAATCAACAACGATGACGGTGGCCGGGGACGTCACTCTCGCGACTGACCTGATCAGCCTCGGCCCAGGCTGATGCTGTGCTGGCGAATATGGTGGAGCAGATCAGAAGTATCCCTTCTGGTGGGGATCTGACGATCACGGGGCACACTGATGATGTGGCTGATGATGCGCACAACCAGGATCTGTCGGAGCGGCGGGCCAAGGCGGTGTCGGATCGGCTCAAGAAGCTGACGGACCTGTCCACGTGGAAGGAGTCGGTCTCGGGCAAGGGGGAGTCCTCGCCGCGGGTGCCGAATGACACTGACGAGCGCAGGCAGATCAATCGCCGTGTGGAGATCACGCTGACGCCCTCGAAACCCGCCGAGGCCAGTGCGCCGCCGAGCACGAGCGCTGCCCCGTCGTCGACCGCGATGCCAAAGGCCGCCGGCCCCGTGGGCAAGGGACCTGAGGGTGTCGACGTGAAGATCGACGGTAAGACCGTGCACATGGTGATCGACCATGTGGTTCGAGCCGGTAACTACTTGGTTGGAACGGTAGTGGTCACCTCTAGCGAGAAGGTCAGCATGCCGGTTGCTCCCTTCTCCTTGCCTGGAAAAATGATGGAGTTGCGTGGCTTGTCTGGGGTGTTTGGTGTGAGTGGCATAACCATCCTCAGTGGTGGGTTGAGGTATCTGGAGGCCGACTATACGTATTCCGATGGAAGTAGATATCCTTTAGCGAATAGTTTTTGTGTACGATCTTGAGCCTGAGGGCTTCCCAGTCCCTCCCGGTGGTGTGGCCCAGACGTCGGCGAGGACAGCATCACGATTGATATGCCTGCAGGTGAGTACCTTTTATACGAGAGAGCGAGTTGTTGCTCGCCTCACTGACATCCCGGTCGTCAACGCGTAGCGCCCTCTCTGCTCTGACGGGCGATGGCTCGCTGCCGTACTGATCGGCTCCCCGGTGGAGGACTCACCGCCTGGTCCCGCCGATGCTCTCCGACGTGACGCGGCTCAAAGCGGCGATGTTGCCCGCGCCCTGGGGGAGGGCCGCCCTTCCTCCATAGACTGTGCCGCGGTGCCCCGCCGTCGTTGCTCTCGTCCCACGTCCGGACCAGCCGGCCGTCATGGCTGCGGGCGCGAGGCACCACGTCCACGTCCCCTGAATCAGGAACGAAGAACAGTGAACGCACGTCCTCTCAATGTCGCCGTCATCGGAGCAGGCCCCGCAGGCATCTACGCCTCGGACATCCTCTCGAAGTCGGGCATGGAGGTCTGTATCGACCTGTTCGAGCGGCTTCCTGCGCCCTTACGGGCTGGTGCGCTACGGCGTTGCCCCCGACCACCCGCGCATCAAGCAGATCATCGTGGCCCTCTACAAGATCCTCCAGCGCGGGGACATCCGCCTCATCGGCAACGTTGAGGTCGGCCGTGACATCTCGGTGGCCGAGCTCCACGAGCACTACGACGCCATCGTCTTCTCCACCGGCGCCGACACCGACGCCCCCCTGGACATCCCCGGCGTCGACGCCCCCGAGTGCTACGGCGGTGCCGACTTCGTCTCCTGGTACGACGGTCACCCCTGACCACCCGCGCACCTGGGACCTGAGCGCCAAGGAGGTCGCCGTCATCGGCGTCGGCAACGTGGCCCTGGACATCGCCCGTGTCCTGGCCAAGCACGCTGACGACCTCATGACCACCGAGATCCCCGCGAACGTCGCCGCCACCCTCAAGGAGTCCCCGGTCACCGACGTGCACGTCTTCGGCCGCCGCGGCCCCGCCCAGGTGAAGTTCACCCCGCTGGAGCTGCGCGAGCTCGGCAAGCAGGCCGACGTCGACGTCATCGTCGACGAGGAGGACTTCGAGTACGACGAGGGCTCCCAGGCGGCCCTGGCCGCCTCCAACCAGCAGCGCCAGGTCGTCAAGGCCCTCGAGGGCTACGCGATGCAGGAGCCGGAGGACCTCACCGCCTCCCACCGCATCCACATCCATCTCTTCTCGGCCCCCCACGAGGTCCTCACCGACGACGACGGCCACGTCGTCGGTCTGCGCATCGAGCGCACCCGCCTGACCGGCGACGGCAACGTCACCGGCACCGGCGAGTACCGCGACTGGCCCGTCCAGGCGGTCTACCGCGCCGTCGGATACGCCTCCAGCGCCATCGAGGGCCTGCCCTTCGACGCCGAGCGGCACGTCGTCCCCAACGAGGGCGGCCGCGTGCTCGGCGAGGACGGCAAGCCGCTGACCGGCCTGTACGCCACCGGCTGGATCCGCCGTGGCCCCGTGGGCCTCATCGGCTCCACCAAGTCCGACGCGCAGGAGACGATCACGAACCTCGTTGCCGACGCGAACGCCGGCCTCCTGCACGCCGAGACCGACGACGAGGCCCAGGTCGGCCACGACGCCCTCATCGCCCCTGCTGGAGTCCCGTGGCATCCCCTTCACCAACTGGGAGGGCTGGGAGCTGCTGGACGCCCTACGAGCGCGAGCTCGGCGAGGACTACGGCGAGGTCGTCGTGACCGGAGGCGACGCCAAGCAGCGTGAGCGCGTCAAGGTCGTATCCCGCGATGCCATGACCGCGATCTCGCGCTCCACGGAGGTTCCCTGAGGACCTCATCGGCCAGCCCGAGGCGGACCGCGTTCCCCGAGCGCGTCGCCCACCGCTCGACTCGACTGAGCCGAGCACGGTCTACGGCCCAAGCTCCAGCCGACATCGCATCACCTGTCCGGCACTGGTCCCGCGGCCGGTGCCGGACGGGCGTCGTCACCGACACGGAGAGAAGAAGCCCGATGAGAACCCGCCGCGTTCGCTTCGCCAGCGGAACCAACCGCTGGGCGCATGACCTCTACCTGCGTGCCTTTCCCGAGGATGAGCGCCTTCCCTGGGCACTCATCCACCTGCTGAGCCTGCGGCGCGGCATCGACCTCGTCGCCTGGTGGGACCAGCCCGCCGGACCGACCCGTGCGGCCTCGCCGGACCCAGTCGCCCTGACCTGGACCGTGCGCCGCCCCGGCTCCCGTCTGCTCTACCTCTTCTACCTCGCCGTCGACGACGCCGCCCGCGGCCGAGGCCTGGGCACCCGCCTCCTGGCCGAGCTCGAGCGCCGTCACCCCGGCTGCGCCATCGTCCTGGACATCGAGCCCGTCATCGCTGAGGCCGACAATGCCGAGCAGCGACGTCGTCGGCTCGCCTTCTACGAGCGGGCCGGCTTCCGCGACACCGGGTACGCGGTCCTGGACTCGACGGGGGAGTACTGGACCCTCGTGCGTGAGGCGCCGGGAACCACCTTCGACCCCGACGACTTCCGCGATGCCCTGCGCTGCCTGGATTGCGGCCTCATCACCGCGCGAGTGGTCCCGCGCCAGCAGACATAGGTCAGACACAGGTTCATCCCATAGTCTCCAGCCATGACAAGGACTCACCACTACAACGGTCTCAAGACCGCCGTCCTCCTGGGCGGCATGTGGAGCCTGCTTCTCCTTCTCGGCTACGCCCTGGCTCGGGGGACCGGCTCCTCCATCTGGCTGATCATCGCGCCGGTCTTCGGCCTGGTACAGACCGCCTACGGCTTCTGGAACTCCGACAAGATCGCGGTGCGCTCCATGGGCGCCATTGAGGTCACCGAGGACCAGCAGCCCCAGATGTACGCCATTGTGCGCGAGCTCTCCGCCGCCGCCGGTCAGCCCATGCCGCGCCTCTACGTGGCCCCCACGATGAGCCCCAATGCCTTCGCCACCGGGCGCAGCCCCTCGCACGCCGCCGTGTGCTGCACCCAGGGCATCCTCCAGCTCCTCAACGAGCGCGAGCTGCGTGGGGTCCTGGGCCACGAGCTCTCCCACGTCTACAACCGCGACATCCTCACCTCCTCGGTGGCCGCGGGCATCGCCGGTGTCATCTCCTCGGTGGCCACCATGGCCCTGTGGTTTGGCGGCGGTAACCGGCGTGACCGGGACGGCGGCAATATCATCGCCGTCCTGCTGCTCTCCTCCTGGCGCCCCTGGCCGCCGCCATCACCCAGTTCGCCATCTCCCGGACCCGCGAGTACGACGCCGACCATGACGGCGCCGAGCTCACCCAGGACCCGCTCGCCCTGGCCAGCGCGCTCAGCAAGCTCGAACTGGGCATCTCGCGCGTGCCCATGGGGCGGGACCCGCGCCTCGAACCGGTCTCCTCCATGATGATCGCCAATCCCTTCGGGAGCCTGCGCAATCTCTTCTCCACTCACCCGCCCATGGACAAGCGCATCGCCCGCCTTGAGCAGATGGCCGGGTACTGACGATGACCCCTGACCGTCGTCGTCGGGCTGCCGCGTCTTTCCCGCTGCCATGTCGGGCTAGCCCCACCATGGCCTCGCCAGGTGGCAGGATTGAGTGCGATTCTGGCCTTGAGAAAGATGGGGGTATGAACCGATCAGTATGGGCCGCGCGCTACCGCCGACTCGGCCGGGATGCCGCCTTCCTCTTCCTCAGCGGGCCACTGAGCCTGCTCGCCTTCTGCCTCGTCCTGCCGCTGACCGCAGCCGGTGCCGGCACCGTCATCGTCGGGATCGGCTTCCTCCTCCTGACCCCTGGCGTTGAGCATCTCCGGGGGCTTCGCCAACCTGGCCCGTCTCCGTGTGGCGCGTCTGGACGGACGTGAACCCAGACCTGGCGCTTACCTGTCTCCTGTTCCGGGGGCCTCCGCGAGTCGACGGCTCTTCCGGCGCCTGCGTGACCCTCAGCGCTGGATGGACCTGCTGTGGGTCATCGTCTACTTCCCGGTGTCCTCTTCACCTGGATCATCAGCGTCGGGTGGCTGGCCCTGGCCGTGGGCGGCTTGCTCTCGCCCATTATCGACGTCATTCTTGAATTGATTCTTAACGCGACCATGGGAGACCAGAGCCAGAGTCTGGCCGAGTTTCTGGGCCTGTATCCGCCCCTGCTCTGGGAGATCGGTATCCACCTGAGCGCCGGCGTCATCTTCTCCCTGACCGCCCCCTTCGTCCTGCGGGGCTGGCCGCCATGCAGTCGGGGCTCATCCGCGGCATGCTCTCCTGGCGCAGCGAGGTCAGCCGCCTCGAGCAGATGGCCAGGTACTGATGGCGACCCTGACCGTCGTCGGCGGACTACCGGCAGTCGGCAAGACCGCCGTCTGCCGGGAGGTCCTGCGCCTGCGGGCCGAGGCACAGCCGCAGAGCCAGCCGCCGACCTGGCTGCGCATTGACACTATTGAGCAGGCCCTTCGGGACAGTGGCGAGATGCTTCCCGGCATGCCCGGAGGTGCTGGCTACTACGTGGCTGCCGCCGTCGCCCGGGACGTCCTGGCCTCGGGCGGTGAGGTCCTGGTCGAGTGCGTCAACCCGCTGCCACTCACCCGCCGTCTGTGGGAGGAGACCGCCTCAGCCCTGGACTGCCGGTTTCTCGCCGTCGAGCTCACCTGCTCCGATGCGGCCGAGCACCGCCGCCGTGCCCGGCAGCGGGTCGGCGATATCGAGGGCCTCAAGCTGCCGGACTGGCAGGAGATCACCCGCCGCGACTACGCCCCCTGGCCCGAGGCCGACCTCCGCCTGGACACCGCCCGACTCACTGCCGTCGAGGCGGCCCGGGCCGTCATCAGCGCGGGCAGAGTCAGCGGCTAGTTCTGCGGGCCCAGGCACAGGGCGATGTCGGCCCCAATGCTGGAGTCGTAGCGACCGCCGTTGGACGGTATGCGGCGCATGTGAAACTGGTAGACGGTTTCGGGTTCAGGGTGCCGGCCTTCTTACAGAGGTCGGCGTAGTGGTCGTACGCAGTCTGGTCCGTGGACGACACGGTGACATCCTTAAGAACGGCCAGCACTGGATAGGGCTCCGGAGCTCGCGCAGTTGGTGATGACTGCTTCTTCTCCAGGTGCGCCTTGTCATTGATGACGACGCAGTCACCGGTCTGGACACGGTTGACCGCGTGCCGCGGATCCGCCTCCGGGTCGGCCAGGCACAGAAAGTCCTCCCCGGTGTCGTAGACGCTCGTGGTTCCGGGGATGGGAACGCACTTCTCCGGTTGATTCACCCGCCCCGTCACCTTGAACTCGGCTTCAGCGGAGGTGCAGCTGGTGATGGAGGGGCCGTTGCTCGAGGCGACGACCTTCGCCAGACAATGACCTGTCTTCGCGTTCTCGATCGAGGAGGAGGTGGCTATCCACCAGCCCATGAGGCCCAGAGCCGTGAGCATGGCGGCTCCGATACCGGTGGGAATGAGGATCCGCGCCCACATCCTTGGACGATGCGGCTGCTCGGACAGCGGCATCTGTGGGAAGAACTGCGCCGGCTGCGACGAAGTCTGCGGCGAATGAGTGCTCATGGGACGCTTTCGGAGAAGGACGATGAACTGTTGCACGAGGACAACTCCCGGATACTAACCGGACGGCAGTGCCTGTGTCGCCGTTGGCGGCGCCTTCGCCAGTGATGATGAGATGGGGGAGTGGACAGCCTGCTCCTGATCGACAATGACATCGCCCGACGCATCCAGGGTGCCGTCGAGGTCGGTGAGCTGCGCGGCGTGACGGCAGGACCGGTTGTGCGGCTAGGAGCCGGAGAGAGCTACGTCGCCTGGCGGATCGGCTCCGGCGACCGGGCCCGGGTCCTGCGTGTTCCCCGGCGCTCGCCCCATGAGATGCCCCGCTCGATGACGGCCGAGTTCGAGACCCTCAGACGCGTCCCGCCCGAGCTCGGAACCAGTGCCATCGCCCTGGAGACCGGTACCGATAACCCGCTCGGCATCCCCTACATGGTGACCACCCACGTTTCCGGTCGGGCCCTGCGCGCCACCGACTGGAACCCGCGGCTCGCGACCGCCCTCGCCCACCAGATCGCCCGCCTGCACGAGGCCCTTGCGGTCCCGGCTACCCCGACCGATGCGGCTGGTGGGGCCAACCCTGCCGTCGGCCGCCCGGGTGCCGAGCGCCGGCGAGCAGGGGAGGAGCTGCTGACCTGGTGGGGCAGGCACCACCCCGGAGACACTCACCGATCCACGCGTCAGTGCACTCCCTACCCGCCTGGTGCCGCGAGCTCACCCGACTCGCCCCGGCTTTCGAGGCCGTCCCCGCCCACCCGCTCATCCACGGCGACGTCGTCGTCACCAACGTTATCCTCGGCCCCGACGGCGTTCCACGACTCATCGACTTCGAGTGGTCGGGCCCCGGCGACAGAGCCAGGACCTGGCCCTCATCGGTGGCCGGGTGATCGGCGGACCCCTGGTACCCTGCCCATGACGTCCCGACGACGTCGCCGCCTTCGTCACGGAGTACTCGCGGTACTCTCGCCACGCCGGTGCCATCGACCCGCAGCAGCTTCTGGAACGCCGCGACGCTTACGAGCTCCTCGACCGCATGGGCAACCTCCTGTACTGCCTCAGCCGCCCCGGCGAGGCTCGCTACGGGATGTGGGCTGATGAAATCGCCCGCAATCTGACCGATCGGCTCGCAGACTGACGTGTCGGGCTAGCCCCACCACGGCCCCGCCAGGTGGCAGGATTGGGCGTGATTCCGGCCCTGAGGAGGATATGAGGCATGAACCGATCAGCATGGGCCGCGCGCTACCGCCAGCTCGGCAGGGACGCCGCCTTCCTCCTCCTCAGCGGGCCACTGAGCCTGCTCGCCTTCTACCTGGTTGTGCCACTGACCGCCCTCGGTGTGGTCACCACCATTATCTGGGTGGGGCTGCTGCTGCTCATTATCGACCTGAGCATCGCCGGGGGCTTCGCCAACATTGCCCGCCTCGCCGTGGCGCGCGTGGACGGGCGCGAGCCGGTACCCGGCGGCTACCTCGAGCCCGAGCCGGAGGCCTCCGCGCGCCGTCGGCTCTTCCGGCGCCTGCGCGACCCTCAGCGCTGGATGGACCTGCTGTGGGCTGTCATCTACTTCCCGGTCTCCTTCATCACCTGGATCATCAGCGTCGTGTGGCTGGCCCTGGCCGTGGCAGGTCTCCTGGCCCCCATTGCCGACATCACCCTTGACCTGGTCCTCGACCCGACCATCGGAGAGCAGCGTCAGGGGCTGGCTCATCTTCTGGGCCTGCAGCCGGAGCTGCTCTGGGACATCGGTTTCGACCTCACCTGCGGCATTGTCTTCTCCCTGACCGCCCCCTGCCGTCCTGCGGGGCCTGGCCGCCATGCAGACGGGTCTCATCCGCGCCATGCTCTCCTGGCGCAGTGAGGTCAGCCGCCTCCAGACCTCCCGGGCCGCCGTCCAGCGCGCCGAGGCCGACACTCGCCGCCGCCTGGAGCGCGACATCCACGACGGCCCCCAGCAGCGCCTCGTGCGCCTACGCATGGACCTGGCCCGTGCCCAGCGCCAGGCCGAGAAGGACCCGGTGGCGGCCTCGGCGATCATCCAGGGCGCCATGGACCAGACCCAGCAGACCCTCGACGAGCTGCGCCAGCTCTCCCGCGGTATCGCTCCACCGGTCCTCGTCGACCGTGGCCTGGCGGCCGCCATCACCGAGGCTGCCACCCGCTCCTCCGTCCCCGTCACCGTGAGCACTGAGCTGCCGGAGCTGCCCGATCACGTCTCCCAGGCAGCCTACTTCGTGGTCAGCGAGTCCCTGGCCAACCTCAACAAGCACTCCGGGGCCACGGCCGCCGGCGTCGAGGCCCGCGTCGTCGACGGCGCGCTGCAGGTGAGGATCAGCGACAACGGCATCGGCGGGGCCTCGACCGCCAAGGGTCACGGCCTGGCCGGTCTGGTGGAGCGCCTCAACGGTGTCGACGGTAGGCTCACGATCACGTCCCCGACCGGCGGGCCGACCACAGTGGAGGCGATGATCCCGTGCGCGTTCTGATCGCTGATGACTCCGTCCTTCTGCGCGAGGGACTGGCCCTCATCCTGGCCGACGGCGGCCACGAGGTCGTCGGGGGAGTGGGGGACGGTGAGACCCTCGTGAGCGAGGCCCTGCGGCTGCGGCCCGATGTCGTCGTCGCCGACATCCGTATGCCGCCCTCCCACACCGACGAGGGCCTGCGCGCCACCACCCGTATCCGCGCCCAGTGGCCGGGTGCGCCCATCCTGCTGCTGAGCCAGTACGTCGTCGCCGGCTACCTGCCCGACCTCCTGGCCGACGGCGGTGGCGCCCTGGGCTACCTCCTCAGGACCGGGTTGGTGACATTGACGCCTTCCTCGGCGCGGTCGAGCGGGTGGCGCGCGGTGAGCTCGTCCTGGACCCCGACGTCGTCTCCCAGGTCCTCCAGCGAGGCCGGCGCGACGACCCGCTCACCGAGCTCACGCCCCGCGAGCGGGAGGTCCTGGCCCTCATGGCCGAGGGGCGCACCAACGCCGGCATCGCCGAGATCATGGTGGTCACCGAGGGCGCCGTGGAGAAGCACACCCAGCGGATCTTCGCCAGCTCGGGCTCCTGCCCGACGCCGCCGTCCACCGCCGCGTCAAGGCCGTCCTGGCGCTGCTGTCGGCCCAGAGCGGAGCCGGTGGAGGTCCCTAGCGGTAGTTGACGAACTGGAGAGCGGCGTCGACGTCGAGGTTCTTCAGCAGGGCGATGACGCTCTGGAGGTCGTCGCGGGACTTGGAGGTCACGCGCACCTCATCGCCCTGGATCGTGGCCTTGACGCTCTTGGGCCCCTCGTCGCGGATCGCCTTGGTGATCCTCTTGGCCACCTCCTGGGTGAGTCCCTCGCGCAGGGGACAGACCAGGCGGTAGATCTTGCCCGAGGGGCGCGGCTCCCTGTCTCCCCAGGTCCAGAGCCTTGAGGGAGACGCCGCGGCGGAAAGAGCTTGACCCAGGACGTCCAGGATCGCCAGGGACCCGTTCGGCCGTGTTGGCCTCCAGGGTGATGGTGTCGCCGGACAGGCTCACGGAGGCGTCGACACCGCGGAAGTCGTAGCGCTGGGAGATCTCCTTGGCGCACTGGTTGACAGCGTTGTCCACCTCCTGGCGGTCGAGGCGGGAGACGACGTCGAAGGAGGAGTCGTTGGCCATGTCGGCAGTCCTTTCCGGGGCCGGGACTTCAGTCGACCCGAGTCTAGGCGGGTTGTTCTGTGAGGAGGGTCCTACAGGGGCGATTGGCGCTTCGCGCCGCCGCCTTGCTATTCTTCCACGGCGCCAAGCGATGACCGAGAGGTCGGAGCATGGAGTCAAGGCGGGTTGCCCGAGCGGCCAATGGGAGCTGACTGTAAATCAGCCGCGTAATGCTACGGGGGTTCGAATCCCTCACCCGCCACGCTGATCACTCGTTGATCACACCTCACCCTCGCGGTGAGAACCGCAGTGAGCGAAGCCACGGCGGACCGAATTGCCAGAGAGGCTCGGATCTGCCTAGGATTCCGCTCGTTGCCCCTGATAGCTCAGTCGGCAGAGCGTCTCCATGGTAAGGAGAAGGTCAAGGGTTCGATTCCCTTTCGGGGCTCTCGCAGCGGGGGCCACTGGCCCCCATTGTGGTCATATGGCGAGGTAGCTCAGCTGGTTAGAGCGCACGACTCATAATCGTGAGGTCGAGGGTTCGAGTCCCTCCCCCGCTACGCAAGCTTTCGAGTACAGCGCACCCGTCGCATGCTCGAGGATCGACACGAGGAGACAAACGTGGCCAGCAAGTCCGCCGACGTTCGCCCCAAGATCACTCTGGCCTGCTCGGAGTGCAAGGAGCGGAACTACATCACCAAGAAGAACCGTCGGAACACCCCCGACCGTCTCAGCATCGCCAAGTTCTGCGCTCGCTGCGGTAAGCACACCGAGCACCGCGAGACCCGCTGAGCAAGCGCGTTCCGGACCCTGTCGCAGCCACCTGCGACGTCAGGATCAAGCCCCGTCGGCACGATGTCGGCGGGGCTTCGTCGTGCCCGAGGTGGCTGCCGCCTAGCATCGGTGACGTGAACACTCCTGGTCCCTGTGACGACGTCGTCGAGCGGCTCGCAGCGGTCCTCGCCGGCATTCTCGCCACGGGATCCGCCGAGCCCTCCGCGCCGCCTGGGCCGTCCAGTCCCACGGCTGGCCGCCTTGCTCTGCGCGGTGCGACGGCGATTCTCCCCGCCGTTTTGGCCATGCGACAGCTCCAGGAGTGGATGCGGGGGCATCGAGGCAGTGCCTCCTGGGATGGTCTGCTGCACCGTCGTTGCCGCATGACTCCGGCTCATCTGAGCACCGAGGCCGCAGTGAGCTCCGCTGATCCTGGCGGACTGGTGATCCAACAGATCGATCGAGCGGGTTGGGAGCTCCTTCGAGCGACGACTCGGGTGGAGGTGGGAACGGGGGACTGGCACGTGACCCACGAGGTCGCCCGTCGCGCCGAGGCCCATCCGAGGGTATCCGGGGGTGGGAAATCACGGACGGCGGGGCCGGAATTAATCCGTCCTCCGGCGCCAGGTCCTGCTTGCTCACCTACGGTGATATCGTCTCCTGGTCGGAGGTCACCGGAGATCGCAACCCCATCCATCTCCTGCCCGGCAGGGCTGCCGAGGCCGGACTGCGAGCCGGCACGAATGATGTCGTCGCTCACGGGCTTCTCGTCGGTGCGCTCAGTCTCGCGCTTGTCCAGTCTTCGTCTCATCGCCACATTGGCTTGGAATTCATTGGTTCAGCCGATGTTCCGACGTCTCCTCGAGGAGATGGGGAACCCGGTGCGACTCTCGTCGTCGACCTCGACACCGGTGCCATCGTCCAGGCGGGCCGCCCCTGTCCTGCGGCGACGGTGATGACGGCCGGCCGGATCTGGAGGCACGGCGGAGGTGGGGGCTGATCGGGCACCTATCACTTCGTGAGGAGAAAAATGATTACCCGCTGGAGAGAATTCTGACGGCGATTCAGTGTTGTCTAGGTGCCCGCGAGATGAGAGGGTTGAAATGAATTGTAGACCCCCTCCAATCATCGGTCGGTGGGGATGATAACGTGACAAAGATGGGTAATTACACTGTCAATCTGATGGATGTCAGGGTGGCGCGAAGGCGGGCGAGAATTTCTTTCCGGGATGACTGGAGCTCTCCGGGTTTCCCGCTATATCAACTGAAAGTCGCTGACGTTGATGGTCCTGGACAGGTTGTCTGATCTTCTGGGCGGCTGTATCGACATGCTGACGCTCTGACCGAGTGTGATAAAAAAGGAGCGGACTTGCACTTGTATGAAAGCCAAAGGCAGACAACAAGTGAGTGCTTGAGGGTTCGCGGCCTATACGGGTCGGTGCTGAGAGGAGTCAATAAGGTGATTACTGCAGAGCGGACAATGGTGGAGCCGACGGCCTATACTGAGGACGTCGAGATGAAGTGGACCCAGAGCGATCAGGAAGCCGTCGAAGCCACCTACAGCCAGGAGTCGGCTGAGGTCGCCGGCCGGGCCGAGTGCGGCCAGGAGCCGGCCGGTACCTGTGGGCAGGTACCTACTGAGGCCTGCGGACAGAGCGACTCCTCAGAGCAGTCAATGCAGGGGGGTTTCCGCCGGCTCGATGAGATCGAGATGGATGCCTGGCGCGCCTTCCTGGCGGCTTCGACCTCTGTCACCGCCCGCCTCAACCGAGAGCTCGAAGCCGGCTGCGGCATCTCCATGCACGAGTACGAGATCCTGGTGCGTCTGTCGGAGGCGCCGGAGCAGACGCTGCGCATGTCCACTCTGGCCGAGCACGTCTCTCACTCCCGCTCCCGGCTGACCCACACGGTCCGACGTCTGGAGAATGTGGGCTACGTCGAGCGCAGCTCCTGCGACTCGGATCGTCGTGGCGTCAACTGCACGCTGACTCCGGCAGGCCTCGACTTCCTGCGCAGGGCTGCGCCAGTGCACCTCGACGGCGTGCGTCGACACGTCATCGACCGTCTCAGTCGGGAGCAGCAGGTCGCTCTGGCTGAGCTCATGAAGGTCGTCGCTCAGGCTCCGGATGACTCCGGGGTGTCGGCGTCCTCGGCATCCTGACGCATCGCATCGATTGTCCGCGGATCGGTGGGCGTCGTCAGTCGGTTCCTTTGCCGACCGGCGGCGCCCACAGGTCTGTCCAGCGCACCCCTAGATCTGCCAGCAGCCGGCGCAGTAGTGGCAAAGAGATGCCGACGACCCCGTGGGGGTCGCCATCGATTCCCTCGATGAAGGCGCCACCCAGACCGTCAATGGTGAAGGCTCCCGCGCACCCCAGTGGTTCGCCGCTGGCGATGTAGGCGTCGATCTCGGTCTGAGACGGGGAGCCGAAGCGGATGGTGGCCGAGCTGACCCCTCGGCGATGGCCCCATCGACGGCGCGCACCAGGAAGTGCCCCGCGTGCAGGGTGCCGGTGCTCCCGCTCATCGTCCGCCAACGCTCGCGGGCATCGGCGGCGTTGACGGGCTTGCCGACCACGCGGCCGTCAATCTCCAGCATCGAGTCGCAGCCCACGATCACCTCGGCGTCCTGCGGGTCGGTGGAGGCTGCGACGTCGAGCGCCTTGGCTCGAGCCAGGGCCTGTACCTGCTCAGCGGCGCTAGGGGTTGCCAGACCCGTGGTTCGGCGCCGCTGGGCCAGCTCGTGAAGTACGGCCTCCTCGTCGACGGAGGAGGCTCGCACCAGCGGTTCGACGCCGGCGGCTCGCAGGGTGGCCAAGCGGCCGGATGACTTAGACGCCAGGAGGATCACGGTGTCACCCTATACGGCGCCGCCCGCTAGGCTCGGTTCATGAGCACAAGCGGCGTTCCCTTCTCGCGTCTTGTCACCGTCCCCGTCACCGGCTCCACCCAGGACGACCTGCGCAGCGCCCTGAGGGGCCCCGAGGCCGAGGCCTGGCCCCATCTGTCAGCCCTTCGTGCGCTGAGGCAGACTGCGGGCCGGGGGCGATCCGGGCGTGCGTGGGTCACTCCCGATGACGGCGCCCTCCTGGTCTCGGTGGTCCTGCGGCCCCTCGTCCCGGCGCGGCTGCTGACCTGGATGCCGCTGCTGGCCGGTCTGGCCGTGCGCGACGCGCTGGAGCCCTTCGTGAGGGGGCGCGGCTGGAGGGTGGGTACCAAATGGCCCAATGACGTCGTTGCCGTACCCGAGAGCTCGACGGTGGTCGCTCCGGTGCCCGGCTGGGCCGGCACCCGCAAGATCGCCGGAGTGCTCAGTGAGCTCGTCACTCCGGAGCCCTCCGAGGGCTGTACCGCTCAGCTGCCGGTGGCCGACGAGGGACCCGCCGGTCGCGATGAGGCCCCGATGGTCATTCTCGGCATCGGCGTCAATATCGGGCAGGAGGTCGACGACCTGCCGGTGGCATGGGCGGGTTCATTGCGCACCCTCGGCGCAGTCGACGCGGACGGTGATTCTGCGCACGCAGCTGTCGCAGAGGTCGCCCTCAATGCGATCGGCCATCAGCTGGTCCGGCGCCTGGAGCAGTGGGAGGAGGTCTGCGGCGACGTCGACGCCGGGGACGGGGTCCTCGGGCGCGAGCTGCGTGCTGCCCTGACCACCTTGGGACAGCACGTCAGTGTTCAGGCTCCCGACGGTGAGCTCAGCGGGTTGGCTGTCGATGTCACCCCCGCCCTGGTGCTGCGCAATCAGGCGGGTGATACCGAGGTTCGTGCGGGCGACGTCACGCTGGTGCGTGTCTCAGGCTGAGCCGGCAAAAGGAGGAATGAGTGGTGCGGACGGGCTGCCGTCCTGGCGGAGAATCTCGACAGGCATTGGCGTGTGATCTGCGCTACTCTGGCATGGTGATATTAGACAGCCAAGCGAGCAATGGGCGCGCAGCGGACTCACTCGGGGTCCGGGAAGGCGCCCGGCAGAAGGCTCACGCGGATACCCAACGTGTGGAAGGTGAGACCACCGTCGGGGCGGGGCCTGCGGAGCGGACCACCCTGGCGGGGCACGAGCACCTGCTGCTGGGGAGGTCCCCCAGCCTCACCCCTGACCGAGTTGGCCCGCAGGGCGGGGACCAGCCTGGAGACGGCGCAGAAGTTCTGGCGCGCCATGGGCTTCGCCGACGTCACTCCCGACGCGGTCCACTTCACTGAGCAGGATGTCGCCGCGCTGCAAGACACTGCGACGCTGCTCGATGAGACCAGCGAATCAGCTCTGGCCTCGGCCAGCGTGCTCGAGCTCCTGAGAGCCCAGTCCTACACGATGGACCGCCTGGTCCTGTGGGAGCTGGAGACCTTCGTGACCGACCTCAGCGAACGTCTCAGCCTGGACGACACCTCGGCGAGGCTGGTGGCTCTCGACCGCATCGACAGTCTCGTGGACCTCCTGTCGCGTCAGCTGAACTATGTCTGGCGCCGTCACATGGCCTCGATCCTGGGGCGTACCGATGCAGAAGTCTCCGCCCGTGGGCGCGAGGACACCGGCCCCGATCTCTATCCGCTCATCCGTTCCCTGGGGTTCGTCGACATCGTGTCCTTCACCCAGCGCGCTCAGGGCATGAGCAAGGCGGCCCTGACCCACATGCTCGAGGACTTCGAGAACACGGCCCGTGACGTCATCACCTCGCGGGGGGCTCGCGTGGTCAAGACGATCGGCGATGCCGTCATGTACATCTCCGACGACCTGCTGGTCGCGGCCGATGTCGTCACCGCCCTGGTCGATGAGCTCCAGAAGGGGCCGGACGCCATCCGGGTGAGGGCCAGTCTCGTTGAGGGGCGGGTCATCTCTCGCTCAGGAGACGTCTTCGGCCCGACCGTCAACCTGGCCTCGCGGCTCGTGGATGCGGCCGAGCCCGGCAGCATCCGTCTCGATGAGGCGACTGCCATGGCCATCCTCCGCTCGCCTGAGGCCAGCAGGTACCGGGTGGGGCAGTGTCATCGAGGTCGTGGCCAAGGGGCTGGGGCAGATCGTGCCCTGGTCGTTGGAGAGGACTTCTCCAGTCCGGCTCTGAGGGCGCTCCGCAGGGCCCTGAAGCGTCCGTTACCATCTCGTTATTCATTGGTCCTCCGGCCGTTGACATGTCACATCTGGATCGCGGTTTGTCGCTGTATCTCATGAGAAACCCGTCTCTGCCCCTGCGGGCGTGGGGCACCCAGCCCGCTCGTTTCGGGTCTCGTATTGGCATCTTCTCCACCCCTGAGATGATGGCGGGTCGTTGCGTCGTCGCCTAACATCGCGGATGTGACAACTGTTCTGCTCGTCGAAGACGACCCCGCTATCTCCGAGCCCCTCGCCCGCGCCTTTGGACGCGAGGGCTATGAGGTCCTTACTCACGGCACTGGCAAAGGCGCCCTCGAGGAGGTCTCGGCCGCTGACATCATCGTTCTGGACCTGGGACTGCCAGACATCGACGGTCTGGACGTGGCCCGTCAGGTGCGTGCCCAGGGCCTGACCATCCCGATCCTCATGCTCACTGCGCGCAGCGAGGACTCCGACCTCGTCGTCGGCCTGGACGCCGGGGCCGACGACTACGTCACCAAGCCCTTCCGTCTGGCGGAGCTGCTGGCCCGGGTGCGGGCTCAGGTTCGCCGCGCCTCAGGGGAGGCCACGGAGGACGAGCTGATCGTTGGAGACATCCGGGTCGATGTCGCCGCCCACCGGGCCTTCGTCGGCTCACGGGAGCTGCAGCTGACGACGCGAGAGTTCGAGCTGCTGCGAGTCCTGGTACGTGCTGGAGGCGAGGTCGCCTCGGGCGAGGACATTCTCAAGGAGGTCTGGGGCGAGGATCCCACCGGGAACCCGCAGACCCTGCAGATGCACGTGACATGGTTGCGCCGCAAGCTCGGTGACGACGAGGAGCGGCCCGCCCTTCTGCTGGCTCAGGAGGACGGCTACCGCCTGGCCATCGGCTGAGTCACTGACCGGGACGGTTCCCAGACGCCGTTGAGCCCTGGGGCCGCCTCGGAGAACCGATCGCGTCTGAAGGAGGGCAGCCATGCGTCGCTACGCCATGACGATGACGATGTCGGCGGTGTCCGTGGCTGTCCTCCTGCTGGGACTGCCACTGGGGGGCGCCTGGATCGCCAGCGCGTTGCGTACCTCAGGGGGCGGGGACCGGGTCACTATCATCGGCACGGTCATCCTCACGGTCCTGGTTCTCACCGGTACTGCGCTCACAGCGGCCTCCGTCGTGGCCTCCCGGGCTGCCCAGGCGCATCTCCGCGCCCCTCATCTACCTGGCGGCCGAGGCCGAACAGCTCGGCAGCGGTCAGGTTCGGCCGCGTCTGCGATCCTCGGGGATCGAGGAGATCGACCTGGTCCAGGCCGAGCTCGTGCGCTCGGCGGAGCGAGTGGCCGGGCGGATCGCCGCCGAGCGGCAGTTCGCCTCCGACGCCTCGCACCAGCTGCGCACCCCACTGACGAGCCTGTCCCCTGCGCCTTGAGGGAGATCGAGCTGCTCGCCGGCGAGGAGGAGGTGCGCGCCGAGGCCCATGCCTGCCTGGAGCAGGTCGAGCGGCTCACCGGTGTCGTCCAGGACCTGCTCAAGGTCTCACGCCGAACCGGAGGCGGGACCACGGAGGCCCTCCATCTCAAGGACATCTTCGCCCAGCAGAGAGAGGAGTGGGAGCCGGCCTTCGAGCAGGCCGGGCGCACCATCACCTTCAGCGATGAGATCAGGCACCCGGTCCTGGCCACACCCGGGTCGCTGGCCCAGGTCCTGGCCACCGTCGTCGAGAACTCCCTGCGCTATGGGGCGGGAACAACCACGGTGAGTGTGCGCAGCGCCAACGGCGGCCACGCGGTCTTCATCGACGTCGCCGACGAGGGCGAGGGCGTGGCCGAGGACATCGCCCCGCATGTCTTCGAGCGGCATGTCTCCGGATACGGCTCCACCGGTGTGGGACTGGCGCTGGCCAAGGATCTCGTCGAGGCCGACGGCGGCCGCATCGAGCTGTCCCAGCGCAAGCCGGCCGTCTTCTCGATCCTGCTCAACGCCGTCCCCAAGTCCCTGGACCCCAATAACGTCCTGCCGCAAGGCGCGCTGGTCTCCGTGGGCCGACGTCGTCGCTTCTGACCCGCCGCCGGCCGCATCGAGCTGTCCCAGCGCAAGCCGGCCGTCTTCTCGATCCTGCTCAACGCCGTCCCCAAGTCCCTGGACCCCAATAACGTCCTGCCGCAAGGCGCGCGCGCTGGTCTCGTGAGGGCCGACGTCGTCGCTCAGCACACCTGATGCCGCGTCGCGCAACGCGACGAGGGAGAGGAGAGGCGTCAGGACTTCTGACGGCTGGGACCTGATGAACTTCGAGATGGCGGAGGCGAGCATCGGCGCCACCGAGATGAAGACGATCACGAGGATCATCGCGTCGATGTTCTCCCGGATCCACTCGAAAGGAACCCAGGAAGTAGCCCAGCCAGGTGATGCCGAAGGCCCAGAAGGTGGCGCCCAGAACGTTGAAGGTGATGAAGTGGCGGTAGTGCATCTTGCCGACGCCGGCGATGACCGGGGTGAAGGTGCGCACGATCGGCACGAACTGGGCCAGGGTGACGGCCTTGCCCCCGTGGCGCTCGAAGAAGTCCGAGGTGCGATCGACGTACTCCTGCTTGAAGAGGCGGGAGTCCGGCCGGTTGAAGATCGCAGGTCCCGCCTTGCGACCGATGAGGTAGCCGGTCTGGTTGCCGGCGATGGCGGCGAGCCACACGAGGGGCGCCGCCGCCCAGATGTGTACGCCGACGTGACCGGTGCCCACGAACATCCCCAGGGTGAAGAGCAGGGAGTCGCCCGGCAGGAAGAAGCCGATGAGCAGACCGGTCTCGGCGAAGATGACGAGCATGACGCCGACGATGGCCCAGGGGCCGAACCACTCGACGATCGTCGTGATGATGTTGGCGGCGTCGAGCCACTCGGGGCCGAGCATCGGGGCGTGGGCGGCGGGGAGGGACGCGAGATGGGTGGCGGGCAGATCGAGCGCTGGGGCCATGGCGGTCAGAGCAGTCACCAGGCAAGGCTAAGCGGTTCCCTCGCGGCCACGCCGTGAGGGTGGTCCCTCCGGACTGTGGAATCGGGCACCCTGTCCGGTGGTCAGGGCGCCCTGGCGGCTCAGGGCCGGCTCAGGGATGAACGGCAGTGGGCTGGGGCTCGGCGTCGTCGCCGGCGCCGCGGTCCTTGTGCCCGGTGAAGACGATGTAGTGGTAGAAGACGAACCGGAACGCGGTTCCCAGGCCGAAGCCGACGACGTAGGCCGCGATGTTGTCCGCCAGCGGTGAGGTCAGTCCCCAGTACGTGGTGGGTGAAGAGCAGACAGAGCTGCGTGATGACGATCCCGCCCAGATTGGCCAGGACGAACAGGACGGCCTCGCGAGCGACGTTCTTCTGAGTTCGACCCCGGTAGGTCCAGTAGCGGTTCGCCAGCCAGAGAAGACGGTGGCGATCGAGGAGGCCAGAAGCTGGGCCGAGTTCGGGTGGCCGGAGAGGAACCCTACGGGCCCGTGCTGGAACAGGTTGAACAGGCTGACGTCGATCACGTAGGCAGCAGCGCCCACCATGCCGAACTGCATGAATTCCTTGATGAGGGCGATGAGCCGCTGTGCCAAGGGAATTGTTGGAGGAACGCGTCGCGATTGGGCATCCTATGCCGGTATGCCGCCGGATGACGCAAGCGGAAGCGGTCACGGTACCCAGTGAACACTGACGCTGCCGAAGTCCCAGACCCACGAGACCCACACCAGCTGACCGGCGACGCAGGGCCGCCAGCAGCGCCAGTCGCCTGACGGGTGGTGCAGGCCGCGGCGGCCAGCACCCATCCGGCCGGGGCCAGGGGCAGCAGGAGACGCAGCACTGACGTCGTCGGGTCGAAGAAGGCCAGGAGGTAGAGCAGGTAGCCCAGGCACCAGAACCAGGCCGCAGGTCCCCAGGGGTGCGCAGGCTCGGGGCGCTCAGCAGCAGGGTCACCGTGACCAGCACGACGGCGAGCAGGGACCAGCCCCAGGTGCGGGCCCACCCAGTCGCCCAAACGGGTCGCCCACTGCACGAAGGGTGCCAGGTCGGCGCCGCGCCAGGAGGTCTCGGTGGCCGTGTAGGGCGTCCTGCCGGCCCTGTGACCAGCCAGGCGATGGCCGGCCAGGCCAGAGCCGCCGAGCAGGTGACCAGTGTCAGCGCCAGCAGTCGCCATCGTGCGCTCGGTGCCTGAGGGGACGTGGCCGGGCAGAAGACGTGGGAACCAGGAGGGCGGGATCCAGCCTCGGGCGCAGGCCACCTCCCAGGCCCACCACAGCCCCAGTGCCGCCCCCAGGGGAACCCCGACGGGCGGGCGAAGCAGGCGGCCAACGCGAGGGGAATCGCTGTCGAGCGCCCGGCCCGCGGCTCGCCAGCCACAGCGTCAGCCCCACCAGTGCCAGCCCCAGGGACTCGGCGTAGGGGACCTGAGAACGCAGGCGCACGGCGAGGACCAGACCAGAGCCACCGCCCACAGGGAGGTTCGTCGCCCCGTCAGCGGTGAGAGCCAGCGATCCATGACGACCGCCGCTCCCCGCCGAGGCCAGGATCGACACGATCGTGGCGCGTGCGTAGAAGGACCAGCCGGTCCAGCTCGAGCAGGGAGGCCAGGCCGCTCAGCAGCGGCATGAAGGCCCAGGCGTTCTGGGTGACCCGTCCGTTGGCATCCACGGGCAGTCGATCCGGGTAACCCTCCTCAACGATCCGGTGGTACCAGCCGGCGTCCCAGAAGCGCATGTGCTCCTCCCAGGACGGAGCGGCGCCGGCCCCACGGGGTAGTGGGCGTGTCCTGGGCGCCCAGCCGCAGGATGAGGAAGGTCAGGACGCTCGCCGCGGCCCAGACCGCCAGGACCTGGAGCGAGTGGGGCGGACGCGAGGCGAGCTGCGCGCCCGAGAGATGACGACGGTGAGGGCAACGGTGGGGCGGTGCGCGAGGACGGGGTCTGCTGGGTTGGTGGAGGACTCTGCGGCGGGTGGCGTCACGGCCTCCACCCCTACGGTCTGGCGACCCCGGCCTGCGGTGAGGACGAGCGGCGGGCGGGTAGCCTTGGGTGTCGTGAGCGCACCCATTGTCGCCGTGATCGGAGGCGGGCAGCTGGGCCCCGCATGATGCAGGAGGAGGCCAGTGCCCTGGGCATTCGCCTGAGGGTCCTGGTGGAGGCCGCTGACGGGCTCCACCGGCCAGGTGACTGCCCGGACGCTCCCTGTCGGGCCGCCGACGACGAGGTCGCCGTGCGCGCCGTCGTCGCCGGAGATGGCACTCAGGGGCTCGGAGGGAAGCCGGCCGCGGTCCTCACCTTTCGAGCACGAGCACCAGGAATCAGGGCCTGCTGGAGCGGCTCCAGGCCGAGGGCGTCAGCGTCCAGCCCACGCCCGCAGGCCCTCGACGCTGGCACGCGACAAGCTGGCCATGCGACGGGATGATGAGTCGGGCAGGGGCTCCCGCAGCCCGCCTGGGACGGATCGGCGGCCCGCAGCAGGAGACAGCCGAGCAGATGACCGACGCCGTCGAGGCCTTCGCCGGCGAGCACGGCTGGCCCTGTGGTGCTCAAGACGCCGCGTGGCGGCTATGACGGCCACGGGGTCCTACTGGTGCGCAGCGCCGAGTCCCCTGCGCGAGGGGAGGCCGCCGAGTGGCTCGCCTCGGTGGCTCGTGCCCGCGCAGGTCAGGAGCGACGGCCGTGGAGCCGGCGGGGAGGCAGCCTCGGCGGGTGCGGCGGTGACCAGCCTCCTGGTGGAGCAGGGCCATCCCCTTCACCCGCGAGCTGGCCGTCCTGCTGGCACGCAGTCCCCAGCGGGCGGATCGCGGTGTGGCCGGTGGCGCAGACAGTCCAGGAGGACGGCATGTGCGCCGAGGTCCTGGCGCCGGCGCCCGGCCTCGACTCGGCCGCGGTTGAGGAGGCCGAGCTCATCGGACGCACGGTGGCGGAGCGCGCCGGGGTGACCGGGGTGCTCGCCGTCGAGCTCTTCGCCGTCGAGACCTTCGGGGAACCCACGCGGCTGTACGTCAACGAGCTGGCGATGCGGCCCCACAACTCCGGCCACTGGACCCAGGACGGCGCGGTCACCAGCCAGTTCGCCCAGCACCTGCGGGCGGTGCTCGACCTGCCGCTGGGTGCCACTGACGCGACGGCGCCCACCACCGTCATGGTCAACCTCATCGGCGGCCGGCGCGAGCCGGGTGCCGACGCTCTGTCCCGGGCCATGGCCGCCCAGCCCGACGCCCGGATCCACCTTTACGGCAAGCAGTGGCGCCCCGGGCGCAAGCTCGGGCACGTCAACATGACGGTCGGCCCGGATCAGGAGGTCGCCGACGTCGTCGAGCAGGCGCGTGAGGTCGTCGCCATCCTGCGCGGGGACGCCTGAGCCGGACGTATCAGAGCACGGAACGCAGCACAGACAGACAGGAAGACAGCGATGAGCGGGTCAGTGGAACGGCGGCGGACGAGGACCCGTCCAGTGGTCGGCATCGTGATGGGCTCAGACTCGGACTGGCCGGTTATGGGGGCCGCCGCCGAGGTCCTCGACGAGTTCGGCGTGGCCTATGAGGCCGATGTCGTCTCCGCCCACCGCATGCCCACTGAGATGATCGACTACGGGCGCGCCGCCGCCGAGCGGGGACTGCGGGTCATCATCGCCGGCGCCGGGGGAGCGGCGCACCTGCCCGGGATGCTGGCGGCCGTCACCGAGCTGCCGGTGATCGGGGTGCCGGTGCCGCTGAAGTACCTCGACGGCATGGACTCACTACTGTCCATCGTGCAGATGCCCGCCGGGGTGCCGGTGGCCACCGTCTCCATCGGGGGTGCCCGCAATGCCGGACTGCTCGCGGTGCGGATCCTCGCCTCCGGAGAGGGTGAGGAGGCCACTCGGCTGGCCGCCGCCATGCGCGCCTTCCAGAAGGACCTGGGTGAGGTTGCCCATGCCAAGGGTGCCGCCCTGCGCGAGCGCCTGATTCAACAGGTGCAATGAAACACGTGAAGACTGTTACTCGTGCTGTGAAGCGGCTTTGAAAGCATCTTGCCAGAACTCTGTCGGCCGCCCATCCCTTTCTCATACCCAAAGCATTCGGCGGTATACGTGGATGTTTTTCCAGAAGGTTTTTGCAGTCGTAGCGCCCAGCTCGAGTGTGGGCTGATGGTGAACAGTGTTGACTGAAGCGAGACGAGCACAGGGTAGAGTCGTTTTCTTTCCAGGGCCTCTGGGTTGCTGGTGTCGAAGGTGCTGCGGTCGGAGAGCCAGCGGACTGTCCCGCTCTTGGGGATTGCTGGGTATACGCCAAGAAATCTGTTCCAGAGGCGTCCGTGATGGGCGCAGATATTGCGGACCCTGACGTAACTTTTCAGCCATGATTGCAGAACCGGCTCAGTAAGATGGAGCTCTCGCGCGATCGCTTTGCGGTACTTGCGTGCCAGGCCGGCGTAGAGGCGTTGGAGCTCGCCGGCGGTGAGAAGCTCAATGACCAGCCAGGATGGCGGTGTTGTCGGGGATGTGTAGGTATCGAGATAGTGGGTGAGTGCATCAGGGTAGTGAAGGCGGTCCGTCTGCTCGCGACGAGTTGAGGGGGCATACTGCCGACCAAGACTCGTGAGATGTTCGATACGCTTAACTGTTGCGGAGTAGTCTTTGTAATTTTGGTAGTTCGAGGAGTCTCTGTACCAGAACGCTCCTCCTCCATTGTGTGTTGACATTATGTTGGACGTCGCGGCGCGTACGGCTACTTCGACGCGTTCGAGAGCATCGGTTGTCAGGAGGCGAAGCTCGCGATCAAAGACGTACACATTCAGAATGTCGTCGAAGGTGGTCCCCGGGGTGAAGGAGTGGTTGGTTCGATCTACTTGAAAAGGAATCGTATAAGGGGAGAGTCGATAATATCCAATGTGTCGGAGGTATCTGGCGGCGCGGTCCCGGTCCGCGATGGTGAGTCCACGCTCAAGATAACGCTTAACGAGGTCGTTCTCGTTGAGTGCTGGTTTACTGTAATGCCGAGTCGGGGAGTTCACTCTGCAAGTGTAGTCTGTCGGCAGGTAAAAACCCCCCGATTTGGGCGTGCTCTGATGAGCGAGAAGCCTGGGGGGTGTTGTGAGTAAGAGTCTACATGACTGTGTGAGATGGCGTGCTGTCACACGTGAAGACCTTGCTGATGCGCGGATCTCAAGTTCGTTTCTGTTCGGTTCTGGGGGATCGTGTGTAGACTGAGGGCATGAGCATTCTCGTTGCTGGAGGCGCCGGCTACATCGGCGCGCATGTGGTCCGACTTCTCCTCGAGCGCGGTGAGGAGGTCGTCGTCGTCGATGACCTCTCCTACGGAACGCCGGAGCGAGTCACGGGAGCCGACCTGGTCGAGCTCGACGTCGCCAGTGGCCAGGCCCCCGAGGCTCTTCACCGAGGTCATGGGCTCGCGCGGCGTCACCGCCGTCATTCACTTCGCGGCCCGCAAGCAGGTGGGGGAGTCCGTGAGCGCCCCGCCTGGTACTACCAGCAGAACGTGGGCGGTCTGGCGAACATGCTGCTGGCCATGGAGAAGGCCGGTGTCAACCAGATGATCTTCTCCTCCTCGGCGGCCGTCTACGGCATGCCCCCGGTGGAGGTCGTACCCGAGGACATCGACTGCCCACCCCATCAACCCTCTACGGCGAGACCAAGCTCATCGGCGAGTGGATGATGGCCGACGCCGAGAAGGCCTGGGGGCTGCGCTGGGCCGGCCTGCGCTACTTCAACGTCGCCGGCGCCGGCTGGGACGACCTGGGTGACATGGCCACCCTCAACCTCATTCCCATGGTGCTCGACCGCTCTCCAAGGGCGAGACCCCCAAGATCTTCGGCACCGACTACCCGACCCCCGACGGCACCTGCGTGCGCGACTACATCCACGTCAAGGACCTGGCCGTCGCGCACATCGCTGCCTTGGACTACCTGGCCGGCGGCCAGGAGATGGCAGAGCATGTCTTTCAACGTCGGCACCGGCCACGGCGCTCGGTGCGCGAGGTCGTTTCCAAGGTGATCGCCTCCACGGGACTGGACCTGGCCCCTGAGGAGCTCGCCCGCCGCGCCGGCGACCCGCCCCAGCTCATCGGCAACGCCACCCGCATCGGCGAGGTTCTGGGGTGGAAGGCCGAGCACGACCTGGACGACATCGTCACCTCCTCCCATACCTCCTGGCAGGCGGACCCGAACCGGCCCCACTTCGGCTGAGCGGTCCTGAAAACCACTGTGTGCGGGCCGGTCCCCCTTCCCGGGGGAACCGGCCCGCACATGTTCGTATTCGGTGTGTTCGGCGTCAGGACTGGTTGAAGTCGGCTGCTGTCAGCTTCCCGTCGCGCAGCTTGGAGAAGAAGTCGGGCGCGGTCGTGTCCTGCAGCAGCACCGTCTCGCCGATGTCGGCGTCCTCGGGGGAGTAGGCCGTGTCCTCGATGGGCGGGGCGCCGGTCAGGCTGTCGCCGGAGGCCGAGCGGAAGGCCAGCACCATCCTGGCGATGCTCATGGTGCCAGCGTTCTCATCCACCGTGAGAGCGTTCGTACCGGCGTCGACCAGCGCGTCCTGACGGGAGAAGGAGATGACGGTGGTCGGTGAGGCCGCTTTGAGACCACTGCGGAGATCACGGCGCGTGGCGCAGACCGCGCCCGACGTCACCGGTCGGGTCCGACTTGCGCATCCGGGAGTAGGCCAGCGCCTTCGTCCCGTCCACCGTCTGGCACTCGCCCTGGAGGTGTCCCAGACCAACCCCGAGTCCTCGTCGGCGACGTCGTAGTCCATGCAGACGTCGACCCCGCCGACGGCGTCGACCATCTGCGAGACGCCGGTCATGCCGACCTCCACGTAGTGGTCCACCGTCAGGCCGGAGAGCTTCTCGACGGTCTGGACCAACAGCTTGGGGCCGCCGAAGGAGTAGGCCGCATTGATCTTGTTCTCCCCGTACTCGGGGATGTCCACGAAGGTGTCGCGCGGCAGAGAGATCAGGCTCGTCTGCCCGTTCTCCGCCTTGTGCAGCAGCATGACTGAGTCGGCGCGGGCACCCTCGGTGTCATCCTGGATCACACCGCCACGCGCGTCCGACCCGACGATGAGCCAGGTCTCGCCCGGCGTGTCTGCCGCCCCGGACAGGGCGTCGACGCGGTGGAGCTGGGAGGAGACGTCGTTCCACAGCCAGGCGACCCGGGCGGCGATGAGCGCCAGGACGATGACGATGACGATGACCGTCAGCGCAGGATCCGGCGCCAGGGCGGCCGGGGACGCTTTCGTCTTGCGGGGCGGGTCGGGCTCGAGCGCAGGCCCGCCCGGCACCGGCTCCTCCGGGGACTGGAGACCCTGGGCGCTCACGGGATAGGTTCCGCGCCGAGCGGTATCGCCCGAGGTGCGCTCAGGCTCGGCCGTGGCGCTCCGCCCGTCGGCCCCCGATCCCAGGGGCACCGCGCTCGACCCGGCTCGAGCGTGACTGCCGTTACGGGGAGCAGCTGAGGCTCTGCGCGGCTGGACGGAGGGCGGCTGCTGGGCCTGCTCGCGAGGCCCGCTGAGAGGACCGTTCATCGGTGCCGTCCTGATGACCCAGCACCGAGTGCCGCTCGAGGCTGGCGGGCTGGGGCCGACGACGGCCGGGGCCCGGTCGGGGGATGGGCGGCGCGGGGAGCCGCCGGCGGGGAGCCGTGCCGGCCTCGCCAGAGGGGACCTCGCTGCGTTCGCGGCTGCGCTGGTTGACCGCGTCGATGGGACGCTGCCGACGCGGAGCTTTCCCGACCGGAGCCGGGGTGATCGAGGGCGGGAGCGAGTCGTCTGTCGGAGTCACGCCCTAGGATCCTGCCTCAGGCGGGGCACGTCTGGGCGCTTGGCTTCGCGGTGGGCTGCTGAGAGGAGGAGCCCGTCTGCGGAGCCTGCGTCTGCGGAGCCGGCGTCGCGGCCGCCTCCGCCTCAGTAGGGCTCGCGGCCCTTCCTCCCGAAGCGGCCTGGTCGTCGCGGCGGCGTCCCGCATCCGTCGTCGCCGGTGCTGCGGCCTCGGCCGGGACGGGCTTGTCCTCCTGAGGGCGGTCCAGACCTTCTTGGCGTTCTCGCTGGGGACCACCGGTTCTCGTCGTCCGCCGCCTCGTTCGGCATGGTGATGAAGTTGATCTTGTCCATGCCGACGCCCTGGATGGAGTAGGCCAGGCCCGACAGGTTGCCGATCTGGCCGATGTGCTCCGAGGTGGTCAGCGTCTCCAGGGTACTGGTCAGGAAGCCGGACTTCGTGAGCACGTTGGAGGACAGGGCCTTGCTGGCCATGGCGTTCATGAGCTTCTGCTGGCGGGAGATACGGGAGATGTCCGAGCCGTCGCCGACGCCGTGGCGGACGCGGGCATACTGCAGGGCGGTCTGTCCATCCAGCTTCTGGCAGCCCTCGTCGAGCGTCAGCCCCGTGTAGTCGGAGTCGTCGATGGCCTCGTCGACGTGCACGTTCACTCCTCCCAGGGAGTCGACCACCTTGGACAGGCCGTTGAAGTCGACGACGACGAAGTCGTCGATACGGATACCCGTCATCTTCTCCACTGTCTTGAGGGTGCAGGTGGCTCCGGAGGCGACGGCCTTCTTGTCGTTGCCGGTACCGGCACCGTTGGCGAAGGCGGAGTTGAACTGGCCGCCCTCCTCAGCGCCGGTGGTCTCACCGTCAAGGCTCTTGCACTCGGGGATGTCCACCAGCGTGTCGCGGGGGATGGAGACGGCGTCGACGCGCTTGCGGTCGGCGGAGATGTGCATGACCAGCGCCGTGTCCGAGCGGGCCACGGAGACCTCGTCGCTGCCTTCCGAGCCGTCCACGTTGTTGTCCCCGGAGCGGGAGTCTGTGCCCAGCACCAGCAGGTTGACGGCTCGGCCGTCGTAGCTGTCCGGCGGCTTCGTCCCGGGGCGGTCGTCCTCGGAGAGGATGCTGTCGACGTTGAACCAGGCCACTCGGGACTGGATGTTGTGCCAGGCGAAGCCTGCGCCGGAGACGACGAAGAGCACTACCGCGAGGACGCTGAGCGCCGCCCGACGAAGCAGGCGGCGTCCGAGTTCTTTGGAGGAGTGCCGCGCGCGCGGCTTACTGAACTGAGGCACGGAGACGATGATAGGGAATCATTGAGGAGATCCATATGGGGCTTCCTACACGTATTGCATGAGATTCACCCTGAGAGGGGTGAGGCCTCTCACGTGGGTCACAGCGCTAGGCTCTTTCCGTGACCAATGTTGTGGAACCTACGCCAGCCAGTGTCCCGAGTGCCCACGCGGGCTCCGCGGACCCGGTAGAGAGCCCCTCCGGCGCCCAGCCCGGTGCACCCTGCGAGGTGGGGACATCTGAAACCGAGGTTGGTGGAATCAGCCAATCGGACAGTCAGGCGGACCTGGGCTCTGCCGGCGTCTCGGCTCCCGGCGCGCCCGATGAGCAGAGCGTGCGAGTCGTCACCGTGGCCTTCAATCCCGGCGAGGAGCTCGATCGCTTCCTGGCCTCCCTGGCCACGGCCACGTCGCGCCGGCTCGTCGTCGTCATCGCGGACAACGGGACCGAGCACGACGTCGTCACCGCCGCCGCCCAGCGCCACGGGGCCCGCGTCGTCGGCAGACGGAGACAACCTCGGCTACGGGGCCGGTGCCAATCTGGCGGCCGCCGACCTTCAGGAGGACTGGGTCGTGGTGGCCAACCCCGACCTCGTCTGGAAACCGGGCAGCCTCGACGTCCTCATCGACGCGGGCCTGGCCAACCCGGCCGCCGGGTGCCTGGGGCCGCTCCTGCTCAACACCGACGGCACCGTCTACCCCTCCGGGCGGGCCCTGCCCTCCTGGTCAAGGGTGCCGGCCATGCCGTCCTGGGCAAGATCTGGCCGTCCAACCCCTTCTCCGCGGCCTACCACACCGCCGCTCAGGGCGGCTCGGGCGGGTCGCGGACAGTGGGATGGCTCTCCGGGGCGTGCCTGCTGCTACCGGCGGCCGCCTGGAGACGCCTGGGTGGATTCGACGACGACTACTTCATGTTCTTCGAGGACGTGGACCTGGGGGAGCGGGTCGGGAGGGCCGGCTGGCTGAATGTGCAGGTCTACGACTCCGTCGTCATCCACGAAACAGGGGGCCAGCTGGAAGGCCCGCCCGAGAAGATGATCCGGGCCCACCACGCCTCGGCCCGCCACTACTCTCCGGGGTCTACGACGCCCCGTGGCAGGCACCGGTGCGCTGGGCGCTCTGCGGCGGGCTGCGCCTGCGCGAGGAGCTCGAGGTGCGCGCCTCCCGGCACTGAGCCGACGCCGAGGCGGAGGCGGCTCATTGAGGCTGAGGCTCCCTGCTCCTCGGGGTGAGCCTGGCCGCGGCGGGCGGCTCGGGAGCGTCGTCCAAGGCGATGCGCCGCGCCAGGTGCGTGATCTGCCGCTCGCGTGCGCCATTGCGCCGGAAGGAGGACAGGATCTGCGCCAGGAAGGCGATGACCAGGGGCGTACAGCAGCAGGTCCGTGCCACGACCGACCCCTACCATGTGGGCGATGCCGGTCAAGACCGAGGGGAAGACGATCGCGACGATGGCGAAGGCCACGAAGGCCAGGGTCGCCAGCCGGCGGCCGGCCTGATGACGGGCCCCGGCCGGGGTGCGCAGCATCATCCAGCCCACGGCCGCCACGGCCAGGATGAGGACGGCCTGAATGAGGAACTGACGGTTCGTCGTCGGGGCGATCTGGGTGGCGATCTGAAGAATCATGGCTCTGTGCCTTCCGTGCCGGGCTCGGGAGGGAGTGCTCAGGAGAAGAGCAGGTCGACCAGGATGTTGACCGAGTTCCACAGGGACTGGCCCTTGGAGCGGGAGGTACTCCGTGTAGACGATGTGCACCGGGAACTCCCGCCAGGGCAGCCCGGTGGCGCCGATCTGGCGGATGATCTCGCTGGCGTGCGCCATCCGGTTCTGCTTGAGGTCCAGGCGCGCCAGGACGTCGCGGCGGATGACCCTCAGACCGTTGTGGGCGTCGGTCAGACGCATGCCGGACGGTGTGAGCTGACCGCCGCCGCCGTGCGCAGGACGAGCCGCTTGAGCCATCCCACCGGGGAGGGGCCCTCCAGGAAACGCGATCCGAGAACGACGGCGAGCCTCTCCTCGCGCGCCGCGGCGACCATGGCCGCGGCGTCGGTCGCGGAGTGCTGACCATCGGCGTCGAAGGTGACGACGTAGTCGGCGTTCGTCTTCCAGGACGTAGGAGAAGCCCGTCTGCAGCGCCGCGCCCTGGCCGAGGTTGATCGGGTGACGCACGACGACGGCTCCCGCGGCGGCCGCCTCACGGGCCGAGTCGTCCTTGGAGCCGTCGTCGACGACGACGACGTAGGGGAAGATCTCGCGGGCCTGGGAGACGACCTCACGGACGACGGTCGCCCTCGTTGTACAGGGGAATGACGAGCCAGGTGTCGGTGATCTGAGGCACCGGGGCGGACTCGTCGGCCCGTGTCGCGTTGGAGGTAGTCACTTCTGCATTCTCGCACGCGACAACGCGGCTCCGTTCGGCTTGCGGTATCCCGGGCCGGCGGGAGTTGGTGGGTTAGGTCTCGTCCGGGTCACGCCCAGGCGTCGTCTGAAGCGGGCGCGTCCCCTAGGATGGGGCCGGTCGTGCAGCGCCCGCCGCCGCCCCGGCGACCGGAGTGGCACGGCCCCGGCAACCACCAGGTTGACCGGTCTCACTCGATCGTCAGGGCGGCTCGGGCCGTCCGCACAGGAGCTGCCGTGGCCACCCGAATCGCCCCATCAGCCGACGTCTCCGAGGAGGCCGTGCTCGGCGAGGGCACCAGCATCTGGCACCTCGCCCAGGTGCGTGAGCACGCCGTCCTCGGCCGGGACTGCATCGTGGGCCGTGGCGCCTACATCGGTGAGGGCGTGGTCATGGGAGACAGCTGCAAGGTGCAGAACTACGCCCTCGTCTACGAGCCGGCCCGCCTGGCCGACGGCGTCTTCATCGGTCCGGCGGTCACGCTGACCAACGACCACTTCCCCCGGGCCGTCAACCCCGACGGCACGCTCAAGTCCGCCGCCGACTGGGAGCCCGTGGGAGTCACCATTGACGAGGGCGCCTCGATCGGGGCCCGCGCCGTGTGCGTCGCCCCCGTGCACGTGGGCGCCTGGGCCACGGTGGCCGCCGGCGCCGTCGTCACCAGGGACGTGCCCGCTCACGCCCTGGTCGCCGGGGTCCCCGCCCGCCGCATCGGCTGGGTGGGGCGCGCCGGCGAGCCGCTCACTCCCGCCGAGCCCGGTCCCGACGGCGCCCGGCGCTGGCGCTGCCCCGTCACCGGGACCCTGTACCAAGAAGCAGGCACTGAGTCCGACACCACCATCCGAGAGGTCACCCACTGATGTCACGCGAGTTCATCCCCGCCGCCAAGCCGATCATCGGGCAGGAGGAGCGCGACGCCGTCGACGCCGTCCTAGCCTCCGGAATGGTTGTTCAGGGACCCCAGGTCAAGGCCTTCGAGGAGGAGTTCTCCGCCCAGGTCGTCGACGGCGTCCACTGCGTGGCCGTCAACTCCGGCACCTCGGCCCAGCACGTGGCCACCCTGGCCAGCGAGCTCGGGAACGCGCCGGGGGCGCCCCGGAGGTGATCGTCCCCTCCTTCACCTTCGCCGCCACCGGAAACTCGGTGGCCATCAGCGGTGCCGTGCCGGTCTTCGCCGACATCGACCCGGTGACCTTCGCCCTGACCCCGCCAGTGTCGAGGCCCCATCACCGAGCGCACGGCGGCCATCGAGGTGGTCCACCTCTACGGGCTGCCCGCCAACATGCCGAGATCCTCGCCATCGCCGAGCGCCACGGCCTGGCCGTCTTCGAGGACTGCGCCCAGGCGCACGGCGCCGCCATCGACAGCAGGCCCGGTGGGCACCTTCGGCGCCTGGGGCTCCTTCTCCTCTACCCCACCAAGAACATGACCAGCCTCGAGGCGGCATGATCACGACGCCCGACGCCGAGCTGGCCCGCCGCTGCCGCCTCATCCGCAACCAGGGCATGGAGCAGCAGTACGCCAACGAGCTGGTGGGCCTCAACAACCGCATGACGGACGTGGCCGCAGCCGTCGGCCGCGTGCAACTGAGCAAGCTGGCCGACTGGACCGCCGCCCGCCAGGCCAACGCCTCGCGCCTCAACGCCGAGCTGGCGGGCGTGGACGGCGTCGTCACCCCCCATGTCCCGGAGGGGTACGCACGTCTACCACCAGTACACGATCCGCCTGGAGGGGGCCTCGGCCGCCGAGCGCGACGCCGTCCAGGCCGCCCTGCGCGAGGAGTGGCAGGTGGGCAGCGGCGTCTACTACCCGATCCCCAACCATCGCCTGGCCTCCCTGGCACGCTACGCCGAGGGCCTCGAGCTGCCCGGAACCGAGAAGGCCGCCCGCGAGTGCCTGTCCCTGCCGGTCCACCCCTCCCTGAGCGAGGCGGACCTCGAGCGCATCGGCCAGGCCGTGGCCGCCACCGTCAAGGCGGGTGCCTGACATGTGCGAGAACGTCTCCCTCGACGGCCTGGCCACGACGACCGGCCTTCCCGGAGCCCACTACCTGTCCGATAAGGGCACGGCCGACAACCCCCTGCGCGTGGGGCTCATCGGCCTGGGCTCCATGGGGCGCCACCACGCCCGGGTCATCCGCGCCACCGAGGGCATGGAGCTCGTGGCCGTGGCCGATCCCGGCGGCGACCGCTTCGGCGTGGCCGGGGACCTACCGGTCCTGCCCGACGTCCACGCCCTCATCGACGCCGGGCTCGACGCCGCCATGGTGGCCGTCCCCACCGTCTACCACGAGGACGTGGCCCTGGCCCTGGCCGAGGCGGGCGTCCACACCATGGTGGAGAAGCCCATCGCCCACGACGCCGCGGCGGGCCGCCGCGTGGCCGCCGCCTTCGCCGAGCGCGGGCTCGTGGGCGCCGTCGGCTACGTGGAGCGCTGCAACCCGGCCCTGCGGGCCCTGCGCGAGCGCCTCGACGCCGGTGAGCTCGGCGAGGTCTACCAGGTCCTCACCCGCCGCCAGGGCCCCTTCCCGGCCCGCATCAGCGACGTCGGCGTCGTCAAGGATCTGGCCACCCACGACATCGACCTGACCGCCTGGGTGGCCGGCGCCCGCTACACCTCCGTGGCCGCGCAGGTCACGCACCGCTCCGGCCGGCAGACCGAGGACATGATGGTGGCCACCGGCCTGCTCGAGGGCGGCATCGTCGTCAGCCACCAGGTCAACTGGCTCACCCCCTTCAAGGAGCGCATCACGATCGTCACCGGGGAGAAGGGCGCCTTCGTGGCCGACACCCTCACCGGCGACCTCACCTTCCACGCCAACGGCACCGTGGCCTCCACCTGGGACCAGGTCGCCGTCTTCCGGGGAGTCAGTGAGGGCGACGTCATCCGCTACGCGATCCCCAAGCGCGAGCCGCTGGCCCTGGAGCAGGAGAGCTTCCGCGACGCCGTGCGCGGCGTGGCTCAGCGCCACGTCACCATGGCCGAGGGCGTGGCCACGCTCGACGTCGTCGAGGCGGTCCTGACCTCGGCGAGCGAGAACCGGACGGTCGAGCTCTGAACCGCTCGGCCACGCCGACGGGCCCGATGGCGGGGCTGCTCGCTCGGGTCCGGTCGGTCATGGACTCCTCGCCGTTCCTGCGCCACGTCCTGACGCTGGTGACGGGTACGGCGGTGGCCCAGGGCGTCACCTTCCTCATGAAGATCGTCCTGGCCCGGGTCTACACCCCTCACGACATGGGGCTGCTGGGGACCTACGTGTCGGTGGCCTCGATCCTGGTGGCGGTCGCCGCGCTGCGCTACGACATGGCGATCATGCTGCCCAAGAAGAAGGCCGAGGCGCTGAGCGTGGCCCGCCTGGGCATGGTGTGCCCTGACCGTGGTCTCGCTGCTGGCAACGGCGGCCTCCTTCCCGCTCAACGGCGTCATCGCCCGGCAGTGGGGGCACGAGGTGGCTCTGTGGATGCCGCTGGTGGGGCTGACGACCTTCCTCATGTCCGGCGTGGAGCTGTTCAAGTACTGGTTCAACCGCAACAGCGACTACCGCGCGATCGCGGTCAACCAGGCCGAGCAGCAGATCGGCCTGACCGGGGGCCAATTCATTCTCGGGATCGCGGGCCTGGGAGGAATGCCCGGACTGGTGCTCGGGCACACGGCGGGCCAGATCTTCGCCTTCGCCAACCTGGGGCGTCAGGCCAAGGCCCTGTGGCGGCGGCTCCCCGAGGGCGCGCCGTCCCTGCGCTGGGCGGCCCACCGATACCGTCGCATGCCGCTGCTCAACGGCCCCAACGCCCTGGGGGACGCGCTGCGGACCAACGGCATCGCCCTGCTCATCTCGGGCTACTCGGTGGCCTCCCTCGGGCAGTTCCAGATGGCGTGGGGGGTGCTCGATGCCCCGCTCATTCTCATCAACGGCGCTGTGGCCAGGGTCTTTTTCCAGAAGCTCTCCACGATCGAGGCGGGCAGATGCGTCCGCTGGTCCGGGTCACCATCAGGCGGGCGGTGCTCATCGGGATCGTCCCCTTCGCGCTTATCTATGTGCTCTCGCCGTGGCTCTTCCCGCTGCTGTTCGGGCAGCGGTGGGCCGAGTCCGGGAGCTTCGCCCGCGCGCTGACCCCCTGGCTGTTCATGATGCTCATCACCTCACCGATCTCGAATCTCTTCATCGTCACCGAGCACCAGGACTGGATGCTGGGGTTCAACGTCTTCTACACGGCGCTGCCCCTGGCCTGGCTGTACTGGTCCCCGCTGGACCTGCTGGCCACCTGCTACGTCCTGGGCGCCATGATGGCCGGGCTGCTGGTGGCCAATACAGCTTTGGCCGACCACGCCGCCAAGCAGTTCGACGCCGGCAAGCGCGTGGGCAGCTTCCAGACCCAGGAGAGCTAGGAAGGACCACGGGACCATGACGCACGCACCGCGCCCGAGCGACGACTTGGGCTCGACCACGCAGCGGTCGGGCCGACGCAGCCTGCTCCTGCTCACCGACTTCTACCCCTACGAGGTGGGGGAGGAGTTCCTCGAGCAGGAGATCGAGACACTGTGCGCCGCCTACGACGAGGTCGTCGTCGTCCCGGTGCGCCTCGAGGCGAGGGGCCCGTCAGACCCGCGCGCTGCCGGCTAACGCCCGCTGCGCCCTGCTGCCGGCCTCCCGGCTGCCCGACTGGCGCTTTCACGCGATCCTGCCGCCCCGCAGATCCTGCTGGGACGGGAGCGGATGGTAGAACGCCCGCCGTGGAAGAGCTTCGGGCGCTTCGGGATGGATGTGCGCTTCGCGGCGATCGCCCTGAGCGCCTACGGCCGGATGCGCCGGCTCCTGCCGGGCCTCGGTCTGGAGGGGGCCGGTCACCTGACCATCTACTCCTACTGGTTCTTCACCGGGGCGGCTCTGGGCGGGATGCTGCGACGTCGCGAGCTGAGGGGGCGGCCGGTCAAGGTCGTCTCCCGGGCGCACGCCTACGACGTCGACGAGGCCGACGCGCCGCGCGGCTACGTCCCCTCGCGCCGCTTCGTCATGCGAGCCGTGGACCGGGTCTACCCGATCTCGCAGTACGCGGCCGGCTTCCTGCGCCGCCGCTTCCCCAAGGCCGACACCATTGAGGTGCGCCGTCTGGGTGTGCCGGCCGCACCGCGCCACGAGCGGCGTCGGACTGAGCCCTTCCAGCTCGTCTCCTGCTCGCACATGGCGCCCTACAAACGGGTCCACCTCATCGTGGATGCCGTCGCCGAGCTGGAGAAGCGCGGCCGGAAAGGTCCTGGACCCATATCGGCGAGTTCGACGACGAGCGCCTGGCCACCATGCGGGCCCGGGCCGAGGAGCGGATCGACTCGACCCCGGTCACCTTCACCGGGCACCTGACCAATGCTGAGGTCCGCGAGCTCTATGCGACGACGGACTTCTCCTGCTTCCTCAACTGCTCCGACGGCGAGGGTGTGCCGGTGGCCGTCATGGAGGCCCAGGCGGCGGGGCTGCCGGTGGTGGCCACGGCCGCCGGGGGGACCGGGGAGATCGTCCACGACCGCGAGAACGGCCGACTCATCCCGGTGGAGACTACCGCCGAGCAGATCGCCGACGCCATCGAGTCCGTTATGGACCTCGGCGACGCGGAGTACAAGGCCATGAGCCAGGACGCGCACGTCACCTGGGCCGAGATGTCCGACGCCCAGCGCCAGTACCGCGAATTCGTCGACGGCCTCATCGCCCTCGAGGCTGATTTCAAAGGTACCTCGAGGGCTATTCATGAGGTCCGTCGTCGGATCTGCCGTTCTTCTGAGGTGTGTCAGCGGCTCGGTGTCCACGCAGCGGACATGGCTGACTCCACGGTCAGAGTGTGTCCCAGAGAAGGCCTTAGAATCCTGCGGTTCTCGTGTGTGCTATGACGTGACTGTGGCGCTTATGTTTGCCGTGTGGACACTAATCGCCGTCAAATCGTCGCTCCTACCGACAGTCACCACGACAGGCTCGGTGAATGATCCCTTGAGGCCTATTCTCGGGTTTTGACGCGGTGGTTGGCACGAGGGGCGCTGGATCCGCGGTGACAGGTGTCCATGCTGCGGACATGAAGGTCACAGGGACGTTGGAAGCCGAGTGAGAACCGCGGAATTTCAAGGATGCTCGTCGGTCGCGTCGGCTGTGGGCTCAGCTATGTCCGCTGTGTGGACACCGAGTCGCTCGTGCGTCATAGGAGGACGGTGGAAACGACCGCGAATCCTGTGAATAAATCCTTCAATAGTTGAATCCGCAGGAGAGTTCTGCTGAGGTGGCATTGAAGGGATTTCTGTCGCAGGGTTGATTATGCGGCGTGCTGGTGTTACAAATGATGCATGGTGGACAAAGATGTGTTGCCTGGCGGGACGAGTGCTCCGTTTCGCTCACTCAAGTCTTCTCGTAAGCCTAGGTTCATTGCAAGTCTAGCGATCAGTCTTCTGGCTACGGCTTGGTGGTGTGCTGTGGCTGTTTTGGCGCATTTGCTGATTAAGCCAAAACTTCGCAGGTCTTATGAAGACGATCTACTTAGTGTTTTTGGGCTATATTACAACTTGTTCAAAGGTCTTAGTGTGGAAGAATTTGGTGCCGCTTCTTCCGCACTGTTCGCTCTCTTGGCAGCAGTGGCGGGATTAGCGTTGGTGTTGCGTGGGATGGTGTGGGAGCTGCATGACCTACCTGATGATTCGCGAATGCGTCGAGCTTGGTTGCAACGGGTGATGGATGCTTCTGTCAGGGAGGATGCTGCCAAGTTTCTTATGGTAATGCTCTGTGGTCTCTACGGGTTTATTGTGGCTTGCTATGGGCTTTTAGTCGCAGGTAAAGGTTGGAAGGGGTTTGGTCCGGTAATCTTCCTGATCCTTGTTGTTTTGAGTTTAATTGTTTCGGTTTTGCCTGCGTTTGTTGTGAGAAGTGATGTCGGGGAGATTAGTAATTACGCATATCTTCTCGTTTGCTTAGCAAATCTGGTAGAATACCCAGGTGTCTCATTGAAAAGGGTGTCCCTCGTCTTTTGAGGTCAAAGATGGCGGTGTGTGTCGTCGTAGTTTTAGGGTTGTGCGCGCTTTCATTTCTGTAGGTTTTGAGGGGTGGAAGTCGTATGTAGGAAGGTATTCTGGGGTGGGCTTTGCTCTATTGATGTCAATCGCGTTGACGGTGTTCAGGCGTTCTCTTTTCGGCCTGTCTGTCTACTTATTTTTTGTTGCTCTACTTCTTGAATTCATGATAGTGTTCGCACTCTATGTGAATGCCGATAGCATAGCGGCAGGCGGTTCTAGTTTTAAGCGTAGTGCGTTATTTTTGTTTTTCATGTTTCCCTCATCGTTGTGGTGGGTAACATATGTGACGTTAGTTATCGGTGTCATGCGTTGGTGGGGAATCGTAGTTGCTGTTCTGCCGATGTGGTGGTCTGTGAGATTTTTTGGCTTTTGTGAAGTTTTTCTGCAAAAGAAGTCTGCTGTAGAAAGATGCTGGTTGGTTGAAGAGTAGGTTTCGTAAGGCTCGCGCTTGCTTGGAGCGAGGGTCTGGGCTGTGTAGCACGATGGCGGTTTGTGTTGATCAGTGCGTACTTGAAAGTAGGAAGTTATTGAATTCCTGTGCCGATCGAAGTGTGCAGATTGCTACTGAGTTGAATGCTGTATTTGATGAGGTTGTGCCTAAGGGGTGTGTCGTAAGTCGCGGCGATGGCGGGGAGGTGGATTTAAGGAATTATCTGTCTGAGACGGTGAAGGTGACCGTGCCTCCGGTGCCGGATACTGGCTCTTGCATGGCAAGCAGGGAGAGTGGGAACGTACTCCTCTCGCGAGGATTGCGCTTTGTCGTTGACGACTGCAGTCAGACCGCAGTCGTCGATGATGAAAGTACGTCCCCACAGCAAATCGCCGTTCTCAAGATGCGCAGAAGTTCAGGCCTGGCCGCCCGGCCCCAGTGCGCTCCGGGAGAGTGCCTGCTGTGCGCCATCGAATCCGGCCGTCAGCCGGGCAGGTGGGCGATGAAAGCTCCTGGACGACGCGCTCGGCGGCGTGACCGTCGCCGTAGGGGTGGGCGTCGGCCTCCCGGGGCTCGGCCGGCCGTGGCCGCGAGGCCGCCTCCACCAGCGCCTCCCCGGGCTCGACCAGCCGGTTCCACCCCAGCTCCACCGTCTCCACCCACTCGGTCTGAGGACGCACCGTGGTGCACGGCACCCGCAGCAGGAACGCCTCCTTCTGCAACCCCGCCAGGTCGGTGATGACGCCGCGGGCGCTGAAGCGCCGGGCGATGAGGTCAGGAGTAGGCCAGCGGAGGATGAATCAGCAGCGACCCCCGGCTCTCCAGGGCCAGGCCGTGCTCGGCGCACTTGGCCACCAGGCGCGGGTGGGCCAGGATGACGACGGGATGGTCCACCCGGGCCAGGGAGTTCAGGACGGCCTCAGACGCTCGGCGTCGTCGGTGTTCTCGGCCCGGTGGATCGTGGCCGGGAGTAGAGCCCTCAGCCAGCGAGGCTCCTCCATGACCGGGCTGGGGGAGCCAGAGACCCGGTCGCGCACCTGGAGGAGCACGTCGGTCATGACATCGCCGACGACGACGGTGCTGCTCGCCAGCCCCTCGGCGGCCAGGTGCTCTGCCCCCACCGCGGTGGGCGTCAGGAGCAGGTCCGCGGCGTGGTCGGTCAGGACGGTTGATCTCCTCGGGCATGGCCCGGTTGAAGCAGCAGCCCCGCTCCAGGTGGGCCACCGGGATGTGCAGCTTGACGGCCGCCAGGGCCGCGGCCAGCGTCGAGTTCGTGTCCCCGTAGACCAGGACCCAGTCCGCGGACAGGGGCGGCAGGGCCTCATCGAGCGCAGCGAGCATCGCCCCGGTCTGGGCGCCGTGCCCGCCCGAGCCCACACCCAAGTGGATATCGGGCGCCGGGATCCCCAGGTCGGTGAAGAAGACGTCGGAGAGCATCGGGTCGTAGTGCTGCCCGGTGTGGATGATGACGTGCTCCCCGGCCGCAGCCATGGCGTGGGCGACCGGGGCGAGCTTGACGAACTGGGGCCGGGCCCCGACGACGGAGACAACGCGCATGGGCCGATCCTACGGGCCCGAGCTGCCATGCGCGGCCGCGCGCCACCAGAGTGCAGCGGCGGAGGACTCATGCCACACGGCCGCACTCCCCGCGTCGAGACAGGCCCTGAGCAGGGGCATGCGCGTCACCGTCGTCACCACCTGGCTCCCACAGACCGGGCACCGCAGCTCGGGCTCCTTCGTCCTGCGCGACAGCGCGGCGATCCGCGACGCCGGGCAGGACGTGCGCATCATCCACCTGGTCCCGCCCCACCAGGACGACGGCGCCCGCCACCGCACCCTCGAGGGCATGCGGGTCCCTGTCCATCCCATGAAGCCCTCAACCCGCTGTCGTCGCGGGCCTCCGACCGGCTGCATCCCGCGCTGACGGGCACCGACGTCCTGCACTCCATGGCGATGAGCACGCTCCTGCCGCTGACCGCCCTGGACCACGCCCGCGCCCTGACCCTGCCCTGGGTCCACACCGAGCACTGGTCCGGCCTGACCAACCCGGACACACTCGGCCCCGCCCTGCGCGCCGCCATCCCCGTCGTCGGCACGGCCTGGCCGCCCGACCTGGTGACCGCCGTCTGCGAGTACCTGGCCACCCCGATCCGCGCCCTGCGGCGCAGCCTGCCCACCGCGGTCGTCCCCTGCATCATCGAGCCCCAGGACGCGGTGAGCGAGCCACCCGGCAGCAGGACACCGGCGGCATCAACATGGTCACCGTCGGCGGACTCGTGGGCCTGAGACCCATGGCCTGCCTCGACGTCCTGACCGGAGCTGACCTCCCGGGGCATCCCAGCCACGATGACGCTTCGTGGGAGGGGCCGCTGCGTGCCGACATCGAGGGCGCCTGACCGCCGACCCCGCCCTGGGCGAGCGCACCCGCCTAACCCGGCAACCTCGACTCCGAGGGCGTGCGCGCCGAGCTCGCCCGCGCCGACGTCTTCATCGGTCCCACCCGTGGAGACAACTTCTTCGTCTCGGCGGCCGAGGCCATCACGAGCGGGAGGCCCGTCGTCGTCTCCGACGCCGGTGGTCAGTCCGAGTACGTCACCGACGCCAACGGCACGGTCCTACCTCTGGGAGCCGATAGTCGGCAGTGGGCCGACGCCGTCGTCGAGACCGTGGAGCGCCTCGCCCCCCGCGGCGCGGCCGCCATCGCCGCCACCATTGGGGACAGCTTCTCCTCGGCCCAGGTGGGTGCTGCCTACCGTCGCCTCCACGAGGAGGTCGCCGGCGATGTCCTCGCTCACTGACGCCTTCTTCATAGATGACCCGGAGCCGCGTCGTCTGTGAAGACAACGTCGGTTCATTCCTCCGGGGCCATCGCCTCCAGCTCGGCGGGAGTGGCGATGGGCAGGTCGCTGAACAGCCGGCACCGCCGGCACCAGGCGTCGCTCAGGAAGGCGCGCGTCCAGAAGCCCAGGAGCTTGCGCCCGCCCATGAGCTGGGCCGCCGTCACCGGTAGAGGGGCATCGGTGATGAACGCCTCGAAGGCCATGGTCGAGTGCAGCGTCGCCCACGCCGAGAGGTCCGCTCGGCCAGACCCAGCAGGTGCAGGCGCGACAGCACGGTCTTGAGCCGCAGGCGCGTCTCCTCACTGACCTCGGTGGCGGCGAGTAGGGCAGGTCCGCCTCGTCGGCGCGGCCGGCGGCGTCCGCCTCGGCCCCGGCGGCCAGTGCGGTCGCCCGGGCCCACAGGCGCCCGATGAAGACCGCCATAAAGTCCCGTGTGGCCGTCAGCTCCACGGCGCCGCGGTGCCAGGCGTCCCAGAACTCCACGTCCAGCATGGGCAGTGCCCACTCCAGCCCCAGGTGCTCATAGGTGCGCATGGAGTTGTTGATGTACTTGGTCTGGCGCTCGCGGACGTTGTAGGACTCCAGGATGCTCTGCACGTCACGCGGGCTGCCGGTGAAGGGCCACAGGGCCAGGAAGTCGCGGACCTTCGCGGCCCGGTAGGGGTCGGTGTAGGCGCGCCGCTGGTCCCCCTGGAGCTCCTGGTGGTGGATGAGGATCGCCTTGGCCACCTGACCGCGGGTGACGCTCGGTTCCTCCAGGAGGTGTTCGTCGTGCATGTTGCCCACGATCGTGTGCCCCGGCAGGACGACGTCGCCCGGACGCACCACGCCTTGCTCCAGCAGACTGCGCAGGGCGTGCCAGTCCCTGCACGTGCGGCAGCGCCCCCAGGGCGTAGCTGTACTCCAGGAAGTCGGCCGCCTCCTGCGTCTGCCAGGCCTCGCGCAGCTCGGCGGGGACGTAGTCGACGGCGTGCCACTCCAGGCCCACCGCCTCGGCCACCTTCCGCGAGACCTCGACCTCCCGGGTTCCGGGGCGCCCATAGGTGAAGGCCACCGCCCTGTCCAGGGCGCCGTGAAGCGTCAGCCACGCCACCAGCAGCCTCGAGTCCAGTCCTCCCGACAGGGGCAGCACGAGCCGCGGTGAGCCCGGCCGGGCCGCCAGGTCCTCCAGGACCCGGCCCATGCCGGCGTCGAGCGCCGCCAGGAGCAGGCCGGAGAACTCCTCGGGGTCGGTGACCATGGCGGACTCCTCGGAGAACCGCGCCAGGGAGTGGGTGACCGTGCGGGCCCGGCCGGTGTCGCGGTCGATGTGCACGATCGCGCCCTGCTCGGTCTGGTGGACCCCGGCCAGCAGCGTGTCGGTGCCGGAGATGAAACCGGCGTCCAGGAACTCCCGGCGGGCTCGCGGATTCAGCCGAGGGGCGCTCAGGGCCCCGCGCATGGCGGTGGCGTCGTCGCTGATGATGAGCCGCCGGCCGTCAGCTCCCGTTCTCGAGGGCCCAGAACAGGGGCCAGGAGCGCAGCCGATCCTGGAGCCAGGACGACCTCATCGTCGTTGACCCGGATGGCGGTCAGGCGTCCCGGGTGGGAGGCGAGGACCTCCGGATCGGTCGGATCAGGGCAGGATGTGTCGCAACGCACCCACAAGGACTCGGCGGTGCCGTCCGACGGCCCGGTCTGCTGCCACTGCGGACTCGTCAGCCCGAAGCTCGACGTCGATAACGCTCACCGTTGCCCTCAATCCTTTGAAATCCTCTGATCGGTCCGCGGCGCCGAGCAGCCTCGGCGGCTCGGTGCGCCTACACCGCCTGCCGGCGCTCAGTGTGTCACAGTTGTGACACGTGACGCGGATGACGCCCAGCGGATTCCACTGGGCTTCAGCGTTGCCCGACAATAGAGAAGCGCCTCATCGGCTCTCGTGAGGCGTGAGACGATCGCTCAGCATCCCGTGGGTCGGAAGTCCTACCCACTGTGGGCCGCCGGGACCCATGCACAAGACGGAGGTGACGTCATGAGCGCAGACAGGCTCATGGTCTTCCACGCTCCTTTTCCGCTTCAGCCGGACCGGGTGGCCGCCTCCATGCTGCGTCCCCTGGCGATGCGACAGGCCTTCGCCGATCTCGGCTACCGGATCATGGACGTCACCGGCTACGCCGCGCAGCGACGTCGGGCGATGGCCCGGGTGCGAGCGGCGATCGCGGCAGGATCCAGGATCGAGTTCGTCTACAGCGAGAACGCGACCATCCCCAACGCGCTGACCGAGCCTCGTCACCTGCCCGTCCACCCCGTGCTCGACGCCGCCTTCTTCCGTCACTGCCAGCGCTCCGGCATGCCCGTCGGCGTCTTCTACCGCGACGTCTACTGGCGCTTCCCCCGCTTCCGTGAGGGCATCAACGCGATTCTCGAGGCCGGGCTCCAGGTCGCCTACCGCAGCGAGCTCATGGCCTTCGACAAGGTGGGCCTCCACCTCTTCCTGCCCAGCCAGGCCATGGCTCGCCACGTCCCACGTGGACCGGGCCCCGTATGAGCGCGCTGCCGCCCGGGGCACCGACGTCGAGCCCAGCGGCGCGTGCAGCCAGGACGACGGCGGTGACGACGGCGGGGACCTCGAGCTGCTCTTCGTGGGCGTCCTGCAGGACAACTATCGGCTGGACGCCTGCCTCCGGGCCGTGACCTCCACGCCTGGGACCCGCGTCACCCTGTGCGTGCGCCAGGAGACCTGGGAGGCCAGCCGCGAGCACTACGCCCCACTCCTTCCTGAGGGCCGGGCGCAGGTCGTCCACCGTTCCGGGCCCGAGCTGGAGCCCCTGTACCGGCAGGGCCGACCTCGAGGGTCCTGTTCTCCGAGCCCAACCCCTACTGGGACTTCGCAGTCCCCTACAAGCTCTACGAGTACCTGGCTCACGAGCTGCCCGTCATCGCCGTGCGCGGGACCCAGACCGGCCGCATCGTCGAGGAGACGGGGATCGGCTGGGTCCTGGACTACGACGCCGGCGCACTGAGCGACCTGCTGCGGCGTCTGCGGAGGCCCCCGAGGAGATCGAGGCCGTGCGCCGCCGCATGCGCGAGGTCCTGCCCGATCAGACATGGAAGGCCCCGGGCTCGCACCGTCGCCCAGGTCCTGGGCGAGACAGAGAGAAGCCATGACCCGGTTCCCACGAGGCGGGCGCGCTGCGTCACCCGTATCCATCTGCGGAGGCCGCTGCCGCCTCCTTCCGGCTCGACGGGGTCGAGCGCGTCTGGCCCGCCACGGCGTGCCGGTGCGGGCCCTGACCACGACCGTTCCCGGGCGGGACGGAAAGCCGGCGCCCCAGGTCGACGACCCCAAGCGGGCGTACGTGTCTCGCGCTGGCCCGCCCTGCGGGAACGCCAGCGGCTACCTGCGCGGCTACCTGCCCTACCTCCTTCGATGTGCCCCTCGCCCTGCGTCTGGGGCTGGCCTCCGGCCCGATGTCGTCCTGGCGAGCCACCGCCCACCACCGGCGTGGTGCGCGCACCATCTGTGCGCTGCGCCGTCTGCCCTACGTCTGGTACGCCCCCGATGTGTGGTCCGACGCCGCCGCCTCCACCGGCGCCCCGGAGGCGGTAGTCCGCGTGGTGCGCACCGCCGAGTCCTATGCGATGCGCGGGGCCCGGTGCGTCATCGCCATCAACGAGGAGGTCGCCGAGCGCGCCCGCGCCCTGGGAGCCCGGAACGTCGTCGTGGTTCCCAACGGCATCGACACCGACGTCTTCGAGCCCACCGGCGAGCTGCCCTCCGACGAGGAGCGCGCTGAGCTGGGCATCACCGGCCCCTACCTCATCTACGCCGGCACGGCCTCGGAGTGGCAGGGAGCGGACATCTTCGCCTCGGCGCTGGAGCAGGTGCGGCGCACTCACCCCACCGCCCAGATCCTCTACATCGGGCAGGGGCTCGGACTGGCAGAAGATCGCCCAGGTCGCCTCCGCCCTGCCGCCCGGCCCCGACGGCGCCCCCGCCGTCGTCATGCCACGGTCTCATGGATGCGCTCGACGCCGCCCGCTGGCAGCAGGCGCGGCCGCCAGCCTCGTGTCCATCCGCCGGGGCAGGCTGTGACTTCGCCTACCCCACCAAGGTGCTGGCCGCCCTGGCCTGCGGCGTCGGTGGTCTACGCCGGGGTGGGCCCGTCATCGAGGATCTCACCGCCCACGACCTGGGCTGGGTGGCCGACTACACCGAGGACGACGTCGCGGGCCATGACCCGGGCGCTCGACGAGACCGACCGGATCGCCGCGCAGGACACCTCCCGGGCCCGCCGCCTCCACGCCTGGGTGCGCGACCACCGCTCCCTGCGAGCCACCGGTGAGGCCGTGGCACGACATCTACGGACGGTGGTGCGCGGCGCATGACCTGGATCGTGACCTGGCTCTCCGCCCTGCCGCTGCTGGTCGCGCTGATCGCCGCGACCTTCGTTCCCGGCTGGCTGCTCCTCGTCGCGGGCGGAGCGCGGTTCCGACTGGCGCGCATCGCCTGCGCTCCGGCCCTGACCTTCCTGCTCATGGGGCTCGGGGGAGTGCTCTTCCGGTTCCTGGGCGTGGTGGCACCTGCCCACCATCATCACCCACCTGTTCCCGTGCGCCGCGGTCGTCGTCGTGGGGGCGCTGGCGTGAGGTCAGGCGCAAGGGCCAGGTGCTCACGCCGCGCACCTGGTTCGCCCCCGAACCGGCCCCGTACGGGCTGCCGGCGCCCAGCCCGTACTCCAGCTCCATGGGGGCGCCGGGCGAGCCCGAGATGCCCGACACCCGCTCCATCCTCGGTTCCCAGCCACTGATGTGGGTCGCCATCGTGGTCACCTGGATCATCATGATCCTGCCGATCCCTGCCCCAGATCGGCGCCCACCGTCCGATCCAGTCCGCCGACTCCTCTATCACTACAACCAGGCCTGGCTCATTGAGCACACCGGCAACGCCTCGATGCTCGACGGCAACGCCGGCATGTTCGGGATGGACGGTCACCACTCCTTCTACCCGATGGTGTGGCACGAGATCGTCACCCTCGCCTCGGTCGGCTGGTACCAGGTGGTCCCGGCCACCAACACCCTGCTGCTCGTGGTGCCCCTCGTGTGGCTCATCGGCACTGGCCTACCTGGCCCCAGGGTCATCCTCCCGGAGGTCCGCGGCTCGGTGTACCTGGTCCTGGGGCCGGCGCGCTCACACCGATCTTCCCCATCAGGCTGCTGACCGACACGGCCGTGTGGCCCTACGGACTGGCCCTCGCGGCCTGCCCGGCCACCGTCGCCTGGGCGGTCGCCGCCTGGCGTCGTGCCGCATGGCTCATCACCGTGGGGCGCCAACGCCGCCCCCTCATCGTCCTCGCGGCACCGGCCGCCGCGGTCATGGGCTCGGTCGTCACGCATCCGGCGACCGCGATCATCATCGGCTGGCCCCTGGCGGCCGTGGCCTGGATGGGGATCGTCCTGGCGGGGATCCGGGGACTGCGCCAGCACGATCGCGTTGCTCGACGACGCGGCATCATCCTGCTGAGCATCGCCATCGTCGTCGTTCTCGCGGTCGCCGTCTTCGTCATGGCGCCCGGACCGCAGCAGGCGCACTTCGGTAGACGCCCCGACCGCAGCTGGGATCCGCTGTTCGCCAAGCTGGTCATCCCGTTCCTGCTGTACTACGGCGGAGGCGGCTGGGAGATCCGCGCCGCCTACATCATCATGGCCTGCCTGAGCGTACTCGGTGCGGTGCTGGCCTACTGGCGCAGGCACCACCGGGGCGTCGTGGTGGCCTGGGTTGCCTGCATGCTCCTCATCCTGGCGGCGCTGGCCCCGGTCCCCGTTCTGTCGGCCATGACCGGCGTGTTCTACAACAACCCGCACCGGATCAAGGCCATGACGGTGGTGCCCGCACCTCCTCGTCACGCTCGGGTTGGATGCGCTGACTGGCTGGTTCCCTGGCGTGGCGGCGTCGGCGGGGCGGGCAGGCCGGCAGCTGAGGCTGAAAGGCGACGGCGGCACGCGATCAAGCCCAGCCGAGCCGGCGGGGACCCAGCGGGCCGAGCGTCGGCCGGCCGGATTATCATGAGCAGTCCCGTCGTGGTCGGAGCGCTCGTCCTCATCCTGGGGGTCGCCAGCAGCATGACCGCCGTCGAAAGCGGACGTCAGGGCGCCTTCTCCCCGAAGTACGGTCAGTCCCGTATGGTGGTCTCATCCGCCGAGCTGGACATGATCAAGCGTCTGAGCACAGAGCTCCCCCCGGACGCCTACGTGCTGGGCGACCCCGTGGCGGGAACCGCCATGCTCCCCTTCATGGCCGGACGCAGCCCGGTGTGGATGTTCGCGGGGCAGGCGGACAGTGACACCGACGGCCTCTACCTGCGCACCCATTTCCGTGACATCCACTTCGATCCGCAGGTGTGCGAGATCGTGCGCCGCCATCGCATCACCCACTTCTACAGCGACCGGCCGCAGCGCTTCAACGGCGTGGCCAACGAGAAGCTGCGACCGGGCCTCTACGACGTCGATGTCTCCAACGGGTTCACCCTTGTGGACCAGGGCGGATCAGCGGCCGTCTACCGCATCGACCTGTGCTGGCCCTCCGGTGAGCAGTAGCGCGGCCAGTGAGGCAGGACGCCCGGTCGCCGGCCGGGCAGCACGAATGAACGAGTATGGTGGACCCGCCACGCCAGAAGCCACGGAAGGACCAACCCGCATGCGCATCGCCGTCGTCGCCCTGGGCAAGATCGGACTGCCTCTGGCCGTCCAGTACGCAGACAAGGGCCACGAGGTCATCGAGGTCGACGTCAACCCCGCCGTCGTCGAGGCCGTCAACGCCGGCGTCGAGCCCTTCCCCGGCGAGGCCCACCTGGCCGAGAAGCTCGCGGCGCTCAGCCCCTCAACCGGCAACGGCGCCCTGCGCGCCACCACCGACTACGCCGAGGCGATCCCCGACGCCGACGCGATCGTGCTCGTCGTGCCGCTGTTCGTCCACGACGCCACCTGGGAGCCGGACTTCGCCTGGATGGATGACGCCACCCGTTCCCTGGCCGCCCACCTGACCCCGAACACCCTCATCTCCTACGAGACCACCCTGCCGGTGGGCACCCTGCGGGGCCGCTTCAAGCCCATGATCGAGGAGATCAGTGGACTGAAGGAAGGCACCGACTCCATCTCGTCTTCAGCCCCGAGCGGGTCCTCACCGGTCGCGTCTTCGCCGACCTGCGCCGCTACCCCAAGCTCGTGGGCGGCCTGGACGAGGCCGGCACCCGTGCCGGCATCGCCTTCTACGAGTCCGTTCTCGACTTCGACGAGCGCGACGACCTGCCCCCGCCCCAACGGCGGTGGGACATGGGCACCGCCGAGGCCGCCGAGATGGCCGGCTCGCCGAGACCACCTACCGCGACGTCAACATCGGCCTGGCCAACCAGTTCGCCGTCTACGCCGACAAGGCCGGCTTCGACATCGAGGCGTCATCGAGGCCTGCAACTCCCAGCCCTACTCCCACATCCACCGCCCAGGCATCGCGGTGGGCGGGCACTGCATCCCGGTCTACCCGCGCCTGTACCTGTCCACCGACCCCGACGCCTCAGTCGTGCGCACCGCCCGCACCTTCAACGCCACCATGCCCGCCTACGTGGTGGGCCGGGCCACTGAGGTGCTCGGCTCGCTGGAGGGACTGCGCGTCGTCGTCCTGGGCGCCTCCTACCGCGGCAAGGTCAAGGAGACCGCCTTCTCCGGTGTCTTCCCCACCGTGGAGGCCCTGCGAGAGGCCGGCGCCGAGGTCCTCGTCCACGACCCCATGTACATCGACGACGAGTTGGCCGGCTTCGGCTGGACCGCCTACCACCTGGGGGAGCCGGTCGACGTCGCCATCGTCCAGGCCGACCACCCCGAGTACCGCGAGCTCACGACCGCCGACCTGCCCGGGCTGCGTCTCCTCCTGGACGGGCGCCGCGCCACCGATGCCGCCGCGTGGACCGGTGTGCCCCGCCTGACCATCGGCGGAGGCGAGTGATCCAGGAGGCGGACTGAGCCCGGCAGCAGGTATGACCGCGACCGCGGCATGGGGAGCAGCCGGTGCCTCCGGCTGGACCCTGGTGGCTGCCACGCTCGTCGTGGCTGGCCTGCTGCTCGTGCCCGGCTGGGTCACTAGGCCGAGCCGCCCGCCTGGGGGCGCTGCCGTCACTGGCGGTGGCCCCCGCCGTCGGCTCGGCGCTCATCGGGGCTGCGGAGATCCTCGCCCATGCCCTCGCGCTGACCTGGCGTCCCTGGGGGTGGGCGGCCATCGCCGCCCTGACCGCCGCCTCGAGCCTTCTGGCGCGCCTGGTCGCCGGCCCGCACCGGGCGCGAGCGACGGACGACGCCGTGGAGCCGGGCCGAGTGGATGATCCTGGCCGGTGGCCTGGCCGCGGCCGTCATCGTGCCGGGCAGGGCGATCCCTGTCCGCCCTGCCCGGCCCCGGCTACCCCGCGCAGGCCTTCGACGCAACCTTCCACCTCAACGCGGTGGCGGCCATCCGAGAGGGTGGCAACGCCTCCATGCTGGGGGGCCTGTCCGCCCTCTACTCCGGTCGTGCCGTCTACTACCCCACGGTCTGGCACGGGATCCTGGCGCTGGCGCCGGGCGGCCCGGTCCCGGTCAGTACCGCCGGGGTCCTGGCCCTGACCGCGGTGACCTGGCCGCTGAGCCTCCTGGGACTGCTCGCCCGGGTCACCGGCCTCGACTCCGCCTGTGAGCCGGAGGCGGACGGAGCCAGCCGACGGCAACGGGTCTGCGCGGTCGCCGCGGTGCTCGCGCTCAGCGCCGGAGTCGTGGGTTTCCGTTGCTGCTCATGACCTCCTGGCGGTGGCCCCTACGCCCTGAGCGTCCTGGGACTTCCCGGCGTCCTCGTGCTCACGACCAGCTGCGCCGGGGTGCCGCATCGCGGCGTCTTCACCTGACGCTGGTCCTCCTCGCCCTGGCCGCGGCCGGCGGTGTGGTGGCCGCGCACGGCACTGGCCTGTTCAACCTGGCGATCCTGACCCTGCCCTTCCTGGTCGACGCCGCCGCCTCCCTGTGGCGCCGCAGCGCCGGCAGCCGAGGCGCCCGGGCCCTCCTCGCGACGGAGTTTTCGCGGCCGTGCTGTTCCTGGGCGCAGGGGCCTGGCTCATGCGCAGCTCCCCTGGCCTCCGTCCTGGGGTACCAGCGACCTGCCGGGAGTGGCCAGCGCCGTGGCAACCCCTGGGGCAGGCGCTCATCGACCTGCCGATGTACGGGACTGCCCCCGGAGCCACCGTGCCCATCGGGATCGTGGTCGGCCTGCTCACCTTGGCGGCGGCGTGGTCGGCGCGTGTGCGACGGGAGCAGCGCCCCTGGCTCGTCATGTGGCTGCTGGTGCTGTTCCTCCTGGTCCTGGTGGGCGGTCCCCAGTGGATCGGCCGGCAGATCGGCTCGCCCTGGTACCTGCAGAAGGCCCGGATCCTCCCGCTCGCCATCCTGCCCGCCCTCATCCTCATGGCGCAGGCAGGTTCCGGGCAGCCCGGGCAGAGACTGTGGGAGCTGCTGCGCCGGACGGCCTCACGGGTCGGCGGGACCCGGCCGGGGCGGACCGCGGCCGCCACGCTGGTAGCGCTCGTGCTCCTGCCGGTGGCGGCGCGAGTCCCCCTTGAGCGCAACCTCGTCGCCTCCGTCTACGACCCGCAGCGCATCCAGTACGGGACCCTGCTCACCAGGACGCCATCACACTCATTCAGCGCTCCCGGAGCTCGCTGCCCGACGACGCCGTCGTCCTGGGGGCTCCATCGCGAGGAGCCACCTACTGGTGGTCCCTGGGCGGGAGGCACGTGGTCTACCCGACGCGCGCCGGAGCCGACGACGGCACACGGAAGATGCCCTGGCCTCCGCCTGGCCCACCCTGGGGCAGGCGGACCGACCTGCACCCTCTCAACCGGCTGGGCGTGGAAAATGGCTACGCAGTTCGGATGCGACGGCCTCGGGCTCTGCGACCGGCGCAGCCCCCCTGCGCTGGGACGCGCGCCTGACCCAGGTTCCCACCGAGGGGCTCGAGCTCATCGACTCCGAGGGCAGCGCCTCCCTGTGGCGCATCACCGCCTGGCGACTGACGCCAGAGAACCCCCAGCACGCGACGCCCGCTGAGAACCAGTGCCGCCGGGAGCCGCACTGGAGCGAAGGGCCCTTGATGAGTCGGTTCCTGGCCGGACCCGGCCCACCATCTGCGAGGCGGCGTCCACCGCCCCGAAGGCGATCGCGAAGGTCGTCACCGACATCCTGGCGACCGTCCCCATGATGCGCGTCTACGTCGATGACAATCGCTCAACCGACCCCACCGCCGAGGTCCCGGCAGCTGCCGGTGCCATCGGTCGGGGAAGAGCGGCTCAGTCGACTAGTCTTGTGACATGGGTCCCCGTCGCGCCGTCCGCGCATGCCTTGTCACATCCCTCGCCCTCATCTCGGTCGCCTCCCTGGCGGCATGTTCGTCGTCGACGTCGAGACCCAGGCCACGGCCTCCACGCCTGTACAGACTGCACCCAGCGGCCCACCGGCCACCACGGCCCCCACCACCCAGTGCGAGCAGATGGACGCGATCCTCGTCGAGGCCATGGAGCAGACACCTGAGGGGCAGGCGTACACCGGCCTGCTCGAGGGGCCGAGCAGTGAGGACACCCAGTCCGCGTGGAATACGTTCACCCAGGTCCTGGAGACCGACTACCACGCCCGGTTACAGTCGGCCGCCGGCAATGATGCCACCGCGACCAGCGCAGTGACCGCCTTGACCACCTACACCACCACGACCAGCCGACTCGCCGGCGGGCAGATCCCGGAGTTCAAGGATGACGCGCAGGCCGAGGAGGACATCAAGCTGGGGCGCACCCCTGAGCCCAACCCCGAGTATCAGGAGAGCCTGGAGGCACGCACCAACGCCCACGTGGAGCTGAGCACCTGCATGCCCCACTGGCCCGTCACCTTCTGACGCTCCTGTGCTCGACACCCCGAGGCTCCCCGGCCCGAGCGGGTTCCCGGCCGATCACGGGAAGGGGCGCACGACGTCGGAGGTCATGTTGCCCCAGCCGTAGGAGACGGTGATGTGGTCGGTCCGAGCCGGCCGCCCCATCCAGTCCGGTGTGGATCACCTGGTCGCTTCCCAGATAGATGGCCACGTGCGTGACCACGCCGTCCGTGGTGTGAAGATGAGGTCTCCGCGCTGCCGCTGGCTCAGCGGCACATGCATCATCTGCGGGTGCTTGTAGAGCTCCTGGGAGGTGCGGTAGTCGGGCCAGCCGTGCTTGATGACGTTGATCGGCTGCGGGTCGAGGCCCGCCCTGTAGAGGGACTGGAGCACCAGCCCCGAGCAGTCGAAGCCCAGGCCGTAGGGGCCGGCCCCCGCCCAGTGTAGCTGGAGCCCATCTGGTTCCAGGCGTAGCCGATCATCGCCTCGATGCGCTCATCGCGGGTTGCGCTCAGGATGATGGGGGTCTCCTGGTGCTGGTCCACCACCAGGAGAAACCCGTGTTGAGCGCGTTCCAGGTCGACTCGTCCACCACCCGGTCTGGGGCAGGCCTGCCCGACGCTGGAAGTTGCTCACCGCCGAGACGAAGGATGAGTCGACGCTGGCGAGCTTTTTGGAGTGCCACAGGCCCAGGCGCTGCTGGACGATGCGAACTTTGACGCCGTTCATCCCCCAGCTGAGTGTGTTGGTCGACCATCCCAGGGGTGTGATCGAGGAGACGGGCTGCAGGTAGCCCGACGGCGCCCGGTAGTCGATCCAGGTTTCCCCTGACGGGGCGAAGGACTGCGAGGTTCCGTCGATGGTGCGCGTCCCGGTGATCATGGCAGTGCTCGGGTCCAGGTAGTACCAGGTGGTCCCATCCTTGAGCCAGCCGGTGGCCATGATCCCGGTGGTGGGGCTCAGGTAGTACCAGCTTCCGGCGTCCTGGAACCAGCCTGTGGCCATGGCGCCCGATTGCTGCAGGTAGTACCAGGTGGTCCCAACCTTGAGCCAGCCGGTGGCTGCGATGCCGGTGGTGGGGCTCAGGTAGTACCAGCTTCCGGCGTCCTGGGCCCAGCCGTGGGCGCGCGCCGCTGGGGTGGTAGAAGCGCCAGCCGTCGGCCTGCTGGAGCCAGCCGGTGACCATCGAGCCGCTGCTGCGGAGGAGGTAGGTGGAGCTGCCTTCGACGAGCTCGCCGGTGGCCATGATGCCGGTGGTGGGGCTCAGGTAGTACCAGCTTCCGGCCACCTGGACCCACCCGGTCGATCGGGCCCCGGAGTCGGCCAGGTGATACCAGGACTTCGTCCTTCCACCAGCCGGTCACCATGTTTCCGTCATCGTCGAAGCGGTAGACCTCGCCGTTGATCCGGGCCCAGCGCGACCGGGCGAGGCTGCCGTCCTGCCCCGCCACTGCCACTTCTGGCCGACGGCGACCCAGCTGCCCGTACCGGTGAGATCCGCGATGCCATCGGCCGGAGCGGCCGGGGCTTCTGCTCGGGGAGGCGGCCCTGGTCCTCGCGCCCGCCCGGTCCTTCGCCCTCGGTGAGGCGGCCTCAGACGGCTCAGCAGCAGGCCTCGTCGTGAGGCGTCTCGAGGCGTCTCGGCGTCGGGGCGGCGTCGGTGGCCGCAGGGGGCTGGGGCGCTGCCGTCTCCTGCGCTGCGGGAGACTCGGCGGCCCAGACGGGTGGCGAGGTGATCGTGGACAGGCCGATGATCGGTCACCAGCAGGGCGATGGGGGAAGGATGATGCCGGTGCGCACCGTCGCGCCATGTGAAGTTCTCACAGAACACAGAATACCGCCTGGACAACCACAGCATATTGTCCAGGCGGCTGCCAGAAACGGTCGGATGAACCGACGGTTCTGATACGTGTCAGACGGTCACGTTGCCAGGTGGCTACTGCCCCCTGAGCGGCGTACTTTGGCCTCGACCTCGGCCTTGAGCGGGCGCCACCAGGCCTCGTTGTCCCGGTACCAGTCGATGGTCGCCTGCAGGCCGGAGCGGAAGTCGGTGAACTTCGGCGCCCAGCCGAGCTCCTCGACCAGCTTGGAGTTGTCAATGGCGTAGCGCATGTCGTGGCCGGGCCGGTCGGCGACGTGCTCGTAGTCGTCGGGCGCATAGCCCATGAGCTCCAGGATCAGCTCGACGACCTCCTTGTTGTTCTTCTCGCCGTCGGCGCCGATGAGGTAGGTCTCGCCAATGCGGCCCTTCTCGATGATGTCCCACGGCATCGTTGTGGTCCAGGACGTGGATCCAGTCGCGCACGTTCTCGCCGGCGCCGTAGAGCTTTGGGGCGCACGCCGTCGATGAGGTTGGTGATCTGGCGCGGGATGAACTTCTCGATGTGCTGGTAGGGCCCGTAGTTGTTCGAGCAGTTGGAGATCGTGGCCTCCACGCCGAAGGAGCGCACCCAGGCGCGCACGAGCAGGTCGGAGCCGGCCTTGGACGAGGAGTAGGGGGAGGAGGGGTTGTAGGGCGTCGTCGGCTCGAACTTGGCCGGGTCGTCCAGCTCCAGATCGCCGTAGACCTCGTCGGTGGAGATGTGGTGGAAGCGCGTCTTGTGGCGGCGCGCGGCCTCCAGGAGGGTGAAAAGTGCCCACGAGGTTGGTCTGGATGAAGGGGAGGGTCCGCAGCGAGTTATCGTTGTGAGACTCGGCCGCGAAGTGAACGACGACGTCGGACTGCTTCACGAGCGGGTCGACGACGTCGGCGTCGGCGATGTCCCCGACGACGAGGTTGACGCGGTCGTCGAGGTCCGTCAGTGAGCCCTTGTTACCGGCGTAGGTGAGCTTGTCCAGGACGGTGACGGTGGCGTCGGGGTGGCGCACCAGGGTCTGGTGGACGAAGTTGGCGCCGATGAAGCCGGCGCCTCCGGTGATGAGGACGTGCATAGAACTCGCTCCGATAGATGGGAACTGTGGGCGGTGGGCGCCCTGCCGCGGCCGACGCCATCATGCCACAGGAGCCCTGTGGTCCTCCCGCTCGCATCCTGCGGGCGGATTTCGTCCGCGGTGGCGAAATCAGATTGCAATGGTAGATCGACAGCGTGGCGAAACCTTGACCTGTCAAGAAAAGGTGACATTCACACGGCGGCGGGGGACGGTGGTGGGGCTGAGGGAATGGGGTTCACCGTCAGAATCACCCTAAAAAATATCAGTAAACTATCAATAATCTCTCGGAAAATTCTCAGGAATTAAATATTGTGCATTTCGAGGGAGCGGCGTCGGCGGTTCCGATGGTGAGGACTGACCGACTCCAAGTCGGCATCACCGTCAAAGGAACCCCATGAAAGTCCCTCGCGCTCTTGGTCGCGTCGCTCAGCGCGCCGGCCATCGTGTCGGCCGCAGCGCTGACCACCGTCTCAGTGGCCCTCTCAGTGGCCGCATCGGTAACCGCAGTACTCGTCTGCTCGCGTATCGCGCCACCGGGCTGGTCGCCCTGGCGCCGCTCCTGCTGTCCGGACTGGTCCCCGTGGCCGGTGCAGCGCCTGACGCCGGTGACTCCGGAGGCTCGGGCAGCGGCTCGACCAGCCATGCCGACGGTCCCGCGCCGGTCCAGATCCTCGACCTGACGACCTCCAGCGGGCAGGCCACCGAGATCGCCCAGTCGGGCCTCGACGACGCTCGCTCCGGCACGGGGACAGGTTCCGGCGACGCCTCCCCGACGGACACCGAGGCGTCGACACCCTCGGCCGATGGGGCCAGCGGCGGTGTCGGCGGCAGTGGAGGGAGCGGCGTCGGCGCCGGCACCTCGGTGAGACCGGCACTGGTGGCCAGTGTGAACCGGTCCGTCCGCCAGACCGTCGCCCAGGCCGCAGACGGGATCGGCGCACGCGTCGCCTCGATCCTGCCCTGCTGCCACCGACCCGCAGGCGGACGCCACCCTCCTGACCGATCCGCTCGAGGTCAACCGGTTCCTCGTAGCCGGCTTCACCTGGACCGGAAGCGCTGATCTGCCCGAGGGCGTACGCATCTACCTGCGCGTGAGGGAGAACGGCACCCTGGTCGCCCTGGTACCTCAACGAGGCGGCCGACTCCGGACGCGACGACCGCACCACCTCCGGCACTGGTGAGTTCGTCATCGGCGGGCCGACGCGATCCAGGCCTCAGTCGTCGGCGGCTCACTGCCCGCCGGGCTCAAGCTGGCCCTCGTCCCCTCTCAGCCCCAGGGTGAGGAGGTCCTGGACGCGGGCGACCTCACGACCACCGAGGCCGCGCCGACCCCGGTCATCGAGGACGTCGTCGCACAACCCCAGGCCGGCCGGTCCGGGGTGCTGGGGAGTCCTGCAGAGCCGGCTGCCGAGCCTGCCAGCCAGTCGGCCCCAGCGGCGACGACGCCGCTCATCAGGTCCGAGACCTTCCGAGCGTCGGCGCTGTCCGCGAGCTCTGCGCCGGCCACTGTGTCGGCCGCACCGGTCGCGCTGCCAGTGGCTGCACCACTCTCAACGACCGCCAACGGCCTGCCAGTCCCGGTGACCACGCGCGCCGAGTGGGGCGCCAACGCCTCCTACATGAGCTGGGACCCCTACTACGCGTCCGCGGGCCACGTCGTCGTGCACCACACAGCCGGAACCAACTACTCCTCCTGGCAGTCCGCCTCGATCGTGCGGGGCATCTACTACTACCACGCGGTCACCCTGGACTGGGGCGACATCGGCTACAACTTCCTCGTCGACAAGTACGGCACCGTCTTCGAGGGGCGCTCCGGCTCCGTGGCGGCACCCGCCGGCAGGATGAGCGTCGGAGCGCACGCCCGGGGCGTCAACACCGGCACCATGGGCCTGTCCATGATGGGCGACTACAGCAGCATCAGCCCCTCGGACGTCCAGCTGAACGCCGTGGGCAAGATGGCCGGATGGTTCCTCAATCGAGCCGGTATCTCTGACGCCAACGGCTGGGCGGGACTGCACGTGTGGACCACCGAGCGCTACCAGGCCGGCTCCACCATCTCGATGCCCCGCATCCTGGGGCACCGCGACGTCGGCTACACGTCCTGCCCCGGCAATGTCGGCTACTCCAAGCTCGGCACGATCCGCGCCATCGCCCAGCAGCAGATCAGTGGCTCCGGCGACTGGAAGGAGGAGTCGGGCTCCTGGTACTACCTGGGGGCCGATGGCGCCAAGGTCACCGGGTGGCTGTCCGACGCCGGCAGCTGGTACTACCTGGACGCCTCCAAGAATGGCGCGATGGTCACGGGATGGCATCGCGATGGCAGCAGCTGGTACTACCTCGACGGCAGCCAGGGCGGGGCGATGGCGACCGGCTGGCTCCGTGACGCTGGCTCCTGGTACTACCTGGGGGCCGATGGCGCCATGGCGACCGGGTGGGTGTCCGATGCCGGTGGCTGGTACTACCTGGACGGCAGCCGGGGCGGGGCGATGGCGACCGGCTGGCTCCGTGACGGTGGGAGCTGGTACTACCTGGGGCCGATGGCGCCATGGCGACCGGGTGGGTGTCCGATGCCGGTGGCTGGTACTACCTGGACGGCAGCCGCGGCGGTGCCATGGTCACGGGCTGGCTCCGTGACGGTGGGAGCTGGTACCACCAGGGGCCCGATGGCGCCATGGCGACCGGGTGGTGTCCGATGCCGGTGGCTGGTACTACCTGGACGGCAGCCGGGGCGGGGCGATGGCGACCGGCTGGCTCCGTGACGGTGGAGCTGGTACTTCCCTGAAGTCCGATGGCGCCATGGCGACCGGGTGGTGTCCGACGCCGGCAGCTGGTACTACCTGGACGCCTCCAAGGGCGGAACCATGGTCGCCGGCCGCGTCAAGATCGAGGGTCGCTGGTCCACCTTCGCCGCCGACGGCGCCTGGCAGGGCTATGAGACCCTGCATTCGGTCATGGCCGCGCCCACTGCGAGCAGGGAGCAGGTCATCGCCACGATGGTCTCCACCTACAACAGCTCGGGCCACGCCTATCCGTCCGCGGCTCTGTCCAGGGGCGGGGCCGCCACGGCCCAGGAGTTCTTCACCATCCTGTACGACGAGGCGGTGGCCGAGGGCGTCAGCCCCGAGCTGCTCTTCGCCCAGGTGATGAAGGAGACGGCCTGGCTCCAGTTCGGAGGCGATGTCACGATCGGGCAGTTCAACTTCGGCGGGCTGGGAGCCACCGGTGGGGGAGCCGCGGGAGCCTCCTTCTCGAGCGTCCAGATCGGGTTGCGCGCCCAGGTCCAGCATCTGCGGGCCTACGCCGACTCGAGTGCGACGCTCCCAGGCGCTCTCCCGCTCGCTGGTCGACCCCCGCTTCACCTACGTGCGCAAGGGATCGGCCGTCTACGTGGAGCACCTGGGCATCCAGGAGAACCCCCAGGGCGCCGGCTGGGCCACCGCCCGCAACTACGGCAACGACCTGGCGTCCATGATCGACCGCTACTCGGCTGAACGAGTCGTTCTGACGGCGTGGGATCCAGAGCGGTTCAGGCGGGGTCGGACTCCCCTCAGGAGTCCCTGACCCGGCTTCCTGTCCGCTCGGCTCAGTGAGCACTGGGCTCGGCGTGAGAGACTGGAACCGTGAGCGTCGTGCTGATTGACCAGCTGTGACTTGTTCTGACTTGCTCTGACCAGCTTTGCCGGAGAGGATCCACGTGACCCGAGGAAACCGCGGAATCATCTACTTCCACTTCGATCCTCATGATCGCGTCCGCGACTACGTCACCCGCGTCCTGGCATCCCTGCGCCCCCACGCCGACCACATCCTGGTGGTCTCCAACTCGCTCATCGGCGACGTCGACCGGGTGCGGCTGGAGGCCTCCTGCGACGAGGTCCTTGAGCGCCCCAACGAAGGGCTCGACGTCGGCGCCTACCGCGCAGGGCTGGAGCACCTCGGCTGGGACCGGCTCGCCGACTTCGACGAGCTCATCCTGACCAACCACACCTACTACGCCCCCGTGCGCCCCTGGGAGGAGGTCCTCACCCGCGCCGAGGACTGGCGCGGCATCTCCTTCTGGGGCATGACCGAGCACGACGTCATGCACCCCCACCCCTTCCTGGCCAAGCGCGAGCTGCCCCGCCACATCCAGTCCCACTGGATCGCCGTGCGCCGCAGGCTCCTGACAGACCCCGCCTTCCGTGCCTACTGGGAGCAGATGCCGCCGGTCTCCTCCTACCGCGACTCCATCCAGTGGCACGAGTCGCGTTTCACCGGCCATTTCACCGAGCTCGGCCACACCTACGAGGTCGCCTTCCCCGTGGACCGCTATCGCTCGGACAACCCGGCCATCGAGGAGGCTCCTGCGCTGCTGGCGGACGGCTGCCCCCTGCTCAAGCGCCGGGTCCTCTTCCACGACCCGCTCCACCAGGACCGTCAGGCCGTCGTCGGCGGGGACCTGCTGGCCTCCGCCGCGCAGGCGGGCTACAGCGAGGACCTCATCCTGTCCGACGTCGTCCATACCGCGGCCGCCCGCGACCTCATCGTCAACGCCGGACTCACCGAGATCATCCCCGACACCGTCCCCGAACCCACCGGGACGCAGCCGCCGACGTCGGAGCCTTCGGGCTGCGTCGTCGTCCACCTCCCAGCCGGGAGAGGGGGGATCGAGCGTGCCGAGGCGGATGACCTCGCCGAGCGCCTGGCGAGCCTGCCGGAGCACTGGAGGGTGGTCGTCACCTCTTCCGAGGAGCTGAACGCCGCCGACCTGGAGCGCGTCACCGGGCGCCGCGCCACCTTCCGCAAGGTCCGCGACCTCGATCCGCGCGGCACCATCGCCTTCCTCGCCGAGTGCGACGACCTGTGGGACCCCCAGCGTGCGGGGGACGCCGGCGCCTCTGACAGCGGTGACACCACCGACACTGCCGATACTGCTGAGGGTGATCGAGTCGACCTGGTCCTCACGATCAATGCCGGGCCCCTGTCCGGGTCCTCGGGGCGGGCGGACGACGTCGCCCGCCGCCAGGTCCTCGACTGCCTGCTCGCCTCACCCGGCTACGTGGCCGGACTCCTCGGCCTCTTCGAGCGTCACCCCAGCCTCGGAGTGGTCATGCCCGCCGCCTGCCACATCGGCCAGCCGCACGGCGGGCCGCAGTGGACGGACTGGCCGCGCCGCCGAGGCCCTCTCACGTCGGCTCGGTCTGACGGCCGCCCTGGACGCGGTCGCGCCGGCGGCGCCGGTCGGCTCCATGTTCCTGGCCCGCCCCGGGCGCTGCGCACGCTGAGTGAAGGCGCCAAGGAGCTCGTGCGACTGACCGAGCAGGCCGCCCCAGCGCTGAGCAGTCGGTGGATGCCCAGCGGGCCCGTGCCGCCGAGGTGCTCGAGCTGCTGACCGTCTACGCGGCCATGTCCAGCGGCTACCATCCCCGCGAGGTCCTCACTCCCCACCTGGGCCGGGCGGCTCTACGGCCCCTGGCCTACAAGCAGCAGGCCGTCACCGCCGACCTGCCAGCCTACACCGACGAGCAGGTCAGGTTCCTTCGGGCTCGCTTCGGTCCCGAGTCGGGCCTCGACCGCGAGTGCGCTCCTACGTGGACGTGCGCCACCCGAGGTGGCTGGCGCCCTCAGCCCGCCTACCGCTACGTGACCGGCAGTGCCGCAGGCTGGTACGTACCACAACGACCGTCGGCAGGCGTTTGCGTGAGGTCCGTCGTCGTCACGGACAAGGTTGAAAGAGGTGTTAAGATACGGCGGGTGCGTCGTGCATCCATCTCCCACTGGCACGGGCGGTCATGCCCCTTGACGCCCCCGCTTCGATCCATGAGTTACGTGAGGACCTTGACCTGTCTATGAAGAAGATCAGCGTCGTCATTCCCAGCTATAACGAGGAGTGTCAGGTTGATGTATGACCGGCTGAACACGGTTTTTCGTACGCATCTTCCTCAGTACGACTACGAGATCATCTTCGTTGATGACTACTCGACGGACGGCACCCGTGACGCGATCCGAGTTCTGGCCGGTGAGGACAAGCGGGTCAAGGCTGTCTTCAACGCTCGTAACTTCGGCTTCCATCGGAATGTCTTCTCGCACTCACCTACGGCTCGGGGATGCCACACCTTCATGCTCTTCGGCGATCTCCAGGATCCTCCGGAGAATCTGCCCGAGTTTGTTGCTCGGTGGGAGGGCGGGGCCAAGGTCGTCATCGGTCAGAGGCGATCCTCCGACGAGGGTTTCATCATGACGGGTTGCCGTCATCTCTACTCAAGCTCATCGATTGGTTCGCTGACACTCCTCAAATCGCTCGCTTCACCGGGTACGGACTCTATGACGTCGAGTTCATCGACGTCCTGCGGAGGTCGGCGATATTCAGCCGTATTTCCAGACGGTCGTCGCTGAGTACGGAATCGGGCTGGAGATCGTTCAGTACGATCAGGCGAGTCCTCTCGAGGCAGTCGAACTTCAACTTCCTGCGCAACCACGACTTCGCCATGCAGGGGATCACCAGTTCAAGCAGCTGCTCATGCGCATGGCCACGTTCGTGGCAGCCTTCGTCGGCTTCGTCTGTCTCGGGTTGGCGGTCTTCGTCCTGATCAAGAAGCTCATCGATTGGAACGCCTATCCGGTGGGCGAGGCCTCGCGCACCGTGGGGCTGTTCTTCCTGGGATCCATCCAGCTCTTCTTCATTGGAATCCTGGGTGAGTACATTCTCAGCATCAACGGGCGCGTCGTCAGCAAGCCTCGTGTGGTGATCGGTGAGCGCCTCAACTTCGGGCCCTCCGAGGGGCCGTCGGGCTTCGGGCGCGGCAACGGCCCTCTGGCCCAGTCCGACGGAAGCGCCGTCGCGGATGCGGGCATGAGCCAAACGGGTGGGACGTCGTCGCCGGACGCAGGTGCCTCACCGCGGGAACGTTCCGGCGGGGCCGCCTCTGAACGTCTCCCCGGGAAGGGCGCGTCCTCTATTCTTCAGTTCGGGCGCTTCCTCGTCGTCGGCGGCATCTCCTCTCCGTTGACTCGGTCTCTTCACCGCGTGCTACGCGCTGGGCGTCTCACCGTCGCGAGTGCGACGTCCTTCTCCACCTCGGTGGTTCTCAACTACATCCTCTCCAGGCGCTATGTGTTTGAGGCCCAGGAGAACGTCAGTATCCTTAAAGAGTTCACGCTGTACGTCGTACTCAACATCATCGCGCTGGGGCTGAACACACTCATCCTCTACATCTGCGCCGACCTGGCAGGAATGAGCCCCTTCCTGGGGAAGATCAGTGCAACGGCAGTCGTGCTCATCTACAACTTCATCTCCCGCAAGGCTCTCCTGGAGCGTCTCGGCACTTCCTCCGAGGTGTCCTCCGTCCACCACTCCGACGAACAGGTAGGCTCTCGTGTCCGTTAAACCTTCGAAGAATACTGCGGATAAAGCCGAGAACAAGACCGCTGAGAAGATCGATAGTGGTGCTACTCAAGAGGCCGGGGCGGAGGAGATCGCCGGACAGCCCGCAGCCGTGTCCGGTAGTCCGAAGCCCCTTTCTGCCGCCGGCGTCGCCTCACGGCTTCACGTGATAATCGATGCGGGGGCCGATCGAGGGCGCCGGGCGGTCGAGCGCGTGGTGGAGAGTCGCCTCGGCTCCTGGTGGACCAGCACCGAGCGTCCTAGTTTTGTGGACTGGGCGCTGCTGGGCGTCATCCTGCTCGGCGCCTACGCCTTCTTCCTCTATGGGGACGTGCGAGCCACTTTCGAGCACTCCTTCAACTTCCTGGACTCGGTGTTCCAGGGGCGAGTCGGAGACTTCTACCAGATCGCGATCGAACACACGACGACGGGCCACCCCGCGGTCTACGACGTCTCGCTCTACCTGCTCTTCGGGCTGTGGAACCTACCGACCTACATCATCTACCGGATCACGGGCTTCGACTACTTCCTGTCGACCCCGGCGCAGCGTGGCTCAAGACCATGATGGTCGTCGCCGCCCTGGCCGCCGCCAAGATGCTGGTGGACATCGCGCGCGATCTCGGAGTCGGCCGGCAGCGCAGCAGTGGGTCGCCTTCTTCTTCCTGTCGTCGATGACGCTGTTCGTCCCGGTCTTCGTCATCGTTCAGTACGACATCATCATGATCCTCTTCATCCTGCTGGGCCTGCGCGCCTATATGCGCGGCCAGCTGGGCAGGTTCCTGCTGTGGTTCGCGATCGCCAACACGCTCAAGCTCTTCGCCATCTTCATCTTCGTGCCGCTCCTGCTGCTGAGGGAGAAACGGCTGCGCGTGGTGGCCCTCCAGCTCGTCGTCGGACTCATCGGTCTGGTCGGTTGCCGGGCCCTCTACCACGGCAACGTGGCCTACGAGGCGTCCACCGGCGGATTCATGAGCAGCATGCTCAAGGCTTACTGCCGTCGGGATACCGTGGCTGGGAAGCATGATCCCGATCTTCGTGGTGTTCATGGTCGGGATCGTCATCTTCACCTACCTGCGCCGCCCTCAGGGGCCGAAGGCCTTGGCGGCCGATGCGGTCTACATCTGCATGGCCGTCTACCTCGTCTTCACGACGGTCGTCCCGCTCAACCCCTACTGGGCCGTCATGGTCTCGCCCTTCGCGGTGCTCATCATCTTCCCTCAATCCGCGCCACATGCTGCTCAACACCCTCCTCGAGACGGGCGTGGGAACATCGGTGTTCCTGATGTACACCTTCAGCGGCTACTCGATGTATGACCGGAACATTTTCGCTCAGCTGCTTCTGCCCCACCTGATCGCCCCGACGGCGCAGCCCCGGTACGAGACCCCGCCCAGTTCCTCGAGGCCATGGGAGTCGCCCGGCAGGGGTCCTTCATCGTCGGCTTCATGATCGCCTGCGCCCTGGCGATCCTCATCATCAACTTCCCGCGTAACGAGATGGTGGAGAACCTGGGCAAGGGGGAGCGCGTCCTCGATCGGTGGCATGGATGCGTCTTCCATGCCGGCTGGGTTCAGCGCGCGCTCGTGATGATTCCCCTACTGTGCCCGCCGTTCCGGTGGCGTACTCGGCGTCCACCGACGCCCCTGAGCGGGAGCGTCAACACTCTCGAAGACAGGGCGAGCGTTGCTGAGACGATCACCCGCCGTCGACCGTGGAGGTCAGCTCCATCAACATCGCCTTCCTGGCGGACGAGGTGCCGTGGATCGACTCCTCGGTGGTCAATATCGCGGTCACGGATGCCTCCGGCAACCAGGTCTTCAGGACCGAGGCCCCGGCGAACTCCCTCCACACTGGCCTGCACACCTTCCCGGCCGAAGGGCTCGTCCTGCGCGGCGGCGAGAAGTACACCGTGACGATCACCAGTGAGATGACCGAGGGCGGCAAGGCCCGCGTCATGATCAATCCCTCGGTCGACCAGTTCCCGACCACGGAGAACGGGAACACCGTCGGTGGCGATCTTCTCATGTCCATCTCCGGCAGGACGAAGTGATCGTTCCACCACCGCACCTGTTAGGATCCAGAACCATGGCAAAGACAGTTCTCGTCACTGGAGCCGGCGGCTACATCGGCCGCCACGTCGTCACCGCGCTGCTGGAGCGGGGCCTGGACGTCAAGGCCCTCGACCTGCGTCTCGACGGCGTCGACGAGCGGGCCGAGAGGGTTTCCCTGGACCTCTTCTCCGGGGATGCGGACATCTACGACCAGATGGGACGTCCCGACGTCGTCCTGCACATGGCCTGGCGCGACGGCTTGGGCACGCCTCCCCGCCCACATCGGACGACCTGGCCAAGCACGTCCATCTCATCGAGAACCCTCTACGCGGGCGGTCTCAAGCAGCTCGCCGTCATGGGAGACCATGCATGAGGTCGGTTGCTGGGAGGGCGCCATTGATGAGAACTCGCCCTGAACCCGCATCGCTGTACTGGCATCGCGAAGAACGCCCTGCGGGAGACCACCTTCCTGTCCGCCCGGGCGCACGACGCCATCGCCCAGTGGATCCGCGCCTACTACATCGTCGGAGACGACAAGTTCGGCAACTCGATCTTCTCCAAGCTCCTGGCCGCTGCTGAGGAGGGGCGCACCACCTTCCCCTTCACCACCGGAAGGAACCGCTACGACTTCATCTCCGTGGATGAGCTGGCCGCGCAGATCGCCGCGATCGTGGACCAGACCGAGGTCGACGGTGTTATCAACGCCTGCACCGGCGAGCCCATGACCCTGGCCGACCGCGTCGAGGCCTACATCCGGGACAACGGCCTGGGCATCTCCCTGGAGTACGGGGCCTTCCCGGATCGGCCCTACGACTCGCCGGGAGTGTGGGATGATCCGGCCAAGATCCGCCGTATCCTCGCCTCAAGCGCGAGCTGACGCGCCCCGAGAAGCCGTATCCCCACCCTTTCTCCTGCCGCGGCAAGCGGCCCGAACCACTGCCCAGAAGGGACATCATGGCAACGCTTGGTGAGGACCCGAAGCGACTTGGGATCTTCTTCTTCTTCGATGCTCAGGGCGTCGTGGACTCCTATGTGGAGACCCTCCTCGCCGATATGGTCAAGAATCTCTCCGAGCTGGTCGTCGTCGTCAACGGTGAGCTGACTGCCAAGAGCTACGCCAAGCTGAGCGTCTTCACGGACAACATCATCCTGCGGGAGAACAAGGGACTGGATGCCTGGGCCTACAAGACGGCCCTGGAGAGCTACGGCTGGGAGAGACTCGTCGAGTTCGATGAGGTCGTCCTGTTCAACGCCACCATTATGGGGCCGGTGCATCCCTTTCGAGGAGATGTTCACGGAGATGGCCGGGCGTAGCATCGACTTCTGGGGCATCACCTGGTTCCATGAGGTTCCCTACGACCCCTTCGGGCATGCTGCCGAAGGCTACCTCCCTCGCCATCTTCAGTCCCACTTCCACGCCTACCGGCGCACTCTGGTTGCCTCCAAGGCCTTCCAGGACTACTGGGACAACCTTCCCCAGATGAGCTCCTATGAGGACTCAGTGGGCCTTCATGAGGCTCCTTTCACCCAGCGTTTCGAGCGGCTCGGTTTTGTCTCCGACGTGTACGTCATACCGAGGACCTGGAGGGTTACACCTTCTCCCCGGTGCTCTTCGCTCCCAAGCGGCTCATCGAGGAGAAGCGCTGCCCGATCTTCAAGCGCCGTTCCTTCTTCCACGACTACCAGGACCTGGTTCGCCAGTCCGCCGGAACACCACTCTCGACCTCTACGAGTACCTGCGCGACCACACCGACTTCGACACGAACCTCATCTGGGACAACGCGCTGCGCTCGATGAACATGGCGGATCTGGTGAAGACCCTCCACCTCACCTACATCCTGCCCACGCGGACGGTCACCCACGAGCCCAAGCAGCAGAAGGTCGCCCTCATCGCGCACCTGTACTACATGGATCTCCTGGAGCCCACGCTCGCCTACGTCAAGTCCATGCCCGAGGGTACGGATCTTATTCTCACTGTCGGCTCCGAGAAGAAGGCGGCTCAGGTCGAAGCCGCTTGCAAGGATCTGCCTCTACAACGTGACCGTGCGCCTCATCGAGAACCGGGGGCGGGACGTCAGCGCGCTCCTGGTGGGCTGCAAGGACATCATCGACGACTATGACCTGGTCTGCTTCACCCATGACAAGAAGGTCACCCAGGTCAACCCCTACTCCGTTGGAGACGGGTTCGCGATCAAGCGCTTCGAGAACCTGCTGCCCACGCGCGACTTCGTCAAGAACGTCATCGCCACCTTCGACTCAGAGCCGCGTCTGGGGCTTCTAGCGCCCACCCCGCCCAATCACGGTGACTACTTCCCGGTCTTCACCATGGGGTGGGGTCCGAACTTCGAGCGCACCAGGACTCTCATAGAGGATGAGCTGAACCTGAACGTCCCGCTCGATGAGCACAAGGTGCCCATCGCCCCGCTGGGCACCATGTTCTGGTTCCGTCCCGCCGCTCTCAAGCCGCTATTCGACCACGGCTGGAAGTGGGAGGACTTCCCACCTGAGCCGAACAATATCGACGGAACCATCCTCCACGCCATCGAGCGCGCCTACGGTTATGTCGCCCAGGCCTCCGGCTACTTCTGCGGGTGGCTCTTCTCCGACTCCTTCGCCCGCATCGAGATCACCAGCCTGTCGCACTATGTTCAGGACTTCACTAACGCAGTCGCCGAGAACGGCATTCTCGGCTATGAGGATGACATGGTGAAGAACCTCTACAGCCGGGGCGTCGAACGGAAACGGATCAAGAAGCAGATCGCGCGCTGGATTCCGAGCCCCCTGCAGAGGCCGCTTCTGAGGGCGTTCCGCAGGGCCCGGGGGATCGGTAGGTGACGGTGGCGGATACGGCGACATCGAGTCGACAGACGGTCGGAAGCCCAGGTCTTCTGGACCTCATCCGGGCCCTGGCCGCGCTGCTCATCGTCCTGGCACACTTCAACCATCATCTCGATGAGCGCGGTGGCGGATACGTCCTGACCCGTGAGCCCTTCGGCATCTCTGTGGGCGCTCTGGGCGTCTCCCTGTTCCTCATCATCTCCGGGGCCGCCCTGACGCTCACCTACCGGCGGCCGATCGATCTCAAGAAGTTCTACAGGAAGCGTTTTCCTCAACATCTACCCGATGTTCTGGACCGCCTGGGTCCTGGCAACGCTCTACCTCACCCTCATCTCCAACGGGCGGCCGCCGAACGTCGGCCCGGCCCGGACCTTCATCTTCACGCTGCTGGGGATCGACGGGCTCGCCCTGAACTTCCACTTCCGTACGATGTACCTGCTGGGCGAGTGGTTTATCGGCTTCATCATCCTGTATTACGTGTCTTTCCGCTGATCCTGTGGGCCATTGACCGTTTCCCGGTGGTCACCGGTGTCGTCATTCTGGCGGCCTATGCCGCCACTGCGGTCATCATGCATCGTTACTTCTCGGGCTACCCCTCCTCCATGGTCCTCACCACGAGGCTCCCCGAGCTGGCCTTCGGCAGCTACTTCGTCCCTCTACGTCCGCCGGGTTCACTGGGTCACGGCCATTCCCGCAGCAGCGGTCCTGGCCGTCTCGGCGATGCTTCCCGAGAGGATTCCCGAGGACGTGGGCACCACGATCGTGGGCATCTCGGCCTTCCTCATCCTCGTGGTCGCCGGTCGCTACGTGGCGATCCAGCCGGTTCGGGCCTTCGTCGGCCTGATCGCCAGGTACTCCTACCCGATCTTCCTCGTCCACCACGTGGTGATCTCAGCACCGAGTCAGCGGATCGACGTCTACGGGCTCTTCTTCAGCGTTACATGTTGCTGGCGGCCGAGTTCGTCCTCATCTTCGCCCTGTCGGTGGCGCTGGTGAAGGTCACCGACGTCGTCGTCGACTTCGTCACCAAGGCCTTCACGGGCATGAGCTGGCGCCCCGAGGTGTCCGAGGCTGAGCGCTGAGGGCTGCTGGCGGCCGCTGAGAGTGGCGTGCAACCCGTCGGCGTGTCGAAGGCAACGGCATCTGCCGGCACGATCAGCCCTGGCAGCGCTGAGAATAGTGGTGAGGTCGCGGGGTGCCCCATGCGCGCTCCATCGGCCCGACTCAACTACCCAAGGGAGACCCTCGTAACCCGTACCTGCCTTGTGACAGGTGGTGCCGGATTCATCGGCTGCGCGATCTCGCGCGACCTGGCGGACGCCTTCGACCGTGTCGTTGCCCTGGACAACATGCACCCGCAGATCCACCCGTCCCAGGGGCGCCCCTCTGAGCTCGACGAGCGCGTGGAGCTGCACCGTCTGGACGTGTCGGTGGCGGAGGACTGGGACCGTGTTCTGGTCGAGGGCCGCCCCGACGTCATCGTGCACCTGGCGCGCGGAGACCGGCACCGGCCAGTCCTCACCGAGGCCTCCCGCCACGCGAGCGTCAACGTCGTCGGCACTACCTAGATGCTCGACGCCCTCGTGCGCCACGAGATCCGCCCGGACAAGATCGTCCTGGCCTCCTCCCGGGCCGTTTACGGCGAGGGGCAGTGGGTCGACGCCGAGCGGCGCCCCTCCTACCCCGGTCAGCGCACGCACGCGATGCTCGAGGCCGGGCAGTGGGACTTTGCGGGCCTGACCCCCGCCGTCCAGTCCTCCACCGCTGTCAAGGCCTCCCCGGCCAACGTCTACGCCGCAACCAAGTACTGTCAGGAGAATCTTGTGACCTCCTGGTGCGGCTCCTTCGGTGTGACCCCGGTGCTCTATCGGCTCCAGAACGTCTACGGCCCCGGTCAGTCCCTCATCAACCCCTACACCGGCATCGTCTCCCTCTTCGCCCGCCTGGCCAGGTCCGGCCGGTCCATCCCGGTCTACGAGGACGGCCAGATCGTGCGCGACTTCGTCTTCATCGACGACGTCGCCTCCGCCATCGTGGCCGGTGTCCTGCGCTCACCGGCAGCCGTTGAGTCTTACGACATCGGCCTGGGGGAGCGCACCACCATCATGCAGGTCGCCCAGACGATCGCTGAGCGCTACGGGGCCCCCGCACCGCATGTGACCGGCCAGTTCCGCGACGGTGACGTGCGCGCCGCCTGGGCCGACACCACCCGCGCCCGCCAGGCGCTGGACTGGGAGCCCCGGGTCAGCGTCTCCGAGGGCATCAACCGCCTGTGCGACTGGATCGACGCCCAGGAGGAGACAGTTCCAACCACGCCCACCGACACCGCGACGGAGGTGTGAATCCATGCAGCTCTCTCGACTTCTCCGCTCGGAGGACGCCCGCCAGACACTGGACCTCACTCTGCGCCTGACCCAGCGCTCGGTCTCCTCCGAGTTCAAGGGCACGACGCTGGGGCGCCTATGGTCCTTCATCAACCCCCTTGCCACGATCGCCATCTTCGCCCTCATCTTCGGCGTCGTCTTCCGCGGTGGTGTGACGCCGGGCCGCAACTCCGGGATCGACTCCTTCGCGCTGTGGATCGGCATCGGGGTGCTCAGCTGGACCTTCTTCTCCAGCGGCATCATGTCCTCCATGAACGCCCTCGTGTCCAATTCAGGACTGCTCACGAAGGTCTACTTCCCCCGCCAGGTCCTCATCTACTCCGCGGTGCTGTCCCTGGCCGTGGACTTCGCCTTCGAGCTGCTCGCTAGTCATCATCATCGCCATGATAATGGGCGGTCCCGGGTCTTCTCATGATTCCGGCGCTGCTCGTCGTCACCCTGCTGGCGGGCATGTTCGCCGTCGGGCTGGGTCTCATTCTGTCCGTCGCCACCGTCTACTTCCGGGACCTGGGCCACCTGTGGCAGATCTTCAACCAGATCTGGATGTACGCCTCCGAGGTCGTCTTCCCCTGACCATGGTCAACAACGTCCAGAACGACCTGTTCCACATGGGTTGGCAGATCAACGGCGGGCCGATCCCGCTCACCACGATCCTGCGTCTCAACCCGGCTGAGACCTTCCTCGAGGCCTTTCGATCCTGCCTGTACGACTTCGCCCTGCCGTCACTGCCCGTCTCGCTGGCCTGTCTGGCGTGGGCGGTCGTCATGCTCTCGCTGGGCCTGGTCTTCTTCCGCCGGCACTCGGCGAGCATCGTTGAGGAGCTCTGAAACGTAAGATGACTGCATCAACCGGATCGTCCGCATCATCACTCACGTCGGCGTCGGGTGCCTCCGCAGCATCCTCGACGGTGCCGGCCGTGCGCATTGAGGACGTCTCCAAGCGCTTCAGGATCTACCACCACCGCAACCAGTCCCTCAAGGGCGCCATTCTGCAGCGCAGCCGCGGCGTCTACGAGGACTTCTGGGCGCTGAAGGACATGACCTTCGACATCCCCGAGGGCAGGACCTTCGGACTCATGGGGCACAACGGCTCAGGCAAGTCCACCCTGCTCAAGTGCATCGCTAAGATCCTCGCACCCAACACCGGCTCCATCACTGCCCGCGGGCGCATGGCCGACATGCTGGAGGTCGGCTCCGGCTTCCACCCCGAGCTCTCCGGAAGAGAGAACATCTTCCTCAACGGCGCCATCCTGGGGATGAGCCGCAAGGAGATCGAGGCCAAGTTCGACGACATCGTCGACTTCTCCGGGGTCGGGGAGTTCATCGACCAGCCGGTGAAGAACTACTCCTCGAGCATGTACGTGCGCCTGGGCTTCTCCGATGTCCATCCACGTCGAGCCGGACATCCTCCTGGTCGACGAGGTCCCGGCTGTCGGCGACATGGGAGTTCCAGGAGCGGTGCATGGACAAGTTCTGCCGAGTTCCGCGAGACGGCCGCACCGTCGTCGTCGTCTCCCACGGGCTGGCGCAGATGCGCACCTTCTCGCGACGAGGTCGCCTGGCTCGACCACGGACGGCTCAAGGAGATCGGACCGGCCCCGAGGTCATCGACAGGTACTCCGACATCACTCACGGCGCCAAGAAGGTCAAGGACGGCATCGGCACCCGCTTCGGCAGTGGTGAGGCCCAGATCAGCCGGATCGAGCTGCTCGATCGCACGGGCAGGGCGGTCAGCTCCATGCGCACGGGGGAGGAGGCCACCATCCGCCTGCACTACCGCTGCGAGGAGACGATCGAGAAGCCCGTCTTCGGCTGCTCCATCGACACCCGCGAGGGCATCTTCGTGTGGGGCCTGCACGGCCTCGATGACGGCTTCCAGCCCGAGAGGATCGAGCCGGGCGAGGGCAGCGTCGACGTGTCCATCCCCGCCATGATGCTGCGGCCGGGTGCCTACCTCATCTCCGGGTCCATCCAGCCCTGGCAGCTCTCGAGCGTCATCGACGCCTACCAGAAGGCCACCGCCTTCGACATCATTCCGGGACCGCGCATGGAGTCCGGGGGCCTGGTGGCCCTGGGCGCTCACTACGAGCGCATCACCCCGTCGCGCCCCATGGTCAAGGTCACCAAGCAGGACTGAGGCCCGGCGGGGCGGGCCGCTGCTCAGCCCCGCCGGATCCTCTTGATCCTCTGGGCCACGGTGCGGAACAAGGGCTTGGCCGTGGCCTCGAGGTGGTCGATCTTCGCCTTGATCTCATGGATCTGAAACAGGGTCGTGCCGTGCAGGGTCGCCGACGGTGGAGCGCAGGAAGGATAGGACGTCGTTGATCTGCGCCATGGACTCGCGCAGCTGCTGGCCCTGCTGCTCGATCTTCTCGTCCTGCTGTCGCAGACGCTCCTCGAGCCGGTGGTAGTACTCCGCCGAGACGAGCAAGAGGCCCAGGTTCTCAGGCTCAGCCGGGCCGCCCTGTGAGGGGGAGGCCTTCGCGTCGGCATCGTCCAGGGACAGACGGGCGTAGCGGTCCCGGATGGCGAGGTTGTCGGTGCGGTGGTTGACGGCGTCGACGACGACGTGAGTTGCCCACCGACTCGTCGGTGGAGTCGCGGTGGTGCCAGTGGGCCAGCGGCTCGCCGTCGATGAAGCCGACCGGGGAGGTCGCCAGCAGGCGGAGGTTGAAGTCCCAGTCGGCCTGGGTCAGCAGGTTGCCGTCCCAGTGGCCGATGCGGTCGGCCACCTCGCGGCGGATGAGCTGGGAGATCGGCGGCACGTAGTTGGCCACCATCGTGTCGATGAGGGTCCAGCTCTCCTGTCCGGTGCCAGAATCCCCCGGTTGACCTCGGTCATGCCCTCCTCTGAGACCGTCTCGGAGATCAAGTCGCAGCGCGTCGCCACAGCCCCATGGCAGGGGTGCTCGTCGAGGTGGGCCACGCAGGCGGCCAGGAAGCCGGGCTCCCAGGAGTCGTCGTCGTCATGGATGGCGAAGAACTCGCAGGAGGAGTGGCCAGTCCGTCCTCCAAGGCGGCCTCACGCCCGTGGGAGGTCTCATTGGTGACCACCGTGGTGCGCTCCCGCAGCCACTCGGGGGCGCTCTCCAGGGCGCTCTCCACCGGCTCGGTGCTCCCGGCGTCGTTGACGATGACGAGCTCGAGGTCCTGAAGGACTGCGCCCTCGACCGACTGGACTGCTCGCTTGAGCATCAGGGGACGGTTACGGGTTCGGGTCACCACCGTGACTCGTGGGGCTCGTGCGGCTTGTCCAGCCATCTTCTAGGGTCCTCCTCGATCCGGTCATCGGCACATGACGTGTCTGACGACGCTGCTGAAGGGCTTGGACCTCCGGCTACGTCTCAGTTCCGTAACTCTAGCGGGTAGGGCACGATCGGCGCAGTCGGGCGCTGGGATCAGCGGCGCCTCGATGGCTTCGGGCGTCGTGACGGAGCTCCCTGAGCGTCGCCACAGCTCGCCCGGCAGGCCGGCAACCGCCTGAGCGAGCCCGGTCATCACCGGGCCTCGCCGCGGACCGCACAGGCCGCGCACCAGTGTGCGGGCCAGCGCCTGCAGCACGACGCGGGCAGGGCTGTGGGCGGCGGCCACCAGGATCCGGTTGCGGGTGTTGACCCGGATGAACATCGGTGAGTCGGTACCCGCGGAGGAGGCGTGCTCGTGGAGCACCACCGCCTCGCGCACGCAGACGACCCGCCACCCTGTGCTCGCGCAGACGCCAGGAGAGGTCCGTGTCCTCGTAGTACATGAACAGGTCCTCACGGAAGCCGCCCAGGGTCCGCCACGCCTCCCGCCGGATCGCGCAGGCGCCGCCGCACAGGCCGAAGACCTGGCTGGGGGAGTGCTCCCGCTCGGCCGGCACCAGCCAGTCGCGGTCGTAACCGTTGCCGGAGGCGTCCACGAGGTTGCCCGTGGAGTTGACCAGGACCTCGCCCTCGCCGCGGGCGGCGGCCTCGTTGCTGATCCGCGTCCACCTGCCGGTGTGCGGTGAGACCAGTGCGTCCTGGCCCGGGACGGCCGGCTTCCATCGGCCGGCCAGCAGGATCCGCGCCGTCGCCGCGGCCGGGGCGGATCCGGCGTCGCCCGCGGCGAGGTCCTCTGGGCGGACGTGGCCGGTGCGGACGGTGCTGCCGGCGGTTCGCTCAGCGGCGCCACGATCGCCTCGAGGAAGCCGGGCTCGGCTATCGCGTCATTGTTGAGCAGGACGAGGACGTCCTCGCTCATGCCTTGGGCCCCGAGGTTGACGCCTGCGCCGAAGCCCAGGTTCCTGCTCGACTGGACCACCGTCAGACCCGCCCGGCTCAGGCGCTCGACCGAGTCGTCCCCGGAGGCGTTGTCGACGACGACGAGCGTGTCACCGCCCCCCAGCTGCGCGGTGATCGAGCGGGCCGCCCGGATCGTCAGCTCGGCCTGGCGCCAGTTGACGATGACGACGCGAGCGGTGGGCCGTCGCACGAGCCGCGTCACACCACACCCCCGATGAGGGCGTTGTACACCTCTGTGTGCGCGGCGGCGCAGGCGTCCCAGGTGAAGGTCCGGGCGCGCTCGCGGCCCGCCTGAGCCAGCTCGTCGTGGGCCGGGCCGACGGCCTCGGTGAGCCGGTCCGCGATCTCGCGGGCGAGGCGGGATCGGCCAGCAGGCCGGCCTCCCCGGTCACCTCGGCTGCGCAGGTTCCGGCGCTGGTGACCACCGGGGCGCTGTAGGCCATGGCTCCAGGACCGGCAGGCCGAAGCCCTCCCCAGATGGAGGGCGAAGGCGAAGGCGCGCACCGCAGTAGGCGGCCGCCAGCTCGTCGTCGTCGAGCCTGCCGGTGACGTGGACCCGATCACCCAGGCGGGTCAGCAGCTCGCGCTCGACGGCGTCGTCACCCCCACCCGCCGGACCGACCAGGACCAGGTCGAGGTCGTCGGCGTCGCTCTCGGTCAGGAGCGCGAACGCCCGCAGCAGCCCCAGCAGGTTCTTGCGCGGCTCGCGCGTGCCCGTCCACAGGATGTAGTCGCGCGTGAGGCCCCGGGTGGAGCGGAAGCTCTCGATCTGCTCGTCAGTGACGGTGCGGGTACGCACCCCGTGCGGGATGACGTAGAGGCGGGCGGCGTCGATCCCGGCCGCGATGCAGTCGTCGGTCGTGCCTGGGAGGGCACGATGATGGCGCTCGCCTCGGCGATGACGCGCTCCAGGGAACGGCTGAAGTAGGCGTTGCCGCGCGGGGTGAAGTGCTCGGGTGCGCGCAGGAAGGCGAGGTCGTGCACGGTGACGGCCAGTGGCAGCGCGGTGGCTGGCAGGGCCCAGGTGGTGGCGTGGACGAGCCGGGCGCCGGGCAGGATGGATTCGGCGCGCGGCAGTCCCAGACGGTTCCAGGACTCGTACAGGGCGGTGCGTGGCAGGTGGGAGGAGCGCATCGGCATGGGCGGCAGGCCCACCTCCTGAGGCGAGAGGGCCGCCTGGTGGCGAGCGATGATCCCGGCCACGGGCACCTGACGGGCGCGCAGAGCCTTGGCCAGCTCGACGATGTAGGTGCCCGAGCCCCTGGGACGGGCTACGCTGCTCACCCACCATGCCCACCCGCGGTCCCCGGGGGCGGGCGGGGCGGCGAGCCGTTGGTGCCGGACGATGCTGTGCGGGAGGCGGGAGGGAGGAGGCCGGGGAGTGCGCGGCGGGAGTGGTCTGCGCTCATGCGCTCAGAGTACGGGTGGCCGTGGCGACGCGGTAGCCTGCCCCTCATGAAGGTTCTTCTCGATGCGACGGCGATCCCGGCTGATCTCGGGGCGTGGGACGCTATGTCGACGACCTGGTGCCCTGAGCTCATCTCCTCCGGCGTCAACCTGGCTCTGGCCGTCCAGCAGCGGGACGTGGCGCACTTCTCCGCTAAGGCACCCCTGAGCCCACCCTCTTCCCGGTCTCGGAGTCCATGGAGTCGCGCGGTGCCCGCCTGAGCCTGGGAGCAGACCGGGCTGCCGGCCCTCATCCACCGGATCCGCCCCTGACGTCCTGCACTCGCCCCACCACACCTTCCCGGCCCTGCACCAGGTTCCCGTGGTCGTCACGCTCCACGACGCCACCTTCTTCTCCCACCCGCAGTGCCCACTCGCCCCTCGAGCAGAAGTTCTTCACCCACGCCATCCGGCGGGCCGTGCGAGGTGCCGACGCGCTCGTCGTTCCCTCCCAAGCCACCCGTGACGAGACCATCGCGTACGTCGGCGGCGACCCCGAGCGATTCCACGTCGCCTACCACGGCGTGGATACCTCCGTGTTCCACCCGGTTGACGACGCCGAGCGGGCCCGCGTGGCGGCCTCCTCGGCCTGGAGGGCAAGCGCCATCGGTTTCCTGGGGACCTTGAGCCCGCAGAACGTCCCCAACCTGGTACGCGCCTGGGTCACGGTCTTCCGCGACTCGATGACGCCCCAGCCCTGGTCTGGCCGGCGGACCCGGCTGGGATGCCGAGATCGAGCCCGCTCTGGCCCAGGTCCCTCGGCACATGACCCTCCTGCGACCCGGCTACCTGCCCCTGGAGGACCTGCCCGGGTTCCTGTCCGGCTGTGAGATCCTGGCCTACCCCTCCATCGGTGAGGGCTTCGCCTGCCGGTGCTCGAGGCCAGCGCTGCGGGGCCGCCGTGCTCACCACCCGCGAGCTGAGCCTGCCGGAGGTCGGAGGAGACGCCGTACTACTGCGGATCCGACGCCTCGGCCATCGCCCGCGGCCTCGTGCTCCTCGACGCCGACCCCGAGCGGCGCCGGGCTCTGGGCCGCCGCCGCCCAGCGGGCCGGCGAGTTCACCTGGAGGGCCTCCGCCCAGGTGCACGTCGAGGCCTACCGGGCTGCGATGACCCGTTAGAGGGCGCTCGGGAACAGCATCATGACAGACGCATGAGGAGGGTCCGTTCCGCGGGATCCGTGCTCCGTGCGCCGGCGACATAGCCGACATAACCGGCCAATTCGCTCGTGTAGACTCCGGCGCGGGTTCTGATGCAGGCGGAACTTGCGGAATACCGTTGGGAAGGAAGAGCCGGTCAGTGGACGAGAGCAGGTCGTTTGAGGGCGGGAGAACGCGTGCGTCTCGCAGAGAGGGACAACAACGCGTTCTCGTCACCGGCGCCAACGGGCAGCTGGGGCGGGCGCTCATGGCCCTGCTTCCGCAGGCGGGGTTCGAACCCATCGGCGTTGACCTGCCGGACGTGGACATCTCGGACACGGCTGCCATGTCCTCCTGGGACTGGTCGTGCTGCGACGTCATCATCAATGCCGCGGCCTGGACCAACGTGGACGGCGCCGAGACCCCGGAGGGACGTCGCCTCTCCTGGCGGGCCAACACGGTTGGCCCGGTCAACCTGGCCCGCGCCGCCACTCGGCACGGCCTGACCCTGGTGCATCTGTCCACCGAGTACACCTTCGACGGCGCCACACCTGTTCATACCGAGGAGGAGACCCCCTCACCGCTGGGTGTCTACGGCCAGTCCAAGGCCGCCGGGGACGCCGCTGTCAGTGTCTGTCCCCGCCACTACCTGGTGCGAACCTCCTGGGTGGTGGGTGACGGTAAGAACTTCGTCAAGACAATGCCTCCCTGGTCGAGCGTGGCATCACCCCGAGCGTCGTGGCTCGACCAGACCGGCCGTCTCACCTTCGCCTCCGACCTGGCGGGCAGGCATCATCCACCTGCTCGTCTCGGGAGCCGAGTTCGGCACCCACAACCTCTCCGGCGAGGGGCCGGTCGTCTCCTGGGCCGACGTCGCCAAGCGCGTCTACGAGCGCGCCGGCCACAGCCCCGATGAGGTCACGCCCGTCTCCACCGAGGAGTACTACGCTGGTCAGGAGGGGATCGCTCCGCGTCCCCTGAGCTCGGTCCTGGACCTCACCAAGATCAAGGCCGCCGGCTTCACCCCGGCTGATTCCACGGAGCGCCTGGACGCTTATCTTCGAACTCATGCGTTATTTTTCGATCAGAATGCATCCTCTCATCCCCGTGCCCCTATCGGAGACCAGCATGAAGATTAAGCTCGCAAATACTTACGGCTGCCGACCTCGGATCGTTCTACGACCGGTGCGGCGTCAGTCCCGGCGCCCGGCGCCGACCGCCGGGCTCCTTCTTCTCCTCATGCTGCTGACCGGGTTGGGCTGGGCTGTCGGCTCGCCGGCCGGCTCCTCACCCGACGACGACTATCACCTGGGCAGTATCTGGTGTCCTCGTCCGGTGGAGGGCTCATGCGAGACGAGTGTCGTCAATGACAAGCCGGTCGTCCGTGTTCCGGTAGCGGTGTCCGAGGGGCTGATCAGGTGCTATATCACCCAGGCGGATAAGTCTGCGGCATGTACGCTCGGGCATGACGACACCACGATGGCGTGGACCCCTCGTTATGACGACGGCGGATACCCGATCGGGTACTACCATTTCCACCACCTTCTCGTCGGCAAGGACGTGCAGACATCGATTCTGGTGATGCGAGGGGTCAATGTGCTCATCGCTGTTGTGCTCCTCGGGGTGGTTGGCTTCTTCGCCCCTCAGAGGCTGAGGCGGCCGTTCATCGGTGCGGTCGCGGCCTCGTGGATTCCTATGGGGATCTACTTCATCGCGTCAAATAATCCCAGTTCGTGGGCGATCTCCGGAATGCTGGCGTACTCCTCGGCAATATATATGGCCACCCGGCAGGAGGGGCGGCCCCGCGTCGTTCTTATGATCTGCGCGCTTGCTGGGGCCGGTTTGTGCCTGGCATCGAGGTATGACGCGTCCTTCTACCTGTTCATCATCGGTCTGGTCATGCTCTTCGCGGTGCGTTGGAGCCGGCAACGATGGCCGGAGCTGTGCCTCATCATCGTGGCGGCCCTTGTCGGAGTTGTCTCCATGATGATGTCAAGTCATGTGAGCGATGTTTCAGATGGCTCGCGGGGACCTGCCGGTCAGCAGTCCTTCCTGGAGAGGCTGATCGTCGGGATCGAGAGCGCGCCGAAGTACCTCGGTGGATTCTGGGGTCATGCCTGGAATCCGGGATGGTATGACGTCCCACTATCGGTTCACAGTCCCTTTGTGCTCACCATTATGGCGGCGGGGGCTTTTGTGGCCATGTCCTTGCGTCGCGGTGGGTGGCGCAAGTGGACGGTCCTCACGCTCTTCGTGGGGGCGATGGTGGGGCTCCCGGCGGTGTTCCACGCCAATGGTTCCTTTGAGGTCATTGACACCTACCAGGCTCGGTACATCCTCCCGCTGCTGGCACCCACCTTCTTCTTCATGCTCGCCATGGATCAGGATGAAGACGGGTGGTTCACGCTCCCGCAGGCCGTGTGGGTCATCATCTGCGGGGCGGTGTGCCAGACGATCAGCCTTCATACGCTGCTGCTGCGGTATGTTCACGGCATCAACGGGCCGTGGGAGCTCAACCTCAACAAAAGGATCGAGTGGTGGTGGAATGTTCCGGTGTCGCCGATGCTGGTGTGGTTCGTCACCACCTGCGCCGCGACTGTTGCCTTCGGGATCATGGTCTCGATGCTGACTCGTACGTCTGAGCGGCAGGCTTCATGAATCCTCAGCCAATGCTGGTCATCATCCCTGCGTGGAATGAGGAGGCTGTCATCGGCCCCGTGCTCGCGGAGATCACCTCCGCCGTGCGAGGGCTGGCGGATGTCCTCGTGGTCTCAGACGGTTCGACCGACGCCACGGCATCCATCGCTCGAGAGGCCGGAGTCGTGGTGCTCGACCTGCCCCTCAACCTCGGCGTCGGCGGAGCGATGAGGGCCGGGTACCTGTACGCGGCTCGGAACGGCTATGAGTACGCGGTTCAGACCGATGCCGACGGGCAGCACGATCCGGCGGAGATTCCCGCGATGCTCGAGTGCATGCGGGAGACGGGGGCGGACGTCGTCATCGGTGCGCGTTTCGCCGGGAAGGGCGACTACGCGGTCCGGGGACCGCGTCAATGGGCCATGAACGTGCTCTCACTGGTCCTGTCCCGCGTGTGCGGCACCCGGCTCACGGACACGACGTCCGGGTTCAAGCTGACGAATCGGCGAGCCATTCACCTGTTCTCTCAGGAGTATCCGGCGGAGTACCTCGGGGACACCATCGAGGCTCTCGTCATCGCTGTCCGTCACGGTCTGGCTGTGCGTCAGCTCCCCGTGCAGATGCGACAACGAGCCGGGGGAACACCCTCGCACGGCTTCCTCAAGTCCGCCCGTCTTCTCGCTCGGGCCTTCCTGGCGCTCGGGATCGCTCTGACCCGCCCTCGATCCTCGGTTCGCAATCGTGAAGGGGGAAGGGAATGAGCTCGACCTATCTGCTCGGCGTCGCCTTCGGCGTGGTGGTCCTGGTGTCCGTCTTTCTCAAGATGCGCAACGCAGGAATGAAAGAGGCGTACGCCACGTGGTGGATCGTCATTGCGGTGGGAAGCGTTCTGTTCTCGGTCATTCCCCGGTGCTCTCGAAGCCGTGTCCCGTGCTCTGGGGGTGGTCGTCCCTCTCAACCTGGGCTTCTTCGTGGCAGGCATCATTCTCCTGCTGCTGTCCCTGCGCTTCAGCGTTGATCTGTCCCAGTCCTTCGAGGACCGCCGCCGGCTCACCGAGGAGATCGCAATTCTGCGCGCCGAGGTCGATGCGCTGCGCAACCGACTGGACTCGCAGGGCGACGACACGGGCGGGGCCGATTCCTGATATGGGGTCGGTCACTGCTGTGCGTACCGGCTGATCACCTCGAGGGCGATGGACTCGTACTGGCGCGCGCGCACCGGCCATGTCCACTCCTCGAATCAGGTCGGTTGACGCCTGCGGAAGCGAGGTGCTCAGGGCCTCGGTGAGGCCGGCCACCAATGAGTCGGTCGTTTTCGACGGGCACACCGTGATGGGTGCTCCCTGGTCGCGCAGCAGCTGAGCTCCGGGCACATCGAAGGTGACGACTCGCCCCTGCTCGGAGATGGCCTCCAGCAGCGTCGTCTGGAAGCCCTCGGACAGGGTGGTCGGGTTGACGAGGGTCGATCCCCGCAACGCGCTCCTGACCTCCTCCTGGGGGACTCTGCCGCGTACATCGACCACCTCGGACAGTCCCAGGGCCTCGCAGCGCTCGTGAGCGGCTCCGAGCTGGGCGCCGTCGCCGATCATCTCCCCTGTCGCCGCTATCCCCCTGCCTCGCAGCGCCGCCACGGCGTCCAGGAAGGTCTCCCAGCCCTTGCCGGCCACCATGCGGCCGACGAACACGAGGTGGGCGGGCCTGTCCTCGATGGGGCCGGTGTGCTGGGAAGGCGTGATCGCGTTGTAGAAGACGTCCGCGTGACGAGCGCCGAGGCGCTGGGCTAAGGCCGCCGCCTGGGGGGAGACGGCCAGTACCCGATCGGCGTGGCGCAGGACGTAGCGGCCCATCGACAGGTCGACAACGCGCGAGCCCACGGCGATGGGCGCGGAGGGTGTTGCCACGAAGCCGCTTCCGTGCTCCGTGTGGATGACTGGGACCCGGGCGGCATGAGCGGCGCGCAGCCCCACGAAGCTCATGGGGAAGAAGCGCGTATGGGTTGAGACGACGTCAATGCTGCGCTCTCGCAGGAAACGTGTGATGGCGGACGTCGTCCCGATCGCGGGAACGAGATGACGTCGGCAATGGGTAGATCACGAGCGCTCCGTGCGAACCCGGATGTCGCCGTCCATCCTTGCGCTGGGCTCTGAGGCGATCGTCAGCACCCTGAATCCGGTGACCAAGATCGGACAGGTTGGGGAGCCAGATTGGCGATGTGGAGCTCCAGTCCCCCATTGTAGGAGGATAGGGTGTTGGTCACCAGTGCGATCCTCAGGCGAGGATTCTCTGAGGCTCGGGACGCGTCGGTCGGGAAGGCGGCATCAGACATCGTGGTGGGCCTCAGCGGATCATTTCTGGGAGACGGGTGTCATGGGGGTGAGTCTGCGGTAGTCCCGGACGAGAACAACCCCATCACCAAGAGCGCGATGACGCTGGCGATGATCCCCACGACCGTCGGCGCATTCAGGTCGAACTGGCGGGTCAGAGGGCTCGTGATCGCCACGGTGATGCCCGCCGCGGCCACGCCGCCCAGCAGGCAGCCGACGTAGTCGCGCAGACCGAGCAGGATGTCGTTGGTGAACCAGACGAATGCCGTGATCAGGGACAGAAGAAGCGCCGGTTGCACGAGGTAGGCGTAGGGGAGGATGTCGCTTCCGAAGACGAGTCCCAGAAGCCAGTCGCCGGCTACCCAGAAGGCGAGGCATGAAGCCGCCCCGACGGCGATGAAGAACATGCAGATGCGTGCCAGGAGGGCGGCGGCCCTGGGTTTGTCCGTCATCATGAGCTCGATCAGCCGGCCCAGCACAGGAGTGTAGAGGTACGTGGCTGTCGCCTGAATGATGACCGCGGGCACCGCGACCGACGCGTATATCCCCAGCGCGTCCGCCCCCATGACATCGGACAGGTGCTGGCGAGGTACGAGGGTGACGACGCTGAGTGCGGTATTGACCATGGCCACGGGGAACAGCCGGACAAAGGTCGGTGTGGCGTCGCGCCAGCGGATCTCGGGGCGGATCGGGCCGAAGCGGCGTGCTCGGGGGATGTCGTAGAACACCCCGATTCCGATGTTGACGGCGGTGAGCAGCAGTGTTGCCGCAAGCAGTGAGTTGAACAGGACGATTCCGAGGCAGAAGGCGACGAGGCCGCCAATGCCCTGGAGCAGGTAGGAGATGCCGATGTAGTCCATCCGCATCCTGCGCTGCTCGGTGGCGTGGAATCCCTCGAGATACGTGACGACCAGCTGGGAGAAGGTGTAAGTCATGATGACGAGGAACGCGCCGGCGTTCGTGGTGGCGATCGTGTAGACAGCGCCTGCTCCGAGCGCCGCCGCGGAGGCGATGAGCCTCATCCCCAGGTACTCCTGGCTCGTGTGCTCCCCGCGCACGTCTGTGACCTGAACCGTCCTCAACCGGTACTCCGCGATGGGGAACACGAGGTTGGAGATCGACATGGCCAGCGAGAGGATGCCGGCGGTGTCGAATCCGGTGGAGAGGCGGACGGCCGCGATGGTCATCAGCCAGTTGCACATGGTCCTGGTCAGTGAACCGGTCGAGCTCCAGATGAGATTCGTGCGCAGCGGCAGAGGAGGCGGTGGTGCTGCTTCCTCACGGGGTTTCTTCGATGAGATGTTCACGGAATGGGTATGACCTCAGTGAAGGGCCCCTTTGGGACGGGGGCGATGAAAAGTTGTTGCGAACGATGACAGGCGTCGTCGCCACCGGGTGCTGGAACCGCTCTAGGAGACGGGGGCATTGGGGCCCAGGACAACGGTGGAGGCCTGGTGGTTGACGCGTTCCTCCTCGGGGGGCAGCTGCATGTAGTCGCCGTATCCGCGCCTGAGGATCGCGTCGTCATCGTGCGCCGTCATGACTGTGATGTCCTCGAGGGACGCGCCTGGCGGGAAGAGCCTCCAGTGACGCCGACCAGCGCCCCGGGTCCTGCGTGAGAAGTCGCCCAGCCGGCTGGAGGCGCTTGCCTCGTACCTGCGCGCGGCGCGCTCCCAGCGGCGCTGCAGGGTCGAGGGCCTCACCCGTGCTGCGCGCAGGCTCCAGTGGACGACGTGCATGATGCTGCTGGCGACCTGCTTGAGGGGGGCGCGCAACGGAATATCGGGTGTAGGTGTCCCGAGCAGAAAGAGCAGGCGGCCCCAGACCCAGGTGGCACGAGCCTGGCGCCTGAAGGCCTTCGGGTCGTCGGGGATGGGATCCAGGAACAGGTCGATGCCCAACGGCATCCTGAACGACCGGTTGCGGGCCACGCCTGGGACGAAGAAGGTCGAGCCGACGAGACCGAGAATACCGAAGGTCCTCGGGTAGTCGGGTGAGAGCCGGAGGAGATCACCGAAGGCCGGGCGATCACGGCCGGCGCCTCGGCGAGAAAGCGCTCGTAGTCCTCACGGGGCATGCACACGTCGACGTCGTCGTCCCACGGGATGAAGCCCTGATGACGAGCGGCCCCGATCGCGGTCCCCCCGTAGATCACGTACCGGGTTCCTGTAAGCGTGCAGATCCGGTCGAACTCTTGAGGGCGGCGGTGGCGGCGAGCTGGATCTTCCTGAGCTGCGTCGAATCCTCCGTGGCGGTCATCGACCCGTCCTTTCATCTGCCTGCGGGAAGACGGTGCACATTGTCGCACGCCCGGCCGGCGGCACCAGAGCGCGCATCGCTTCAGTGAGCATCACCGGCGAAGATCGCCGGCACCGCATCCTCACCGTCCTCGTACCAGGACAGCAGGGCGTCGACGTAGTCGGTGACGTGGCGGTAGTAGGTGAAGACCTCCTGGCCGGCGTCGTCGCCCTCGGCCTCCTTGGCCAGGGCCCACACGTACCAGCACCAGCCGGCGAAGACCACGTAGGACCAGAAGTGGCGGCGCTCCTGAGCAGTGGGGATGCGGTCGAAGTAGTGGGCGATCGCCTCGTCGGCGCGCCCGACGCGCATCTGCGTGCACACCACCAGGGTCCCGAAGTCGCTGGCGATGTCGGACATGCCGGCGTACTCCCCAGTCGATGAGATCGATGTGGCCGTCGCCGGCCACCAGGAAGTTCGGCGGGAAGAAGTCGTTGTGGCTGGGCACCCTCTCGAAGCCGTCCGCGTCGGCGGCGACCTTGAGGCGCATCACCTTGCTGCGCAGCTCGACGTAGTCGGGGACATCGATGGGATGGTGACGCTCGATCAGCTGCTCGTAGCGCAGCGCCTCCTGGATGTAGTCGAAGTCCCGCTGAAGCGTCCTGCCGGAGGTGTGCAGGCTGCGGGCCATGCGCATGGCCTGCCTGAGCTCGTCGGCGTTGGCGATGTCCAGGTTGCGGGCCTCGGGGACGAATCGGGAGATCTTCCACCCCCGGGCGTCGTCGTCGGCCACGAAGGTCGTATCCAGGCCAAGCTCACGAGCCAGGCGCAGCCTGCCGCCTCGGCGTGGCGGTCGACGATCTCCTCGGTGCCGACGCCGGGGTGGCGGTAGACGTACTCCTCGCCGTCCACGGTGAAGTGGCACGACAGGTTCGTCAGCCCCTGCTTGAGGGGGTAGAAGCCGGAGATCTCCGTCTTGCGGCAGCCCAGGGCCTCGGAGATGTGGTCGAAGACCTCGGAGTCCACGTTCTCGATGAACTTCGGGTCGAAGGAGCGGATCTCGTCGACCGAGTCGAACTCGTTGATCATGCCCTCGGGGTAGCGGCGCATGACCATGTCGAGCTCCTTGACGTGCTCGATGTAGATCGCCTCCCACAGCTTGGGCGCCGTCTCGGGCAGGTGGTAGACCTCCTCCAGGATGCGCCGGAAGGTGGAGGAGAAGGCTCGGTCGAAGTAGACGTGGCCCAGCATGATCCAGGCGTCGGAGCCCCCGACCTCGATGTCCGTGATCCGATCGCCCGGGCCGGTGGTGATGCACCACTCCTCGGTGGGGCCCTCGACGTACTGGGCCGAGTAGTAGGCCTTGTAGACGTGCGACTCGAAGGGGTTGTCCGTGAAGTAGTCGTCAGAGGAGCAGATGAAGGTGTTCGCCAGGATGTCGCGCACCAGCCACAGGGAACCGTTGTTGTTGCGCGAGACGTAGTCGTCGTTGACGACGATCCTTACGTCGAACTGCTCGGCCAGGTAGAAGAAGTACTCCTTCTTGTAGCCGACGACGACCGTCACGTCCGTAATGCCGGCCTCGTGCAGCTGGCGGATCTGCCGCTCGACCAGGACCTCGTCGCGTACGCGGAGCATGCCCTTGGGGCGCTCGTAGGAGATCGGGGCGAAGCGCTGGGACAGGCCCGCCGCCATGATGACGGCGTTGTCCACCCGGTAGGGCTCCAGGGCGGTCCGGCCCGCCTCGGTCAGGTGGCGCTCCTGGATGTAGCCGGCCGCCTCGCACTCGCGCACGGCGGCGTTGACCCGCCCCAGGGACATGCCGGTGGACTCCTGGATCTGGCGCTGGGTGAGCGCATCGCCCGCCCGCAGGAGGGCGTAGAGCACATCGAACTGCGACTGCGACAGGGGCTGTGCCTGGGCTTCGCCATCGGATCCACCATTCGTTCAGTCGAAGAGGGAAAACTGCTGTGTTCGAAGATAGCAGGTCAGAGAGGTAAAACTGAACTGCTGAGGGTGGGCTCATTGAGACCCGTGGGCGGGCGGCACCGGTTCGCGCCACCCGCCCACGCAGTGCCCCAGAGGTCCTGGTGACCGTTGCCTCGGCTCAGGCCCGCTGGTGCTCCAGCAGGCCCAGGAGGTAGGTGCCGAACCGGACTTTGACCAGGGGCTCGGCGCGGCTGCGCAGGCCCTCGTCGTCGATGAAGCCCATGCGCCAGGCGACCTCCTCGGGGGCGCCGATGTTGAGGCCCTGGCGGTGCTGGACGGTGCGGATGAAGCTGGTGGCGTCGGCCAGTGAGTCGAAGGTTCCGGTGTCGAGCCAGGCGGTGCCACGGGGGAGGACCTCGACGGTGAGCCGCCCCGCCTCCAGGTAGGTGCGGTTGACGTCGGTGATCTCGTACTCGCCGCGGGCGGAGGGGCTCGAGGTTCCCTCGCGATCTCGACGACGTCGTTGTCGTAGAAGTACAGGCCGGGCACGGCGTAGGTGGAGCGGGGATGGGCGGGCTTCTCCTCGATGGAGATGGCCTTGAAGTCCTCGTCGAACTCGACGACGCCGTAGGCCGTGGGGTCGGCGACCTGGTAGGCGTAGACGACACCACCGTCGGGGTTGGTGTGACGGCGCAGCTGGGTGCCCATGCCCGGGCCGTAGAAGATGTTGTCGCCCAGGACCAGGGCGGCGCTCTCGGAGCCGATGAAGTCGGCGCCCCAGGACGAAGGCCTGGGCCAGGCCGTTGGGCTCCTGCTGGACGGTGTAGGACAGGTTGACGCCGAGCTGGGAGCCGTCACCCAGGAGGCGGTGGAAGGCGGGGGCGTCGTGGGGGGTGGTGATGATGAGGACGTCCTGGATCCCGGCGAGCATGAGGGTGCTCAGCGGGTAGTAGATCATCGGCTTGTCATAGACGGGCACCAGCTGCTTGGAGGTCCCCAGGGTGATCGGGTTGAGTCGCGTGCCGGAGCCTCCGGCCAGAATGATTCCTCGCATACTCCAAGCATGACCCATTCGGACGCCGAATGACGCCAGGATCGTCTGATTCGGGGGAGCATGTCCGTGGTGCGCGGCACGTTCGACCGTGCCGTCCCGTCTCAGAGGTGCTGGTGCGGTAGCGCCGATAGACTTCCCCGATAGGGCGTTGCCAGTGCGGCGACGTCGACGTCGTTGACTACGTACACAGAAGGAGCCATTGATGGGGCAGATCGAGCTGGGCAAGCCGCTCGCCGTCGAGACGACGCCGATTCCGGGGTTCTTGCACATTGACCTGACCGTTCACGGGGACAACCGCGGCTGGTTCAAGGAGAACTGGCAGAGGGAGAAGATGCTGGCCCTGGGGCTGCCCGACTTCGGGCCGGTGCAGAACAACATCTCCTTCAACAACGAGGTCGGGGTGACCCGAGGCATCCACGCCGAGCCCTGGGACAAGTTCATCTCGGTGGCCACAGGCCGCGTCTTCGGCGCCTGGGTGGACCTGCGCGAGGGACCGTCCTTCGGGGCCGTCTACACCTGCGAGATCGACCCGTCGGTCGCCGTGTTCGTGCCCCGGGGCGTGGGCAACGCCTACCAGACGCTGGAGCCGAGCACCGCCTACACCTACCTGGTCAACGACCACTGGTCGGCTGACGCCCAGTACACCTTCCTCAACCTGGCCGACGAGACGGCGAATGTCCCCTGGCCGATCCCGCTGACCGAGGCGATCCTGTCCGACAAGGACAAGGCCCATCCGCGCCTGGCCGACGTCACCCCCTTCCCGGCACCCGAGGGGAACAGCTAGGAGCCCCTGATTGCTGACCCGGACGGCGCCGCGGGCCCGCCTGTGGCTCGCGGCGCCGTCGTAGTCCATCGCGGTGGGACGGGCCCCGCCCTGACGCCCTCGCCTGAGGCGCCGCCTCATCAGGCACCCTGAGGTCCCGGCCTCCGGCAGCCTCGGGGCGCTGCCCGGCCAGGACTGTTTGCGTCGGGTCTCATAGGGAAAATGTCTCCGAACGGTGCTGTCGCAGGCGTGGTTGAGTTCCGCCCCGGTACGGTGAGGCGCTATGAAACGACTTGAGCCCGCCCGTCAGCAGTCATGCCTGGTCGACGACGGCCATCCCCGCGCTCCTGGGCATGGCCGATGACGGTGCCCCCTGGGCGGAGGCCTGGTACGGCACCCACGCGGCCGGACCGACTGAGTCTGCGACGGGCCCCGTCCGCACTCATCGAGGCCGAGCCCGAACGCCTCCCTGGGCGACGACATCATCTGGCGCTTCGCGTCGGCGCCCTTCCTCCCAGCTCATCGCCCCTGAGCAGCCGCTGTCCCTCCAGGTCCACCCCAGTCAGGCGAGGCGGCCGAGGCCGTGCCCTGAGGATGAGGTGGCATCGCGCTGACCACCCCGCTCGCAACCACAAGGACACCAACCACAAGCCGGAGATGGTTCTAGCCCTCACCCGGTTCCGGGCCGTCGCAGGTTTCCGGGCCCCGCGCCGCGCCGTCGAGGTCCTCGCCGGACTGGACAGTCCTCTGGCCCGGCGGATGCGTCGCACCCTGCGCCTCAACCCCACCCGGTACGGCATCCGGCAGGTCTTCTCCGACGTCGTCTCGGCCGCCACTCGCCCGAGCCCCCAGGGAGATCGACGACCAGTCACTCAGAGATCGCGGCCTCGCTTCGAGGCCGGCACTCGCCCTCGCTGCGTGGACCCAACGTCCTGAAGATGGCGGCCACCTTCCCCGGCGACCCCGGCACTGCCGCGCTCCCGCTCAACCCCGTCACCTTGCAGCCCGGCGAGGCGCTGTCTCGAGCCCGCGGGCAGCGTCCACGCCTACATCTCCGGCCTCGGGGTGGAGGTGGATGCCTCCGACAACGTGCTGCGCGCCGGGCTGACGACCCAGCACACAGACGTCCCCGAGATGCTGGCTCTGCGTCGACTACGTGGCGGCGCCCTCGGTGCGGCCGGCCCCGAGTATCTTCTCGAGCCACCCGCGCTACTACGCGCCGGTGGACGACCGCAGCTCATGGTCACCACCGGTGGTGGCGCCGACGGCCGCCTGCCGGTTCCCGGGCGGGGCCGCGCATCTCCTGGCCGTCGAGGCGCTGCGCGCGACCCTGGTGACGCAGACCGACTGCAGACCTCGCCCAGGGCGAGGCCGTGTTCGCGTAAAGCCGACGAGCAGCCTGTCCGTCGAGGGGAGGGGACCTCATCCAGGCCGACGTCCCTTAATGGGTGCCGTAGCGCATGGGCGGCCTGCGCAGAGCTGCCCGCACCTGCGCAAACCTGCATGAGCAGGAGAGTCGTCGGCTGCTCCGCAGATATCTCTGTCGGATCGCGGCCGCGGCGACGTCGTCGCCCTGCCCCAGGAGTCAGACCACCGCCGTGCGCCTGTGCCCAGGCGGCCAGCACCCCAGGAGCCGCCTCGGCCGTTCGGGACGACGCACCAGGGCGGCGCGAGGCGGGTGCGTACCCGGTTCCCCTGGCGCCCTCGGCGACGGCCTCGACCGCTGCCACCAGCTCACCCCCGCGTCAGCCTGGCGGGCGGTGTCGCCCAACGCGCCTCCCCCGAGCCCCCGGTCCGGTGGGAGGCCGCTACGAGGTCAGTGAGGCAGGGCAGCTCCGCCGAGAGGCTCGCCGGCGGAAGCGACCGGACATAGATACGAGATCCGCGGCGCCGTCGAGCACCAGGGCGGGCAGATCGCCCGCCAGCGCAGCGCCAGGGACGCCGGGTGGGACCAGTCACCGCGCCTGCGCCTCGCACAGACCTCCGGGCTGAAGGCGACGCTCAGCCCGGGTCAGGCCGGCGGCCTCTGATCCCCTCACCGGTGCCCGGAGGACGGTCCGCCCGCCAGCCACGCCCCTGCAGGCCCAGGCCACGTCCGCCAGTGCGGCGAGCCCGACGTGACCGTCACCCGGCGTGAATTCTGATGATCAATCCCGCTATCTGGTGCAACCACATGGACAGAACGTGTCCGGTCAATCTCGACGCGCTGTCGTCGCATAACAATTCAGCCACGGTCTGTCGGCGTCAGTGAGGGCCTGGAAAGTACAGCTCTAGCAAGGGGTCGCATGGCCCTAGATTGAAGCAGATCTACTGACGTTCAGGAATCTCCTGGTACTGTCCAGTCCGGCTGGACCAGCCTGCCGTGAGGGGTCACCTCAAATTCTGGAGAGCTGTATTTTTGTTGCTGCCAGTGCCGCGGCTACTCCCCAGGGATTTGTAGTCAACATATGGTGCTCAGATGGGGTTCTTCCTGAGAGATATCAAGGAATGCAGGATGGTCACGAGAGGGTGAAGCCTCCCGGCTTGACTGGCCTTGTCTCACACGCATGTAATTTTCATCGACAAGAAGCTCGGATCGAAGGGAGGCCAGCATGTGGAACATCCTCGGCGACGGCCCGCCGAAGCAGCCGGAGGAGCCTGACGCAGAGGTGCTCCGCCCTTCGGCGGTGGCGATGACGTCGATGAGGGACCCCTGGCGTGGCGTGAGCGCGCACTGTGCGCCCAGACGGACCCAGAGGCGTTCTTCCCTGAGAAGGGTGGTTCCACACGTGAGGCCGGGCGGGTCTCGCGCGACTTTGCGAGGTCCGTGAGGAGTGCTCGAGTACGCCCTCGCCAACGACGAGCGCCGGTATCTGGGGCGCACGTCGGAGCAGCGAACGGCGCAAGCCTGTGTGCGTCGCGCGGTATGACCCCGGCAACTCGGCTCCGCGCAGGGAGCCAGTCGGTAGGGAGCCCCTGGCGGTCGTTAGTGTCGGCGCGAGCCCGTTTCTGGCGCAGACCGACTCGACCCGGACCTGCACCTGCCCGCCGGACGTCGTCCGCTCGTCGACGTCGCCTCGCGGGCCAATGGGCTGGGGATCGGGATCTGATCGAGGAGCTCGTCGAGACTCCGGACCTCGACACCGCCAGCGCGGCGCGTCGTCCCGGCGTCAAGGGAGGCCAAGAGCCTGTGACGCAGTTCCTCGGGGCTCGCTGCCCACGCCGAGCTCGCCGCCGGCAACCGCAGGCCGAGGCACAGAGCCATGGACGGCGTCGACGGACGGACGGCTCGGACACCGACGGGTCATCAGCGATCGCGCACCTCCTGCGCGACCCGTCTGCTGACCGGCTCCGGTCCCATCACCGCCCTCACCGGTGCGCCTCGCCGATCACCTCGCTACAGCAGCCGTGGGCGCCTGTGCAGGCCAGCCAGGAGACGCCGGAGCACCAGGTGGGTTCTGGCTCCTCCACGACGATTCCCGCCCCGGGAGGGAGGGACCGCCTGAAAGCTCCTCACCGCCGCGACCAACGCGCGCTCGGTCGGAATCTGGGGCCCTCAAGCAGGTGGGCTGGGGACAATCCTGAGCTGCTCCTGGAGGTCAGGGCTGCGCGCCACGGCATCGCCCGGCGCGCCAACGACATCGTCCCGGCGAGGTCGACCAGGGCCAGCACGACGACCGCAGCGACGTCCTGGCGGTGGGACCGCCGGCGCCTCATCGACCGCGCCGTGGGAGGAGATCGGTATCGCCCTGGCTGCCCTCGGCGACGGCCCGGAGCTTTCCCGCAGCGCGCCTGGCCGGATACCGGGTCATCGTCGAGCCCACCGCCGATCCGCCACCGCCGGGCCTCCTACCAGGGACTGCGCCGGCCCGCCCACGTCTCTCACGCCTCCCGGCCTGAGTCCCGCACCGATGCCGAGGCCACCGAGGTCCGGCTCCCCGCACCGATCCCGAGCGATCCTTCGCGCTCGCCGCAGCGCCTCAGCTGACCAACTGCGGTTTCTCCACCCGGCCCATCGGCCTGCTGCTGACCTGGTCTCGTCATCTCGGTGATGCGGGCCGTGGCGGCTCGCCTCCGGGCGGCGCCGCGCTCGCCCGTGACGAGCTTTCGGCGCGGCCCTGGCTGTCGCCGGGCGCGGACGCAGATCAAGGCGGCCAGACGCCGCCTCGCCCGGCACACCACAGGTGCCCGCCTCCGCGCTGGGACGCCCTCACGCCACCCGGCCGAGATCCGGCGGCGTGCGCCGTGACCGCACCCGTCAGGAACTGGAGCGCCGTGCTCGCGCGAGCAGCCCCAGCGAGCCTCGAGCTGCGTGAGCCGCCGCACTGCCCGTAGCCGACGCCGGACGCTGGGCGCCGTCATGGCGGCGGTGGCGGCGCTGAGCACTCCGGCCTGTCCGGCTGCTGCTCACCCGTTCTGTCACCGGTGGGCGCTACCCCTGTTCAACGGCGGCTGGCGGCAGATGTGGGAAGCCGCTCGACCACCTGACGCCACCGGCGACGGCCACCCGCGGTATCACGCCGCTGCTGGCGGATCCTGTCCGCGCCGATGGCGCTGGGCCAGCCTCGGAATGGGGCCGGCACCTTGTGCGCGGCCTCGGTCCCTGGCCGTGCCGCTCGCTGCCTGGGGCCTGGTTCGCCGCCGGCACCATGACCCGAAGCAGGGCCTGCGCGCCCGCCGCGCTCGTGTGGTCCCTGGCCCCGGTCTGGCTGCTCGCCCTGGGGCAGGGGCGCCCGGCGCGCTCCTGGTCCCACCTCGTCCTTCCCTGGGCGCCACGCTGGCCCTGGCCCGCGCCGTGGCGCCGACCGGCGCGACCCGTGCTGTCCGGGCTCAGCGCACCTGCTCACTGATGACGAACGGGCCGAGCTCGACCGATTCTCCACCGAGAGGGTCACCGACCCGGCCCCACCTCGGACGAGGGAGGCAGCGGGCCGCGGCGAGCTCCGACGACGCCTGCTGAGGCGGCCGATGGGCTGCGTGACCCGGTGAGTCGGCGGATAAAAGAGACGGCGGAGGGCGCTGCGTCGGCCGAGTCTGACGCGGACTCGAGCAGCGAGGCCTCCGCCGACGGTAAGGACGGTGACTGCGGTGACGGTCCGACAAGGACCAGTGCTGAGGACGATGAGGAGACTGTCGGGCGGCTCCGGCTTTCTCGCCACGGCCCGCGAGGTCCTGGCAGTCCTTCAGCGTCCCTCGACCCTGCCGCCCCGGAGTCCGAGGTCGACCTGCCCTCCACCGAGAAGTACGGCTACGGGTCGGCGACGGCCGCCGCCGTCGCCGGACCGCTGCTGAGCGTCATCGTCGCGGCCGTCCCGGCCACCGCGGCCGTGCTCGCCGTCATCGTCGTCCTGCTGTCGGTCACGACGCGGCGCGGCTTCGCCTCATCCTCACCCTGGTCCCCATGGCTGTCACCGCCGCCCCGGCCTGGTGGGGCGCGTGGCGACTCGGGGGCAGAGGGACGGCCGGGCCGAGGGCATCCGGCTGCTGCTGATCGACATCGGACTGCCCGTCTCCGTTCCGACGCCGAGCAGCCTTTGATCTGCTGGCTGCGCTCACCGATCGCCCTCGACGCGATCGTTCCCGCCGGCGTCCTGAGCGCCGTGGTTCAGGGTGTTGCGTTCCCGGTCCCGGTTCTCGGCGTCGTCGGCCTGTTCGTCTCCCGGCGCGTGCGGGCGGCCCGCACCGGCATCCTCCTGGCCCTCGGCGGTCTGGCGCTGGCGGGGCGCTCGCTGCGCACGCCCACCGGCCTGGGTGGCGACGTCTCCGGAGCCGGTCTGACCCCTGTGACTGGGCTGGGCTGCGAGCCCCTGGCCCCTGAGCGGATTTCCTCACTGCGGCCCTGCCCGCCGGGGAGACCATCTGGGACATGGTCAGCCGGGCGCCGCCCACGGCCGCAGGGCCCGGTGCGCAGGAGCCGCAAGGATGCTGAGACCGCCTCCTCCGCGAGCGATGCGCCGCGTACGGCAGCCGCCGGCTCACGGCGGATCACGGTGGCCCTCGCCGTCGCCGCCCGCCCTCATCCTGCTCGCCCCGGTGATGGTCGGTGCCGCTGGTCGCTCCAAGCCCACGGCGGCAGCAACCCGCAGGCTCGCGGCGCTGCGCCCCACGACCCAGCAGGTTCCCATCATCGCCGAGCAGTTCCAGACTCGGCCACGGCGGGTCGCGTCCCTCAAGCTCACCTCCACCTCGAGGGCCTCCAGGCCACCATCTGGCGCGGACCCGGCACCCAGGTCAGTGATGTCCTGCCCGGTGCGGTCAACGCCGAGGCGCGCAGCCGAGCCGGCAGCGCCCTGGCCGACCCCCGCCTGAAGCCCACGGCCGGTCGGAGCGCGGATCTGAGCATCGGCACCCACGGGCCAGGGCCCTGGTCCTGGAGGATCCGGCTGACGCCGAGCTCGCCCAGCTCGTCACCCGCGCCACCGCCGGACAGGACAAGGATGTCGCCGATGCCCTGGCGGCACACGGCATCGCCGTCGTCCTGCTTGCGGACAAGGACGGCGACGCCGTCACCGCCGAGGCCCGCGTGGGCCTGACCTCCACACCCGGCCTGGAACAGCTTGCTCAGACGGCCTCGGGCAACTCCTGGCGAGTCACCTCGTCGGCCCACCCTGACCTCGGCCTGCCTGAGCCTCACCGACGACGGCGGCGATGTCACCGCGGTCGCTCCACCGGGGCCGGCCCCGGAACCCGCACCCGGATCCCCGCCGGTGCGGGCACCCGCACCCTTGTCATGGTCGAGCGGGCCGATGCTGGATGGAGGGCCACCCTCGACGGCCGCCGCCTCGAGCCCACCACCGTTCCCGGCCAGGACGGAGGCTGGAAGCAGGGCTTCACCGTCGGCCCCGAGGCCGGGGAGCTGGTCGTGACCCACGTCCGCCGGTCCACCTCACTCCTGACCCACACGATCTGGACCGTGTGGGCCCTGACCTCGTGGCAGCGCTGCCCCTGCGACGCGGAAAGGAAGTGGCCTCATGACCCGGCCCCACGACGGCGACACCGCGCGCCACTTGGAGCGCGACGCCGAGAACGACTCGCCCACCGACCCCCGGCCCGGCTCTGAGAGCCACGCCGACCAGCGCGACTCCGATGCGTCGGAGCGCCACGAGACCACTCCGGAGACGGACCAGACGGACCAGGCCGACGGTGCGCTCACCGCGGCGGATGAGGCCGGTGAGGAGCACCGCACTGACTCCGGGAGCGAGCGCCCTGAGGACTCCCTCCGAGGCATCGACAGCGCCGACGCAGCTGACGCGGCTGACCCGGTGACAACGACAGCGAGGAGCCGATCGAGTCGACTGGCGCCGATGCCTCTGTCGAGACCGACGACCCCACCCGACGCCGAGGCTCGCCGGGCGCTCGAGGTCGATGCTCCTCCGGGGAGCCCGCTGGCTCCAGGCGGCACCGCCGCAGCGTGGGGCAGTCGATCGTCCGCGGCGTCGGCATTCTGACCTCGATCGCATCTCGCCGGCGCCGTCGGCGGTCTCACCTGGTGGGGGCACGCCACCCGACGGCGCCGACCCGCAGCTCCAGGCTCAGCCTGGCCGAGCCCGGAGCCTCGACCACCCACGTGTGCCCCCTGCTGCTCCACCAACACGCTGCGGGCACCGACGTCGGCGCCATGGAGTCGACCACCACCTCATCCCTGCCGGCGGGGCCGAGGCGATCCAGTCCCGCCACCCACGCCGACCAACCCGTCCCCACCGACGCCACCAACCACTCGAGCACCGCCGAGGGCGGCATCCTCGCCCTCGTCCCCGCCGACGGCCAGGTCGCCAACGCCGTCGGATCGGTGACCACCTGACCCAGAGCGGTGACCTACGCGGCCGACCACCGCCCCTCGCGCGCAGCCGGGCCGCGCATGTCCTGATCGTGGCGGCCCATCGCGGGCCGGCCTACTCGGCCGAGCTGCGTCTGACCAACCCTCGGCGCCACCCGCCACCGCAAAGGTGAACCTCTACGGATCCATCGGCCTCAGCCCGCCCAGCAACGGCGAGGTCACCATCCCCGCGGGCGGCCCTCCTCCCTGACCCTGGAGACGAAGCAGGCCAGGACCCGCGCATCGCCGTGTCCATCGAGGCCGATGGCGGTTCCGTGGTCCCCACCCTCGTCACCGGAGTCCTCGACGGGAGACGCCCGCCGGCACCGACTGTCATCACCTCCCGGAGCCGCCCTGAGCACCGACCTCGTGGTCCCCGGCGTCGAGATCGTCGAGCCCTGCTCCCAGGGGAGGTTCCGATGCCACGACCGGCGCGGACCCTCCGACAGTTCTCGCGGTGCGCATCGTCAACCCTGGCAGGCCCGGCCACCGTGCCGGTGACCATGCGTCGCCAGCGACGGGCCCGTCCTTCGGCCGGGGCCCAGTCGGTGACGGTCGACGCCGGCTCCGTCTTCGATATCCGCTGACGGCGTGCCCGCAGGCACCACGGGTGGTCACCTCAAGCACCCCGGTGGGAGCGGCCGTGCGCATGGTGCGCAGCGCCGCCGAGTACCCGGAGCGCTCCCAGGCCCTCATCCACGACCAGGCCTGGGCGCAGGCCGCCCTGCCGGGTGCCGCCGACTCCGGCCTCTGGCGGTGCCTCGCGCGTCCTCCCTGACCTCCGCGGTCACCGTGGCCAACAGCGAACGACGCCACCGTGACCCTGTCTCCTCGACGGCTCCCTGAGCCAGGATGTCGCTGTCGCTACGGGCAGCGCCGCCGCCGTCGAGGTCCCGGCCGAGGTCGCTGCCGTCCGCCTGAGCGCAGGCGGGCGGGAGGCCTCCTCGGGGACGTCGCGCACGCCGAGCGGCCTGGCCGCCGCCACGATCGTGACGGCTCAGGCCGGAGGGGACGGCCGGCACGCTCATCTCACGATTCTCGCCCAGCCCGACGCCGCCGTCCAGGCCTGCTGTCGCATCCTGCTGGGCTGAGGACTGCGCTCATCAGCCTCGCTGCCGAGCTGCGCGGATCTCGTGCGGCCCTGCGGAGAATCTGTCCGGCCACCTGAAGGACGTCGGTCCTGGTCGGGGAGGGCAGGGCCCCTCACAGCCTCGGGAGTCGGGATCAATCTCGGCCGGCGCCCCAGCATGAGGGCCACCTGCTCGACGACGACCTGCGCACCAGGTCGGCCAGGGTCCGCCCGTCCGTGGCTCCGTGAGGCCACCGGGCGCGGTAGATGACGACCGCGCCGGCAGTCCCCGCGCGCGGCTCCCGCGGCGAAGCCACGCCCCAGCACCACTGAGCGCTCCCACGGCGCCGGATCCGAGGGGGGCACCTCCTCGACGGCGAACTGGATCTGGTTCACGGTCGGCCAGCGCCTGGCAGGTCCTGGGCCGAGTCCACGACGAGCTCGTCGAAGCGCTCGCCCGGGTGCGCCAGGCCGGTAGGTTCGGCGGCGAGGACCGCGCAGCTCCGACCGTGACGATCACGACGTTCGCCCGACGCCGCGCGGCCTCAGCGGCGGATCGCGGCGGAATCGGTCCGGTGAGAAGGGAACAGGTCGGTCACGTCCGTCAGCCGTAGGCGTGCCGTCTGGATGACTGCCGGGCAGCGGCACGGTAACCTGCGGGCGTGAGAAGAGTCCGACAGCTGCAAGCCCGCTGCGAGCGTCCAGCGCGTGGCCACCCTGACTTCCGCTCACGCGACTCCACTCATCGTGCTGGGGCCGCTGGCCACCGAGGCCCAGCCCGAGGCCCACGACCTGTGCGCGAGAAGCACGCTCCTCCTTCACCGCCTCCGTGGCTGGCAGATCATCCGCCCACACCGAGTTCGAGCCGGCGCCCCCCAGCGAGGACGACCCTGGCCCTGGCCGACGCCGTCCGCGAGGCCTCCCGCGCCCTAGGGCGTCCCGTCTCCTCACCGGCCGAGCACCGCCTCGACCCGGCGGGATCATGCCCGCTCTCGCCTGCCGGGCTGCTGCCGCCCCGCCGGAGGTCTGCCGAGGACGAGATCCTGCGGCGCGCCATCTGCGGTACTGCGCGTGACAGAAGGACGACGCATGAGCTCGTGTGGACGACCTGCCCGAGTCGGAGGCACCGGTCCCGACCGGAGCAGCCCGGGGCCGCCTCTGCGCTGCCCTCTCGAGCGGGGAGAGTCACGAACGGCGTCGACGACCCGCCGCCCGCCTCATCTCCCCAGACCGTCGGTCTGCCTACCTGGTGCGCGACGGCGTCCCTGATCCTCCTGGTCCATGAGGCGCTGCGCACGTCTGTGACGACTTCGAGCCCCAGTCCTGAACCGGGACCGCCTCCTCCACGAGAGGCATCCCCGGGGCGGCTCAGTGCTGTCGCGTCTCCTGCCGATCCCGTAGGGCGGGCGCTCATGTCGCTGCGCACCTCCTCCTCCAGGCGCTCGGTCCCGTCTCAGCACCAGCTCACGGTTGCGTCGCTCGGTGAGCACCGCGGCGAGGAACCGCTCGGGGTGCCTGGGGCGGCGGAGGGGGAGACGTATCCCTGACATGGGACGCCAGCCCTGAGCCCCAGACGGGAACGGGAGGCGGGAGTCAGGAGGAGGCCCGTTGCAGGAAGGTCGCGCCGTCAGGCTCAGCTCTCCGGGCAGACCGCGCAGGTCAGTGCCCGCCGCCCACTGGGCCAGCTCCGGCGGCATGAGCAGGGGAAGGGGCGTGGCGGAACGGTGACGGTCGCGAACCACGTAGGTGCCCGCCAGCAGGTCCCTCGAGCCGCTTTTCCCGCTTGGAGACGATGCTGATGCACACAGCCGGCATGGCCCAGGTCAGCCAGATCTCGACCACGGCGAGCAGGGTCCGCACCAGGCAGTGACGCAACCTGACGGTACCGCCGTCGTCGCGAACCACCCGGGTCCCGGTCACCATGCGCCCCAGGCTCCGGCCCCCACTGAGGAGCTCAACGAGAAGGGGGATGACGACCATCCAGGCCAGGGCGACCAGGGCGATTATCGCCCTGACGAAAGCGAGATTCTCGCCTAGTCCTGGCCCGTCGGCGGTCGCCAGGACCACCACCCCGAACATGGACAGGGCCCCGCCCAGGAGGTAGGCGGCGTAGTCGATGATCCCCGAGGTGATGCGATTGACAACCGTTGCGGGGACGACCTCCAGGGCGACGGCCTCACCGGTGACCATGAGCTCGCGCTCGATCATCCGCTCGGAGGATGTGGACGACTCGGTCACCATGACAGACTCCTTGCGTGGATCTTGATGCCTTCGCTGTTGCGCACCGTGATCAGTGGGAACGTCTTGACGCGCTCGTGGCGCGTCGCCACCCCAGTGGTGCTGGAGACCGATGAGCCGTGGCCCTCTCACTGCACCTGCGCCCGCCACCTGTCCCGGGTGCGTTCGGCGGCACCGGATCCGCAGCTCATCGCCGAGCTGTCCTCCCGGGTGGCGACTGCCCGCGGCCGTCTGACCGGGACGCGGGAGGTGCGCACTCACGCGGTTCGCCGGTTCGTGCCCAGCCGTGCCGGCCGCCCTCTACCGGATCCGTTGGTGGACCTGCGGGGTCATGGTCGTCGAGACTCGCCCTGGCCGTGGCGGTTGGTGCGTGGACCCCTGCACAGCCCCGAGGCCATGGCCTCCCTGGGGAACCCCGGGGAGCTGGACAAGTACGCCCACGAGTCCTTCGAGTCCTACTACTCCACCTACTCCGCCCGGGACTTCGCCGCCCAGGTGTGGACCAACAACGCCCGGATCGCGGCGATCTGCGTGGCCAGCGGGATCACGGGGCTCCTGCCGCTCTACTTGCTGTACCAGAACGCCGTCGCCCTGGGGCAGACCGGGGCGGTCACGACCGACCACGACATGCTCGGCATGTGTCCTGTCGCTCATCTCCCCTCATGGGCTGCTGGAGCTGACCTGCGTCTTCATCGCGGGCGCTGCGGGGCTCAAGCTGTTCTGGACCATGCTGGTTCCCGGCCCCCGCAGCCGCTCCATCGCCCTGGCCGCGGAGGGGCGAGCCCTCATCACGGTGACCGTGGGCCTGACCGTGGCCCTGGCCGTCGCCGGCTTCATCGAGGCCTTCGTGACTCCGGCACCCATTCCCTGGCCGGTCAAGATCACCATCGGCGCCGGAGCGCTGGCGCTGCTGTGGGCCTACACACTGATCCTGGGACGCTCCGCCGTCATCGGCGGGGTCACCGGTGACCTCGAGGAGGATGAGGCCGGCTAGCATCCGGCCCGGAGGTCGGCTGGACCGGTGCGCTGTCGTGCGCCCGTCGACCGGGCGCCGGACGCCGATGCTGGTACGTACTCACAGTCGCCCCGCCGCCTTGAGGTCCAGGTAGCAGTCGGCCAGCGCCGGGCGAGTCCCCTGGTCGGGCGCCTCGACGACTCTCCACTCCCGCCGCGGTGCAGGCGGCGACGGACCGCCTCCAGCTCCACCAGGTCCTTCTCGGCCGACGCCGCCACGTAGACGGAGTCGGCGTCGTCTCGCGCGGCCCGCAGCTCCTCCAGCTCCGGGTCCAGAGCCGAGGCGAGGACGACCGTGTGGTCGCGGCCAGCGTCGTCAGGGTGCGGATCATCACCGCGTCCCGCCGCCGCCGTCGAGGGTGAGATGACGACGACCAGGGCTCGTTGCGAGAGCGCCGTGCGCACCCGGGAGGCCAGCATCGTCCAGTCCAGCTCGGTCAGGCGGGGCTCGACGGTGGCCAGGTGGTCGGCCAGCGCGTTCATGAGCACCGGCCCGGAAGTGCCCCGCACCTGGGCGCGGACGGCGTCGTCCAGTGCCATGACGTCGACCCGGTCGCCGGCGCGGGAGGCCAGGGCGGCCAGCAGCAGGGTCGCCTCGATCTGGGCGTCGAGCCGGGGCGCGTCCCCCAGACGGGCTGCCGATAGCCGGCCAGAGTCGATGACGATGAGGACACGCCGGTCGCGTTCGGGACGCCAGGTACGCACCAGGACCTCGCCGCGGCGGGCGGTGGAGCGAGTCGATGGAGCGCACGTCGTCGCCGACGACGTACTCGCGCAGGGAGTCGAACTCGGTTCCCTCGCCGCGCACCATGACCGCGCTGCGCCCGTCCATCTCCCGCAGGCGGGCCAGGCGCGAGTGCAGGTGACGCCGTGACCGGAAGGCCGGCAGCACCCTGACGACCGCCGGCACCCTCAGGGAGGCCTGACGCCCCGCGATCCCCAGGGGGCCGACGACCCGGACGGTCAACGCCCCCGCCTCACGGTCCCCTCGGCGCAGGGGGGTCAGCACAGTGGAGTGCCGACGCCGCTGCCCCGCGGGATGCATCTCGCCGCGCTCGTGGGTCGCCCCCGCGCTGGGCGGCCAGGCGTCGCGCAGCAGGACCCGCATCGTGCGCCGGCCGGTGTTGGTGACTGTCAGCGTCGAGGTGACGGATTCGCCCAGCCGCACGCCGTGCGCCACGGCGCGCGAGGCCCGCAGCAGACGGGGCGAGGGCGCGTAGACGACGTCGATCACGACCAGGAGCAGCACGACGCCGGCCCAGCCCAGCGCGGTCGCCGGGCGGGGGACGAGGAGGACCAGGACGATCCTCGAAGCAGCGCCCACACGGCGCGCATCGTCGTAAACATGCTTCCCGTCGCGAGTTGGTCGGGTGAGCCGGGTGAATGAGTCGGGGCGGCGCGTCGGCCGGGCCTCGCGCGGAACCGGACGGTCTCAGGACGACTCGACGACCGACTGGGGGGTGACGCCCCATCTCGGCCTCGGCGCGCAGCTGGATGCGGTGACGCAGGGTCGGCAGGGCCAGTGCCTTGATGTCATCGGGGGTGACGAAGGATCGGCCCGCCAGCCACGCCCAGGCCCGCGACGCCGCCAGGAGCGCGGTGGCGCCACGCGGAGAGACCCCCAGGGCCACCGACGGCATCGAGCGGGTGGCGCGCACGAGGTCGACCGCATAGGCCAGCACCTCGGGGGTGGCCCCCACGGTGCTCACCTGGGTACGGGCCAGCGCCAGGTCCTCGGCGCTGGCCACCGCCTGCAGCCCGACCGAGAGCAGGTTGCGTGGGTCGAAGCCCGAGGCGTGGCGGGAGAGGACCCTCGATCTCCTGGGCCTGTTCGGGAAGAGGCAGCACCAGCTTGAGCAGGAACCGGTCCAGCTGGGCCTCGGGCAGCGGGTAGGTCCCCTCGTACTCCACCGGGTTCTGGGTGGCGATCACCATGAAGGGATCCGGCAGGGCCCGGGGCTCGCCGTCAACGGAGACCTGGCGCTCCTCCATGGCCTCCAGCAGCGCCGACTGCGTCTTGGGCGGGGTGCGGTTGATCTCGTCGGCCAGGAGGAGGTTGGTGAAGACCGGCCCGCCCCTGAAGGAGAAACTGGGCGCTGCGGGAGTCGTAGATGAGGGAGCCGGTGACGTCGCCGGGCATGAGGTCGGGGGTGAACTGGATGCGCTTGGTCTCCACGTCCAGCGCGGTCGCCAGGCAGCGCACCAGGAGGGTCTTGGCGACCCCGGGAACCCCCTCGAGCAGGACGTGCCCGCCCGCGAGCATGGCGATGACCAGGCCTGTCACCGTAGGCGTCCTGGCCGACGACGGCCTTTGCCCACCCGCTGCGCACGGCCACGAGCCGCCTGGCGTGGTCGGGCCCCGGCGCCTGGTGGGCGCTCAGCTCCCGCCCTGGGGCCGGAGAAGGCCGGGCGTCGCCGCCTACGCGGGCTTGTGCCGCCCAGGTTGCTGGTGAGTCGGTGCTGTCCGTGCTCATTGGGAGGAACCTCGCCTCGAGTTGGTCGCTGAACTGCCAGGGTCGCCAGGTACCCGTTGCTGGTCGGTGGCGGACCGTAGAGGAGAGAGTCCACCGTGATCGGATCGATTCCGGAGGCCTGGGCACAGCCGCCACCAGGTCGCGGCGCGACGTCCCGGGGCAGCCCCAGGGCGGTGCCTGTGCGCAGCGCGGCGCCTGAGCGCAGCGCCTCGGCCGCACGAGGGCGGTCCGAGCTCTGTCGGTAGAGACGGCCTCGCGCCAGTGTGGTCTCGGTGGAGCGCACGACGACTGGCAGGTCCTCGGTGATGAGCCCTCCGAAGCGACGCCCCCGACCACGGCCAGGACGCTCCCATGAGGAGGAGCTGAAGGATGAGGACCGGCAGCCAGGCGGGCGTGGACGGAGAGTTCCACACGGAGGGGGCCTCGATGTGGCTGCCGTCCAGCCAATACATGACCCTCGTCATGATGGTTCAGTGATGCGCACGCTCAGGGCGGCGTGCCCTCCTGAGCCAGGTGCGCGTTGGTCGCGGGCCCCGGGTCGGGGAGAACCCTCAACCCGGCACCGCTGGGAAGGGCGGTCGGTAGGCGTAGCGGTCCTCACCGACCGGGAAGCAGCCGACGGCGTCATCGTCGTCCCAGGCAGCGACACTGAGGTCTGTGCGCCGGCCAGCGCCTGCGCCGCCTGGGCGTCGTCGTCGGCGCACTCCGCCTTCAGGTGGTGGAGGCCGTCGCTGAGCCCTTGCTGGCCATGTCCGTCAGCCCGTCCAGGGCGCTGCTACCGCCCTGGCGCCGATGACGACGACGTCTCCGGCCGAGCGGGCCAGGACCCGCTCGTCCCGGCTGAGGCGGCTGGCGCTGACCACGGCGATGGTGGCTCCCGTGATGGTCTCGCCGCCGCGCTGCGGAGGTGCTGCCCACCCTGCTCACGGGAGATCACGCGCAGCAGTCTGCGAGGGCCATCGTTCCCGACGCGCCGGGGCTGTCGATGGCCAGGGGCATGCGAGGTCGTCGGCCTGGTCCAGGGTGACCAGGGCGAGATGAGATGAGGGCTCAGGGGATCGAGCACCGCACGCCAGCGGCGCCACGCCCGGTGGGACTCAGTGCGGCTGGTCACCTGGTCGGTGGAGGCTCCGACCGAGGGACGGTGGCGAGGTCCGGGTCGACGAGCCATGCGGGCGCCCCCGGGAGCGTCACGGGGCGCCGGATTGAGCACGAAGGCGTCCTGATCGGCTCGACGGGCATGGCAGACCCAGCCACCTGCCTGGCCAGCCTCGCGCATCTGCTGGTCCGTCGCGTGAGACCACCAGTCGCAGAGCACGGCGTCGAACAGGTGCGCCGCCTCGTAGAGCGGGGCCACGACCGCGTGCTCGCCGAGGGATTCGGTGCAGTGAGCGCGGCGGCCTCCAGCGCCGCCGCTGCCTGCGTGACTCGTCGATGACGCCGTGCCTCATCGAGGGACCCGGATGATGGCCCGGACCGCTCGACTTGACGGCGGTGGCGAAGTCGGCCCTGCTCGGCCGCCTCGTCCGCGGCCCGGGCCAGGGTGAGCGGCGTCGCGGCTGTCGGTGAACACCGACAGCGGCGTCGTCCTGACCCGGCGTGCCGAGGTGAGCCGGGTGGCAGGAGGATCAGCAGGGCGATGACGGCGGCGCTGATGGTGACGACGATCGTCGCCGCTGACACTCCAGGGCGGACGTGCAGGCCAGGCTCTGGCGTCCAGGAGGTCCAGGATCCACGCCAGATCCGGTCCCACAGATCGGCTCTCGGTAGATCGCGGGAGAGTTTTTGTGGCTGCGCGACGAGCCCATCGGCGTCGGGGTGGTTGAGCCGGCGCTGAGAGCTGACGGTGCTGATCTCACCACGAGCGGCTCACACCTTGGCGGCGCGCAGCTCGACGTCCAGGCTCCCCTGAGCGCATCCGCAGGTCGGGTAGATGAGGGCGACTACGGTGAAAGCCGGAAGGCATGGTGGCGGCTCGATGATGCTGGAGCGAGAACCGATCCGCCAGGACGGCGCGAGCATCGCGTTGGGTGCCATGGCGGCAGTCCCCGTCACGGGTTCAGCGCGGAGGAGGCCGCCCAGCTGATGACGCTGATGATGATGTCGAGTAGCAACGCCGACGACTTCCAAGAAGCCGCGAGTCAGCCCAGGAGCGGAGATCCTGAAGACGCCGCTGATGTTCTCCAGGATGAGAGCCGTGGCGCGCATAGCTGCAGCCCAGGGCGAAGAGCCCCAGCATGAACGCGAGCGTGCACGACGAGCCCGCGATGATGCAGAGGATGATGAGCTCGGCGGAGCCGTCATCGGCGCCGTTACGATGACGCTGTCATGGCAGCCAGAAGACGCCGACCCGATCGCGATGAAGACCATCATTGTCGCAACGCTGAGGATGATTTGATGATGATCACTCGACTGATGAGTGCCCCTACACGTGGCTTTGTGCGCTGCCACACGTCGCTCAGGACGCCTTTGGCCCAGGATGGTGCGTGAGACGTGACGATGAGCAGGCGCGGAGGATCGAGGCGATCACCGTCAGCACACTGTTCAGGCTGGTCTGGGACGACTGAAGTCTGCCATCGATGACCGAGCTTGTCCAGATTGGCCTCGATCCGGCGCCGCGAGCCTGAGGTGGTGACGCCCGGTAGTGAGTCGGGAGAAGAAGAAGGTGAACCGCTGGCGGAGATGAGGTGCCCATAATGCTCATCACCACCAGTGAGGGGACGAACATCGCCTTGGGATTGGCGCGCAGGGATTGAAGGCCCCGCCGAGGATCTCCTGATGGACAGCGGTGGCGCAGTGGGATGATCGCCGGTTTAGCGATGACCGACGAGTAGCCGGTGATTCTGTGAAGCGTGGCGGAGCCGGGCATGGGGTAGCCGGTGGAGCCGGGGTACGGCGGTAGCTGACCGTAACCGCCGGATCCGTTGCTGGGCTGTATCCGCCACCCGGTCTGTTCCCGGTTGGCCACCGGCTGGTGGCGGTGGGTATCCAGGGGCGAGTCTTACTCGTCGGTGTGCTCTGGTAGCTGTAGCCGGACTGGTGTGGTGATCCCGTGACGGGTAGGGATGCCCCGCTGAACGTCCTGGAGTCGGGGCCCACACCGTCCTGGTCGCCGCCGATTGAGCCGCCTGCCGCGGCGGGGCCTCACCGCTCGTGTCGCTGCTCGGGTCGAGGCTGTCGGGTGGGGTCGCGCTCATGTCTATGCTGTCACGTCTGCCTGCGGCAGCGCCTCCTGGAGGAGGAACGTGCCGAGGAGCGATTGAGCTGCAGTCCGGAGACGTCCACGAAGATCATGTCGGCTGGCAATATTCCTGGTTCCCGGGTGCGCCTGTACCGTTTTTCCCAACCAGCGGGATTCTCTAAAATCCTGTAGTGTGAACGCCATCCCAATGTCCCAGATGTTCCTTTGGCTCTGGGCCTCATGCCAAGATACGGGCCATGAGCACGCGCATCTCGGTCGTCGACGACGATGCATCCTGGCCGAGATGATCGCACATGCTGAGCCGGAGAGCTACACGCCCACCCTTTGTCATGACGCGCGCGGCCCGCCATTCATTCGCCATCGGCTGATGGCGCTGGTACCTGCCGGAGCCCGACGCTGACGGCCGCGATCATCGTTGCTGGCCAGGCGGATGCACAGCCCACCACCACCACCGAGGCGTCGACGCCTGTTCACCCGATGACTCTGGCCGACACCCGCCTGGTCAACGTCCACGTCCAGCGCCTGCGGGAAGATCGAGAAGGACCCTGAGCGCCCCTCGATCGTGGTGACGGTGCGCGGTGTCGGCTACAGGGTCGGCGAATCCGCGTGAGCGACGGCGCATCGGGCGCCCTACAATGAACCTGATGCGTAATTCAGTGGGCACGTCGATGGGCTCATCGGTGGGCACTGCGAGGAACGGGTCGTTTGGCGTCTGCCTTGCTGGGGCCGCTGCGCCGCAGCCCGAGGTACGCACAGTACCGCCACCGTCATCGGCCTGCCTCATCGTCCGCTGCTGACCCGGACCGACCGGATCCGGTCGAGGTTTTGACCGCGCGACGTCATCCTCGCGGATGCCGCGCTGCGTGCCAGCGTCGTCCCAGGCCGAGTTCGACTCGACCACCGCCGTGACTGTCGACGAGGTCTGCCACCGCGGAGCAGCAGGTCAACGTTGCCAAGAACCGATCTTCTCCGGCGGCGTCGGGGTCCTCATGCTGCGCAACCAGAGGAGACTCCAACAGTGTCAACGACCTGAGACGGACACCCGCTTGCGCTCCCTCATCACCGATGAGATGACCAAGGCCCTTGACGAGGGCGGGGGCGCTCGCAGCACTGGCAGTCGGTGGCGGTGCCCAACGCCGAGGGTGGCACCGACCCGGGCCTCACGGGACCTGCGTGAGTCTGCTCCTGGCCGGGGAGCATGACCTCACCTCGTCTACAGCCTGGAGGAGCAGCGCATCGTCTCCTGGCCTGCGCACATCACCATCGGCGGCCTGGGCTTCTGGCCATCCTCATCGTCGTGGTGGGCCTTCACCGTTGGGGGCTCAGCCCCACGCCACACCGCCCGGGCTGCCGAGCGCCTGGCCTCCGTTGCTGGCCGAGCGCCTGGAGCATCGAGGGCGAGGACGAGATCTCCACCTGGCCAGGTCCTTCAACCACATGGCGACCTCTTTGGAGGACCAGATCGAGCGGCTGAGTCCCTGTCCAAGGTGCAGCGCCTTTCGTGTCCGGGATGTCTCCACGAGCTGCGCATTCCCGCTGGCCTCTCATCCGTCTGGCCACCGAGCAGATCCAGGACGCTCGCGAGAGATCTCCGACCCTTCTGCCCTGCGCAGTATCCAGGTGCTGTCCAGCTCGGTGGACCGCTTCGAGACCATGCTCACCGACCCTGCTGGACATCTCGCTGCATCGACCTGCGGCAACGTCACGCTTCCGTCTGGAGGAGGTTCGGCCTCGCAGCCGTCGTCGACACCGTCATCGAGACCGACGAGTTCCACTTCGACGCCACCGGGCACCGACTGCCGCGCACCTTCCGAGGAGCCCGTCACTGCGAGGTCGACGTCACCAGGGTGGAGCGCATCATCCGCAACCTCGTGGTCAACGCGCTGAGGCACGGCGAGGGCAAGCCGCTGGACGTCACCGTCGCCGTGGACGCGGACGCGGGTGGCCGTGCGGTGCGCGACCACGGGATCGGGATGAGCCCTGACTTTCGTCGCTCAAGCGTCTTCGTGACCGCTTTCACCGCGCCGATCCCTCCTGCAAGCGCAGTCTGGGGAGGCACCGGCCTGGGACTGTCCATTGCCGCGGAGGACGCCCGACTGCACGGCATGGACGCCTGTCCGCCTGGGGCTGGCCGGCCGACGGCGCCTCCTTCCTCCTGGTCCTGCCCTGCACGCAGGGGCCGACGGCGGCTCAGGCCGGCTGGCCAGCCCGGCCTCCTCGATCCGTCCCCAGGACGCGCCGGGCGGTGGCTCGCGCGGATCCCGGCCGACGAGGACCTCCTCAGCCTCGGTCGGCCCGCTGCCCGCCTCCCGGCCACGCGCGCCGGGCGCGCCAGAGGCGTCGTCCCGAGACATCTGGCCGGGGAGAGCCACGACGCGGTCACCGAGGATGTCGGACGGTTGTCGTCGTCCTGCCGGGGCAGAGCTGGCCACCGCACTCCTGAAGAGGTCGATGAGGAGGGCAGGCGTCGATGAACCACCACGTGAACCACTCCGGAGCGGCTATGGGAATGCGGGACGTCCGACCTGGGCGCTGTTGACCTGCCGCGGTGCGCTGGGGGCGTTGTCGGCCACCGCCGCAGGAGTCCTGGCACAGTTGCTGACCTCCAGTGGGTCAGCTGCTCCGGAGTGCCGCCTGACACCAATGTGCCTATTGAGACCGCCCCGGGCCGGTGAGGCGATCTGCTGAGGATGTCGTCAACGGCTTCGCGTGCGGCGCCACGCCGGGTTCTGACGACTCTGCCACCGCCGCAGTTCCTCACCGAGCGCACCGCCGCCCAGTGGAAGCCCTGGAACGGTGGAGCGCCTACAGCGGTTTCGACTGAGCCGCAGGTCTCGGTGCTGGCCGACGGTGCCTTCACGGTGACCTCCGGCAGGTGGGCGGACTCTGGTGTCTTCACCCGGCCCAGGGAGGGGCCACCTGCGTTGGTGAGTGCCCTCCCTGGCCACCAACTCCACCGGCCAGTGGCGCATCGTCGGCCTGCCCCACGGATCCCGCTGCCCTCCTGGCTCATGCAGAACTTCGCGGTCAGTGCCCTCTGGCCTTCCTGCGGGACCGGACCAGGTTCGTCTCTGAGCTGAGGTAGGTACCTGCAGTTCGCAGGCCGACTCTCTGGTCTCCGGGTTGCTGGGGGCCTCCGGTGGCTGGGTTGAGATGGGCTTGCCTGATCCGCGCAACGCCGGGAGCGCGCGAGCCGGGGCGTTGCGTCGTCGAGGTGGGGATCACCGTCCACCTGAGGCGGACTCTGACCCTGCCTCGAGGAGGCGCGCTGGCTCTTGGTGCCTGGGGATCGAGCAGAGCCTCCAGATCAGCGGTGGTATCGACCGGGTCCGGGTGCTGCGGGTACCGTCGACCTCGGTTCGGCTGCACAGCTGACTCGAGGCTCCGGAGGTCGGCGTCGGGATGTCGAGGGCGCCGTCGCGGTATGGGTTGAGCCGCGTCACCTGGCGACCGATCGGGCCCTGGGACCGGCGATGCCCGCAGCCCGAGCCTCGGTGGACGTGACCGTCTACGCGCTGTCGGCCTCCAGCCTGCTGCGTCTGCCTCAGGGGCAGGACTCCGCCAGCGTCATCCTGTCCGTGGGGACCCTCCGCGTGGCGCTGGGGACTGGGCGCGCTGGAGACCGGCACGGCTGGGCCTGGTTGCTGGCCGAGGGCAGCTCACCGTCGTCAACCTGGGGCAGCGCGCCCCTGAAGTCATCCTGGTTGCAGGAGGCCGCCATCGCTGCCTTCGACCTGTCCGTGGAGTCCGAGCGGACGCTGCGTGGTGATCCGATGGCCGGGTCGCGTTGCCGCCATCATCCGGGAGCAGGACGGCCGCCCCCAAGGGCTGGGCCTGCTCGAGATGCCCTGCGCCGGTGGCGCGGGCACGAGTGGCATCTCCTGGTGCGCCCCAACGCCGTGTGCGTCCTGGCGACAGCAGCGCTGAGGGAGTGGCGTGCCCGAGGTGCGCCTCGTCCAGTCGGCGGCGGTCAACACGCTCGTGGGGTGTGGGGAGGCCCATTCTGTCATCTCCGACCGCTCCGAGGAGTCCCTCCTCATCGGCGACGGTGGCAAGACCTGCAGGCGCCGTGGGGCGACCTGGAGGGTGATCACCTCGAGGTCGCTGACCCATCCTTCCTGCTTCCTGGAAACACCTGCTCTGAGATAGTCCGGGTGCCCCTGTCCGCAGGGGCCGTGAGCACCGGAATCAGGGTGAGGGAGGGCCTGAGGGCCAGAGAACCGCGTCCAGGCGGATGACGCCGTAGGTCCACCCGTGACGGTAGACGGCGCAGGCCGTTGGAGGACTTTCGATGAACAGGTAGAAGGTGTCCCACGAGCCCATCTGGTCAGGGCCTCGTCAACGGTCATCGGATTGGCTCCTGTGCAGCTTCTGCACGATCACGGGGGAGTCACCGATTGGGCCTCGACCGCGACACCTGGCTCGGTAAGGGAGGTCCCCGGATCGGCGCGTCACTGGTGTCGGGGATGGCGGGCTCATCCGGGACCGATTCCGTCTGTGATCTCTGTTGGGAGCCGCCACGGTGTGGCGACGGCGATGGTCCTTCATACGGTCCCTGAGCCCGGCGCAGGCGCTCGGTCAGCTTTCCATGGCGACAT